>Ga0302319_10026856_pt1 | contig 10123 bp, 9 predicted proteins | sample Bog_T0_2_FD_203319 | JGI IMG/M metagenome (GOLD analysis project Ga0302319, IMG submission 203319) | Peat permafrost microbial communities from Stordalen Mire near Abisko, Sweden - Bog_T0_2 | ecosystem: Environmental > Terrestrial > Soil > Wetlands > Peat | place: Sweden: Abisko, Stordalen Mire...
CCCACCGGCTGACCGGGGTCGGCCCACTCAGAGCAGGAACGAGAAGAGGGGCGAGCCCCGTGGGACCGGCTCGACCTCCAGCGGACTGGCCCGCATGCGCACCAGCAGGCCCTCGAGGTCCGTCGAGCGCTCGAGTTCGATTCCGACCAGGGCCGGACCGGTCTCCCGGTTGTTCTTCTTCACGTACTCGAAGGCGATGATGTCCTCCCCGGCCACGAGGACGTCGTCGAGGAACCGGCGGAGCGATCCCGGCTCCTGCGAGAAGGTGACCAGGAAGTAGTGGCGGAGGCCCTCGTAGATGAGTGAGCGCTCGACGATCTCGGCGTAGCGGCTCACGTCGTTGTTGCCTCCCGACAGGATGCAGACCGTGGTCCCGGTCACGGCCACCCCCCCGAGTCGCAGCGCGGCACTGGCCAGCGCCCCGGCGGGCTCCGCGATGATCCCCTCCGACTGGTAGAGGTCGAGCATCTCCGAACACACGGCTCCCTCGGGCACCGGGATCATCTCGTCCACCAGGTCCCGCACCAGTGGGAAGGTCAGGTCCCCGACCCGGCTGACGGCGGCGCCGTCCACGAAGGTGTCCATGGCCTCGAGCTCCACCGGGTGCCCGGCCACGAGCGCGGCGCCCATGCTGGAGGCGCCCTCGGGCTCCACCCCGACGATCCTGGTGTCGGGGGAGCGCTCGCGGAACCACAGGGCGATGCCGGCGATCAGGCCCCCACCCCCGACCGGCACCACGACGGTGCCGACCGGGCCACCACTCTGCTCGGCGATCTCGATGGCCACGGTGCCCTGCCCGGCGATGGTCCGGGCGTCGTCGAAGGCGTGCACGTACACGGCCCCGGTCCGCAGGCAGTCCTCGTGGGCGGCCTCGCTGGCCTCGTCGTAGGTGCCGCCGGTGACGATCAGCTCCACCCAGGACCCACCGATGGCCTCGATCCGCTGCCGCTTCTGACGGGGAGTGCTGGTGGGCAGGAAGACCCGACCCCGGAGCTGGAGCTGGCTGCAGGCGAAGGCCAGTCCCTGGCCGTGGTTGCCGGCACTGGCGCACACCACGCCCCGACGCCGCTGGTCGGGGTCCAGCGAGGCGATGACGTTGTAGGCACCACGGACCTTGTAGGACCGACCGACCTGGATGTCCTCCCGCTTCAGGAGCACGGGGCCGCCGGCCGAGCCGCTCAGCCGGTCGCTGGTCTCCAGCGGAGTGAGGCGCACCACGGTCCGCAGCCGGTCGGCGGCCCGGTCGATGGTGGCCGCGGTCAGATCCTCGGGCACCGGCCGATGGTAGTGCCCGCCCCACGCCCCGGCGTGCGTCCGGCCCACGGTCCGGCCCACGGTCCGGACCACGGTCCCAGGGGATGCGGTCGGGAACCGAACCGCTAGCCTCCAGCGGCATGACTCCGTTGGCACAGATGGAGGAGGTCCGGGCCCTCGGGGAGTCGGTGGCCACCGAGGGATTCGAGCGGTTCCGCAGCCAGATGCAGGCGCAGATCCGACGCAGCATGGGGGTGACGGACGGCCCGAGGCCGGCCTGTGAGGACCCAGAGGAGGCCTACTTCGCTCCCGGATCGATCACCCGACAGATCCACTCCGACCTGCCGTCCATGCTGATCGGCGGGGTGGCCGCGCTCCTCCTCCAGATGCTGCACCCACTGGCCATGGCCGGTGTGGCGGAGCACTCCAACTACCGCGAGGACCCGCTCGGCCGGCTCGAGCGCACGGCGGACTTCCTCGGCACCACCACGTTCTGCTCCCGTGCCGAAGCCGAGTCGGCCATCGAGCGGGTCCGCACGGTGCACCGTGCCGTGGTGGGGACGGCCCCCGACGGGCGGCCGTACTCGGCGGGCGACCCCGATCTCCTGACATGGGTGCACGCCTGTGAGGTGCGCTGCTTCCTCAGCGCCTCGCTGGCCTACGGCCCACGGGCCATCGACCCGGCGGACCAGGACCGCTATCTGTCGGAGATGGCCCGCGTGGCCGTGGCCCTCGGTGCCGTCGACGTCCCCCGGACGGTGGCTGAGCTCGACGACTATTTCGATGCCGTCCGCCCGGAGCTGCGCCTGACCAGGGAGGCCCGCACGGCGCGGAACTTCGTCCTGAGGGGCGTGGGGCGGTGGCCCCACGAGCTCACCACCTACGGGCTGCTGGTGGCGGCCGCCCAGGGCGTCCTGCCCGGCTGGGCCCGGCGCCAGCTCCACCTGCTGGCCCTGCCGGCCGGGGACAGGCTCGCCGTCCGGCCTGCCGTGCTGGTGCTCAGTCGGGCGCTCCGGTGGATCGCCGCACCACCCACCCACCCCCGGAGCCGCTGAGCCGCGGGTGCTTGGCGCCGGCCCGGACCACGGTCAGGGCGCGGACGGGCGAACCGTGGACCGGTTGGCGTGCAGGCCCGGAGCGGCCCGGCCTGCCACCAGGGGCAGGTCCAGGTAGGTCAGCACGCCGGCGTCGGCTCGGCACACATAGGGCACGGCGTTCACGCAGTGCAGGGCTGTGGCCACGATGCCGGGGTTGCGGGCCAACCCGGCCTCGATGGACTCGGGGTGCAGCTTCTCGAAGGTGACGAGGCAGTTCGGATCACCGGTGATCTCGACTTCGAACCGCTCCCCCTTGGGGCCGAACCGCCACGGTGGGTCGAGGTGCTCGTCACCCATCAGCCAGTTGACGCTGGCCTCGACCACCGGCGTGCCGTCCACGAGGGCCTCCCAGGTGAAGCGTTGGGCCGCCACCGTGCCGGGCTGGATGGCTCCGATGGGCGAGTCGACGGGGGCGGTCGCCACCGCCATCTCGTGGGTGGTCCTCACGTGGGGCTCGATGTCGAAGCCCAGCTCGTCGGCCACCATCATGACGGACTGCCGGAATCCGGCACCGAGGGCATCGGCCATCACACTGGTGCGCGCCTCCTCGGGGGTCTTCCCGAACAGCATCCAGTCCCGGACCACGTCGGGCGCCCCGTAGGTCCTGATGTCCGAGAACTCCTCGGCCCGCACGTGGGTGACCGAACCGGACAGGGCCGACACCATCAGGGGGAACCGCTCCGTGATGCCACCGGGGTGGATGCCGGTGCCATGGAGGGTCACCCCGGCCCGCCTGGCCACGGCGTCGAACCGCTCCCGCTCGGGCGCAGGCGGATAGAACCATCCGAGGGGGGTCACCACGTTCTTGCCCGACGACAGGATCGCCTCCACCGCCGCGGGATCGGCCATGAACGGGCTGTACAGCACGCAGTCGGCCTCGGTGGCCAGCAGCGCCTCCACGTCGTCGGTGGCGGTCACCCCCACCGGCGACCGGCCGGCCAGCGTGCCCACGTCGGTGCCGACCTTGTCGTGGCTGTGGACCCAGGCTCCCACCAATTCCAGGTCAGGATGGTCGATGACGCCTCCGATGGCGGCGCGCCCGACACCACCGGTGGCCCACTGGATGACCCTGTAACTCATGAGCCGCTCACGCGCCCGGCTCCCCCCTTCTGTCGGACCCGTCGGCACGAGCCTCCTGAACGGTCCGACGCTGCATGATGCCATCCCCGGGCCGGCCGTGACGGGGCGGGTGACCCCGCCGGTCCGGCGTACGGCCCGGGCAGTAGGGTTCCAGGGGTGAGTGGGACCGACGACTCCATGGATCTCGAGCTGGCGGCGGCCTCGCTGCGGGCGGACGGGTCCGACGTGCGCATCCTGGTCAAGGTGCTGGCCGACCAGTTGGCCGATGCCCTGGGCTCCCGCCTCCAGGTCACCCGGGCCGGTGGCCGGTTCCGAAAGTCCGACGAGATCCGGTCGATCCACATCGTCATGGACGACGACCAGTTCGACGCCGATGTCGACGGTGACGTCCTCCGGTGCACCATCGGCCACTCGTCAGGGGGCATCCGGATCCGGAGCGAGAAGGTCACGGTGGACGTGTGGTTGGGCCGACTGCTCGCGGCCCTTAAGGTCGAGGCAGACCACAGCCAGGCGGTCCGTCAGGCACTCGAGAGCATGGTCATCGGAGGAACGACATGAGCGACGCACCCCAGGATCTCCCCGAGGGGGCCAGCCGCCGGCTCGAGGAGCTCGAGAAGGGCCTGTTCACCTCGGACCTCTCCGTCAACGAGTTCCTCCTGATCAAAGAGGTGGGATTCCACCCCCTGGGCTTCGTGATGGGGTCGTCGATCTACCACACCGGCATCCAGACCCGGAAGTGGGGCCAGAGCCAGGAGCTGACCAAGCTCACCGGGGCCATGTACGAGGCCCGCGAGCTGGCCATGACCCGCATGGAGGAGGAGGCCGCCGAGCTCGGTGCCGACGGTGTGGTCGGCGTGCGGCTGGACGTCAACTACTACGAGTGGGGCAAGGACGCCGCCGAGTTCATCGCCGTGGGCACGGCGGTCAAGGCGGAGAGTGGCGTCTCCCATCGCAACAAGCTGGGCAAGCCGTTCACCTCCGACCTGTCGGGCCAGGACTTCTGGACGCTGATGCAGACCGGGTACATCCCGCAGGGTCTGGTCATGGGGACGTGCGTCTACCACATCGCCCACCGGGGCCTGGGCCAGACGCTCGGATCGGCGGGCCAGAACGTCGAGCTGCCCAACTTCACCCAGGCCCTCTACGAGGCCCGGGAGCTGGCCATGACCCGCATGCAGGACGAGGCCAACGAACTCGACGCCTCGGGCATCGTGGGCGTGCGGCTGGAGGAGAAATCCCACCAGTGGGGCAGTCACACCATCGAGTTCCTGTCCCTCGGCACCGCCGTGGTCAAGACCTCCGACCAGGTGACCCTGCCCACCCCGTTGACCATCATCTCGCTCGACAACTGATGGCCGACGGGCTCGGCCAACTCCCCGCCGACGACGGCCAGGTTCCCGACCTGCCCGAGGCGGCCGAGCGCCGGTTCTCGGAGGGAGCCTTCACCTCGGGCCTCACCGTCCCGGACTTCGCCGCCTGCCTCCAGATGGGTCTGGAGCCGGTCGGCTACGTCCAGGGATTCTGCGTCATGCAGTGGCAGTGGTACGGGATGGGATCGCCCTTCGGGACGTTCGGCTCCCCGTTCTCCGGCGGGACCCGGGGCTATACGGAGAGCTGGCAGTGCCCCCACGGCTACGTCTCGGCCGAGCACCGTGGCTGGGGCCAGAACTACGAGCAGTCCTGGATCGAGGACGCCTGGCACCAGGGCTTCGACGGGGCCTACTCCCGGATGCTGGAGGAGGCCTCGGCCGCCGGCGCCCACGGTGTCGTCGGTGTGACCGACACCTCGCAGCCGCTCGGTGACCTCGGCGTGCTCGAATTCCGGGTCCAGGGCACGGCCGTGAAGGTCGCCGGAGCCGCGCCGCCGGCCGACGGCCGACCGTGGACGACCTACCTGGCCGGCCAGCGGCTGGCCAAGTCGATCGAGGCGGGCCTGGCCCCCGTGTCCATCGCCGCCACGGTGGCGTCGGTCCGGGTCTGGGCCTACTGCGTGACCGAGTACCTCACCGAGGGCTCCTCGGGGAGTTGGGGCTACCAGTCGGCCGCAGCCGAGATCGATCAGATGTCGAAGGCCCACATGGCGGTGCGGCGGATCGCCCGGGAGCAGATCCGGGGCCGGCTCGACCACGACTCGCTCCACGGCGCCTCCATGATCACGTCCGAGCGGGAGCTCGGCCAGGGGGACGCCGAGCTCCAGTGCATCCTCCGGGGCAACCGAGTCCGGCGGTTCAAGGCCTTCGACCCGCTGCCCGCTCCCCGGCCCACGGTGCGGCTCCTGTGAGCCCGGCCCCGGGCGACGAGGGGGCCGGCCCCGTCGACATCGGCACGGAGATGCGCGCCGCCGCCGACTTCCTCAGCCGCCCGCCGTCAGCGACACCGGCCGACCGGGGGGCACGCACCTCGGACCTCTCGATGGACGAGGAGATCGCCCTGCACTCCATCGGCTGGGAGCCCCTGCAGCTGGTCTGCGGGGCCTGCCTGTTCTCCGTCCCGATGGGCGTGTGGAACTGGGGGCAGGGGGAGATCGCCTACGCGTCCAACGCCTACGCCCGGGCCTTCGCCGGTGCCAGCGAGCAGCTCCACGCCGAGTGCACCAAGGTCGGTGGGCGCGGGGTGGTCGGCGTGCACGTCGAAGCCGAGGTGTACCGGCACCACGTCGATGTCGTCCTGCTGGGGACGGCGGTCCGTCCGGTGGGATCGACCGGGCTGTCGGCCGATCCGGTGTTCGTCTCGGACCTGTCGGGACGGGACTTCGCGCTGCTGATGTCCTCGGGATGGGCGCCGCTCGGGCTGGCCGTGGGGGCCAGCTTCGTCTATGCACCGCGTCGGTCGGCGGGAACGGCCATGAAGCAGAAGTCGCAGAACATCGAACTCACCAACTTCACCGAGGCCATGTACTCGGCCCGTGAGGCGGCCATGGAGCGGATGCAGGAGGCCGCGCTGGGCATGGACGCCACCGGTGTGGTGGAGGTGAAGGTGACCGAGGGCCCGATGGACTTCGCCCGGCACGCCGTCAGCTTCACGGCCTACGGCACCGCGGTCCACCTGGTGGCCGACCAGCACCGCACGCTCTCCCCCCGCATGATCCTGCCCATGGACGATCCGGTGCAGGCGTTCGACGTCAGCTCCCTGCGGGGCTGACCGGCCTGACCCGACCACGCGTCTCCCACCCGCCGGACCAGGGGAAACTAGATGCCTGCCGGCAAGCATCTAGTCGCTAGACTGGAGGCATGGCCGAACCGACCGCTTTCAGCCTCCATCCCGCACCCACAGGTGATGAGGTCGCCGGCACCGCCCGGGCAGGTGCGGCCGAGCGCGACCCCGCGGAGCTGCCGGCCGGCCTGCGCACCGTCATCGCCCGGCTGAGCCGCCACCTCCGCCAGACCCGGGCCGGGGCCGACCTCTCCCCCACCCAGTACCAGGTCCTGGCGTCCATCGTCCGCCTGGGACCGGTGAAGCTGTCCGACCTGGCCTCCCAGGAGGGCCTCAACCCCACCATGCTGTCCCGCATCGCCGGCAAGCTCGAGGCGGCCGGCCTGGTGACCCGCACCACCGACGCCAGCGACGGCCGGGTGGCCAGGGTGTCGGTCTCGGCGGACGGACGCCGGCTGGTGGAGCGGGTTCGGGGCGAGCGCACCGACGCCCTCAGCCGCGCCCTCGACAGTCTCGATCCCGCCGACCGGCTGCTCCTGGTCGAGGCCCTCCCCGTGCTGGAGTCGGTCGTCGAGGCGCTCCAGGAGCTGAAGGGGCGGCGACCGTGAGCCTGCGAACCACGGCGCAGCGCACCTTCTCGTCGCTGTCGGTCCCCAACTACCGCCGGTACTTCACCGGTCAGGCCATCTCGCTCATCGGCACCTGGATGCAGACGACCGCCCAGGCCTGGCTGGTGCTCACCCTCACCGACTCGGCGACCGACCTGGGACTGGTGGTCGCCCTCCAGACCCTGCCGGTGCTCCTGCTCGGCCCCTACGGGGGCGTGATCGCCGACCGGGTGGACAAGCGGAGGCTGATGATCGTCCTCCAGAGCCTGATGGGAGTCCAGGCGCTGGTGCTGGCGGTCCTGACGCTCACCCACACGGTCACCTTCATCGACGTGTGCATCCTGGCCGTGGTCCTCGGCCTCAACAACTGCTTCGAGAACCCCTCACGGCAGGCCTTCGTGCTCGAGATGGTCGGGGCCGACGACCTGCGCAACGCCGTCAGCCTCAACTCGACCCTGGTCAACGCGGCCCGGGCGGTGGGACCGGCCGTCGCCGGACTGCTGATCGCCACCGTGGGCACCGGGTGGTGCTTCGCCCTCAACGCCGTCAGCTTCGTGGCCGTCGTGTATTCGCTGGTGACCATGGACCGCGGCCAGCTGCACCCGGCACCGCCGAAGGCCCGTGGCAAGGGCCAGCTCCGCGAGGGCTTCCGCTACGTGGCCCATGAGCCCCAGCTGGCCATCCCGCTGCTCATGATGGGACTGGTCGGCATGCTGGCCTACGAGTTCCAGGTGACCCTGCCGGTCATGGCCAGGCAGGTCTTCCACGGGGGAGCCGAGGTCTACGGGGTGATGACGGCAGCCATGGGGATCGGCGCCGTGGTGGGCGGGCTGATGACCGCGGCGCGGGGCAAGACCGGCCTGCGGGCCATGGTGCTCGCCTCGTTCATCTTCGGGGTGGTCATCCTCTTCGCCTCGCTGGCACCGCTGCTGGCCATCGAGTTCGTGGCCCTGGCCCTGGTGGGATACGCCAGCGTCTCGTTCCTCTCGATGGGGAACTCGACCCTGCAGCTGGCCACCGATCCCCAGATGCGGGGACGGGTGATGGCCCTGTGGTCGGTGGCCTTCCTGGGTTCGACCCCCATCGGCGGGCCGGCCATCGGCTGGGTGACCGAGCACTCCGGTGCCCGCGTGGGGCTCGGGGTCGGTGCGGCATCGTGCTTCGTGGCTGCCGGCCTCGGAGCGCTGGCCATCCGTCACCTCCGGTCCCGTGCCCGGGGGCGGGACACCGACGCCACACCCCTCGAGCCCACGGTGGTGACAGCCGGCCCGGGGGACGACTGCGACGTCGCCGAGGACCTGCCGGCACACCCGGTGGCCCCCTGAGGGGCTAGGCCCGGTCCGCCCGGCGTCCGGCCCTGCGGCGGCGCCAACCCCATGCGCCGGCGGCGAGGAGCGCCAGCCCCCCGAGGACGATGGCGACGACACCGCCGGTCGGGATCCCCCCTGCCGCGGTGCCGACCGCCGGTGCCACCGGCGGTGATGTCGACCGGGTCGTGGTGGTCGGCCCGGCGCTGGCGCCCGGCTCGGTGATGGCGGTACCGGCTCCGGCCGTCGGCGCGGCAAAGGCCACCACGTGGTCGGCTGTCGCCACCAGGAGGAGACCGGCGCCCACCCCGGGTGTGGGGAAGTGGTTGGCCAGGCTGCCGACGGTGGCCTGCCGGGTCACCGCTCCCGTGGACGGGTCCAGGCCGTAGAGCACACCGTCCTGGCCCACCGTCCACACCAGTCCGGCCGCCACGATGGGGGGACCCCCGCCCCGGCCCGAGCTCCACAGCACCCGGAGGGACGCCGGCGATGCACCCACTCCCACGGCCATGACGCCGCTGAGGCAGGGAAGGTAGACGGTGGTGCCCACCGTGGCCACGCCACCGTCGATGTCCTCGCTGCAGGGCAGGGCCCGGGTGGCCTGCTGTCCCCCGATCCCACCGAGGTCGCTGGCGCGCAGGAGGTAGCCGATGCGGGACTTGCCGGCCACCAGGATCTGCCCGTCGGCCAGCAGGGCCGGTTCCATGGACATGTCGAGATCGGCGGCGTTGTCGGCCGGCCACGACGACGGTGCGAAGTACTGCTCCAGGTGGAGCGAGGGGGACAGCTCGAGCAACGAGTCGCTGTCGTCATAGGCGCGGGAGGCCGAGGAGACTGAGCCGTTCCCCACCTCGACCCAGATGTTCCCGGACGCGTCGACGGCGGGAGCGCCGCCACCCATCCACACCGCCCCCTGGGACTGGCCCGCGGCAGCGTCGACGGTGAAGTAGAGGGGCGTCCCCCCCGACTCCGGGACGGCCACGACCCGTCCCCGGTAGGAGGCGCAGTCGCCGTAGTTGCCCCCGAACCCGAAGACGACCTGGCCGTCGACCAGGGTGAGCCCGGTCCGCTGCAGCAGCGCCGCCGGCGACGCACCGGGCGGATCGACGACCTGGGTCAGCTCGGTCCGACCCGTGGTCAGGTCCAGCCCCACCAGCACATGGGCCGACCGGCCGGCCACCAGCTCGTCGGCCACCACGAAGATCTCGCCCCGGTCGGGGTCGATCACCGGCGTGCCGGTGATCCCCACCGTGGGCTGGATGTCCCCACAGGGCAGGTCGGCCGACGGCACCGGCTGGGCCACGCGGGTCGACCACACCACCGCCCCCGTCGTGGACGAGAGGGCGTAGACCACGTCGTCCTCGGTGGCCACGTAGACCCTGCCGCCGGACACCAGCGGCTCGCCGTAGAGCTGACCGGTCAATTGGGGTGACGTCCATGCCGGGGTCGATGTGTCGACGGCGGTCACCGACGATGCCGCGCCACTGCCCAGGGGACTACCGTGGTACACACTCCAGTCGGGGGAGTCGGTGGTCGGGGCGGTCGCCGTCGTGGTCGAGGTCGTGGTCGAAGTCGTGGTCGAGGTCGTGGTCGTGGCGGCGGCCGAGGTGGTGGTCACGGCCCC
>Ga0302319_10026857_pt1 | contig 10123 bp, 7 predicted proteins | sample Bog_T0_2_FD_203319 | JGI IMG/M metagenome (GOLD analysis project Ga0302319, IMG submission 203319) | Peat permafrost microbial communities from Stordalen Mire near Abisko, Sweden - Bog_T0_2 | ecosystem: Environmental > Terrestrial > Soil > Wetlands > Peat | place: Sweden: Abisko, Stordalen Mire...
GTCTCGTCGCTGCGGCTCGCGGAAATGTTCGACTTCATGGCGGAATTGGAGGCCGCCTGCGCTAGGCGCGCCGCCGTTCTCGCCTCCGACGTTGAAATTTCCCAACTCGTCTCGGCGCACGAAGCCTGTCGATCGGCGCTGGATGCGCAGGATCCCGATCGATATTATCGGCTAAACCAACAGTTTCATCTTGTGCTTTACGGAATGGCCCACAGTGGGTTTCTTGCGGAGCAGACCACTTTGATGCAGCGGCGATTGCGGGCGTACAGACGATTGCAGCTGCGCATCCCCAATCGAATGGCGTCATCTTTCGAAGAGCATGCCGGCGTCGTCGAGGCGATCCAGGCGAAAAACCCAAACCTCGCCGCAGATCGCATCAGGGCCCATGTGAATATTCAGATCTCTCAGTTCACGGATCTCATTGCGAAAAGTTCGGCATGATGCGGAAGGGCGGCGTGGCGCGTTGGGATGCACCGCGGAAGGCGTCTCAACACCGCACATGTTGGCCGGTAGGGCCGCTTTCCGCCCTTCGTGAACATTGACGATTTCAATTACCAACTTCCGCAACGGGTCATGACTACCCGGTCGGGCAGGTCTTGTGATGACGCTTTCCTGACAATAGCAGCCGGGTGTCGGTTTGAGTTGCGGCCCCGGGGGACGGCGCCGCAACCATTCAGTCAAAGCTCTACCTGCTCGGAATTGCTGGCGCGTCTTCCACCTCAATGCCCAGGTAAACCTCGGGCATATGGTCTGAACACGCCTTGACTCACGTCGAAGGCATGCCCATTTGCGGACAGCGTGTTAGCACTCTCGATAACAGAGTGCTAAAAGCAGACACCTCCGCCCTTCGCCGCACCTTCCCTACCGAAGCGTGCTCGGGCCGCAATCAAGGAAAACAACATGGCGTTCCGTCCTCTTCATGACCGGGTTGTACTCAGGCGCCTCGAGGGCGAAGAAAAGTCCAAGGGGGGCATCATCATCCCCGACACCGCCAAGGAAAAGCCGCAGGAAGGCGAAGTCGTCGCTGTCGGCCCTGGCGCCCGCGACGAGGCCGGCAATCTCGTCCCGCTCGGCGTGAATGCAGGCGATCGCGTCCTGTTCGGCAAATGGTCGGGGACCGAGGTTAAGATCGACGGTCAGGAACTGCTGATCATGAAGGAAAGCGACATTATGGGCGTCGTCGGCTGATCCGACGCCTTTCTCCAAAAACCTGAGATTTTTTCCTTTCGGAGCTGTACCAACATGGCAAGCAAAGACATCCGTTTCTCCACTGACGCGCGCGACCGCATTCTTCGCGGCGTCGAATTGCTGAACAATGCGGTGAAAGTAACCCTCGGCCCCAAAGGCCGAAATGTCGTCATCGAAAAGTCCTATGGGGCGCCGCGTATCACCAAGGACGGCGTCACCGTCGCCAAAGAGATCGAACTCGCTGACAGGTTCGAAAACCTCGGCGCGCAGCTCGTGCGTGAAGTGGCGAACAAACAGCATGACGCCGCCGGCGACGGAACAACCACGGCGACTGTCCTCGCCGCCGCCATAGCGCGCGAAGGCGCTAAAGCCGTCGCCGCCGGGCTCAATCCGATGGATTTGAAGCGCGGCATCGATCTTGCCGTCGAGGCCATTGTCGTCGATCTCAAGAAGAACTCGAAGAAGGTCACCTCGAACGACGAAATCGCCCAGGTTGGCGCCATTTCGGCCAACGGCGACAAATCGATTGGCGACATGATCGCCAAGGCGATGCAAAAAGTCGGCAATGAAGGCGTGATCACGGTGGAAGAGGCCAAGAGCTTCGAGACCGAACTCGACGTCGTCGAGGGCATGCAATTCGACCGAGGCTACCTCTCGCCCTATTTCATCACCAACGCCGAGAAAATGATCGCCGAATTCGACGAGCCCTATATCCTGATTCACGAAAAGAAACTGTCTTCGTTGCAGGCGATTTTGCCGGTCCTCGAAGCGGTCGTTCAGACCGGCAAGCCGCTGGTGATCATCGCGGAGGATGTCGAGGGCGAGGTGCTCGCGACGCTCGTCGTCAACAAGCTGCGCGGCGGTCTAAAAATCGCCGCCGTCAAGGCGCCAGGTTTCGGGGATCGCCGTAAGGCCATGCTCGAGGACCTCGCCATCCTGACAGACGCGCAGGTCATTTCGGAGGACGTCGGCATCAAGCTTGAGAACGTGACCTTGGCGATGCTCGGCCGCGCCAAGAAGATCCGCATCGACAAAGAGAGCACCACCATTGTCGACGGCGCCGGCGACAAAAAGGACATCGAAGGGCGCATCGCTCAGATCAAGGCGCAAGTCGAGGAAACGACCTCCGATTACGACCGTGAGAAGCTGCAGGAACGTCTTGCCAAACTGGCTGGCGGCGTCGCGATCATTCGCATCGGCGGCTCGACGGAAACCGAGGTCAAGGAAAAGAAGGACCGCGTCGACGATGCGCTCAACGCCACCCGCGCCGCAGTGGAGGAAGGCGTGTCGCCCGGCGGCGGCGTCGCCCTGCTTCGCGCCATCTCCGTGCTCGCGAGCGTAAAGGTCCAAAATCCGGACCAGAAGACCGGCGTCGACATCGTTCGCAGGGCGATCCAGGCGCCTGCGCGCCAGATCGTCGACAACGCTGGCGACGACGGCGCGGTCGTGGTCGGCAAACTGCTCGAATCGCAGGATTACGCCTTCGGCTACAATGCCCAGACCGGCGAATATGGCGATATGGTCAAGCTCGGCATCATCGACCCGACCAAGGTCGTTCGCACCGCGATTCAGGACGCCGCCTCCATCGCCGGCCTGATCGTCACGACCGAGGCGACGATCACCGAAGCGCCGAAGAAGGACGAGCCTGCAATGCCGCCCGGCGGCGGCATGGGAATGGGCTACTGAAGTCCGGCCCATTCCGGCAGCGAAGCACGTAACCAGCCCTGGGGAGAACTTTCCCCGGGGCTTTTTTTCGCCCCCGATCGCGAACGACGGCGCGGGCGCCAATAACAGGACGAATGATGGGTTTGTCGGACGGTTGAATCGCCGCCATCCGTCCAGACAACGATCAAGAAATCGGCTCTGGCCTCGTTTTTATTTGCCATTTTTAGCGCCCGTTGTCGGTCGGAGCCGTTTCGATGCCTCGTTTCGTATTGCCGCCGTGACCGGCGACGCTGCTCGATCCGTCGGAGCAAGGGTTGTCTTCTGCTTGTGCGCGGCGGAAGTGCCGACCATGGTCGGCGTATTCTCCTTTCCTGCTTTGCTTCCCGACTTCGTCGCCGAATGGGGCCTGAGCAACACCGAGGCGGGCTGGATTTCAGGCTCGATCTTTGCGGGCTAAACCTTAGCTTTGCCCGTTCTCACGCGCTGACAGACCGCATCGACGCCAGGCGGGTCTATTTGGCCGGAGCCCTGCTCGCGGCGATTTCTACGCTGGGCTTCACCCTGACCGCCGACGGGTTCTGGACGGCCCTTGCATGGAGGACTCTGGGCGGCGTCGGGTTAGCGGGAACCTATATGCCGGGCTGAAGGCGTGGAGTCGACCTGATCTCGGCAAAAATTGTTTGGCCGCAACGGAAGCAAAGCTTCCATCGCTGCCGCCCAAGGAAAACGCCTCCCGTCGTCGATTACAGTTAAAAAACATCTGCCGATGGTGGCACTGGAAATTGTCCTGCCGCTATCGCCAACCCCACTAGTCGACTCAATCCCACCCATCCCCTTTCAGCAAACGGGGTTTCGTCACGAAGCCCGATCCGGATTCTGAGCGCGACGCATTTTTAAAAGCCAACCATTTTCGGGTAAGAATGAAAGCTAATGAAAAATGAAACTTAAGTTTTTTTGAAACCTAACAATTCAGCTTCCACACCCGCGACGAGGCCGCCGACATTGCTTCATTCCACCGTGACGCTCTTGGCAAGATTGCGTGGCTGGTCCACGTCCTTGCCCATGAAGACCGCCGTGTAATAGGCCAGCATCTGGATCGGCGCGGCATATACGATTGCCGCGAAATCCGGCGCCATGTCGGGCATGCGGATTTCGCCCGCCAGCGTCACCGAAGCCGCGTCAATCGCGTGGGCGTCGCCGACCATGATGATATTGCCGCCTCTCGCCGCCACTTCCTGCAAGTTGGAGATGGTCTTTTCCAGCACCGCGTCGGTCGGGGCGATGACGATGACGGGCAGTTGCTCGTCGATCAGCGCGATTGGCCCGTGTTTGAGCTCCCCCGCCGCATAGCCCTCGGCGTGGATATAGGAAATTTCCTTGAGTTTTAGCGCGCCCTCGAGCGCCAAGGGATAGGAAGGGCCGCGTCCAAGATAAAGCACATCGGTAGTCTTGCCGAGCTGATGCGACAGGATTTCGATGCCTGCCTCAAGCTTCATCGTCTCGGCGAGAAGACCGGGCACCACCATCAGCTCATTGACCAGCTTTTTCTCCGTCTCGGCGTCGAGCACGCCGCGCGCCCGGCCGAAGGCCACCGCCAGAGCCGCCAGCACGGTCAGCTGACAGGTGAAAGCCTTGGTCGAGGCGACGCCAATTTCGGGGCCCGCGAGGGTCGGCGCGGCGACGTCGCTTTCGCGCGCGATGGTCGAAGTCGGCACATTGACCACGCCGATAATCTTCTGGCCATGCGCCTTGGCGTAACGCAGGCCGGCGAGCGTATCCGCCGTCTCACCCGATTGCGACACCACGATCATCACCCCCTGCTCCGGCAGGGGCGCCTCGCGATAGCGGAATTCCGAGGCGACATCGATTTCGACACGCAGGCGGGCAAAACGCTCGAACCAGTATTTGGCGATCATGGCGGCGTAATAGGCGGTGCCACAGGCGGTGATGGTGATGCCGGTAAGGCTCGCCGCATCGAAAGGCAGCGCGAAAGGCAGCCGCACGGCGCCGGTGGCGAAGTCGATGTAATGGGCGAGCGTGCGCGCCACCACTTCCGGCTGTTCGTGGATTTCCTTGGCCATGAAATGACGGTGGTTGCCCTTGTCGACCAGAAAGGCCGACGCCTGCGTCTTGACCTTCGCGCGAACGACAATCTCATTGTCCTCGCCACGGAACACCGCAGAGCCGCGCCGCAAAATCACCCAGTCGTCGTCTTCGAGATAGGTGATGGTGTCGGTGAAGGCGGCCAGCGCGAGCGCGTCCGAGCCGAGGTACATTTCCTCCCCCTCGCCATAGCCGACCGCCAGAGGCGCGCCGCGCCGCGCGCCGATCAGCAGGTTTTCCTCGCCCTGGAACAGGAAGGCCAGCGCGAAAGCGCCTTTTAGACGCGGCAAGCTGGCCGCCACCGCCTGCTCCGGCGAAAGCCCCTGGTTGATCGCCTCGGTGACGAGATGGGCCACCGCCTCGGTGTCGGTCTGGGAGACAAATTTATGTCCCTTGGCGATCAGTTCATCCCGCAATTCACGAAAATTCTCGATAATGCCGTTATGCACAACGGCGAGCCTGTCGGTCGCGTGAGGATGAGCGTTGTTTTCGGTGGGACGGCCATGCGTGGCCCAGCGGGTGTGGCCAATGCCAACCGACCCGCGCAGCGGCTGCTGTTGCAGCAGCGCTTCCAGATTGCGCAGCTTGCCCTCCGCGCGGCGGCGCGCCAGCTTGCCATCCTCCAGCGTGGCGATACCCGCTGAATCATAGCCGCGATATTCAAGACGCTTGAGCGCGTCCACCAGCGGGCCCGCGACGGGACCCTGGCCGAGAATGCCGACAATGCCGCACATTGAGGATTAGTCCCTTCAAAAGGAGCCGCCCGACGGGCAGCCGAACATCAAGCATCGCGTGGAAATCAGCCGCCCGCATAGATTATGTCAATCGGCCGCGATGGCGTCTACTTCTTCGTCCCCTTCAACGCGGCCATTTTCTTGCGGAAGGCCGTCGCCCAGCCGCTGATTTCGTTTTGCCTTCCGCGCGCGACCGCCAGCGCATCCGCCGGGACGTTCTTGGTCACCACCGAGCCTGAGCCGACATAGGCGCCCGCCCCGATCTCGACCGGCGCAACCAGCGAAGAATTGGAGCCGATGAAGGCGTCGGCGCCGATGGTGGTGCGATATTTAAAGAAACCGTCGTAATTGCAGGTAATGGTCCCGGCGCCGATATTGGCGCGCGGACCGATGGACGCATCGCCGATATAAGTCAGATGGTTGACCTTGGCGCCCTCGCCGATGTCCGCCTGCTTGATCTCGACGAAATTGCCAACCCGCGCGCCTTGCGCCAGCTTAGCGCCGGGGCGCAGCCGCGCATAGGGGCCGATGACCGCGTCCTTCGCCAGAGTGGCGCCTTCGAGATGCGAGAAGGCGTGGATGATCGCGCCCTCAGCCACCGTCACGCCGGGACCGAACACCACATGCGGCTCGACCAGAACGTCGGGCGCCAAAACGGTGTCATGGCTGAAAAACACTGTTTCCGGCGCGATCAGGGTCGCGCCCGCCCGCATGGCGTCGAGCCGCAGGCGGCGCTGGATTTCCGCTTCGGCCTCCGCCAACTGCGCCTTGTCGTTGACGCCCAGCACTTCGCCGGCCTCCGCCGTGACGATGGCGCAAAAGGCGCCGTCGCGCCGCGCGACCTCGACCGCGTCGGGCAGATAAAACTCTTTTTGGGCATTATTGTCGCCAATGCGCTCCAGCCAGTTCAGCGCCTTGGCGCCGTCGAGCGCCATCAGACCGGCGTTGCACTGGCGGACCTGGCGTTCCTCAACGCTCGCATCCTTGTGCTCGCGAATCGCCAGCAATTGCCCATCGGGGCCCGTCAGCAGACGGCCATAACCTGCGGGGTCGGCGGGTTCAAAACCCAGCGCCACGACGCCGGCGCCGGCCGATCTTTTTTCGAGCAGCAGCGTAAAAGTTTCCGGCCGCACCAGTGGCGTGTCGGCGAAAACCACCAGAACGTCGTCGAATTCCTGCGCCAAGGCCTCGCGAGCGGCCAGCACCGCATGGGCCGTGCCTCGCCGCTCGGTCTGGACGAAGACAGCGGCATCAGGCGCCGTGCGTAAAACTTCGGCCTGGACGTCGGCGCGATCCGGCCCGACCACCACGGCGAGCGAATCCACCCCGGCACGGCGGACCGAGTCAAGCACATGGGCCAGCATGCTGCGGCCGGCGATCTTGTGCAGCGCCTTGGGCAGGCTTGAGCGCATCCTCTTGCCCTCGCCGGCGGCCAGCACGATCGCCAGACGGCGTTTAATTGGCGCGTTCCTGTCCGGCAGCGGCGTCGTCATGCGTCAAACCTTTCCTGCTTGGCTGCGCATTGCGCCTTTGACTGCGCATGCCCAGAAAGGTTGCTATAGGGGACCGGCAAAATCCGTCAAAGCAAAAATCTGCCTCGCCTCAGCCACAAATTAGGTTATATGTCGCGCTGAATTCCAGTTTTGCGATGGATCGGATTGCCTCGCCAATGTTTAAGCGACGGGATGTTTTGCAGATGGCGGGCGCCGCCGCCGCTTTCGCAGCAGCAAGCGCCTTCGATGAGGCCCTCGCCCAACCGGCTTCCGAAGACGGATCGGCCATTCCCTTCAACAGCAACAGCTCTTTGGTGGAGGAAGCCGCCCGCTCGCTGGCGTCGAAGCCTTTTGTCCCGCCCAATTCCGATCTGCCCGGTCCACTCTCAAATCTCAACTATGACGCCTATGTGGGGATTCACGCCAAGCCGGAATCGCTGATCTGGGCGCAGGATCCCAGCGGTTTCGTGATCGAACCGCTGCATCGGGGCTTCGTGTTCGGCACGCCCATGCAGATCAACCTGGTCGAGGGCGGGCTGGCGCGGCGGCTGAACTACGACGCCGCGAACTTCACCTTCGGCGGCGTCACCATGAACGCGCCGCCGGTCAATCTCGACTTCTCGGGATTTCGCATCCTGCAACGCGGCCCGGGCGGGGCCTTGCGCGAATTCGCGATCTTCCAGGGCGCAAGCTTCTTCCGCTCGAACGCGCCCGGCCAAACTCTCGGCGTGAATGCGCGCGGCCTGTCGATCCGCACCGGCGACGCGCGCGGCGAGGAATTCCCCTTCTTCCGGGCCGTGTGGATCGAGAAGACCACTCTCGCGGCCAACACCCTGACGATTCACGCCCTGCTCGATTCCCAGAGCGTTACCGGCGCCTATCGCTTCACCCTCCATCCGGGCGAGGCGACCATTGTGGACACCGAATGCTCGCTCTTTCCCCGCGCGGCCCTCGATAACTTTGGTATGGCGACGATGAGCGCCACCAGCCTGTTCAGCCCGCTCGACCGGCGCGGGGCCGATGACGTCCGCGAGGCCGCCTCGGAGATCACCGGCCTGCAAATTCTGACCGGCGCCGGCGAATGGGTTTTTCGCCCGGTCTCCAACCGCAACGCCCTGCAAATCTCCGAATTCGTCGACCAGAACCCGAAAGGCTTCGGCTTCTTGCAGCGAAGCCGCGATCCCGACGATTTTCATGACGAAGCCCAGCATTGGGAGCTACGTCCCTCGCTGTGGATCGAGCCGATCGGCGACTGGGGAGCGGGATCGGTCCAACTCGTGGAAATCCCTTCGGATTCGGAAACCGCGCAGAATATCATCGCCTTCTGGCGCTCGAAAACGCCTCTGGCCAAGGGCCAGCAGGCCGATTTCGCCTTTCGCCAGTTCTGGTGCTGGACGCCGCCGTCGACGCCGCCGCTGGCGACCGCCCGGAGCACGCGGGGCGGACGCGGCGCCTCCGGCAAGCAAAGGCGTTTTCTGGTGGATTTTCGCGGGGATAATCTCAATGATTTTCTCGCCAATCCCGCCCGCGCCGCCGACGTCAAGGCGAATCTGACGACATCGTCGGGAAAAGTCGTCGCCTCGCGCGTTTACCCCTCGCCGGAGCGCAAGTCCTTCCGAGTGCAGTTCGACATTGACCCCGGAAGCGACGCAGCCTGCGAACTGCGCCTGGCGCTCGAAGCGCAGGGCGCGCCCATTTCAGAAACCTGGCTTTATCGATGGACTCCGTGAATCAAGACTGGATTGAAACAACGCTTTCGACACCGGCTCCCGAACTTATGCTCCCAATGCCAGCGGAATCGCCGCTCGCCATGCCGGAGCAGAAGCTTTCCAGCTTCAAGGCGGCGACCGAACGGCGCAAGCCGATCCGTCGCTTCGGGACGCATTGGCTGTCGCGTCTGATCACCTTCGGCGGCGGACTCGCGATCACCTGCTGGGGCGGCTACCAAATGTACCGCGTCATCGACGTGGGCGGCATCAGCACGCTCAAATGGACGCTGCTGGTTCTGTTCCTGGCCAATTTCTCCTGGATCGCCCTGGCTTTCGCAGCCGGCGTGGTGGGATTCTTCCATCTGCTGGTCCGCCGGCCCAAGCCGCCGGCGGCGCCGACCCATCTCGCCAGCCGCACCGCCGTGGTCATGCCGATCTATAACGAGGCGCCGTCGCGGGTGTTCGGCGCGCTGCGCGCGATCCATGAGGATGTCGAAGCCACCGGCCTCGGCGCGCATTTCGACTGGTTTTTCCTGTCTGACACCACCGATCCCGACGTCTGGATCGCCGAGGAACGCGCCCTGCTCGAATTGCGCCGCGCGCTTGGCCCCGAAGCACGGATCTTCTACCGCCATCGCCCGAAAAACACCGCGCGGAAAGCCGGCAATATCGGCGATTTCGTCACACGCTGGGGCGGCGCCTATGAACACATGGTGGTGCTGGACGCCGACAGCCTCATGACCGGCCACGCCATCGTCTGCCTCGCCGCCGCCATGGAGGCCGATCCAGATTCCGGCATCATCCAGACCCTGCCGCTGATCATCAATCGCAACACCCTGTTCGCCCGGGTGCAGCAATTCGCGGCCCGTATTTACGGTCCGGTCATCGCCGACGGCCTGTCCTGCTGGATGGGCCGCGACGGGAATTACTGGGGCCATAACGCCATTATCCGGACCAAGGCCTTCGCCGATCACTGCGGCCTGCCGCATCTGAAGGGCAAGCCGCCCTTCGGCGGACATATACTGAGCCATGATTTCGTCGAGGCTGCGCTGATCCGCCGCGCCGGCTATTCCGTCTACATGCTGCCCTCGCTTGGTGGCTCCTTCGAGGAAAGCCCGCCCTCGCTGATCGACGTCGCCGCCCGCGACCGGCGCTGGTGCCAGGGCAACCTCCAGCATCTGCGCGTGCTGCCGGCCAAGGGCCTGCACCCGGCGACCCGCCAGCACATCAC
>Ga0302319_10026863_pt1 | contig 10120 bp, 8 predicted proteins | sample Bog_T0_2_FD_203319 | JGI IMG/M metagenome (GOLD analysis project Ga0302319, IMG submission 203319) | Peat permafrost microbial communities from Stordalen Mire near Abisko, Sweden - Bog_T0_2 | ecosystem: Environmental > Terrestrial > Soil > Wetlands > Peat | place: Sweden: Abisko, Stordalen Mire...
GGCTCCCAGGCCGGTCACGTAGACTCCGATGTCGCCAGTGGTTGTCTTGACCGCAACTACGGGCGTGGGACCAGTTGGACCGCGACCGCCTTTTCCCGACTTGGATTTCGCCTGCGCCGTGGTTTGCTGGTGGTCGGATCGGTACCAGAGAAACGCCGCTACAGCGGCAATTACCAATATCGCCAGATAAAGCCAAGTCTTACGGCGAGGTTTCGTTTTCGGGGGAGATGGCGGGCGCGGCGGCGTGCTGCCCGGCGGTGGGGCAAGTAGTACTTGTTCGTGCTCAGGAGGGGCAATCTCGGGTAAAGGGTGACTCATCGACTGGAGTGCCTGTTCATAAAGGAGACGACGGGTTCAGTGTCCAAGGTTGTTACGCAAATTTACAAAGTGTCTCGTCGAACACATTTCACGTTAAGCAAGTCTCAGGCCAAAAACGCTGCGGAAGCGCCCACCCATTCCTTATCTCTGTTATGATCGACCCCCATCATCTTCCCACGCCCCATCCGGACGATCAAGCTGACCGGCGTCAACTCGTCCACCCAGATATACATGACGCGGATTTCGGCCTGGGTCGGACCGAACGGAGTCTCGATAATGGGTTCGAATTGCATGCGGCGCTGGAGCAGGTAGTGGGGGCGCTCGGCTTCGGGAATCGAGTCGATATCCGCGCGGGTCGGGCCGACTTTCACGCCCAGCCCGGCGAACGAATAGAGCGGCTTCAGGACGTAATTTTCGAGGTCGTCCGGGATCGGGTTCGTTTTGTGAAGGAACCAGGATTCCGGAACGGTCGGGTGTTTCAGGTAGGGCAGCGAGAATTTGCTGATCAGGAAAAACCAGTTGGGATGGCCGGCCCATTCGACGTCGAGGTCGTCGTCGAAGCGGAAATCGGCGTGGACATCGAGCCGGACCAGTTCGTCGGCGATGGCCCGGTTGTAAATGCGCTCGATCGGAATGCCATCGAGATAGAGTTTCCTGCCGGTTTTGCGGACGTCGCGGATATCGGCGATCCGGATGCCGGTGGCTTTGGCGGTCAGCAGAAAGTCCGGCAGCGTCTTCTGATGATAGGGATCGATCTCCAGCAGGACCACGTTTTCCGGCGCATGGCCGCCCAGAATCGCCCTTCGGAAAAGCTCCTCGTGATGGCTCTGTCCGCGGACCGTCAGGCCATACGCATCGCAATAAGTCTTTTCGAGGATCGGCTGGTACGCGTAGAGTGACGGAAACGCCTGAATCTCAACAAGCCTCGGCGCAAGTTGCCCGCGCTCATCACGGACCAGGCCGAAGTCCACCTGGATGAACATCGGGCGGGCGGGTTCGTTTTGTACACGGAACCCTGGCGGGATCTGTTGCCGCGCCGCTTTCAGATAGGGTTCGTTTTGTACCAGTTGCCGAATCAGCTCCGCGCCCGCCGTTTGCATGGTTTCGATGAGCGGGGCGGGGAAGAAACACGGTGTTTCGCAGATCCGGAAATTGACGTGCGTGCCGCAGCGTTCGTCGAGCAGGCTCAGAAACGCCCGGTATTTCTCGGGCGTGAAGATCTCGTTGAACGCGCCGCGCAGTTCGGGGATCATCAGTCGATCAGAAATCTTCCGGCCCGCATGATCTGGTGGTCGTCGATCCAGATGTCGAAGCAGCGCCCGACGACATCGATATGCGTGGTGGAATGCCATTCCGCACCGGTGTGGTGCCCGTAGGGATTCCCGAACGCGATGTGCACGCCCGGAATCTTCTCATCCTGCAGGATGTTCCCGATCACGTCCCGGCATCCGATATTGGTGCCGATGGCAAATTCGCCGACGCGGTCCGAATTGTCGTCGGTGTGGGTGTACTCCCAGAACTCTTTCTCCAGATCCTTGTTGGCCGATTCCGCGGAAACCAGCCGGTTGGCTTCGATTTGTAAAACGAGCGGCGAATCGCGCAGATCGCCGTAGCGCGCGCAAAGATAATCGCCCACCACCCCATCGACGACGAAAATTCCGTTGACCTCGCCCGGCGTCGTGAACGTTTCTCCGCCCGGAAGATTCCCCCATTTCAAAGTCGAAATGATGCCGCTGGTTTTGATCCACTTGTAGTTGGGGTTCATGTCCGCCACCAGCCGCGTGCCGGCCGGCGTGCTCGCCTTGATTTGGCGCGCCGCGCTCGCTAGCTCCCAGACGTGCTGGCTGATGCGGTCCACTTCGTTGAAATCGGCGCGCATCCCGTGCGTCATGATCTCTTTCGTGATGTTGACCATGTGCGCGTGGCGAATATGGCGGCGATTGACCACATCCGTCATCTGCATGCGCGTCCGCAGTTCGCCATGCTGCGCCTGGGCGGCGAAGATGCTGACCTCGCTCGTTTCCATGTCATCGAGAACGGCTTGCGGTTTCGTGCTGAGGGGCCGCACCGCGTAATCTTCCAGCACGAAAGCGTTGTAGCGGCAGCCCACCAGGTCGAGCTGCGCTACCAGAGACGCGCCGATCTCGGCCGTTTCCTGGTCCGTGATCAGCGTGACTTTCTCCTCAGGTTTGATGCGCAGGCAGGTGCGGATGGCGTTGTGCGCGCCCTCAATCAGTTCCGGGTCGAATGAAATTGCGTGTAAATCGGTCATGCGCTGGTAGCCGTCTCCTCTCCGGAGCAGCCCGCTTCCGTTTCGGCAACAATGTATTTCACCACCTCTTTCAGATCGCCTGTTTCGCGGAAGACGCGTAGCTGGCGGTCCGCGCCAGTGCCTTCATCGAGGATGGTTTTGATGTAATCGATTTCCTTGCGCGAACCGAGTTCGTCTACGACGTCGTCCAGCAGTTCGAGGTACTCGTACATCAGTTCGCGGAATGGCACCTGCTTCTGCTTGCCGAAGTCGATCAGATGGCCGTCGATTCCGTAGCGGAGCGCGCGCCATTTGTTCTCCATCAGGAATTCGCGCCGGTAGGTGCGGAAGCCCATGTTGCGCGAATGCAATTGGTAGAGCTTGGCCACAGTTGCCTGGATCAGCGCCGCGAGCGCGATGGTTTCGTCGATACGCATGGGCACGTCACACATGCGGAATTCGAGCGTATCGAAGAACGGATGGGGGCGGATGTCCCACCAGATCTTCTTGCCGTTGTCGATGCAGCCCGTTTTGACCATCAGTTTGATGAGCTCTTCGAACTCGCCATAGCTGGTGAAGTAATCGGGCAGATTGGTGCGCGGGAACTTATCGAAAACTTTGCAGCGATAGGATTTGAGGCCGGTGTCCATGCCGAGCCAGAACGGGGAATTCGTCGAGAGCGCGAGAATGTGCGGCACGAAATACCGCGCCTCGTTCATAATGCGGATGGCGGCTTCGCGGTCTTCGATGCCGACGTGAACGTGCAGGCCGAAGATGAGATTCGAACGCGCGACCATCTTGAGGTCCTGCACGATGTGTTCGTAGCGCTCATCGGGATATATGGCCTGATTGCGCCAGTCGGAGAACGGATGCGTGGCGGCGGAGGCGACGAGGAGGCCGTTTTCGCGCGCGAGCCGGATGATGGTGCGGCGCAGTTCGGTGATGTCGCGGCGCGCTTCCTGGACGTTGTTGCAGATGCCGGTGCCGACCTCGACCACGGACTGGTGCATTTCCGCTTTGACGTGTTCCTTGAGGAAGGCTTTGCCCTTTTCGATGATCTCGAACTGGACGTGAGACCGGAGGTCGAGCGTCTCCGGGTCTATGGTCTGATACTCTTCTTCGATCCCGAGGGTGAGGCTGGGACGCATATTGGCGGCTCCGGTTTCACGATAGCATTGGAGGCTCAAGACACACGGGAAAGAGATATCTTCATTGGAGGATGCATAGCCTATGACAGAGTGGTTTGCGCGCCCTGTCCTGCACGTAGCGGATGTCGAGGCCTCGCTGCGCTTTTACGTTAACGAACTCGGTTTCACGAGCCCCTGGCGGTATGAGGAGGACGGCAAAGCGCACGTCGCGCAGGTGGAGCGGCAGGGCTGCGCGCTTATCCTGGCCGACACGTGGCCGGAGAAGATTGGCAAAGCGCTGATGTTCATTTCCATGAACGTCGAGCCGGAGGCGCGCGAGGGCCAAATCGCCGCATTGGACGCGTTGCGTGCGGAACTCGAAGGCAGAGGCGTTGCGGTCAAAGAGGGTACCTGGGGCTACCGGCTCATGGTGGTAGACGATCCCGACGGCAATCAGCTCTTCTTCAATTATCCGAGCGAGGCGGCATCCAGCAAGAACAATGTCGGAGAGGAAGCGTAATCATTCCGCTTAAGGAGTTTCCGAGCTTGCCATGGGGCGGAAGGCCGAAGATCGCGGTACCGGCGCCGGCATCCGCGTGTATAAAGATGTCAATGTTTCCCGGCGGCCGTAACCGCCATCCCCGCCGCCGCGCATGTATGATGAGCGACGGGTGCAACCTAAATATCTCTGGTTCCGGTTTTCGATCGCGCTTGGCCTCGGGCTGGGCCTGCTGCTGCTGGTGCAAACGATCCGCACATATCGCGAAGTGGCGGATGGGCTGCTGCAGCACGAGGCGCAGCGCGAGGTGGATCGCCGTATGCAGTCGATCAGCCGGGCCGCCCGTCTGACCAGGTCGCGCGATCCCGCGACGCTCACGCCGGTGCTGCATGAACTGGTTCACGAATCGCCCAAAGAGCTGGCGTGGATTCGCATCATTAACCGCCAGGGCAAAGTGATCGCGGAAAGCGAAAAAGTCACCGGCGCTCCCGTTTACACGTTGCGGGAATTAGGCCGCGTTATGCAGAACCCCGAACGGCATACCCAGGAAAAACTGACGCCGTCGGGCGTGGTGGTGATCACGCTGAATCCGTTGCGGCTCGGCCCGCCGCCATTCGACCGGCCGCCGGGCGACCCGGCGTCGCGTATCGCCGACATGCCACGGGATCCCGGCGAACATGAACAGCATGGACCACCCGGTCCGCGGCCACCGCAGGAATACGTGGAAGTCGCGGTTTACCTGACCGGCGTTTCGGCGAATTTCGGACTCCTTCGGCAGAATTCGATTATTAACTGCGCGGCCGCGATTGCGCTGATGGGAGCGGTGGTGCTGATCGGGCTGCGTTTCCCCCATTACATGCGCGGCAAGCGCGTGGATGAGGAACTCGCGCTTGCGCGCCGCGTGCAACTCGATCTCTTCCCAACGCCGGAAACGCTGGCCGTGGATGTCCCGTTCGCCGCCAAATGCGTGCCCGCGTGGCAGGTGGGCGGCGACCTTTACGACGTCTTCGACACCGACGATGGCGAGGTTGCACTGATTCTCGGTGACGTTTCCGGCAAAGGACTTCCCGCCGCGCTCCTGATGGGCGTGGTGCAGGGCGCGGTGCGTGCCAGTTCGGGCAGCGGCGCGGCGGCAAATCACGAGCAGGCGGCCGAACGCCTCAACCAGCTTCTCTGCATGAAGACGGCGCGCGAGCGCTTCGTCAGCCTGTTCTGGTGCTACTTCGACGGCCACGCATCGCGGCTGCGCTACATCAACGCGGGTCACTTACCGCCGCTTCTGATCCGCAGCGACGGGTCAGAGCCTAAGGTTGTGCGTCTCGATGAAGGCGGCCCCGTACTGGGCTTGCTGCCGGGGGCGCGCTATGTGCAGGCGGTGGTGGATGTTCATCCCGGCGACCTTCTGGTGGTTTATTCCGATGGCATCCTGGAAGCTGAAAACGCGCACGGCGAGGAGTTCGGCGAAGCGGGCGTTATCGCGTGTATCGCGCGGCATCCCAATGCCACGCCCGGCGAGATCTGCGCGGCGGTGCTGGAAGACGTCCGTGTGTTCCTCGGCTCCGGTCTGCCGCAGGACGATCAGACTTTGCTGATCGCGCGGCTCGACCGCGTTGGCGAAGGGATTACTGCAACACCACTAATTCGTAGTCGCGCAGTGCAGGGATAACGATCCCGGAGTATCCGCCCGCATGGTGCACCGGAAGCGTTCCGGATGTGCGCACCGTCTTCGCGGTTTGGAACGCGCCGGCCACCGAAACGTGGATATCTTTCATTGCGACGGGTTCGAAGTAGCCGGTCCCGGAGTGTCCGCTCAGATTGATCAGGTGCAGCAGCGTGCGCGAGCCCTGGTGCATGAGGGTCATTTCGACCAGCGGATGCGCGTCGGTACGGAGCTGTGGCTGCGGAATCAGGCGGTTCACAATGTCGCGGAACAGGCCCGCGTGCGCGGGCAGACTGAGCCGGTAGTAGAGCCCGCCAAGATCCCAGGGAATCCAGGTGATAGATCCCTGCCCTGCGCGCCTGGTCACGAGGGCGGGAATGTCGGTGTCTTTCTGATCCACATGCACCAGTTCCGGCGGACCAATCATCGACGGCGGTACCAGCGTGAGCGCGGCGGGTGCGGCGTCGCGCAATTCGGTAAACGCGCCGTTGAGCAGCAGCAGATCGGTGTCTTTCAATGAAGGAAACGCGGCATGATCGCGCACGCGGATGTAGCCTTTCACGTCCGCGGTGGTCTTGCCGACACCATCCATCGGAAAATCCGGCGCGTGCGGACTCATCACCAGCACATGCCCGCCGCGTTCGGCGTAGGGCAGCAGTTCCTCGGGTGCCCACTCGGTTGCGATGACCAGATCGAAGGGACGTTTACCGAGCAGGTCGGTATTGTCGGAGACCGCAAACGGAATGTGGGATTCGCTCAGAAGGCGAAAAGCTCCGCGATACGGTTCCACCGGATATGCCTTGCCCGTCTTTTGCGATGCGCCCAGCAGCAGCACGCGTGCGGCGCTCACTTCGCCCGCGTAATATTGCTCATTCGCGGCCGCCCAGCGGAATACGGGCTTCGCGACTTCGAGCGCCTGGCGGTCCTGCAGATCGAGTGTGCCGTTCACTTCAAAAGTCAGCGCGCCGCCGTTAGCAATGTTCTGCCACATGCGCAGCGCGACCTCAGGGCCGGGCACGGTTGCGAAGCGCCACCACATATCGACGAACTGCATGTTGAGATTCACGGCCATCTTGCCAGGCTCGCTGTTGCGCGCGCGGTTGACGTTGTCGCTTGCCGAGTAGGGCCACAGCGGGAGGGCGCGGTCTACCGCCGTATTCGATTCCGACATGATACCGTCGGTCGATTCCTGAATGTAGTTGAAGTACCCGGCTTTCGGACGCTTTGCGTGGATGAGATCGCCGATCGCCGCAGCGACTTCGCGCGAAGCCATGAACATGAATTTGCGGTAGTCGTCATCGGGCCGCGCGGGGATCTCTTTGTGGAACAACTCGCGATAGCGCTTCTGGCAGGCATCGCAATGGCAGAGACCTACTTCATGTCCGCTGTAATCCCGCGACTGATTTCCGAACATATTAAAGAAAAGGCCGTCGACATCGTAATTATCCAGCGCTTCCGATAGAATTTTCATTGCCTGCGCGCGGTAATATCCGCCATTAATGCAGGTGGAATAAAGGCCGTTGTAGACCACGGGTTTGCCATCCGCCTGACGGAAGAACCACTCGGGATGCGCGTCGAAAACGGCTTGCGGCGTTTTGCTGAAATCGAAGCGGCCCACCACGCGGATGCCGCGCGCGTGGGCCTCTTTGAGGACGTCGCCGAACATATCGCGCCCGGCGGAAAGGTCGGGACTGGGATAGTGGAACGGCACGTGGGTCGGATAGTATGCGGCGATGCCGCCCATGCCGATGAGCAATACGTTGGCCCGCATGTCGGAGAGCTGGCCGACGAGGCGGTGCGCATCAAGCGCGGCATCGGTTTGGCGCAGGTTGGTCTGGACCCAGCGGATGGGTTCGCGCATCCACCAGCTATCCTGAGCGCTCAGAGTTACCGTCAGCGCGATGAAGGCGATCGGGAATTTGTTCACTGAATGGATTTTACGGCGCGTGACCACCTTCCGTCTCATCCTCCTGATCGATCCGACAGGGAACCCGGCATGGTTGCAACCACACCGGGTGTTCTGTTATAACACCACCGTAGCTCAGACACCCGCAAAGGCGCTGTCTCTATGACGAAGAGAAAACTACCAGGTACGCCCATGACGGCGTCATCCCCGTTTGAATCGGAGGCCAGAGAAATCAGCGATTCCGAAAGGCAGCTGCAGGCGTGGGAATCGGCGGTGCGGTTATTCACGCAACAGCGTTACGCCGAAGCCTGCGCCGCTTTTCGCGAAGTGGCCGCGGGGCCTGCCGCGCACATCGCCGACAAGGCCCGGTCTTATCTGCAGATCTGCGAACGCAAAACCGCGCGCCCTGAACTGAACCTGCACACCGTGGAAGATCACTTCAATTACGGAGTCGAACGCCTCAACGCGGGCGACACCGTCCGGGCCCGGCTCCATTTCGGACACGCGCTCGCGCTCAAGCCGGACGCCGACCATATCCTCTACACCCTGGCATTGTGCTGTGGAATTTCGGGCGATGGCAACGGCGCGTGTGAGAATCTGAAACGTGCTATTTCCCTTGACCCGCGCAATCGGATTATCGCGCGACAGGACCCGGAGTTCTCACCCCTTTTCGCACAGTTTCCGGCCTTGCGGGCATTGCTTGCCAGCGGCGGCTTCTGAGTGAGCGATCCCCTGCGCGTCGTCTCGATCGGCGGAGGCACCGGTCTTTCTTCGCTGCTCGCAGGCCTCAAAAAATATACGCGCCCGCAGAGCGACGGGGTGCGGGTTGACATCACCGCGATTGTCACCGTGACCGACGACGGTGGAAGTTCCGGCCGCCTCCGCCGGGAGTTCGATGTCCTGCCGCCCGGCGACATCCGCAATTGTATGGTCGCCCTCTCCGAAGACGAAGGCCTGCTTTCCAAGCTGTTCCAATACCGCTTCGATGCCGGCCACGGACTCAAGGGTCACAGCTTCGGCAATCTTTTTCTGACGGCACTTACCAGCATTACCGGCGATTTTCCCGAAGCGGTCAAACAATCCGCCGAAGTCCTCAACATTGCCGGGCGTATCTTCCCATCGACTGCGGCGGATGTTTCGCTTGAGGCGGTGCTGGAAGACGGCCGCGTCGTGGTTGGCGAAACGCGCATCAGCCGCAGCAAGAAGCGGATTACCGAGATCCGGATTAAGCCGGCGCGAGTGCGCCCGCTAAAAGAAACGCTGGCCGCGATTGAACAGGCGGATCTGATTACGATGGGCCCGGGATCGCTCTTTACCAGCGTGATTCCCAACCTGCTGGTCTCCGGTATCCCAAAAGCCATCCGGCAGTCGCGCGCGCTGAAGGCATATTTTGTGAACCTGATGTCGCAGCCGGGCGAGACGACGGATTTTTGTGCTTCCGACCACGTCCTCGCCATTCGTAAACACGCTGGCGGCAAAATACTCGATTGCGTGGTCGTCAGCAATTCTTCCATTTCGCCGGCCATGCGTCGCCGTTATGCGGAACAGAATGCCGCACCCGTCGAGAACGATATCGAAGTTCTGAAGAACCTGGAACTCGAAGTTCTCGCAGCGGATCTTCTGCAGCGTGGTCCGAAGGTGCGCCACAATCCCGCAGTCATCGGCCAGATGACGTTCGATCTGGCGAAGCTCGGCAGACTGCGGCGGCTTGCGAAACTGGAAGGCAATGGTCAGTGACGCAACCGCAGTAATTCTGGCGGCGGGGCAGGGTACCCGCATGAAATCGCGTATGGCGAAGGTTCTTCATCGCGCGGGGGGTAAAGCGCTGGTCGAGCACGTGATCGGCGCGGCAAAGGGCATCGCAGCGCCCGAGCGGATCTTCGTTGTCGTTGGGCATCAGGCCGAAGCAGTCGGCGCGGTCGCGCAGGCCGCGGGCGTGGGAGCCATCCATCAGACCGAGCAACTGGGCACGGGGCACGCGGTCATGTGCGGCGAAGACAGGCTGGCGGGTCTGGGCGGGTTGCTGCTCGTGCTCAACGGCGATTGTCCGATGATCCGCACGGAAACGCTTGAGAACCTCATCGCGCTCTATCGCGAAACCGGCGCGGGCGCCGCTATGATCACAACCGACCTTGACGACCCGACCGGCTACGGCCGCATCATTCGCCAGCCCAACGGCGACGTTGAGGCCATCGTGGAACATAAGGCGGCTACCGAAGAGCAGCACGCCGTGCGCGAAATCAACGTGGGATTTTATTGCTTCGATGCCGACGCGTTCTGGAAGCACGTCCATGAAATCCGGCCTGACAATCCCGCCCGCGAATACTATCTCACCGATATGATTGCGATCCTGCTCAAA
>Ga0302319_10026865_pt1 | contig 10120 bp, 14 predicted proteins | sample Bog_T0_2_FD_203319 | JGI IMG/M metagenome (GOLD analysis project Ga0302319, IMG submission 203319) | Peat permafrost microbial communities from Stordalen Mire near Abisko, Sweden - Bog_T0_2 | ecosystem: Environmental > Terrestrial > Soil > Wetlands > Peat | place: Sweden: Abisko, Stordalen Mire...
GCGTCCTCCGCTACCCACGCGTTCAGGAGCTCTTCGGGCTCTCAGAAGAACAGATTTATGACTATGTGCAGTTTCTCAAGGACGTGTGCCAGATCGTTCCCATTGAGATGAATTGGAATTTTCCGATTCGCGATGCTTACGACGCTGCAATTCTTCGAACGGCATTTGCTGGCGAAGCCGACTATATTTGTACCCTTGATAAAGACTTCTATACTCCTGAGGTTGAGGCTTTCTGCGGCTCAGTCGGCATCATCGTCCTCGATGACCTCGCCATGTTAAGTCGTCTTACCTTTTAGGTTTAGCCGCCGCCAGGTAGGACTCGCGGGGCAGTATGGTGGTGCATGCCGAATAAAGCACCATTTCTAAATACCCGGGAATGCCCAAGGGTGTACTATAGTGCGTAATGTCGACATCAGCAACCCGTCCAGCCCCAGCGCCGGCCAATACGACTACAGACCGTGATTCTTCGAGCCCTTTAGCGGTCGGATCCAAGATCTCCATTCGCGGCACGATCATAGCCCGCGGTGATGTTTATCTAAACGGAGAAGTAGAAGGCAAAGTGGAAGCCGTTAACTCGACTGTTACCGTCGGCCCGAACGCAAAAGTGGTTGCCAACCTCGACGCGAAGAAGGTCGTGATCGTAGGAACCGTCGATGGCAATGTCAAAGCCACCGAAGTAATTGAGGTTCAGAAGACCGGCTCCATTACCGGCGACGTATCCACGGCTCGTATTGCCATTGAAGACGGCGCGTTCTTCAAGGGTTCGGTTAACATCATCCGCCCGGAAAAAGAGAAATAAAAAGCCCCTCGCACCAAACGAATGGCAGGAGGGGCCTCGTTCCCTTAGAAATGCTTCGCTTAGAACTGGTTCCAGAGGTATTGGTTATAGACTTCGTGGTGATGCTGCACTTCCGGTGCCTTTACGATGGTGCCCAGCAAACGGGCGCAGCGGTCGGCTGACCCTTTCTTCAAATCGGCATAACGTCCTTTCACTTCTTCCGTGAAGATCGTCGTGGTCCAATCCGACTTGCTGAATAGATCAATGGCATCGTAAATATTGTCTGGCAAATAGCGGGAGGCGCCGCGCAAGTTGTCAATCGCCGCAATGTCGCTATCCAGGCCAGTTTTGAAAATCGAGTACAACGTCATGTAGGGATTGGCATCGGGTCCTACCGAACGAACTTCCACGCGCGCGCTGCGTTCGTTGCCCAGCGGAATGCGGATCATGGAACCGCGATCCACCGCCGACGCCTTCAATTGATTCGGCGCTTCGAAGTGCGGATCGAGGCGGCGGTACGCGTTGACGCTGGCGTTCATCACCAGGCAAAGATCCAGTCCACGGGTTAAGATGCGGTCTACAAACTTCCAGGCCTCGCTGCTGATCTTTTCCTCGCCGCCCGGATCCCAGAAGATGTTCTTGCCGTCTTTGGTGACGGACACGTTGGTGTGCATGCCGCTGCCGTTCACGCCGACCACAGGCTTGGGCAGAAAGCTGGCCGAGAAACCCATCTTGGTTGCCACCTGCCGGCAAATCAGCTTGTAGAGCTGAATCTGATCCGCCGCGGCCACTACTTCGGAATAGCTATAGTTGATTTCAAACTGCGATGGCGCGACTTCCGGGTGATCTTTTTCATTCTGGAAACCCATCGAGCGCTGCACTTCGGCCGCGCGATCGATAAAGACGCGCAGCGGATCGCCGGGCAGCGAATGATAATAGCCGCCCGTGTTCACATATTCGAACTTGTGCGTCTCATGGAAGTGACGTTCGGCGTCGATGCCTTTGAAAAGAAAGCCTTCGATTTCGTTGGCGGCGTTGAGCGTCAGTCCTTCTTTCTGAAATTTGTCGGTAGAGAATTTCTTCAGAACGGCGCGCATATCACCGAGGTAAGGGCTGCCGTCCTTGTCGATGACTTCGCCGAAAACCATCACCTTTCCCTCGCCAAAAACGTCGGCAGGCACCCAGTAGAAGGCATGCCAGTCGATACCCAAGCGCAAATCGCTTTCCTTTTGGGCGGTAAAGCCGCGAATCGACGAGCCGTCAAACGTCAAATTGTCCCAGCTCTTGACCAGGAACTTCTTGTCGTAATCGAGCATGTGCAAGCGGCCTTCGAGATCGCTGAATAAGACGGTGACAGCTTTGATGCGAGTCTCATCGGTGAGGTATTTCAGGCGTTCTTCGCGTACCTGCTCATTTGGCACACGCTTCATGCGCTGCTCCTTCGCCCTCAGATTCTTCTCTTCCAATTCGACGTAGGAAAGCCGTAAGAAATCCTGTAGTTCGGTGCTCATTTATCTCCTTGATGTTTGGCTACCAATAACCAACCTTTAATTTTGGACGACAAGCCCATCACAACCAAGCTTTTGCATCATAGATTCTATTTATGGGGTCAATGCGCACAATCCCACAAATGACCGCTTCAGGTTAACACCCTGCCACACCGCAACGCATAAGGATTTTGTTAAACTGAAAATGTCTTTGTTTGCATCCGTTCGTAATCCTCGTTTGCTTCCGGCCGCCCGTTTTCCATCTGTTCCAGTTGGTTCCAGCGCAGTCTGACAAAGGCGATTAAAGAAATAAGAAAAGGAATTACACTGTGACCAACATTTTTGTAGGTAATCTTAGTTACAGGACCACTCAGGACGAATTACAGCAAGCATTTTCGCAATACGGCGCCGTGGAGCGGGTGAATATCGTGACGGACCGCGACACGGGTCAATCGCGTGGCTTCGCGTTTGTAGAAATGCGCGATGCGGGTGAGGCGCAAGCGGCAATCAGCAACCTGAACGGCACCGAGATGAATGGCAGAGTTTTGAATGTGAACGAAGCGCGTCCCAAACCCGCCGGCGAGGGCGGTGGCGGCGGTTATGGCGGACGGCGCGAAGGCCGCGGGGCCGGTGGTGGCGGACGGGGCGGACGTAGTGGTGGTGCGGGCGGCGGCGGGCAGCGCTGGTAGCGCCTTTTCTACCGGGCCTGCAAACCGGCGCGCACGCGCGTCGCTTCCTGAATCGCGCTCCAATCGGCATTTTCCAGGCCGCGCTCCAAACACTCCCGCATTTTTTCTTCGATCAATGTGGCCAAATCCAGCGGGCATTCGGCGCGCTGGGCCGCATCGAGCATCAAGCGAACATCTTTCAAGCCGCCGCGCAGGGAAAAACCATCCGTGCCGTCGCTATTGTGCTCCAGCAATCTACGCGCGTAGCCTTTCAGCCCCGGGAGCGCAAAGCTCCGCTCGAAGAACTGCGTCATCAGTTCAGCCGAAGCGCCGGTCTTTTCGGCAAAGGTCAAGCATTCGGCCATCGTTTCAATCAACGAAATAATAAAAAAGTTGACGCATAGCTTCTGGCTATTGGCAACGCGCGCGGGACCGGCCATGGGCACCTGAATATTGGCGAAGGCTTTGCTGACCGGCTGCACTTCGGCAATAGCGCCCGCGTCTCCGGCGAGAAACTGCAGCAGCGTACCTTGCGCCGAGGCGTCAGGCCGGCCGACGACCGGACCGGAAACATAGCGGCTTCCCTGCGCCTGATGTTGTTCGGCGAGCCAATCGGCGCATTCCGCCGAGATGGTAGTGACGCATACATGAATCGCGTTCGGGAGCATATGTGCAATGACGCCCTCCGGCCCGCCGAAAACAGCGCGAATGGAGGCATCATCCATCAAACTGCTGAACACGATATGGGTTCCTTTGATGGCTTCGAGCGGCGAAGTACAGGCCACCGCGCCCGCCGCTTCGAAAGCCGCCATCTTGCCGGCACTGCGATTCCAGACGCGCAACGGATGGCCGGCACGCAAGAGACAATGGGCCATGCCAGACCCCATATTGCCCAAGCCAAGAAACGCTAAGTTCATCCCTAAAATGATACTGTCCTCCCGCCGGCAATAGCACCGACAATCAGCAGGGGTTCCGCGCCCGACGCTACGGCTTCGGGCAAAGGGCTATCGGGTGAGTCGTGCGACAGATCTTCCCGGCAAGCAAAGAAGCGCACGAACGGCCGGCGTTTCTGGGTTTCATGATCGCGAATGGTGCCGCGCAGCATCGGGTACTGCGCTTCCAACGCATCCAACACGGAACGTACCGTGACTGGCGGCGCGACGTTCAGCGCGACTTCGCTCGCGGCCTGCACCAGATTTCGCAAGTGCGCGGGCAGAAACACCCTAATCAGACACATGGATCAAACCAGTGTTTGAACTTCCACCGAGAGCACGGAGGGTAAATCACGGACGATGGGCAGCCAGTTGTCGCCCGAGTCGGCAGAACAATAGACCTGGCCGCCGGTGGTGCCGAAATAAATGCCGCAGGAATCGAGCGAATCCACCGACATCGCATCGCGCAGGACATTGACGTAGCAATCGCTCTGCGGCAGGCCCTTGGTGAGCGCTTCCCAATCGTGTCCGCCTGAGCGGCTGCGATAGACGCGCAATTTGGCGTCGGGTGGATAATGTTCCGAATCGCTCTTGATGGGGACTACGTAGATTGTCTCCGGTTCATGCGCGTGGATATCGATGGTGAAACCGAAATCGGTGGGCAGGTTGCCGCTCACTTCCTGCCAGGAAGCGCCGGCATCGTCGCTGCGCATCACGTCCCAGTGTTTTTGCATGAACAAACGCCCGGGATTGGCGGGATGCATGGCAATGTGGTGAACGCAATGGCCGACTTCGGCGGTAGGGTCGGGAATGTGTTCCGAGCGAAGCCCTTGATTAATCGGTTGCCAAGTCTGTCCGCCGTCGTCGCTGCGGAAAGCGCCGGCTGCCGAAATGGCGATGAAGATGCGCTGGGGATTTTTGGGATCGAGAATAATGGTGTGGAGGCACATGCCGCCTGCGCCGGGCGTCCAGTGAGGGCCAGATCCATGGCCGCGCAGGCCCGACAGTTCCTGCCATGACTTGCCGCCATCCGATGAACGAAAGAGGGCGGCATCTTCAACACCGGCGTAGACCGTTTCAGCATCGGTGAGTGACGATTCCAAATGCCAGACACGCTTGAATTCCCATGGATGTGGAGTGCCGTCGTACCACTGATGAGTGCCGGGAATGCCATCGTAGGCAAATTTATTTTCGACCGGTTCCCAGGTTTGGCCGCCGTCGCTCGAGCGCTGAATCAACTGGCCGAACCAGCCGGTGGATTGGGAGGCATAGAGGCGATTGGGATCGACCGGCGAGCCCTTCATGTGGTAGATCTCCCAACCTCCAAAGAACGGACCGTTGATATCCCACTTGTTACGCGCGCCGTCGGCGGTGAGCACGAAGGCGCCTTTCTTTGTGCCGACTAAAACGCGGACTTTACTCATGCTGCCCACCTCCAAATTACAGTGTCACTTAATAACGCATTTGACACCGTATCACATCAGAAGAGCGGGAAGGGTATCACGTTTTGCGGGAGAAGAGCGCGGCGACTTGGCGGCCGGCTTCGACGAGGGCGACGTAGATGTTGAGCAGGCCGAGACCGCTGATCGCGCCGCGGAAGTAGGGGTTGAGCCAGATAGCGGCGAGGAAGCGCGAGTGAAGAGGGAGCCAGTTGAGATCCCAGTTGCTGCGCCAGGGGAAGACTACAAGAACGAGGCCTAGCTCGAAAGCGAAAATGATGAGGCAAAGAGCGAGGATGCGGCGATGCCAGCGCAGGAAGCGGGTGTCGGTTTGTGGGGCTGCGCCCAGCGGAGCGGTCAAGAGGCAGCTCCTAACGCGAACAGTTCCGTCTGGATTGGGTCCGTGATATAGCCGGTCCAATAAGCGCGGGGAGAAGCGGCGCGCACGGGTTCGAAGCTGAATCGGTGAAGCAGAGTGGGTCCGTACGCGAGGAGCGCGCGGCGATGGTCGGGTGTGGAATAGCCTTTGTTAGAAGCGAGATTGTAGGCAGGGAAGACTTGGTGCCAACGGGCCATGCATTCGTCACGATGAACCTTGGCGATGATGGAAGCGGCGGCGATGGCGCGGCAGCGGGCGTCACCATCGATGAGCGGCAGTTGTTCGATGGGCAGGTCGATCTTTATGGCATCGATCAGTAAATAATCGGGCGCCATGGTCAGGGTTTCCACTGCGCGGCGCATGGCGAGACGCGAGGCTTGCAGAATATTGATCTGATCGATCTCGAAAGCATCGGCCCCGCCGATGGACCAGGCAACGCAATGCTTCTTGATCTGGGCGGCGAGCGAGGTGCGCTCGTCTGGTTCCAGGATCTTCGAATCATTCAAGCCGCGGATCGGTTTATCTGGATCTAAGACAACTGCCGCAGCGAAAACAGGACCGAACAAGCAGCCGCGGCCGACTTCATCAACGCCCGCGACGCGGCGAAAACCTCGCGCGCGCGCTTCGCGTTCGAATGTGCTGCGGCAGCGGATAAGCTTATCCTACACGCGCTCTTTGAGTCGGGCGGCTTTGCCCTTCAAGCCACGCAAGTAGTAAAGCTTGGCGCGGCGGACTTTGCCGGTACGCACCATGTCGATGTGATCGATGACGGGGGCATGCACCGGGAAAATGCGCTCAACGCCTTGGCCGAAGCTGACCTTGCGCACAGTGATGGTTTCGCCCATGCCAGTATTTTTACGGGCAATCACCGTGCCCTCAAAGGCTTGCAGACGTTCCTTGTCGCCTTCCTTTATTCGGACGTGCACGCGGATGGTGTCACCGGGACGGAACTCGGGGTGCGGCTGCTGGCGGCTATGTTTGCTGATAAATTTTGAGACAAGTGCGTTTTGCATGTTCGTTGTGCCTTTTATAGGCGGCGGGCCGGTTCACCTAACAGGTTAAATCCGGTCGCAGCCGCTTGGTTTTCTCGCGCGAGGCAGCCCGCCGCCAACGCTTGATTTCCTCATGATGACCACCGAGCAGCACATCGGGCACTTTCCAGCCGCGAAAATCCGCCGGCCGGGTATACTGCGGGCAATCAAATAAACCTTCATTGGTCTCGCTAAAACTTTCGTTGCGCGAGGACTCTTCATTTCCCAACACGCCGGGCAACAAACGGGCCACAGCGTCAATCACTACTGCGGCGGCCAATTCGCCACCGCTCAAAACAAAATCACCAATTGACAATTCGCGGTCGGCCAAATGTTCGGCCACCCGCTCGTCGACCCCTTCGTACCGGCCGCAAATGAGCAGCAAGTCGTGAAGGGCGGAAAACTCCCGAGCCAACGGCTGGCTGAACGTTTCGCCTTGCGCTGACAACAGAACCACCTGCTGTTGGGCCGAGCGAACCGGCAGGACCGCCTCCACAGCCTCAAACAACGGCTCCGGTTTCAGCAACATGCCTTCGCCGCCCCCGAAAGGACGGTCGTCCACAGTGCGATGACGATCGTAAGTCCAGTTTCGCAGATCGTGGATACGAATATCCAGTAATCCGGCGGCCTGGGCTCGGGCTACCACGCCGTGAGCGAACGGGCCGGCGAAAAATTCCGGAAAGATCGTCACCACGTGAAAACGCATTGCCAGTCAGCCTTACAACTCTAATAACCCATCGGGAAGAGTTACGCGGATCACTTTCGCCGGCAGATCGACAATACAAATCGCCGGCACAAAAGGAATCAACACTTCCCTACCCTTATACTCGAAACTCAACAAAGGCGGACCGCCGTACTGCTGGACATCGTCCACCACACCCAATACTCCGGCGGTAGCGGCATCCACCACGCTCAAACCCACCAGATCGGACTCAAAAAACTCGCCGCCGGGCAAAGCGCCGCGTTCGGCCTCAGGAACCCAAAGTTCGGCTCCCCGGAAAACATCCGCCTGTTCGATGGAATCGACCCCGGCGAACTTCAGAACCCAGTCGTCCTTGTGACGCCACGCTTGGGCTAACTCTACCTCGACATCTTGACCGTTGGCCAAATGAACTTGCGCTTTGGCAAGATTTTCCAGCCGCCCGGGAATGTCAGTTAACGAGCGCGCCAGCAATTCTCCGCGAACGCCGCGCGGCTTAAAGATTTCGGCCAGAACTACCCGGCTACTCAAGAATTTCGAGCGTGAAACGCCGGTTCATCTTGGTGCCAACGGCGGTGAGCAAGGTACGAATCGAGCGCGCCGTGCGGCCCTGCTTGCCGATCACCTTACCCAAATCTCCATCAGCCACGCGCAGTTCATAGACTGTGGCATGTTCACCGGCGATTTCATTCACCACCACGCCTGCCGGCGTATCGACGAGCGCCTTGGCTATATCTTCCACCAAGCTCTTGACGCCGTTGCCATTACTCTCACTCATTACTCACCGTTTCTGGGAGACCAGTTTTCTAGACCGCAGCCGGAGCTTCGGCCGGATGCGCCTTCATCAATCTTGCCACCGTGACGGACGGCTGCGCGCCGTTCTTCATCCAATGGCTAATGCGGTCGTGCTCCAAATGCACCTCAGCCGGTTTCGAAATAGGGTTGTAATGGCCCACCACTTCGACCGAACGGCTATTGCGAGCCCGATCATTTTCAATAACGACCACCCGGTAGGTGGGTTTCTTCTTGGCGCCAAAACGCGCCAGACGGATAGCTAACATCGAATAAACCTTTTCTTTTCCTTATTGTTACAAACTTGGGTTTCAAAAACCGGGCAGGCCGGGAAATTTCATCTTTCCCAGGCGTTTGCCAAGCAAACCAGCCTGACCAGTGAAGCTCTTCATCATTTTACGCGCTTGCGCGTATTGTTTCAGCAAATTGTTTACGTCCTGCACGCTGGTGCCGCTGCCTTTAGCGATCCGGCGACGCCGCGAACCGTTTATTAACATATGGTTACGGCGTTCTTTGGGCGTCATGGAATCGATCATGGCGACGATTTTATTGAGGTCGTCTTCGGATTCGTCCATTTTGACGTTCTTGAGTTGTTTGAGCGGACCGATCTGCGGCATCATGTCGAGCAAGCCGCTGAGCGAGCCGAGTTTCTTGACCTGCTTGATCTGATCGCGGAAATCTTCCAGCGTGAAATCGTCGCCGAGCAGTTTCTCCTGCATTTTCTCGGCGGTTTTGAAGTCGATGTTCTGCTGGACTTTGTCAATCAGCGAGAGCACGTCGCCCATGCCGAGAATGCGCGAGGCCACACGGTCGGGATGAAAGGCTTCGAGAGCGTCGCTTTTTTCACCGACTCCGACGAACTTGAGCGGTTGGCCCGTGATAGAGCGAATGGAGAGAGCAGCGCCGCCGCGCGCGTCGCCATCCATCTTGGTGAGGATGACGCCGGTGATGCCGAGGCGTTTGTGAAATTCGTCGGCGGACTTGACGGCGTCCTGGCCGGTCATGGCATCGGCGACGAAGAGAATTTCGGTGGGGTTGAGCGCTTCCTTGAGTTCGCTCAGCTCCTGCATGAGATCTTCGTCGATATGCTGACGGCCGGCGGTATCGACAAGGAGGATGTCGCGGCCGGTTTGCATAGCTTCACGGCGTGCGCCTTTCGCTAATTCGAGAGGCTTGGTTTCTTCGGGAGCGCCTTCATAGATAGGAGCGTTGATCTGCTTCGCCAAGATGCTGAGTTGATGGCGGGCAGCGGGGCGATAGACGTCGACGGAGACGAGCTGCGGTTTATTGCCTTCCTTGGTGAGAAAGCGGGCGAGTTTGGCGGCGCTGGTCGTTTTGCCCGAACCTTGCAGGCCGACGATGAGGACGACGGTGGGCGGTTCGTTCGCAAAACGCAGCCGCGACTGATGGGTGCCGAGCATTTTGGTGAGCTCGTCACGGACGATTTTGACGACTTGCTGGCCGGGCGAGAGCGCAGCGAGGACTTCTTCGCCCATGGCCTTGACCTTGACATCTTCGATGAATTGCTTGACGACTTTGAAATGGACGTCGGCTTCAAGGAGAGCGACGCGGATTTCGCGCAAGGCTTCTTCCATGTTCGCGGGCGAGAGTTTGCCTTCGCCGCGCAAATTTTTGAAGACACGCTGAAGCTTGTCGGAAAGATTATCGAACATGTTCGGAAGTTGGATTGCGCGGGAGAGGGCGCAGGACGACCTTTCTTAGTTTAACGCATGGGTGGCCAGTAGAGTAGGACAGTGAGCGTATTAATTAAAAGTAGGGCCCACTGTCCCCTCATCGGTAGGGTCGAGGACTGGCGCGGTGTTCCGAAGGTTGAGCCTATCTTGTTTGCTCCCCGTTTCCTCTGGGAGTGCCTCACTAGCCTAACCGTAAACCCGTTTCCAACCCCCGCCACGT
>Ga0302319_10026866_pt1 | contig 10120 bp, 10 predicted proteins | sample Bog_T0_2_FD_203319 | JGI IMG/M metagenome (GOLD analysis project Ga0302319, IMG submission 203319) | Peat permafrost microbial communities from Stordalen Mire near Abisko, Sweden - Bog_T0_2 | ecosystem: Environmental > Terrestrial > Soil > Wetlands > Peat | place: Sweden: Abisko, Stordalen Mire...
CGCGGGCATGGATGTAACGGACCCCGACGTCGAGGCTGGCGGGGGTTTCGGCGACACATGGCGCTTTGCGTCGCGGCCCATGGATTCCCGGTCTCCGAAAGGAGGCTGATTCTCCCCTCGAGCCCTCAAACCGGGTTCATCGAAGCGGCTCGCCTGTCGCCGGTCTGTCGGCCTCGCAGGTCCGCGATCCGACCGGAACGCCTCATCGTGGCGTCAATCGCAACCTTGGGCATGAGCCTTGGCCAGCCCCCTCGCTTGGCGATTGCCCAGATGTCCCTGCCGCCAACGCGCAAATTCATGACACAGTAGGACTGGGGGGTCATTCTTGGTCGAGCCAGGAATCGACGCTCAACTCGCGCGGGCGCGCGAATTCTGGAAATGCGCGCCCGACATTGCGACATCCGAGGGCTGGATTGGAATCCTTGCTCATCCCATCGACATGGCTTGCAAGCCGATCGTTCGTTGCGGCGGTCGCCTATGTCCTGATCGCCGCCGCCGTCACCGTTCACACGCTGATCAACAAGCGCGACGTCCCCGCCGCCATCGGGTGGATCGGAATGGCGTGGCTCACGCCCGTCGTCGGCGCGCTCCTGTATGTCGGCTTTGGCATCAATCGCGTAAAGCGCCGCGCGCGGCGACTGAAAGGATCGCTTCGCAATATCGATCCCCTCAGGGCGAGCGGCGCGGCGCCCGCCGATCCGATCGAGCGTCTCAAGATTGCGATCGCCAAGATCACCGACCAGGACATCTCGACCGGCAAGGTGGTCGCCGCGCTCGCCTGCGGAGACGAGGCCTACCCGCGAATGCTCGCCGCCATCGAGGGCGCCAAAGTCAGCATCGCGCTCTCGACATACATCTTCCGCACCGACGCCCTTGGCCTCCGATTCGTCGACGCCTTGGCCAGGGCCCATCGCAGGGGCGTCGCGACCCGCATTCTGATCGACGGTTTCGGCGGCGGTTTCGTGCGCTCATCCGCCTATCGTCATCTGCGCCGTCAGGGCGTTCCCGTCGCGCGCTTCCTCCATTCGACCCTGCCTTGGCAGATGCCGTTCCTGGATTTGCGCCTGCACAAGAAGAGCCTGATCGTCGACGGAGTCTCGGCCTTCCTCGGCGGCCTCAATATCGGCGCCGAGAACCTGCTCGAATCCCGGCCGAAGGCGCCCGTCCGCGACCTGCATTTTCTCGTCGAGGGCGCCGTCGTGCAGCAAATCGCGCAGCAATTCGAGGACGACTGGTCCTTCACGACGGGGGACGCTCAGACCGAGTCGAAGCCCTCGCCCGAGGCCGCCTCGGGCAAAGGCGACGCTGCGCGCGCAATTGCAGCCGGTCCGGACCAGGAGGTCGATCGGTTGGTGCTGGTCCTCTTGTCGGCAATTCATTCGGCGCAGCAATCGATCCGGATCGCGACGCCGTATTTCGTGCCCGACGAGCAATTGGTGACCGCGCTTCAACTGGCCGCCTTGCGCGGAGTGGACGTCCAGCTCGTTCTGCCGGCCGCCAACAATCATCGGCTCGTCGCCTGGGCGGTCATGACGCATGTCAGGCCCTTGGTGCAATCCGGGTGCCGTCTCTGGCGCGCTCCGCCGCTATTCGATCATTCGAAGTTGATGACCATCGACGGCAAGTGGAGTCTCATCGGCAGCGCCAATTGGGACATGCGCAGCCTCAGGCTCAACTTCGAGCTGACGCTCGAGACCTACGATCCCGATTTCGCCAGCCTATTGAGCGCGATCATTGACGCGCGCCGCACGCGTCCCATCACTTTGGCGGAAATCGACGGTCGCCGGTTCATCGTCAAGCTGCGCGACGCGGCGGCGCGGCTGACGATGCCCTATATATGACAGAGTCTGAACCGAGGTCATGATGAAGGTTGCCTCCTACAATATCCACAAGTGCAAGGGCGCGGATCGCAGCGTCAGACCGGACCGGATCGTCGAGGTCATCGGCGAGATCGGCGCCGACGTCGTCGCCCTTCAGGAGGTCGATCGTCGCTTCGGCCAGAAAGGCAGCCTGCTCGATCCACAGGCGATCTTGCGTCAAACCGGAATGCAACTCCTCATGCAATCCGACGCGCCCCACCGCCACGGCTGGCGCGGCAATGCGTTGCTGGTGCGCGGAGAACCGCAGGCCTACCGTCGTTCGCGCCTCAAACTGCCCGGATTTGAGCCGCGCGGCGCGATCGTCGCCGAGATGGACCTCGGCGAGGGGGAGTTCCGCATCATCGCCGCTCATCTCGGGCTGTTTCGTCTCTCCCGGGTCGATCAGGCCGGCGCGCTCCTGGCGGCGTTCATGGAGCTGCCGCCGATGCCGACCATCCTGCTTGGCGACTTCAACGAGTGGCGCCGCCGCCGCCGTTCGTCGCTCGGCGTCCTCGAGCCGACCTTCGGCGCGGCTCCGTCAATCCTGAGTTTTCCCGCGCGGCGACCGATCTTCGCGCTGGATCGCATCCTCGGCTGGCCGAGCAGCCTGATTGACGATCTCGCCGTTCACGACACGCCGCTCGCCCGGCAAGCTTCCGATCATCTTCCGCTTTGCGCGACGGCGAACATCGAGCTGGCGAACTTGCCGACGCCGATCGCGGCTTGAGCCGGACGGTCGCGAATGCCGCGCCAGTCTGAGCGCGCAGCGCCGAAGGCTGAGACCGACGCCCTGCGCGAGGGGGCCTCGTGGGTAGATTCCGACCCTCGCCGAGAAGCCGTCCCGATGCCAGCCTCTCGCGGTTGCTATGGTCCGCGCCGACGGCGCAACGATGGAAAGCCACAATTTCGACGGTCCACGGCGTTCACGCGGCAACGCGCGCGGGCATTGCGGCGGCGAAGGCGTCCCGTGCAGCGATAGACGAGGCGCTTCGGGAAGCCGCGTTCCAGCTGAGCGGCGACACGCCGATCGCAGGCCCGCGAATTGACGCACAGTCTCTTGCGCGCCGATCGCCCACATACGAATGGAGCCCCTCATGGCGACGCTGACAATCACACCCGATAGCGCCTTCGCGATCCTCATCAAGGCTCGGGAATTCGACTCGAAAGTCACCCAGACAGACCCTGACAGCGGCTCCAACCCGAGCGATGACAACAGCGTCGACGCGCTCGAATTCGGCCCCTCCGACGACACCCGCCATGAACTCGTCTCAGCGATTCATGACCTCAATGACGACGAGCAGCGCGACCTCATCGCGCTGATCTTGCTGGGACGTGGCGACTTCAGCTTGGGTGAATGGACCGAGGCGCGGAAAGCCGCGAGCGATATTGGCCGGGTGCGAATCCCGCGCTACATCGCCGAAATCCCTTTGGTCAGCGACTACCTCGAGGACGGCCTGTCCCAATTCGACCAATCGATCGAAGACTATCTGGTCCACCATTGAGACATTAAGGCGTGATGTGTGGTCCGCAAATTCCGCATTCGCCCCCCACGCTCGACGCCAAGCCTTTCGCCGCTGCTTGCGGCCCTACCTCACCGTCATGCCTGGCCAAGACGATGGTCCCGACATGGAGCGCCACGCGTCGCGGATTCGCAGAGCCCATGCGGTCGTGTCGGCTTCAACGAGCGCGCGGAAGGCTCAGAATTTCTCGCCGACCGGCTCGAAGAAGGCTTGCGGGTGCTGGCAGGCTGGGCAGACCTTGGGGGCCATGTCGCCTTCGTGGATGTAGCCGCAGTTGCGGCAGCGCCAATAGATCTTGTCGCCGCGCTGGAACACCGTTCCGTTGACCACGTGATCGTACAAGCGGCGAAAGCGATCCTCATGCGTTTTCTCGACCCTGGCGATCAGCGTGAACGAGCGGGCGACGTCGGCGAAACCCTCCTCCTTGGCGATCCGGGCGAATTCCGGGTAGAGGTCCGACCACTCCTCGTTCTCGCCCTCGAAGGCCGCCTTCAACTGCGCGGCGGCGTCGCCCGCCACGACCGGGTAGCTCGCGGTGATCTCGAGGGCGGAAGGCGCGAGCGGCGCCAGATGGCGGAAGAACACCTTGGCGTGCTCCTTTTCGTTCTCCGCCGTTTCCAGGAAGACCGCCGCCACATGCTCCAGTCCCTCGGCGCGGGCCACCGACGCGGCGAAGGTGTAGCGGTTGCGCGCCTGGCTTTCGCCGGCGAACGCCTTGAGGAGATTCTTGGCGGTGCGAGAGTCTTTCAGTTCCATGCGTTCCTCCTCAAAGACGCTTTGTCATTTGGCCAGTCCTCGTCACGCCGAGCCGCCGAGGCCGAACGCCACAATCAGACCGGCGAAATGGCGCTCGCGCGCCAAGCGATGCAATGACGGCGATCAACCGGCCGAAGGCATTGGAGTCGCAGGGGCGTCCGAGCCTCGCGCATCTGCAACACGCGAAGCCGCGGCGAATATGGGCCCTGTCGCGCGCCGCCTCACATGATCCCGTCATGGCCGGGCTTGACGGTGTCCTTTGGGCTTCCGCGCGTAGGGCGCGCGCGCCCCGCCCTGCCCCGCCATTGACATCCGCCGCCCCGGCGACGAAACCTCGCCGCGAAGAAACTCTGTGGAACCCCTGATGTCCGACGCCAAGCTGCAAACCCTGATCGAACAGGCCTACGAGGATCGCGCCAAAATTGGCCCGCAGACGACCGGCGACGTACGCGACGCGGTCGAGCGGGCGCTCGCCGTGCTCGACAGCGGCAAGGCGCGGGTGGCGGAGAAAATTCCCGGCGCCACAGGCCCGGGTTCGTGGACGGTCAACCAGTGGCTGAAGAAAGCGGTGCTGCTGTCGTTCCGTCTCAACGACAATGCGATCGTGCCCGGCGGGCCGGGCGGCGCGGTCTGGTGGGACAAGGTTCCGTCGAAGTTCGCCGGCTGGGACGAGAGCGCGTTCCGCGCCGCCGGTTTCCGCGCCGTGCCGGGCGCGATCGTGCGGCGCTCGGCCTACATTGCGCCCGACGCGGTGCTGATGCCGAGCTTCGTCAACCTCGGCGCCTATGTCGGCGAGAAGACCATGGTCGACACCTGGGTGACGGTCGGCTCCTGCGCGCAGATCGGCAAGGCCGTGCATCTCTCCGGCGGCGTCGGCATCGGCGGCGTGCTGGAGCCGCTGCAGGCCGGACCGACGATCATCGAGGACGATTGCTTCATCGGCGCGCGCTCGGAGATCGTCGAAGGCGTGATCGTCGGCCAGGGGTCGGTGGTGTCGATGGGCGTGTTCATCGGCGCCTCGACCAAGATCGTCGACCGCGCCACCGGCAAGATCCATGTCGGCTATGTGCCCCCCTATTCGGTGGTCGTCTCCGGCTCGCTGCCCGGCCGGCCGCTGCCCGACGGAAAGCCCGGCCCCTCGCTCTATTGCGCGGTGATCGTCAAGACCGTCGACGCGCAGACGCGCAGCAAGACCGGCATCAACGACCTGTTGAGAGACTGATGGGGACAAGCCAGCGCGCGGCGCGCTTCCGCTTCCTCTATCGCGAGAGCGAAGGCGTCCTCGGCGCGCGCGAATGGTCGCTCGCCAGCGTCCTGCCGGTCGGGATTGCGCTCGTCCTCACAATCGTCGCCTTCGCCATCGCGCCCGACGCGCCGCGCGACCTTGCGCGCGAGCCGTTCGTCGATCCGCTGGTCATCGCCCGCAACGCCTATTTCATTGTCTACGCGTTCGCGCTGATCTTCTGCGCGGTCGCAGAATATTTCGTCTGCGCCAAGCGCTTCGCCGACCGTGGCGAACCGCCGGCGCTCGCCGGCCTCGCGCCGCTGATGATCTTCGTCGCCGGCGCCGCGCATTGGTGGACGCCGCGCTCGGAAGGCCTGGCGCCGGCCGCCCTGCCCTATGTCTGCGACGCGCTGGCGCTCGTCGTCGTCGCCTGGACGATCGTCGATCTCGGCTTGGGGCCAAGCCGGCCGCAATGGCGCAGGCCGCGAGAGCCCTCTTAACAATCTGACATTGAACATGAATTAGGCGCCGCCGGCGCGCCGCGACGCAACAATCTCTTGCCGCTTTGCGCGGTGGGGCGCATATTGGACGACGATGCGGTCAGCGCGTTCGTCGCGCCCGCCCCCCTCCCTTCATCGCAGGTTTAGCCATGCCGCCGCCTTTCGCGCGCTCGCGCGCGCACGCGTCCGCGCCCCCCCGCCGCGGCCCGCAGATCCTGCTCGCGCTGGTCTCCGGCCAGTCGGTCGAGGCGATCGCCGACCGCGAAGGGTTGACGCGCAAGCGAGTCGAGAAGCTGCTGCGCGACGAGTTGCGCCGGCGCTGGGTCGCGCCGGCCGAGGACTATGCGCGGCTGCAGATCGCGCGGCTCGAGGCGATGGCGGCGAAGCTCGCGCCGCACGCCGAGGACGGCGAACTGCCGGCGATCGACCGCATGCTGAAGATCCTCGATCGCCTCGACCGCTATCACGGCTTCAGCAAGGGCGCGGCGGCGAAGCCCGAGCCCGAAGTAGGCGGGCGCGAGCGGCTGCTGGCCAAGCTGAACGCCATGGCGGCGCGGATGATCGCGGCGCGACAGACCCAGGCATGAGCGCGCGCGCCAAACCGCCGCGCAAAGCGCGCGGCCGCGGCTGGCGCGGCGCCAACGCGCCGCTGCTGCGCAACATCGGCGCGCTGCTCGAACTGTCGCCGGCCGAGCGCGGCAGGCTGCTCGCGGCTCTCGACGACAAGCAATGCGACGAGCTCTTCTACGACTGGTCGCTGTGGGCGCGCGACGACCAGCGGCCGCCGCCCGGCGACTGGATCTACTGGCTGATCCTCGCCGGCCGCGGCGCCGGCAAGACCCGCGCCGGCGCCGTGGCGGTGCGCGAATGGGTGAAGAACTTCGCCATCGTCAACCTGATCGGCGCGACCCACGACGACGTGCGCGACGTGATGGTGCTGGGCGAATCCGGCCTGATGGCGATTTGTCCGCGCGACGAGCGGCCGCGCTACGCGCGCGCCTCCGGCCGGCTCGTCTGGCCGAACGGCGCGGTTTCGCTGCTGTTCTCCTCCCAAGAGCCGGATCGCCTGCGCGGCAAGCAGCATGAGAAGCTATGGTTGGACGAGGTCGCGGCGTGGAAGAAGCCCGATACGTTCGACCAGGCGCTGCTCGGCCTCAGGCTCGGCGCGAAACCGCAGGCGGTCGTCACCACCACGCCGCGACCGACCAAGCTGATCAAGCAGCTCGTCGCCGACCCGCTGACGATCGTCAGCCGCGGTTCGACCTTCGACAACCTCAACCATCTCGCGCAGGCGTTCGTCGAACGCATCACCGAGCGGTACGCCGGGCGCGCGATCGGCCGCCAGGAGCTATTGGCCGAGATCGTCGAGGAGACGCCGGGCGCGCTGTGGACCCGCGCCTTGATCGAGCGCCAGCGGCTCGCGCCGGGCGCGACGCCGGCGACCTATGTCGAGATCGTCGTCGGCGTCGATCCGCCGGCGAAGTCCGGCGCCAAGGCCGACGAATGCGGCATCGTCGTCGCCGCGCGCGCCGAGGGCGGCGCCATCCATGTGCTCGCCGACCTGTCGAGCCAGGGCGACACGCCGGGACGCTGGGCGGCGCGCGTCGTCTCCGCCTTCCGCCGCTTCCAGGCCAACCGCGTCGTCGCCGAAATCAACAACGGCGGCGAGATGGTCGAGGCGGTGTTGCGCCAGAGCGACGCCAACCTGCCGGTGCGCAACGTGACGGCGACGCGCGGCAAATACCTGCGCGCCGAGCCGGTCGCCGCCGCCTACGAGCGCGGGATCGTCTTCCATCTCGGCGCGTTCGAGAAGCTCGAGGACCAGCTCTGCGCGCTGACCCCCGATTTCGACGCGCGCGCCGCCGGCTTCTCCCCCGACCGCGCCGACGCGCTGGTGTGGGCGGTGGCGGATCTGCTCGGGCTCGACGGCGGGGCGAGCGGGATGATGGCGTTTTACGCGGAGGGGGGCGGGTGAGGGCTTCATCTCCCTCGCCGCCGCGCCAGGTGCTCGGCGTCGCGACCAACCCCGCTCGCGCGGGCGCTTCCCGGTCTTGACCCCTTGCGCGCGAGTCGGCTCGCGGAGACTCGATCGGGTCGAATTGCGACGACGACGACTTTACCGCTCCCCTCCGAGTTCCCGCGCCGGCGCCTCGTGCAGCTTCGCGCCGAGCTTGCGGTTGAATTCGATGGCGGCGAATTGCGCGTTGACCGCGGCGGTCTTGTCCGTCACCGGCTCGGGGCATTGCACGTCGACGCGCGCCGCGCCCCGCGCCGCGAGATAGGCCTTCATGTCGCGTTCGAGCCGCTCGCGGCTGCGCGTCGCAGCGAAGACGTCGGTGATCCAAACATTGTCCCCGCGCGCCGAGGCGACGCAGAAGGTCCATGAATCGCCCGCCGCCACGGCGGGCGCCGCGACGAGAGACAGGACGGCGCAGGCGAAGGCGCAGGCGAGCAAGCGGCGCGTTACCCTCTGCGTCATGGCCGTGCCCGAACTTGATCCGGGGATTGACCGGGCCATCCAAATGGCGTCGCTCCGCTCGGACGGCCGCCGCAGAAGCGTTCTGGTTGATGCTTCAACCGCCGCGGCTTGGATGGCCGGGTCAATCCCCGGATCAAGTTCGGGGACGGCCATGACGGTTGCTGGGTGCGCATTCGAAAGGCTCTGAGAATCGACTCGGCGCGCGCATCTATAAACTCAGCGCCAGCGAACGCAAAGTCGCGGACGCGGCTTTTCCTTGCGAACGCCTGCAATTCCAGGCGAGAGCGGGATCCGCCGCAAACAAAATGTTGCCGGTTACGCGGCAAGCGACGATAATCCTATCATCGGGAAATCAGGCGCTGAGGCGATCGGCCTGCGGCCGCTTCCGATCTTCCGCATCATGAAACTGGCCTTTCCGCGCGGAGCGCCGCTTCGCGCGCCCTCTCGCTCATCCGCAGGAGTATGCGACGCATGCCCACGCTCGATCTCTTCCTCGCGCTCGCCAAGGTCGACGTCGACAAGCGGCTGATCCAGGGCGTCGCCACCGCCGAAGCGCCCGACCGCGCCGGCGAGATCTGCGACTACGCCTCGACCAAGCCCTATTTCGAGGCCTGGTCGGCCGAGGCGCTGAAGGCGAGCGGCGGCAAGTCGCTGGGCGCCGTGCGGGCGATGCATGGCCGTGTCGCCGCCGGCAAGCTCACCGACATCGCCTTCGACGACGACGAGAAGCGCATCCTCGTCTCGGCGCGGATCGTCGACGACGACGAATGGCGCAAGGTGCAGGAGGGCGTCTACACCGGCTTCTCGCAGGGCGGGCGCTACGTGAAGCGCTGGCCGGACCCCGAGTCCGGCCTCACCCGCTACACCGCCGAGCCGACCGAGATCTCGCTGGTCGACCTGCCCTGCCTGCCCGGCGCGACCTTCGAAGTCATCAAGGACGGCGCCGTCGAGAAGCGCGCCTTCGCCGCGCGCGCCGAACTGCCGCAACCCGAACCGGCGGACGCAGCCGAAGCGCTCGCGTCCGCCGACAGCGCGGCCCCGCCCGCCGCGCTGGCCAGCGCCGAGAGCCGCCCCGCCGCCGAAGCGCCCTCCCCTTCGGCCGCGCTCGCCAAGGCCGCCTCGGCGCTGGCGCTCGCCGCCGACAAGCTCGAGCGCGCGATCGCCGAGAACAATGCGCTGCGCAAATCCGTCGGCGCGCTGGCGCCGGAAGTCGCGGCGCTGGCCGCGCGCATCGCCGCGCTCGAGTCGCAGCCGCTGCCCGCCCGCGCCGCGCTGCGCGCGACATCGAAACGCGCCGACGCTGCGCTCGCCGACGAGCCGACGTTCGGCGTCGAGGAGGCGATCAAGCGCCTCGCCGAATTGTCGCCCGACGCGCGCGCGCTGGCGCTGACGAAATTGAGCCTGGCGCACCCGCAGCCGCTGCGGTTCTGACGCCGTCCTCTCGTTCTTCCCAAATCCTTCAGCCTGGAGCGCCGTCATGCTCTTGGAGACGCTGCGCTCAGATTGGACCGCGCGCGCGACGAACGCGCGTGTCTCGGCGCTGCCGGCGTTCGCCGACGGCGCGTTGACGCTCGGCGCCGGGACGAATCTCGCCGAAGCGCGCGCCGATCGCCGTGACGATGCGGCGGAGGGCGAGCGCGCCGTCGCGCTGGTCGCTGTCGCCATTGGTCGCCCGCTCGACCCTTCGGCCGCGACGCATGTGCGCCGCGCAGTCGCCAAGGCGCGCGGGCGACGCGCCGCTGGCGCTGACCCATCTCGCGCTCGCCGGCGTCGGGCGCCTG
>Ga0302319_10026870_pt1 | contig 10118 bp, 11 predicted proteins | sample Bog_T0_2_FD_203319 | JGI IMG/M metagenome (GOLD analysis project Ga0302319, IMG submission 203319) | Peat permafrost microbial communities from Stordalen Mire near Abisko, Sweden - Bog_T0_2 | ecosystem: Environmental > Terrestrial > Soil > Wetlands > Peat | place: Sweden: Abisko, Stordalen Mire...
CGACGAGGAGGATTCTCCACTTGGACCCGGCGAGATCGACGACCTTTGCGAAAGACTCAATATGGGGTTCTGCAACTAACCGGCTCCCGAAAAGGGCGAGATAGCTAAACGTCTGCCTGTTCCCATCTACCTACTCAGCAAGCAGCGCGGCCAGCTACTCGCCCGAAGCCGCCTCGGACGATTCCTTTGCGCACCGCAGCGCGTGTTGCATGATTCGCTCCGTAGCTTCCTCCCCAATCAGCGCATTGACAAACATGCAAAATTGAATGGCTCTCAATGAGAGAGGTTCCACCACTTTCTTGAGGTCCTCCTCCGAGAGAGTGTGTACATCGGCAATCGCATTCTCCGTGTCAAGGTCGCAAAATGCCCACTTCAAAGCGGAGATAACTCGCCAGACATATCTCTCTTCCAGAGGCAGCGCGGCTAATGCAGCCAGATACGGTTCGGTATCCTGCCCAGCTATCTGTGCCTTCATCAGGGCAAGATATGGCTTCATCTTTTCAGAGCGAACCAGTTCCTGGGCGCCTGCCTCGGAATGGATCTCGCTAGTGGGGAGACTGGTAATCTTTCCTTCAGCCATACTTCCTCCTGATTGAAGATGCACCCTCTGCGGTTCTGAGTAGAGGGTCAGTTTGAACGTCGAATACGCCTCCGATCCAGCCCTGCATACTCATTCGCGAACGGGAGCTGGCCTGTTTGCTTTTTGAAGGCGCAAATCATCGTATGTTCGGTGTCGTATGGATTGGTTGCGGCCGACCAATAAACCCACAGATCGCACCGCAGTAGCTTTACGACTTGACCGCCAGCATGAGGACTTGTATTCCCGCACTTATGACGGCGGAACTCTCCGAGACGTTTGCGTATAGGCCGATCTGATTTCCCAACATACACGATGGGTTCGTTCGGGAGCCACCGATGCTGTTCGTATTCGAGATCAAGGTCAATTCCGCACAGATCTTTGAATGGTAAGGCACACGCATCGCAACCGTCCTTTGCATCGCCAACCCGAGCAACCACATAAACACCTGCGTTGGTCTCGGGCGGGTCGGTCCCCCAGAGCACTGGGCCGCTGGGTGAAAGATTTGCGATATTGAATATCTCGGCAACAGTCAAATTGGATTCCAATTCAGGCCGGATTTGAAACTTGAACCACTACCTAGTCCTGCGCTAACCGAGGCGGTTTAGGTACACTCCAAGGCTACTCCATGCGAAAGCCCGCGTCATTGTTTCGGACATTTCCCACGCGGTCGCTCACTGGCCAAGCAAGCATCTTTTCGGCAGTATAGGGACAGAGGAAGACAACCTCGATCTGGCAAGGTCGAGACGGCATCGAGGGAGGCTGCGCAATCGGCTGGCAGCATTACGATCTCGACAGTCGCTCACCCTGCGCGACACCGCCATCCGTGATTTCGAGCGCCGCGCCGTGCCGTGGACCACCCCAACGAAGCCCCGTCGCCACAGATGCAGCTACCGGAATGCTCGGTAGCGTCATCCCAAATTTTCTCCTGTACTGATCGGAAACAATCATTCAAGTTCGTCACTAGCCCGAGAAGTGCAGGCGCCTAGAGGTTTTCGACGGACGAACAATATCCCTTGGAGTTGGAGACCTACTTGACGAAAGAAATCGCACGGCGTTTACGGCCATTTTGGCACAGGCTAGCTGGGGTCGTCCCTATAATGATCAATCGCCAATTCACCAATATGGTGTAAAGTGGTGAAGACGGAGCGGAGTACACGACTATGAGGGCGAAAAGGAAGACTGTGAACACGGAGAATACGGAGAATACACAGAGCGCCACGTCCATTCGCGCGTCGATCAGTTTCCCGTCCGAGGTCTACGAGACCCTTGAAATAATCGCGAAGAAAAAAAAGGTCTCTTTAGCCTGGGTAGTGCGCGAGGCTACCGAAAAGTACATCGCGGACAAGTGGCCTTTGCTGGCGGGGCACCGAACGCCCGAGCCTGACTGACGATGCAGAGAACCGCGGCGCTTAAGGTGGACGAGTGAAACTTAAAATCCCCAAGGTGTTTGCAATCGATGAAAAGACCGCTCGGAAGAACCCCATCCAGCAGCTCTCCGAGAACTCGCGCCGCGTTGAAGGGCATCTTGCGACGTTTACCCGAGGCACCCTCAAAGGGTTTCTGTTTGAACCAAGTGAGGGAACAGGAGCGATACTTATAGTTCCGCCAAAATCCAAGAGCCTCCCAGAAAACCATTCCCTCATTATTGGTGCCGATATCAATGGCCTGAGTGAAGATGTCGATATCTCAAACGGTGTCTGGCTGCGGAATTCGTTAGTACGTGTTCAGGCCGCCGGAAACCCTTACGAGCGGGAAATCGAGAATGTCCTCGATTCTTGGCAAGGGGCGTTCTCTTACATTTTGGAAGATTCGGAAAAACACATAGAGGGTCTTCGCGGACCCCAAATCGGCGCTCTCCATGCTATTCATGCACACTGGGCGGTTTCGCAATCGACAGCGACGATCGTTATGCCGACGGGAACCGGGAAGACCGAGGCTATGCTGTCGATCCTCGTTACAGCGAGGTGTCGGAGACTCTTAGTTGTCGTTCCATCGGATGCGTTGCGCAATCAAATCGCGGACAAGTTTGTCACTTTGGGTTTGCTCAAGAAGCCGGGCATCGGGCTGCTCACGCCGACCGCCCAGTTCCCGATTGTCTGCAAACTTGAACATATCCCGCAAGATTTTGCCGAGTTGGATGCCCTTGCGGAACGATCACAGGTGATTGTCACAACCAGTTCCATTGTCGGCCAATGTTCCGAGGAGCTTCAGAGCAGGTTTGCTCACAACTGCCCTTATCTGTTCATCGACGAAGCGCACCATGCAGAAGCGCCGACCTGGAGCGCGTTCAAGGCTCGTTTTTCTAACTGCCGGGTTGTCCAGTTCACCGCGACGCCGTTCAGGGAGGACGGACGCCCCTTGGACGGGACGATGGTGTTCAAGTATTCGTTAAAGAAAGCGCAGGAAGATGGTTACTTCAAGCCGATCAATTTCGAACAGGTGACAGCCTTCGATCTCAAGAAGGCAGATCAGAAAATTGCCGAGACGGCAATTCGACGCCTGCGCGCGGAACTCGATAAAGGCCACATTCTTATGGCACGTGTTGAGAATGTAAAGAGAGCGGAGCAAGTTTACGCGCTTTATAAGTCGCAGACAGACCTGAAACCGGTGCAATTGCATACGGGGATCGCTTCCGCAAGGGCTCGCGACCTAGCGCGGCGTCAGCTTATATCCAAGGAATCTCGCATTGTTGTCTGTGTGGATATGCTTGGCGAGGGCTTCGATCTGCCCGAACTCAAAATCGCCGCATTTCATGACATTCGGAAATCCCTTGCTGTAACCCTCCAGTTGGCGGGCCGCTTCACAAGGGCACGTGAGGACCTCGGCAATGCGACGTTCATTGCGAACGTCGCCGACGTGAATGTACGGGATGAATTGCGAAAGCTATACACGCGCGACCCCGACTGGAATGTTCTGCTTCCGGCCCTGAGCGAACGAATGATAGGAGAGCAAAGTTCTCTTCAAGATTTCATTCGCGACTTCGCTGAGTTTCCAACTGAGATTCCGCTCAAAGCTGTAAAACCGGCGACCAGTGCCGTTGTCTACGCGACGCAATGTGACGATTGGCAACCCGAGCGGTTCAGGGATGGTATCCCCGCACCGGATTCTTGCGCGCGCATTCACCACTCGATCAATCCGCATCGGTATACTCTCGTCGTGGTCACTGCTCGTCGCGTCGGAATGCTCTGGACGGATTCAGAAAGCCTGTTCGGCTGGGAGTGGGAGCTTTACGTTGTCTATTGGTCCGCCGAAAAGAATCTTCTCTTCATCAATAGTTCAAGCAACAAGGGAGAATTCAGTGCATTGGCGCAAGCATTGACGGGAAACCGGGCGACGTTGATTTCGGGGCCTCGCGTATTCAGAACTTTTTCAGGTATCAACCGACTCCGCCTGCAAAATGTGGGATTGACCGAGCAGATCGGCCGCAACGTCCGATATACCGGGCGAATGGGTTCCGACGTTGAGTCGCGGTTGACCCAAGCGCAACTTGGCAATGCCCAAAAGTCCGTACTTGCTGGCGCGGGCTTTGAAAATGGCACCCTTAGCTCCATTGGAGCTTCACGAAAAGGCAGAATCTGGTCTCAAAGGCGCGAGCATCTGGACAAGTTTATCGCCTGGTGTGACGGAATCGGTGCGAAGCTTTTGAACAATTCTATTGATCCCGATCAGGTTCTTCAGGGAACGCTCGTTCCCACGATAATTACGCAGAGACCCGACAGGATGCCTCTTAGCATCGATTGGCCGGAATCGGTCTATACCGAATATGAGAACAATTGGTTCTGCACTATCGGGGACACCGAATACTCCATGAGTGAACTCAGCATCAACCTTGTCAACCCAACTCTGGGGGGGCCGCTTCGCTTTGAGATTGCGGCCGAAGATGCGCGCGTGGAATTTGAGTTGGAGCTGCTCGGCGAAGAGGGACATGAGAACTTCCGCTTTGTCCGTCGCGGCGAAACCCGATCCGATGTAAAGCATGGCAGGGGAGCGCAGCCCGATTCTTTGGCGAGCTTTTTCTACGAGGACCCTCCGGTCATTTGGTTCGCCGATGGATCGTCGCTAGAGGGCAATCAATACATCGCGTTGAGAAGCCCGCAGCCCTTGTTCAATTCGCCCCGCGCCGCTGCATGGGATTGGGCAGGCGTTGATATCACGAGCGAATCGCAGGGAGAGCAGAGGCAGCAGAACACAATTCAAGCGAGAGTAATTCGCGAGCTCATGCAGAACGAAGAGTATAGCGTCGTTTTCGACGATGACGGCTCTGGCGAACTGGCGGATGTCGTTACGATACGTGTCGTCGGGGGTTTAGATGCTCCAACTAAAATCGAGATCGGCTTGTATCACTGCAAATACTCGCAAGAGGCGAGTCCCGGTCACCGCGTCCACGACCTATACGAAGTCTGTGGGCAAGCCCAGAAGAGCATTTGGTGGGCATCCTCTCCGTTGAAGAAGGGCGACCTTCTCACGCATCTTATGCGGCGCGAGAGCATGCGGGTGGACAAAGGCAGACCTACACGATTTGAGCGCGGCAGCATCGAGATATTGCAAACCATCCGCGAAATAGCCCATGTTGTACCTGTATCTTTGACCGTTGCGATCGTTCAACCCGGCGTCTCCAAAGCTCAACTCTCGAATGACCAACTCCAGTTGTTGGGTGTCACCGAAAACTACCTGAGTGAAATGTACCAACTCGGCTTTCGCGTCATAGTGAACGCATAGAGCGCATGGGGCGAAGCGAACGTCAAATGCCCAGAACCTGTATTACGTCCGCGATCAGTCTGCTTCCTGAACTGGCGACCAGCGCGTTACCCAGTTCTAACATCCCTGGTTTTCACTGGTATGTGGCCAGCAGCACCGCCGGCTGAAACAGGCGCCACCCGCTACGCCACCCGCACCCCACCCGCCCCCTCGCCACGGGCGTGCAAATACAAGCGGGGATGGACACCTTGCTGCAATTGTAGGCATCGCTAGGTTAAGCGGTTGAGAGCAATGGAACAGTAAACCTACTTAAAGTTCCGTGCCGCCTCTTCAATAGCGGGTTTTCTGATAGAAGCGTTGAGACGGAAGCAAGGATTCACCTTCATCATCGTCAACCAAGTCTGCGCGAGCAACAGACTCATCGGGATCAGGAAGCGTGTCGGCCCATAAGATGGTCAATGTGCGGCCGTATTCGCCCAAGCCAATAACGTCTTCATTGATTTCCAGATCATCTCCATGAAACCAATCCGCCAGGCTTGATTGTCCTGTTGCGCGTTTGGCCCCTTGGACGTTTACGCTTTCGCGGTTGAACGCCGCTGTTGTGGATCTCTGCGGCAGACCCGCACCCTTTCTAATCCACGTCAGATTGCGCTGCTTCTTCAATTCATCCGACATGAAGGCAAACGATACCCTGTCGCCCTTAGAACAGACAACTGCAACAGGCATATCGACGAGATTGGCAAAACGGATGCTCGTTGCGGTAAGCGACGTTCCACATATCTCTGCAAGCGCCTCAACTGCCTCTAGCCCCTCCCCTGCATCCTTGATCGCAGCTTGGAAAAGATTTTTCGGCATTAAGAGTCCGGCAGCGAAGGCATCGGCCTCCTTCTCGCAGGCATTGTCCGATAAAAAGCCGCTATCTGACTGATGAAACTGCTGACCTGCTCCAAATAGTTGATCGACATGACCGGCTAAAAAATAGTGGCCAAGCTCGTGTCCGACAGTGAACCGTTTGAATCCATTGCTTGCGAACCGGGTACTGTACATGATGCCGAAGGCGTCGCCTATCTTCATCAGACAGCCTGAGATTCCAGATGACAGAGAGCCATTCTCCTGATGCAGGATTTCGTGGGCTTCCGCAACCGCGAAGGGGTTGATCGGAAACTCATTCATCCCGAGTTTCTTGAGGACTTCGGAAGCACACGCCTCCTCTTTCCAGCACGGCTCAATAGCCATGTTTACCCTCTCTTTTTTTCAGCCGCTTTCGTAGCAAGCATCTCTGCAAATGAAGTCAACGTATCGAGGTCATTGCTGGACATATTCTCCGCGTGCCGGAATAGCTGATCCGCAACGCCCCCGACGAGTTGGGGATTATCTACGCGACCTAAGAGGTAATCGGTTGTCACCTCCAGGGCATTTGAAAGCGCCTTGAGATTGTCGAATGACGGCGCGCGTCTGCCGGTTTCAAAGTGAGACACGGCAGACGGCTGGAGTCCGGCTTTTACAGCGAGTTCCGACTGGCTAAACCCTCTTAGCTGTCGGGCGGAAAGGAGGCGAACTGGAAATTTTTCAGACATAGTTGACATCAACTAGACGAAATCGTATTGTATATCAAGACGACTTCGTATGTTTTGAGTCGTCTTCTTCTGGGCCTTGCTGTAGACGATCTCGTCATAGCTTAGAAGACGTTAGCGCGAAAATCAAGAAGGAGTCCTATGAACAACGGTTCTCTCACGCTCAACGGCATCAGCGATGCGCAACTCGACACCATCGTTCGCGTCAAGGAGCAACATGAAGGCGCGATTGATTTCAACCCGCAGCAGCTTCAGCCAATCTTTAATGCACCTCAGCCATTCCCTGGCCGGCCTCCATTTCCGGGCCAACCTCTTCCGCCACAACCACCACAATCGGGGCAGAGCATATACAACAACGCCGTCGTGAGCTGGCACAGCGACGAAGGCATTGGAGTGATTTTGGAGCTGGTTCACCGGCTTTATCCCAACGGGCCTGTTCCTCCGTTTGCCCCTCTGTCCTAATCCACGGCCCGATGTTTCTCGTGCGAGAGACATCGGACCAAGACAAAATGGCGGATTTTCCAGCAACAAGAAAAGAGGAATTGCATGAACGAATATCAAGTTACCTGTATCAACAAACCCTACCGGATGAGCCCTCATGAGCACATCACCCACATCGGCAACGTAACCAATGTCCCTACAAACAGGTGGCGCATGACACGCGAAGAAGCCATTCGCCAGATCGATGCAAAAGAAGCAGCTTTCTACACTATCGACCGCTCCACCGGGGGGAAAGTGTATATCGGTGTTGTGCGCGAACCATACAAAGATCCGTTCCTACGGACCCATGCAGACGGCAAGTGGAATGACAACTTGCTAGCCTTGGCCGACTGCGATGGAACCTGCAAACTCGTTGGTTGATTGGTAACAATCAGTCTGGGGTGCGCTGATTACGCATGATAATGTTCTCAATTCATGCGTTGTTGGGGAAGACAAAGGAGATTGACTGAGCATGGCTATTCACGTGAACACAGACGATTCGCAGGGACTGCTCGATTCGATCTATGCCGCCATCGACGAAGGAAGCATAGAGACCTGGGCCTACGACGATGACATGGATTTCTTTCACGATACAGCAGATGGGCAGTGGAAAGGGGAAGCCTGGTTGCACCCGACTGTAGGAAAAGGGGTTTTAGTGCTGAATGTTATTCCACCCAAAACGGGGGTATCGAAGGAGGCTTATGCCGTATACCACGGTCGATTTATTGAAATGCTCCTTGCTCATTTCGACGAGGAGTTTTCGGAAGCTTTCGGCACAGCCAAAGCGACCAGAGATGATCGCGTTAATTGACCACGGTGCTGGCTTCTCGCAGGTGTGGCGCAGATCGTGCGAGCCGAAAAGCTCGATCCCGATGGCCTTGGTGGAACTTATAACCAAGGGTTTTGACTAAAACCACAAAACGCACTTTTGCCTTATCTTCGTCACCACATGATATAGTATACGTACAGTGTAAACTGTCCACATATTGCGCTTTTATGCCAGTTGGCGACATAAGACGAGCTGACAACAACCGGGCTTTCGGCGCAAGAATCACTGATCTGGGTCCGGCCTCAGGGCCGTAGGGTGTTGTTTACTGATGGCTCTCGCAGTTGGGATCGACCAAGTCGCATCGATGTTGCTACTCCACCGGCACCCCGATGGTGTGATCTCGTTCGCGGTTGAAAGCGACGGCCGCTGGAGGCCGGTGCACGCCGTCCGGGCGCGAGATCTGGAGAGTATATTCCCGGAGTTTCGTGAACAGCTACTCAGGGATTCCTTCGTTTCCATCAACGCGGCTCATCGCATGGCACGGCGGTCCGGCGGCAGGCTCGGGATGCCGGCCCATAAAACAGAGACATTGCGTTACTTGTGCGCCTGCTATTGCGATATCGACTGCTACAAGATTGGCGTCAACTGCGATGCGGCGATTAAGTTTGTCAGCGAGCGTGTAAAGGATGGTGATTTGCCGGCGCCGTCCGCGGTTGTTAGAAGCGGGCAAGGGCTGTGGCTGTTTTGGCTCCTGCATGATGAGGCAGACAAGTCACGAGCACACCTTGGGGCATATGCCGACAACCTGCGAAACCATCTACAGCTATACGCGAGAATAAACCGGGAAATCGGGCGTCGCCTGGCCGAACTGGGCGCTGACCCGGTGGCGACGGATGCAGCAAGATATGTGCGCGTGCCAGGGTCATTTCGCAATGATGTCGAAGAGGAGGTTCGTTGGCAATGGGAAGATCCCAGCGGTGAGACGGTTTTGAGCTACTCGTTGTTGGATCTTGGCGAGAGACTCGGCGTCAACAAGACCACGGCTCGTAAGCCTGCTCCTCAGACCCAGTCAGCAGGGAAGCACCCCCTGCGGCGACATGGCTTCATCGCCGCTAACGCCAACAAGCTCGCGGCATTCCAGTCTCTCCAGGGGCTGCGCGACGGCTTCGCCGAGGGCAAGCGGTCCATTGCTGCTTTCATCTTCGCGGTGTCGCTGAAATGGGCCGGACGTTCACGGTCGGAAGCGACTCGGGAACTGGAGGAATTCGGGCGCACATGTCGCCCGCCGTTCCCTCAAGCGGAATGCCACAGCGCGGTCAAGAGTGCCTACAAGAAAAAGGGAGCAACGATGCGTTACTGTTGGATCGCAGACCAGCTCGACGTGACGCTGTATGAGGCTAGCTGTATTTCTCAAATTATCGGAAAGCCCTTCCCTGCGGCTGCCCGCTTCGGAGGCCAGCCTGCTGTAGCCGCGCCGCGAACGATCAGTGCGCGCGCGACAGCACTCATTTTGCGGCGTATCGAAATACGGAAGCTCGTTGAGGAGCACGGTTACGTTCCATCGTCTCGTGCGCTCCGGGATATGCTCCTGTGTGCTGGAGTGAGCGTCGGCCATGTCACGGTGATGGCGGATTTGAGGGCGATGGGCTTGATTGACGATTCAGCAACTCGGCACCATTCCTCGCTTCCCCCTGCCACCCTTCTTGAGTCTGAGTCTCTGTTTCCTTCCTCCCCCCAGGAAGGAGGTTCCACTTCCTTGATTGCAATAGAAAGTGAACAGAGCGCAGGAACTTCTTCGTGCAGGGACGAGTGCTTCCCGGATCACATGAGGCAGGCGACCGCTGCGTAGAAGCGGCCACTTTTACCTTTTCGTCGTTGGGCAAAATAGCCCTTATGCAATCGCAGCTAGTGCCTCGATCTCTTCGAGATCAAGCGTGAAGTCAAACACCATTTGAATAGGCTCGCCGGCGTTGTGGTTCTGGTTGTAGCTATCCATATCCCATTTCAGTTGTCGGCA
>Ga0302319_10026871_pt1 | contig 10118 bp, 8 predicted proteins | sample Bog_T0_2_FD_203319 | JGI IMG/M metagenome (GOLD analysis project Ga0302319, IMG submission 203319) | Peat permafrost microbial communities from Stordalen Mire near Abisko, Sweden - Bog_T0_2 | ecosystem: Environmental > Terrestrial > Soil > Wetlands > Peat | place: Sweden: Abisko, Stordalen Mire...
GTTCTGTTCGACGCTGCGACCCGACATCAGATTCTGCTTTTTACATGTCATCCGGAAAAGTGGCAGGATCTCGGCGTGGTGCCACAGTCTATCGCTGAACTAGTGGCGTAGCCGCCAATCAGAGTCCCACAACACATCTACACATTGGAAGGTGGTTTGGAGGGAAGCACCTCTCAAGTGCACACGTTGCGGCACAAATTGCGAGGCGCGAAGAGAAAACACGCAGAGGGCGCAAAGTTGAGAGGTAACGCGGCTGCATCCGTGACGATGTCGTTGGCGAGGGCTCTGCGCGGATGGTTGATTGGCAAAGTTGCGGCGCCCCAACTCCAAAAGCGGATCTGACCTCGATGGATCATAGATCATTCCCACTCCTCGACGCAGAATAGCCAAAGAGCATATTTCATCGATGCCGCGATACGATTCGCGTCCTTTTTGAATCAATGGCTTATGGGTTGAGGGAATCTTTATGAAATACGCTTAAGGAAGATCGATTTCGATCTCGTAACTGATGTGTTAACTTGTTTTTACACCTCTGCTTCCATGAGGAGTATGGCGAGTCCGCGGGCTGAGGCGCCGAATGACGGCGATCCCCTGATCTCAAGCGCGGGCCGCAAGAGGGTGGATGGGAATACAAGTTGCGCTGAATCACCGGACATGCTACCGGTATGAAAAGGCCATATCCCTCGGTCCACAGGTTATCCAGTTGCGCCCCGCGCTGCACTGTCGCACGCCTATCCTCAGCTACTCCCTCGACGTCGCTCCGTCCAAACACATCCTGAACTGGCAATTGGACCCCCACAATAATCGACTGGCGCGCCTTCTCTTTCTGGAAAAGACAAACGAATTCCTGGTTGAGGTAAACCTCGTCGCAGAGCTATCGCCTTACAATCCATTCGAGTTTTTCCTGGAACCGGGAGTTGAAGAATTCCCTTTCGCATACACGCCGGGGCTGGCCAAAGATTTGGAGCCCTATCGATCGGTGGATCCGTCTGGGCCCCTGATGCAAGCGTTTCTTGAGAGTTTTGTGGGCCAGAGGAGCGGAACGCTCAATCTTCTACTGGACTTGAACCGAAAGGTGCGAGACGAAATTGGCTATGTGACGAGGCTGACACCGGGTGTCCAGACGTGCGAGGAGACCCTTGAGAAGCGCACGGGGTCGTGCCGCGACTCTGCATGGCTCCTGGTCCAGGCCCTCCGAAACTTGGGCATCGCGGCACGGTTTGTGTCGGGGTATCTAATTCAGTTGGCATCAGACGACGGGGCGTTGGAAGGCGAGGGCGGAGGGCCGAAAGTGGACTCCGCGGATTTGCATGCCTGGGGAGAGGCGTTTTTGCCGGGAGCTGGGTGGATTGGATTGGATCCGACTTCGGGTTTGCTCGCCGGCGAAGGGCACATACCCCTGGTCTGCACTCCGAATGCCTCGCAAGCCGCGCCAATCGGAGGCACTGTGGAGCCGGCCGGGGTTGAGTTCAGCCACTCCATCTCTGTACGCCGTTTGAATGACCCGCGACGGACATCCATGCCATTTACTGAGGCGGATTGGTTACGCGTAAGAGAGGTTGCACAAAGCGTCGATGCGGAATTGATGGCTCAGAATGTACGCCTGACCATGGGCGACGAGCCTACATTCGTCGGCATCGACGAGCCAGAGAGCCCGCAATGGAACATCGATGCCCTGGGATCAATCAAGCGAGCCCGCGGCCTGGCTCTCATCCAGGGACTGCGCAAGAGGATGGCGCCCGGTGCGCTGCTTCACTATGGCCAAGGAAAATGGTATCCAGGCGAGCCCCTGCCACGTTGGGCGTTGAGCTGCTTTTGGCGTGCCGATGGTGTCCCCGTCTGGAGGGATGCCAACCTCATTGCACAGGCGGATCAGAACTACAATTTTGGTGCGACCGATGCCTTCAGGTTTATGGAAGCGCTTACGCGGCGCCTTCAGGTGAGCTCAGAAAACCTGCTTCCCTCCTACGATTCGGAATCCGAGTCCACTGAACCCGTTGGTTACATACTCCCCGTGCGCCGTCGGCAACCGGAGGGCCATTTACGTTGGTCGAGTCAGTTATGGTTTCCTCGTCCGGAACGTCTGGTCCTTGCAAAGGGCGATTCGCCAATCGGCTTTCGTATTCCGACCGAGTCGATCCCCTGGGTGGCGCCAGATGAGCTCGAATACGAGTTGGATGCTGCGCCGTTCGCAGATCGGGTCAGGCTCCCATCACAATCCGCGCTCTGCGCGGAACTGTTCGAGATAGATCCAGACGCCGATCCGCTTCCTGCAGTCTTGCGTGCGTCCGAAACGGCGGAGGTGTTGATCCGGCCATCGCTCGGTGTGCAGGCTCGGGAAGGCCGCCTGCATGTGTTTCTGCCCTATGCGCCCATTCTTGCGGATTATCTGGACCTTGTCTCCGCAGTCGAAGATACATGCCAGTATCTGAATATGCCGGTTTGGGTGGAGGGTTACGCACCGGATTCCGATCCGCGGTTGCGATCGTTCAGTGTCACTCCCGACCCCGGCGTCTTGGAAGTGAACATGCCGCCGGCGAGCAATTGGGTCGAACTCGAACAGATCTACACAGTGCTCGACGAAGAAGCCCGCCACAACCGGTTAACCGCTGAGAAATTCGAATATAACGGCGGCCATATCCCTACTGGCGGCGGAAGCCACATCGTGATCGGTGGAGCGACTGTGCTGGACAGTCCCATACTGCGCCGCCCAGATCTGCTGCAAAGCATGTTGGCGTTCTGGCAGAATCATCCGTCGCTTTCATACCTGTTTTCCGGAATGTATGTCGGTCCGACGAGCCAATACCCTCGCGTGGACGAAGCGCGCCTGGACACCCTGTATGAGCTCGAAGTCTCTTTTGGTCAACTGCCTTCGAGCGATTGTCCACCCTATATTGTGGATGGACTATTCCGCAACTTGCTTGCCGATATCACCGGGAACACCCATCGCGCCGAATTCTGCGTAGACAAGCTCTTTCCGCCGAAAGGATTCGGGTCGCAACTTGGCTTGCTCGAACTGCGAGCATTCGAAATGCCCCCGCATGTGAGAATGAACCTTCTGCAGATGTTGCTGGTCCGCGCCTTGGTAAATATGTTTTGGAAAACGCCGTTCCAAGGCGGCCTGGTCCGCTGGGGCTCGACACTCCATGACCGGTTTATGCTTCCCGAGTTTGTCAAACGCGACTTTTCCGATGTGCTCGCCCATTTGCGAAGGTCCGGTTGCGAGTTCGAGGAACAGTGGTTTGCTTCGCATCTGGAGTTTCGTTTCCCGAAGATTGGGTCAATCGCCGCGGAAGGAGTCGAATTGGAACTGCGTCATGCGCTCGAGCCTTGGAACGTACTCGCGGAAGAGAGCATTTCCGGTGGAACCGTACGCAGCGTGGACTCTTCGCTTGAACGGATACAGGTGAAGGTGTCAGGGCCGACTGAGGAATCCCGCTATGTAGTTGCTTGCAATGGACGCCGTGTGCCGCTTCAACTCAACCACGAAGCCGGGTCCGCCGTCGCAGGCGTACGGTATCGTGCGCGAAGCTTGTCGGCGACCCTGCACCCTACAGTCCCTGTCCATACGCCGCTCGTCTTCAATCTTATCGATAGCTGGAAGGATCGCTCAATTGGCCAATGTGCTTATCATGTTGCGCCACCCGATGGCCGTCTATACACAGCCCGTCCAGTCAACGGCGCCGAGGCCGAACGTCGGCGTCATGAACGCTTTCGAGTCACGAGCCCTACGCTCGAGCCCATGGTCCCGCCTGAGGACGAGGCTAACCCGATTTTTCCTTTGACTTTGGACCTGCGCCTGTCACCACCCAAACGAAAGACCCAAGCCGAGATACAGGGGTTCGAGCCATGACTGTCGATTTATATCAAAGTCTGCTCCCTTATGGAAATGCCTATAACGAGGCATCGGCTGACGGTGTGACTCCTCGCCTGCACTGGGCAGGCCTGATTGAGTCTCTTCGGGATATGGGGTCCGAGGAGTTGGAACGACGCTGGAGGCGTGCTGAGCGCCGCATTCGCGAGAACGGCATCACATACAACATCTACAGCGATCCGCTCGGAGCAAATCGGCCCTGGAAAATCGATGTCGTTCCATTTCTCATTGCAGCCGACGAATGGCGCTTGATAGAGGCGGGCATCATTCAGCGCGCCCAGTTGCTGAGTCTCGTTCTCGAGGATCTTTACGGCTCGCAGAGCCTCGTTGCGAATGGCCACTTTCCTTCCGCGCTCCTCTATGCCAACCCCGCTTTTCTTCGCCCGTTGGTGGGAGTGCGCGTCCCCGCGCACAGTTATCTGCATATGCTGGCGGTCGATCTAGCCCGCTCACCGGACGGACAATGGTGGGTTCTTTCCGATAGAACGCAAGCTCCTTCAGGCAGCGGCTATGCCCTCGAAAACCGCACTATCGTGTCCGGTGTTTTACCCGATCTCTTCCGTAACTCGAACGTGTTGCGCCTTGCTCCTTTCTTCCGTGCCCAGCGCGAAGCACTTACCGCCCTCGCCCAATGCAGCAATCCGCGCATCGTGCTCCTCACCCCCGGTCCGTTCAACGAGACCTACTTCGAACACTCGTATATGGCGCGATACCTGGGATTCACTCTGGTTCAGGGAGCCGATCTGACGGTGCGCGACCGCTGCGTATTTCTCAAGACCGTCGATGGGTTGGAGCAAGTTCATGTGATCTTGCGCCGGGTGGACGATAGCTTTTGCGATCCTCTCGAGTTGAGGAGCGATTCCCTGCTCGGCGTGCCGGGCCTGGTCGACGCAATCGTCGCAGGAAACGTAAGAGTCGCAAATGCATTGGGCAGTGGCCTCATTGAGACCGCCGCGATCATGCCTTTCCTTCCCGGTCTTTCCAGATACCTGACTGGAGAGAAGCTGAAACTTCCATCCGTCGCGACCTGGTGGTGCGGCCAGCCGTCCGCGCTCGATTGGGTTCTCAACCATCTCGATTCTGTCGTGGTGAAACCGGCGTTTCCATCGCGTGGCATGGAGCCGGTATTCGGAGCCGAACTTGAGCAGGGCGAAAAGGGCAAGCTTGCCAAGCAATTGCGAACACGCCCTCACGAGTATGTGGCACAAGAGCAGATCGCTCTGTCTCATGCGCCCGTTTGGGACGACGGGAACCTTTACTCACGCAGCGTGGTCTTGCGTACATACGTGCTCAACACCGGCAATGGGTGGACTGCGATTCCCGGAGGACTGGTGCGCGTTGCCGAGGTGGAAGGGTCTGTCGTATCCATGCAGCGGGGCGGACACAGCAAGGACGCCTGGGTACTATGGGACAGCCCGGTAGATACGTTCAGCATGCTTCGCCCTCGCAATGAGCCGGTTGTCTTGCGACGTGAGTCGCCCGGTGTGCCGAGCAGCGTTGCGGATAATGTCTTTTGGTTGGGACGCTATGTCGAGAGGGCCGAATACGTGGCGCGAATCGTGCGTTCCTTGGTCTCGCGTGTGCGACGAGCCAACCAGGCTGAGCTTGGGTGCCTGATTCGGCTCCATAGCTGTCTTGAGACACGTCAAAGCAAGTTGCGAAAGACGAAAAGAAAGCCCACGACTTCGCTGGAATTGGAACAGGAATTGATCTCTTTGATTTCCGACACTAGACGAACCGACAGTCTGGTTTCAACACTGTCTGAGGTGTCACGTGTTGGCGGCAGCGTGCGGGAACGGCTATCGTCCGATATGGTGTCTCTAATAGGCCAACTCCGGGACTCGATCCGGAGTGAGCCTGGAACGCCATTTCTCGAGTATCCTGCGATGTTGACCGGTTGCCTGGAACTTCTTTCTGCATTTTCCGGAATGGAACGCGAAAACATCAACCGCGGATTGGGTTGGTTGTTCATGAGCATTGGACGGCGTCTCGAGCGCGCGATCTATCTCACCAGGCAACTTCGCGAGATCACAACGCCGCTCGGTGAACAGGACTGGCCGCTCCTTGAGTGTTTAATCGAAGTTGCCGACAGTTCCATGACCTACCGTTCGCGCTACTACACCACGCTCCAGCCGCTGGCGGTGCTGGACGTGCTATTTGCCGATGAGAGCAATCCTCGGTCTTTGGACTTTCAATTGACCCATCTCGTGCATCTCTATCAACAACTCCCTCGATACCTACCCGATGACTTGAACGCAATGCGCCAAGCCCTGGCGTTGTTACGGACCTTCGACCTGCAAAAACTCAGTTATCCGCTGCCGGGCGCCGCAGCCACTGCCAATGACGTCGATGGTCTTTCCCGCCTTGAGAGTTTCCTCAGAGGTTTGGAACTGCTCCTTCCTTCATGGTCAAATAATCTATCGAGCAGATACTTCAGCCATGCTCGCACGTTGCCGATCACCATAGGCCTATGATCTACAGAATCGTTCATCGAACCACCTGCAGGTACAGGCATCCGGTCTCGGTTGGGAAGCATGTGGCGTGCCTCAAGCCGCGATCCCTGCCTCGCCAGCAGTTGGCACAGAGCGAACTGCACGTCCAGCCAACCCCGGCTACCATGACCGAGAGAATCGACTATTTTGGAAACCTTCTCTACTTCTTCACAGTGCAGGAACCGCACAAGGAACTGGTTGTAGAAGCGCGGAGTGAAGTAAGAATGCTGGACGATCCAACATCGGAGCCGCAAGGTTCGCCGCCTTGGGAAGAAGCAGTCAAACTGCTCCCCACGGATCAAAGCCCCGCGGGACTCGAAGCCTACCAGTTTAGATTTGAGTCGCCGCGCATCAAGTTGCGGCCGGAGTTTGCTGCGTATGCGTTGCAGTCGTTTCCTCCCCGGCGGCCGATGCGAGAGGGGCTTCTCGATCTTACCGCACGTATCCACAAGGACTTTCGCTTTGACTCAAAAGTCACGAATGTCCGTACGACGACCGAGGAGGTCTTTCGGAAACGGCGAGGCGTATGCCAGGATTTTGCGCATTTTCAAATTGCCTGTCTCCGTTCCTTGAACCTGTCGGCACGCTATGTCAGTGGATACCTTCGAACTCATCCGCCTCCTGGGCAGCCGAGACTGGTCGGCGCCGATGTATCCCATGCGTGGGTTTCTGCTTATTGTCCCGGAATCGGCTGGATTGACCTCGATCCAACCAACAACATTGTCCCCTCCAACGGTCACGTCACGCTCGCTTGGGGACGGGACTACGGCGACGTAAGTCCCCTGCACGGTCTGATTCAGGGAGGCGGAGCGAATAATCTCTCCGTCTCCGTTGACGTCGAGGCGCTCAAATCATGATCGTCAAAAACGCCGAACCACGCCCTTGAATCGTCCACTTGGTCCGTTGCGGGACTACCACCTATTTTTCACTCGGCGTTGCCGCCTCCTCCTCGGTCACCACGAAGAAATGACGCAGGTAGGCTGGTCCAAATGAAGTGGTTATGGCTACATCAGAAGCATCCTGGCCTGTTCCCATGAGGATACGGCCAAGCCGGGGCTGGTTGTTGCGCGCATCGAAGGTCCACCACCGGCCGTCGAGATAGACCTCGAACCACGCGCTGAAGTCCATGGGAAGGACCACAGGGACGCCAATGTCGCCCAGATACCCCGTCGCATAACGAGCCGGAATGTTAAGTGCACGGCAGAAGGTAATTGCGAGATGTTGGAAGTCGCGGCACACACCCACGCGGTCTGTGAAGACATCGAAGGCGGTTTTTGTAGGCCGGGCTTGCTGATAGTCGAACGCCACTTCGTTGTGAACCCAGTCGCAAATTGCCTGCACGCGACCCCACCCGCGCTCCGTTTGTCCAAACAGTTTAAACGCGATGCTTGAGAAAAGATCCACCTCGCAATAGCGACTACTGAGCAGGTAGCTGAGAATCTCATTCGGCAAGTCGCCCACGTCCATTTGGCGGGCGGAAAGGTTCACCTCATCCGGGCTGTCCGAGACTCGAATGAGTGTGGAGCTGGTCAGCCGAAGAGGGCCCGGAGGCGCAACGAACCTGGAACAACGATTTCCGAATGTGTCGATGTAGTTGGTGACTTCGAGTCGAGGTTCAGTCTGCAATTCGTCCGGCTCCAGTAAATCGGGGACGCGTGAAGGGTGCACATTGAGAAGCGCAACCATGGCGACGGGGGACGGGATTTGGAATTGAATGTCGTATGCAAGTCGGATCAACATTTTTGAGCTCCTTCTCTTCCAAGTACGGGATTGGCTGTGAGCTTATTCGAGGACGGGAGCGACCTGACGATACAGTCATTGTCTCATTGATTTAGATGCAATGAGTCGGAAAGACGTGAGCATTACGTGAAGTTCAGGATCTACGAAAGCTAGGTAGCAGGAGTCTGTAGCCAGTTGGGCAGATCGCTTTTACGGACCTGCGATAGGTTCGTCAACAATTGCGTGAGATACAGTTGTGGGTCTACATCGTGCCGGCGTGTCTGGCGTCAACTATTCTTTCCGGTCGGTAGTTCTAATTGTCGCCCGTCACCGGCGGGATGTGCCGGTCAGGCTTGCCCGGATAGCCGCGGTTCTGCCGCTACGCGGATTGCCGACGAACAGCGAGTTCTTGCGATTGAGCACCATGCGCTTCATCTCGCGCTCGCTCACATTGTTATCGATGGGGACCGCACCATCGGAGCAGAACATGTTCTGTTCAGCCCACTGGCTTAGGACGTAGTTCACTTGTGACTCGCCAAAATACCGATCTGCCGTCGAATCATGGAGACGAGCTGACTAATCACTTTGGCATGTGTGCGTGTAAAACTGATCTCATGCTGCGCCTGCCGAGACTTCTGGCCGTACTTGCAACCCGATTCTTTCACTCTCGCCGCGATTTGCTCTTGGAAAACCTTGCTCTTCGGCAACAACTCGCAGTTTTGAAACAGAAGCATCCTCAGCCAAGGTTTGCCGCTCCTGACAAACTGTTTTGGGTGATCTTGCGGCGGCTCTGGCCGGAATGGAAGCGGGTGCTGGTCCTGGTCCAACCGGAAACCGTTGTTCGCTGGCACCGAGCAGGGTTCAAGTTGTATTGGACTTGGCTTTCGCGACATCGAGTCCGTGTGGGAAGAAGGTGTGTCAACCGGGAATTGCGCGGTCTCATTTTCCGCATGGTTGCCGAGAACACGACCTGGGGTGTGCCACGCATTCATGGTGAACTGAAGATGCTTGGCTTCGATGTCTCGGAGTGAACGGTGCTGCGTTGGATGAGGAAAGCCCCTCGAAATCCTGAGCCGGCAAAACGATGGGCGGCGTTTCTGAGCGATCATCATGAAGCCATCGCGGCAATGGACTTCTTCACCGTACCGACGCTCACTTTCGGCGTTCTCTACTGCTTCTTCGTCATCGAGCATGACCGGCGGCGCATTCTTCATTGCAACATGACCAAGCATCCGACCGGCGCTTGGGTTGTTCAGCAGTTGAGCGAGGCCTTTCCTTACGACTCTGCTCCCGGCTATCTGATCTTTGATCGCGGCACACAATTCAATGGCGAAGTGATCGACGCGGTGAAGAGCTTCGGCATCGAGCCAAAGCGAACCAGTTCAAGAGTCCGTGGCAGAACGGCGTGGCCGAGCGGTGGGTCGGCAGTTGTCGTCGTGATTTGCTCAACCACGTGATTGTTCTCAATGAACGCCATCTGAAACACCTCATGAACGAGTATGTCCGTTACTACCACGAAGACCGCACGCATCTTGCGTTGTCAAAGGGAACGCCTGCCGGTCGTGAGGCAGTGGATGGGACTGAAGCAAACAGCAGGGTTCTGGCGGTACCACGGATTGGTGGTCTGCATCATCGTTACTATCTCGCCGCATGAGCGTGTTGTTCGATCAATACTCAATGAAATCGAGGATAACCGACGGGAGAAGTGTGTCCGTCGATCCCACAATCTCTCCATCGTCCCGTTTTCATTGAGATACTCGGTCACCGAACGGCCCCTTCCCGTTCAAATTTCACATTCGAAAACACCCCTGAGCTTGGCGGGCTGACCCGTTTTCTGCTCGGATGGAGTTTTGGCGAGGGACGACTGCTACAAATTTGACTACAGTGGGCTTTTCGAACGGCGCCAGAACGGCTGTAAGTTATTGATTTTATTGGTCGGGGAGAGAGGATTTGAACCTCCGACCCCCTGGTCCCGAACCAGGTGCTCTACCAGGCTGAGCCACTCCCCGAACATGGGTTGAGAGCGTATCGAT
>Ga0302319_10026872_pt1 | contig 10117 bp, 5 predicted proteins | sample Bog_T0_2_FD_203319 | JGI IMG/M metagenome (GOLD analysis project Ga0302319, IMG submission 203319) | Peat permafrost microbial communities from Stordalen Mire near Abisko, Sweden - Bog_T0_2 | ecosystem: Environmental > Terrestrial > Soil > Wetlands > Peat | place: Sweden: Abisko, Stordalen Mire...
CTTATCACTTCACCAAGGTCGATGAGATCATGATCGACACGGGACCCGCGGGTAGTGTGGATGAGACCTTTGCGCACAAGCCGTGCGTGATCTTTCACGATGGGGCTCTGTACCACTTTTATTGCGCCGTGTCGGGCAAATGGCCCAGTGAGGTTCGCGGCATTTCGGTAGCGCGTTCGAAGCCGTGGTAATGCGCTACGGGACTTGTTGCAGCGATACCTAATTGGCATGCGTTTCGGCATTCGCAGCGCGGATTTGATATTCACCCGAGCCCAGCACGATTCGGATCGCGTCCTTGCCTGTTTGCGATGAAGTTACACCGTCTGTGTTCGACGATGAAGCTCCATTGACGGTAACCGTGCCGGGCGAGGTTGTTTCGAGTTCGATTGTCGCAAGCGTGTTCGCAGGAATGGTGAAGTTGAAAACAGTATCCTTTGGACCTCGGCTCCACTCGCTCTTCACGAGGCCGAATGCAGAATCGTAATGAGTTCGCACCCAGCGAAGACGGCTGTCGACGACCGGGTGCAACACGAGGCGGTCCGCGCCCTGTTTGGATAGGTCGACATTGATACCGCCAAGCCCGCGATAAAACCATTCTTCCGCGTCGCCCAGCATGAAGTGGTCTTGCGAACTAGCTGGATTCGCATCCCAGGCCTCGGTGAGTGCGGTTGCTCCCCGTGCGAGCTGATAGCCATAGCTCGGTGTATCGGTGCGTTCGAGCATGTCCAGCAAAACGTCCGAGCGGCCCCCGTCAAGAAGCGCATCCACAACATAGTGGTAGCCGATGTCTCCGGCTGTTACATGGTTCTGGTGCGCACGTATATCGTCAACCAGAGTCTTCAGCACAGACGCTCGCTCCCCGTCGGGTACCATCCCGAGCATTAACGGCATGGCCTGGGCGGTCTGGCTGCCCTTGTCGTAGCGATGCAAGACAGGATCTAAAAAGCGTGCGTTGAACGCGCTGCGGACCGATTCTGCGCGCTGGCGATATTGCTCGCTTTCGTTCAACTGTCCGAGCAGCGCAGTTGTCTTCTCAAGCACAACCAGGTCCTGGAAATAGATGGCCGTTGCAGTCACGCCTGAGGTGGTGAGCTTGGAGAAGCCGGGTGGGCCAGGTCCAATGTCGTACCAGTCTCCAAGCCCATAGTCGATGATTCCATCATGAGAGCGGGTTTCGAGATAGGCGACATAGCGCCGCATCACATCAAGCTGAGCGGCAAGAAAGGCAAGGTCTCCGAAGCGTTGATAGACGTACCAGGGCGCAAGCACGGCAGCGCTTCCCCATTCAGGCGAGTCGTCGAAGACGCCAATCCTTGGATCAAAGACCACATACTGCGGCGCGATTTCAGGCATCATGCCGGTTCGCGAGCCCGTGACACTCTGCGCATCGGCAATGTTGTGCGCCGTGGCTGCGTAGAGGCCGGCAAAGTCAAAGTCGTAGAGCATCGACGGCGCGAGGAGATGGGTCTCTTCGAGCCAGCCAAGCTTTTCGCGATGCGGGCAGTCGGTGAAAAGGCTGGCGGCATTGTTTTCAATGGCTCGTAGAATCAGAGTGTGGATTCGGTTGAGCTGCTCGTCCGACGAGGAAAAGTCGCCTGTACCTCTTGACGAGGAGTGGACCGCTTGACCTCTGAGGCTGACGATGCGCGCCTTGCCTGGCGCTGTAGCGGTGCTGGCGCCTTCCACCTGCACGTAACGAAATCCGTAGTAGCTGAAGCGCGGATGCCAATGCTCGATGCCGGAACCACGCAGCGTGTACGAGAACCACTGTGGTCCGCCGGAACTGCGCTGTGAGACTGTGCCGTCGTTGGTGAGCAACTCTCCCGCGACTAGTTTGACCTTGGCTCCGGCAGGGCCAGTTACCGAAATCGATGGCCAGCCGGCAAAGTTTTGTCCCAGGTCGTAGACCAGTACGCCAGGCTTGGGTTCAGTTCGTTTGATCGGCATGTATGTGTGCATGACGCGAATGGGCGGGGACAATTCCGGCAGCAAGATTCCGCCAGGACCATCAACAACTTCTGCGGAATGCCAATCGGAGTCGTCAAAGCCCGATGAATCCCAGCCTCGCGGCTCGCGTTGTGCATCGAAGTCCTCGCCGCCATACGTAGAAGAGAAGGTGATTGGGCCGGGATGCGTCTTCCACGCGGCATCACTGTCAATCTCTGCAATCTCTCCGCCTTCCATCTCAATGCGCAGTTGCACAATGCACTTCAATTGGCCAAAGCTGCCTGTGAACTTGGTGTAGCGGCCTTTGGTCTTGAGTACGCGATACATGCCGTTGCCGAGCAGAACGCCGAGGGCATTCCGTCCCTGGTGCAGTTGGCTCGTAACGTCGTAGCTGTCGTAATAAACTGTCTTGCGATAGTCGCTCCAGCCAGGCGTTAGTTCGTCGTGGCCCACCTTGCCACCATTCAGGCGCAGCTCATCCTGCCCCAGGCCAGAGACATAGAGAATTGCTCGCTTCACGGGTTTGGAAAGATCGAAGCTCTTACGAAAGATCGGGAGCGGCTCCTCATTGTCTTCAGCGCTGGTGGAGTGGTTCGTAATCCAGGAAGCATGCCAGACCGGCGCCTGCGTCCAATGCGCCGTCGGACTCCATCCGCTGGGCCGACTTTGCTCGTCCCACACGCGTACTCGCCATGCGTCGGAGTGGGCTGCTTCAAGCGGAGGGCCGGCATTGCCAGAGACTGAGGAATTCCGAACATTTCCGCTGTCCCAGAGAATCCCGCGGCCGGAGGCGAGATCTGACCCCGTTGCGGCAACCTGAACCCGATAGGCAGTCTGACTGACGGAGTGGAGCCCGGGGGATGAAGCCATCAGTCGCCATGAGAATTCCGGCCGCATATCAACAACAGCGAGAGGGTCACCCGGATGAGCGCAACGCAACTGGGTGGGTGGCGCAAGGTGACTAGCCGAAGGCGGCTTAGCGCTGGCCAGGCATGAGGCTACCGCGCAGACCACCGCAGTCAGCGTCAGGGCTCGTGAAAGTGGAGCTCGCGACACAAGCTCGCGTCTATCGCTGACCACATTGTTGTGGAGACGAAACAGAGTATGGAACATGTTGGCCAAATCAGACATCCAGTGTCGGTGATACAGCAGCCGGGCGCAAGTTGCAATACACAAGCAGATACTGGTCTGATAGGTTGTTGCAATGGATCGCTACCGAATTGGCTCGCGCGTGCGTCTGGCTATTGCTTTGACCGTCTTCCTGCAGGTCGATGGCGCCTCGCTCGCGGGTCAGCAAGCTGACCACGGCGTGCAACGTCAATTGAAGCGTGTCGACGCGGGCGTCCAGAGCGGACCATTTCATGCAGAGTGGGATTCTTTGGGCGCCTATCGCGTACCAAATTGGTTTCGCGATGCAAAGTTTGGCATCTTCATCCACTGGGGAGTTTATTCGGTTCCGGCATTTGGAAACGAGTGGTATCCGCGCAATATGTATCAACAGGGAAACGCGGCGTTCAAGCACCATATCGAGACCTACGGCCCGCAGTCGAAGTTCGGTTACAAAGACTTCATTCCCATGTTCCGTGCTGAAAAGTTCAATGCCGATGACTGGGTGGACCTGTTTGCGCGCGCTGGCGCTCGCTACATTGTGCCGGTGGCCGAGCACTGCGATGGGTTTGCCATGTACAACTCCGGACTCACCGACTGGGACGCGGCAAAGATGGGGCCAAAGCGTGATGTGGTGGGTGAACTGGCAGTAGCCACACGCAGGCGCGGGCTGTATTTTGGCGCTTCGTCGCATCGGGCCGAGCACTGGTGGTGGTACGACGGCGGAATGAAATTCGATTCCGACGTAAAGGACCCGCGTTATGTCGGTCTTTACGGACCCGCGCAGCCTATGGCACTGCCGGGCGAAGACGATTCCAAGGAACCCGATCCTGACCACCTGGAACGCTGGCTGCCCCCGGACGCCGGCTTCATGGATGACTGGCTCGCGCGCAGCACAGAGATTGTAGACAAGTACCATCCAGACTTTCTCTACTTTGACTGGTGGATCGGCCAGCCGGCCTTTCAGCCTTATCTCAAGCGATTTGCTTCGTACTACTACAACGAGGCGGCCAAGCGGCGGCAAGAGGTCGTGTTGACCTACAAACAGCATGACTTTCCTGAGAATGCCGCAGTGCTCGATATCGAGCGTGCAAAACTTGACGCCGTACGCCTGCTGCCCTGGCAGACCGATACTTCAGTGAGCATTCATTCCTGGGGGTACGTTGAGAACGATGAATATCGCGACGCCAAATCCCTGATCGCTGAGCTGGTCGACGTTGTCAGCAAGAACGGCAATCTGCTGCTGAACGTCGGGCCGAAGTCCGACGGCACGATTCCAGAACAGGCTCAAACAATCTTGTTGCAGATGGGCGCATGGTTGCGGGTGAATGGAGAAGCTATTTATGGGACGCGGCCCTGGCTGGTCTATGGTGAGGGGCCAACCAGGGTCATGAGCGATGCAATGAATTCCGATAAGCAGGATTACACATCGGAGGATGTCCGATTCACAACCAACAATGGGGTGCTCTATGCCATTGCGCTGGGCTGGCCGCCAAGCGGAGAGCTGCGTTTGCGCTCTCTGCCGCGTAACACGCCTTATCTTTCCGCATCTGTCTGCTCCGTGCAATTGTTGGGCTCAAGCACCAAGCTCTCGTGGACACAGGGAGACGATGGCCTGCGCATCAAACTGCCGATGACAAAGCCGGATGAGCCAGCCTTTGCATTCCGCATACTGGAATCAAGTGGCCGTGCAGCAAGCTGTGGCGGCTAGGATTGTTCCTCCCTTGCGCACTCATTTCACCTTGAACCTGAAGAGGAAGCCCGACTATCGTTCCTTCGGAACCTCGCGGCATCCGACCAGGTAGCGTGGGCAACAATTGGCTTGAATTTCCAGTGCAAAACAGGGGACGAACTCATGACGCTGACGAGACCCTTTGATGCCCAGGTCCGAGGATGCGATGGGCGCCGTCTTACAACATACCTGGACAATCGCATCGAGCGGGCCGTAGATTCTGGCTTGAAGCAGTTCCTTTGTATTGGACCAGCCGCTGTGCGCGCAAGCGAATCGAACTTGAAAACAATTGGGCACCCATGAATCCAACACAAGCCGGAAAATGTGTCGATGCGGCAAGGGCACGGAGAACTGCAACGATTCTTTTATTGGCTGCGGGGGTGCCCTTAATGGTCGGCGCGCAGTCCTTTACCGGCGAAAATCTCGATCCGGCACGGAATCCTGCCTCGCTGCATCGCCCTGCACATGCGCCCCTCGCGGAGCAGTATATTTGGACTGCCAACGATGCGGCAGCATTGCGTCCGGACCACGCGAAGTTCTCCTACCGTGATCGTGATCGCAAGACGGAGCCCCACGCATTCCGCGTTAGCTTCGACCTGAACCGATTGCCCGCCGCAGCCACAATTTACATCGCCGGCCCACGGAGTGCGAAGGCCTTTATCAACGGAATGCCTGTTTTGGATGAAGAGGCGGATGCAAATTCCCCCCTGGGTACGCATGTCTTTCGCGCCGGCGTTCTCTCCGCGCTGCGGATTGGGCGCAACGTACTAGCCATCGAGGCCGTGCGCGGGCGCGGCGTTGTTGCGGCAAGCGACTCGCCGGTTGTGCAGCAGTTGGCTTACGGCGAAACGCTGGTGGTCAAGGTGCTGCCGGCCAAGCTGGGCATGGAGGCGAGCCCTCTTGCGATGACGAATCAAGGCTGGCGCAGCGTCGATGCGCTGCCGGAGGGCTGGCAATCGCCGAGCTTCGATGACCAGGCCTGGCCGGCTGTGCAAACTCTAGGCGCGGTCGAGAGCAACCCGGAGTTCTTTCAGTGGAACATCGATGCCGGCATGTATGACTGGCCAGGCTACCTGGGTATGTCTCCCTACCTGCGCACTTACAGCCTCCCAGTCGCGGGTGTGTCACATCGCGCGGATGGAGCGGGTGGCATGACGCATGTTGAGGCGCTGACAAATTCATCGTCGCGGGAAAGATTCGCGGTGCAACTGCCGGCGAAGGCCATGGCCGTTCATGATGCGCCGACCGTGATGCTTGACTTTGGCCGCGAGGTCGCAGGCAGGCTGCTTATCGAGTCGAACTGTGATTGCGAGGCGCAGGTTCTGGTGAGCTACGGCGAATCCGAATCCGAGGCGCTCAGTGGCGGCCATTACCTTGGGACGAATCTGCTTCGCATTCCGCCGCTCGGAACAGCTCGCGGGCCTAAGAGCGGCTTTCGTTACGCGTGGCTGCGCTTTGTGGGTGGCGCGCCGAAGACAAGCTTTCGCAGCATCCGGTTGGAGGGCATCGCATACCCGGTCGAATATAAGGGCTTGTTTGAATCGTCCGATAAGTTGCTCAATCGGATTTGGGAAACTGCCGCGCACACCGCTCACCTTTGCATGCAGGACGGTATCTGGGATGCTCCCAAGCGGGACCGAGGCTGGTGGGTTGGTGACCTTGATGTGAGCGGTCCGGTGATCAGCGACGTTTTCGCAGACCATGCTCTATTGGATGAAACGCTCACGCGACTGATCCCGCCCGCTGGTCAACATGTGAACGGAATTCCAGGTTATTCAGCGCTGTGGATTACAACCCTCGCCGGCCTGTATCGCCGCGATGGAGACAAGGCCGCCCTTGAAAAGCGACATGCCGGGCTTCTGAGTTTGCTTGAACGAATGGATGAGGAGCTTGATGGTTCTGGTCATTTTCTGAACAAAAGCCATCGATGGCTTTTTGTTGATTGGGCTCCCGGTCTTTTCGCATATACGGATGAAGCAAGGGAAGGAACCGAGTTCGAGTTTGTGCGCGGGTATCGGGAGGGTGCGTGGCTGCTCCGCGAGATGGGTGACACGGCGGCGGCGGTGAAGTATCAATCTCATGCGGAAACCTTGGCCTCTGAATCACGAATTCAATTTGTGGCCGCCAACGGGGCATTTGGAAATGGTTGGCAACTGAATGCCATGGCCGTCCTGGCCGGCGTGGCCGACGAAAGCGATTATGCAAATGTCTGGGAGCAGTCGCTCCATGCTGTCGTGAACGGCGAGTCTCAGGAGCAGACAATTAGTCCCTATTTCAACGCGTATCTTTTGCAAGCAATGGCTCGCATGGGGCGCCGGCGCGAGGCCCTGGATTGGTTGCGCCAGTATTGGGGCGGAATGCTTGCAGAGGGTGCAACGAGTTTTTGGGAGGCCTACGATCTGCGCTGGCCAAAGCAGGACCCGCATCAAAGCCTGCAGGCCGATGGGGTCACCGGCTACTTCGTAAGCCTGGCACACGGATGGTCGAGCGGTCCAGCGGCATGGCTTATGGAAGAGGTTTTGGGCATTCATGCTGCGACGCCGGGTTTCCGCAAAGCGATCATTCGTCCCGATCTGCTGGGCCTTGACTGGGTGAAGGGGCAGGTTCTATCGCCGCGAGGTGCGATTCGCGTTGAGATGCGGCGCGAACCTGAAATGACCATCGACCTCACCCTTCCTCCTGGAGTCGAGGCAGCCGTCCTGGTGCCGTTGGCACGGCCTGAAATGCAAGTGCTGGTGAATGGAAAAGTGATAGCCTCAAGCCCTGTCGAGAACGGAACGCGGGCGTCGATCCAACTGGGCAACCCTGGTCATTACCGGGTGACGAGCCGGTAAGATGGGATTTCTCTCGAAGGGCTGGGAAGGCAGAATGGGCAGGCGAAGAAATTGGAAACGATGAAATGGCCATGGCGGCTTTACAGCGCGATTGCCCTGGTTGCAGCGTCCGTTTCATGCTCATCGCAGCACGATCGGCAGCCCGAAGCAGTGCGTCCGGGCGACGTGCTCGACCCCTCGCGGGCGGTGCAACAAGTCTGGAAGGTTGAGAGGTTCCACACTCCCTTGCCTGAGGAGTATGTGTGGACCACCGGCGACGCTGCTGTTACCCAGGACAAGGAGTCGTTGAGCCAGTTGAAACGGGATGACTGGAAGGTGCAGCCCCATTTCTTTCGCAGAACCTTTGATCTGGAGAAGAGGCCACAGAAGGCAACCTTGTACGTTGCCGGGCCCAGGAGCGCAAAGGTTTGGGTGAACGGTACGCTGGTGGCAGATTTGCATTGCGAGGGCAGTCACCACATGGGGTTCAGAGTGATGAGTGCCGAGATCGATGGCGCCTTGCATTCAGGCCAGAACCTGATCGCAATTGAGGCGGTGCGCGGCTACGGCAGTCACCATCATACCAACGCCCTCAAGACTGCATGGCTCAACTCGGGCGAAGTGCTCGCGGTAAAAATTATTGCCGAGGAGAAGGGAACCGATGGGCCGCCCCTGGTGATAAGCGATGGCGTGTGGAAGAGTACGCTGAACGCGACGGCCGGTTGGGAGCAGCCGCAATTCGTTGACGCCAAGTGGCCGCAAGTCGTCAGCGTTGGCGGAATCGAGAGTTCTTTGGACTTTTTTCAATGGAACGCGGACGCAGGCATGTTTGCATGGCCGGGCTATCTCGGTGAGTCGCCCTACATGGCGAACTATCGATTGAATCCAGTGACGAGTGAACAGCGGAAGGGCGGTCTGCTGTTGGACTTCGGGCGCGAGTTGAATGGCCGCATTGTGTTGGCGGCTGGTTCGCACGCGCTGCGCGCAAGCGTGCGGTATGGCGAATCGATGGGCGAATTATTGATGGCCCCGTATCTTGGCGATGTTGACCTCATGGCGCCTGCACATGCCGAGGCACGAGGACCCAAGTCCGGCTTCCGCTATGCCCTGGTTTCGTTCAGCGAAGATCCCGAAGATGCGACGGTCTTCGCGGAAGGAATCTATTACCCTGCAGCCCAGGTGGGCAATTTCACATCGAGCGATGCAAGGCTGAACAAGATTTGGGAGATGGCGGCCTATACTGCTCACCTGGTCATGCAGGACTCGATCCTGGATGGGATCAAAAGAGATCGGGGCCGCTGGATCGGGGACGATGAGGTCACTGATCGGGTTGTTGCGGACGTTTATGGCGATGGCCGGTTGGTGAAGGCCGCGTTGGAAGATGCGATCGGACGCGAGCCAGTGACCGAACATGTGAATGGTCTGCCGGGATACTCGGCATGGTGGGTCGTCAGCGAGGCCGATTACATTGAGCGCTGGGGCAATATGGATCAGTTGGCCGGCGTAAAGGAGCGCATGCTTGAGTTGCTGGCCTTGATGGATCGCGAGTTGGACCACCGCAGCGTCTATATCGCGGCCGGTGGAGAAAAGCCCTTCGTCGATTGGGCGGAGGGTCTTGCTTCGGATTCGCCGGAAGCGCGTCGGGCGGTGCACTTTGAATATCTATTGGCATTTCGTCGCGCCGCCTGGCTGTTGCATCTGGCCGGCGATGAAGCCGATGCGGCAAAGTACCTTGCGCGCGCAAATTTGATGACACAGGCGGCACGTACGTATCTCAAAGATGAAAACGGTGCTTATGGAGATCGTTGGCAGACCAATTCGATTGCGGTGCTTGCCGGGGCGGTTGAAACTGGGGCCGAACGTCAGGCCGTGTGGCGTGTTTTGCAGCGCACCGTAAGCGGGCGCAAGCCGGACGACGTGATTACGCCTTACTACGGCAGTTTCCTGCTCAGCGCAATGGCGGAGCTTGGCCACAGGCGCGAAGCGCTGGACTGGATGCGCGCTTATTGGGGGGGAATGTTGGATGCGGGAGCTACCAGTTTTTGGGAGGCTTGGGACCCTGCCTGGGGCAAGGGAGATTCGCACGCGCAGCTTGAAGCGGACGGGAAGGTCGGATACAACGCGAGCCTTGCGCACGGTTGGTCAAGCGGGCCCGTTGCCTGGCTGATGGAAGAGGTGCTGGGCGTGAAGACGGTTGAGCCGGGCGCGCGTCGCGTACAGATTCGCCCTGAACTGGCAGGCATGGACTGGGTGCGCGGCGCATTGGCGACCCCCCTTGGAGCAGTCGGCGTTGCGGCTCAAGGCAAGCAAGTCGTGATCGTGATTCCGCCAGGAATGACGGCCGATGTAGTGCTGCCTGTTGGGCAATGGACACTTAACGGCGCCCCTGTGAGCATGGATAAAGTTGAAGAGGGAACTCGTGTCCGAACCGTGTTGCAAAAGCCGGGCAAGTTTGAGTTTGTGAGGCAATGAAGATGCAGTGGAAGAAATTGGTCCTGGTGGTCCTCGCATTGGGGAC
>Ga0302319_10026875_pt1 | contig 10116 bp, 9 predicted proteins | sample Bog_T0_2_FD_203319 | JGI IMG/M metagenome (GOLD analysis project Ga0302319, IMG submission 203319) | Peat permafrost microbial communities from Stordalen Mire near Abisko, Sweden - Bog_T0_2 | ecosystem: Environmental > Terrestrial > Soil > Wetlands > Peat | place: Sweden: Abisko, Stordalen Mire...
TCGACCGTGCGGTCGATCTCGTCATTGGGCACGCCGAGTTGATGCGAGATCAGCTTCACCAGTAGGTCGACCCTCTCAATGAAAGGCGCGCCATTGGCGACGGCCCGGGCCGCCGACGAGGGTTTGAGAAGGCTTTCTGCCGCCTTGGCATATTTCGCGAAGGGAACCTGATCCTCCGGGTCGGCGCCGAGACGCCGGGCGATGGCGTCGACATGGTCGTAGATCGACTGCGAGAGCTTCAGATCGCCGTGCACGGCGTCGCGGATCGATTGCGGCTCGTGCGGTGTGATGCAGCGGTAATTCCCGGTCAAAAGCATCGACCATTTGGCCAAAGGGACGAACAGCGAATCAAACACCTTGAGTTTCACCGGAACGTCGTGGCCGTCCAGCCTCACCGCGTCGATGTCCGCTTCAAGTTCCCGAAGCACCCTGTTGTGCTGTTCATCCGCGAATGTCGATGCCTTGAAGTTTGTCGGCAGGCCGACATGAAGCACGTTTGCAGCCTCCTCCGGCGGTCGGAACGCCTGTGGATCAGGCGAGCAGAGGGATATCAGTCCCGGCTTGAACCGCTCCCATACCTGCGCATTGGTATAGGCCTCATCAAGCGCCATGTCCGCCAGCGCCGGGATTCGTTTGAGATAGGGCAAGGGCGGCATGTTCATGATCGACAGGCAAGGCAGCCCTGCGGCGGCGATTTTGACCATCAGAACCCGAACCGTATGGTTGGTGTATTGCGGCTCCTGCATGGCAAGGCCGACCAGATCGTAACGGGAAACGTCGACATCGCCGGGGGTGACCGCGTCCAGGGTCCCGGGCAGGCCGCGCGAGAAGATCGCCCGGTGTGTCGGCTCGTCGCGCAGCTTGATGCGCACTTCGGTGCCGTCGCGATTGATGAGTTCCGCCGTCTTCTCCCGGCAAACCAGGGTCACGTTGTGACCAGCCATCAGCAGCTTTGTCGCGAGCAGGGAGCCATAGGACGCTCCCAGGATCAGAATGTTTCGTGCCATGTTCTCTCCCTCAGAGATTATGCTTGATTTTTCGCCGTTGCCTCGACCCAGCCCAGCTTTCGTCTGACCATCGCGGTGGCGAAGAGCCAAAGCTCAAGGCCGGAACGACTTGGCCTTTGGTTCTAACTTGCCAGCCCCGTCCCGCCGTACAGCCATTGCAGATCGTCATAATAATCCATAGAGGTCTTCGCGCTCATGATGGCGTTGCGGATGCGGGCGTGTTCGCCGTCGGGATGGTAGATGTGCTCGCCGATCAGGCGGGATTGCAGCTGGATCCGCGCGGTGCGCGGGAAGCGCTGGGCGCGATACTGCTCCAGCGCGGTTTGGTGGTCGCCGCGATAGGCGTCGAGCATATGCGACAGGCAGACCGCGTCCTCCAGCGCCATGCAGGCGCCTTGCGCGAAATATTGCAGCGTCGGATGCGCGGCGTCGCCGAGCAGCGCGACACGGCCGTCGACCCAGTGTTCCACCGGATCGCGGTCGCACAACACCCAGAGCTTCCAGCCGGTACCGCGGCGGATGATCTGCTTGGCGCGCTCGTGCACATGGGCAAAACCGCGCATCACTTCGTCGTCGGACACCGGCATGCCGGCGACTGGCTCCGGCGCGTGGTTGTGATAGGTGGCGACCAGGTTGAACACCTTCCAGCCCGACAGCGGATAATGCACCAGATGGCATTTCGGGCCGGCCCACAGCGTCGCGGCGTTCCAGCGCAGATCTTCCGGCATCTGTTCGGTCGGAATCACCGAGCGGTAGGTGGAATGTCCGGAAACCCTCGGCGGTCCGTCGACGGCGACCTGCTTGCGGATGTTCGACCACAGCCCGTCGGCGCCGATCAGCAGCGATCCCGTCACGTCGTCGCCGCTGGCGAGGTGGGCCGTCACCGACGCGCCGTCCTGGTCGTAGCCGGTCACCTCGGAGCGCACACGCAAGTCGATCAGCGGGTGGTCCTGGCAGGCCTTGAGCAGAACGCCGTGCAGATCGCCGCGATGCACCACGCCATAGGGATTGCCGAAGCGGGTGCGAAAGGCCACGCCCAGATCGACATGCGCGATCTCCTCCGCGGTCATCGCATCCATCAGCCGCATCTGATCGACATAGACCGCCATGCCGCGCGCAGCCTCGCCGACGCCGAGATAGTCAAAGGCGTGAAACGCATTCGGTCCGAGCTGGATGCCGGCACCGATTTCGCCGAGCCTGGAGGCCTTTTCCAGCACGATCGAGGAAATTCCTTTTTGCGCTAGTCCTAGCGCGGCGGCGAGGCCGCCGATACCGCCGCCTGCGATCAGCATCGGTTGTGCGCTGCCCGAAGCCATCAGATCGTCCTCCTGAAATGTTCGAGCGCGTCTTCGGCGCGCAGCGGCACCCGCGAGGCCTCGTTGTTGAGATCGACCAGTTGCGTCAGCAGCGCCAGCAGAGTCCGGCGGTCGGCGGGCTTCAGCGGCTGCAGCATCCGCGCCTGCGCCCGATCGACCGATGGCATGATCTCGCTTAACAGCGCGGATCCGGCGCTGGTCAGATAAAGCAGCTTGACGCGTTTATCCTCGCGCGCGGGTTTGCGCTCGATGTAGCGTTTCGTCTCCAGCCGTTCGATCACGTTGCCAAGCGTGGAGCGGTCGAACGCAATCACCGCGGAGAGCCGCGTCGCGTCGATGCCGGGATGGGTCTTTATCGCGACCAGGGCTGCGAACTGCACCGGCGTCAGATCGAAATCCCTGCACTCCTCGACGAAGATCGACACCGCGATCTGCTGCATCCGGCGAAACAGATAGCCTGGCGCGGCATAGACGGCATCGATCGTGACAGGTTTATTCGGCATCGGGCTGCCGCTCCGGTGCGGCGTCCGCAAACGCCCTGAGGTTTTTCGCCGCCGCTTCGGCCCGCAGCAGATGCGGAAAGGCCGCGACATCGACGCCGAAGCGCCGGGCATTGGCCAGTTGCGGCACCAGGCAGAGATCGGCCATGGTCGGCGACTCGCCGAAGCAGAACGGACCGCTTTCACCCGCGATCAGGGTTTCGCAGGCCGACAGGCCCTCGCGATTGGCCCATGCCGCCCAGCCGGTCACCTGCTCCTCCGGCAGGCCAAGCTGCCGCAGCCGCGCCAGCACTTTCAGGTTCTGCACCGGATGGGTGTCGCAGGCGAGCACCTGTGAAAAAGCGCGGACCTTGGCGCGGCGCAGCGCATCCATCGGCAGCAGCGGCGGTTTGGGATGGGTCTCGTCCAGCCATTCGATGATGGCGAGCGACTGGGTCAGGATCGTGCCAGCGTCATCCTGCAGGGTCGGTACCAGGCCTTGCGGATTGAGCGCGAGATAAGCGGGAGCGCACTGCTCGCCCTTGCGCAGATGGTGCGGCAGGTGTTCGACGCTCAACCCCTTCAGGTTGAGAGCTATCCTGACCCGATAGGACGCGCTGCTGCGGAAATAGCCATGCAGCTTCATGGCGGTCCTCCCTCAAATCTTGTCCTTGGCCGCGCAGCACAGTTGACGCTGACCATATCGTAAGTATACTGTCAATCAAGAAGCCAGCGATAACCAAGGGAGGCCCGTGATGGAAGCCGTACAGAAAACCCCGGAGCGGGAGGCGTTCTACCGGAAGATCGACGGCGAAAACCTGTCCGCGCTTTGGAACGTGTTGGGCGACCTGGTCACGCCGGAGCCGCGCAGTGCCTGCCAGCCGCATTTGTGGAAATTCGATGCGATCCGCGCCTACATGACGGAGGCCGGTAGGCTGATCACCGCCAAGGAAGCCGAGCGGCGCGTGCTGGTGCTGGAAAATCCGGGTCTGCGCGGACAATCCAAGGTTACCACCTCGCTGTTCGCCGGCGTCCAGATGGTGATTCCCGGCGATATCGCGCCGGCGCACCGGCACAGCCAGTCGGCGTTGCGTTTTGTGCTTGAGGGCAATGGCGCCTACACCTCGGTCGATGGCGAGCGCACCGCGATGGCGCCCGGCGATTTCGTCATCACGCCATCGATGACCTGGCACGACCATGGCAACGAGACCACCGAGCCGATGTTCTGGCTCGATGGGCTCGACATTCCGATGGTGCAGTTCTTCGATGCCTCCTTCGCCGAACAATCGAAAGAGGATCAGCAGAAGATCAGCCGCCCCGCCGGCGACAGCTTTGCACGCTATGGCCACAATCTGCTGCCGGTCGATAGCAAGCGCGCCTCGAAAACCTCGCCGATCTTCAACTATCCCTACGCCTACACCCGCGAAGCGCTGGAGCAGGCCAAGGCCCGCGACGAGTGGGACGCCTGCCACGGACTGAAGCTGAAATTCTCCAATCCCGAGACCGGCGATTTCGCGATGCCGACCATCGGCACCTTCATCCAGCTGCTGCCGAAAGGCTTCAAGACCGCGCGCTACCGTTCGACCGACGCCACCGTATTCGCCGCGATCGAGGGCAAGGGCCGGAGCCGGATCGGCGAGCAGACCTTCGAATGGGGCCCGCGCGACCTGTTCGTGGTGCCGAGCTGGCAGTGGGTAACCCACGAAGCGGACGCGGACTCGGTCGTGTTCAGCTTCTCCGACCGCCCGGTGCAACAAAAACTCGACCTGTTCCGCGAGGACCGCGGCAACGCGTGATGTTCACCTCGCCCCGCTCTTGTCCGCCGAAGCCCGCCTTCGGGCGAAGGCGGATGCGGGGAGAGGTCGGATTGTGAAGCAATCCGGGTGAGGGGAAGCTTCCGCAGACACCTCTGCTTCCGAATCCGCTGAAGCAGCCCCTCACCCCAACCCTCTCCCCGCGAAGAGCGGGGCGAGGGAGTTCACCTGCTTCGCCGCATCGTCGGGAAACCCTCGTCCCGGTGAATCTCACCGCCAGTGCAACAGCCGCGTCTCCAGCCAGTTGATCAGCCGGCCGACCGCGAGTCCGAACAGCGACAGGATGACGACGCCGGCCAACAGCTGGTCGGTCTGCATCAGGTTGCCGGCCTGCAGCACGAAGGCGCCGATGCCGTATTCGGCGCCGATCATTTCCGCGCTCACGACAAGTAAAAGCGCGATCGAGGCGGTGATGCGAAAGCCGGCCAGGATCGACGGCAGCGCACCGGGCCAGATCACCCGGCGCACGATCGCATGAAACGGCACGTTGAAACTCTGCGCCATTCGGATCAGGTTGCGCGGCACCGCATCGACGCCGCTATAGACCGAGATCGCGGTGGAGAAGAAAACCCCGAGCGCGATGGTGGCGATCTTCGGCTCTTCGCCAATGCCAAGCCAGAGGATCAAGAGCGGCAACAGCGCGATTTTCGGAATCGGAAACAGCGCCGAGATGAAGGTGATGCCGATGCCGCGCGCCAGAGCCGAGAGCCCGATTGCGAATCCAACCATGACGCCGGCGACGGTGCCGAGGATCCAGCCGGTGCCGATGCGCAGGATCGAATAGGAAAGATGATGCCACAGCGCACCGCTCGCGGCGAGCTTGTAGATCGCGCGCGCGATCGCCATTGGGCTCGGCAGAAACAGCGGATTGATCCAGCCGGCGCTGTCGGCCGCCTGCAACAGCCCGATCACCGCCAGCAGCGCGATCCAGCCGGCATAGCGGCCGGCGACCGGGGCGAACCCGGCGCCCCGGAATTCGACCGGCCGGATCTCGGCCTCCGGCGCGACCTCCGGCTTGGTGCGCTCAAGCATGCTGGACCTCGCGTTCGGCGTCGATCGCCTGTTCGCGGATCAGCGACCACAATTCGTTTTGGAGGGCCAGCAATTGGCCGCGGATCCGGACGTCGCCGCGCTCGGATCGCGTCAGCGGGATCGGGACGACTTCGCGGATCCGGCCGGGCCGCCGCGACAGCACCAAGATGCGGTCGGCGAGCCGGATGGCTTCCTCCAGACTATGCGTGACGTACACCGCGCCCAGGCCGCCGTCGGCAAGCAAGCCAATAAAGTCGTCCAGCAGCAATTCGCGGGTCTGCGAATCCAGCGCCGACAGCGGCTCGTCCATCAGCAGGATCGCGGGCCGTACCGCCAGCGCGCGGGCGATGCCGACGCGCTGGCGCATGCCACCGGATAGCTGCTTCGGATAGGTACCGCGAAAATCCGAAAGGCTGGTGCGGCGCAGGGCATCATCGACCGCTGCGCGGCGCTCGGCGATCGATAGCGTGGTATGCGTGAGCGGAAACGCCACATTTTCCGCGACGGTGCACCACGGCAGCAGCGCGAAATCCTGGAATACAAACGTCAGCGGATTGAGGCTGTCCGGCGGCGGCGCGCCGCGCAGCTCAGCCTGCCCCGCACTCGCGCGCAGCAGGCCGCCGAGGATCGACAACAACGTACTCTTGCCGCAGCCGGAAGGGCCGACGATTGCCACTACCTCGCCGGCGCCGACCGAAAAGGATACATCGTCGAGCACTTCGAGCGCGCCGAAGCGATGGCTGATGTGGTCGGCGATGAGATCCATCGTTTGCGTCAATCCGGCTTCACATAGTCCTTGGCGATAATCGCGGCGGCATCGAATCCCTTGTCGACAAATCCCTGCTGCTGCAGCCAGACGATCTGGTTGGCGACGTTGCCGACATCGAGCTTGCCGTCGGGGTCGATGTAGGCGCAATTGCCGACCACCTGCTCGATCGGCAGGTTGGTGTATTTGGCGATGATCGCGAGCAGCGGTCTTGTCATTTCGTTGATCGGGGCGTTGCCGTCGGCAACCGCGGTCAGGATCACGTCGTGGTATTCACGATCGGCGCGCGCCAGCGCAGCGAGTAGTTTGGTCACCAACTCCCTGTTGGACAACGTCTTCGGCGCGGCGAATACCGCGCCCAGCTGCCATGGCGTCTCGTCGCCGACCCAGCCCAGCAATTTGGCGCCGCCATCATCCAGCAGTTTTCGCGCGGTCGAGACCGGCAACAGCGCCGCATCCACGGTTTCGCCTTGCAGCGCCGCGGCCACATTCGACAGCGACTGCAGCGGCAGCACCTTTATCTCGCTGAGCTTGAAACCGTATTTGTCGGCGAGCAGGCCGAGCGAATAATGAAAGCTGGAGCCGACCTGCGTCACAGCCACCCGCTTGCCGGCGAGATCCTTCGGCGCCTTGAGGCCGGCTGCATAGGCATTGTTGCTGGCGAAATAGCCGATCAGGGGATAGCCTGCCTTCTCCCGGCTCATGCCGCCGATCACCTTCAACGCACCCTTGCCGGCCAGGTTATAAAGCCCGGCGGTGAAGGCGGTAACGCCGAAATCGATATCGCCCGAGGCGGTCGCGACCGCGATTGGCTGCGCGGCATCGAAGAATTTCAGTTCGATATCCAGACCGGCGTCGCGGAAATAGCCCTTGTCCTGCGCGATGAATACCGGCGCCGATGACGACAGCCGCAGCACGCCGATCTTCGCCTTGAGCAGTTCTTCGCTCCGGCCGGGGTCGCAAGCGAGCGCCATCGTGCCGAGCCCGATCAGGCCCGCGACGAGCAGTTGCATGGATCCACGCCGCGTCTGGTGGACGCTCGGCCGTCCGATCATCCGGTTTCCTCCGTCGTTTGTTCTAAAAAGCCCGCATCGTATTAAGCATTGCCTCGATGCCGCGGCAATGGCGGTGCGTGCTCTTCTAAAGCCCGGCAGGCACGGCCTGGTCGCGCCCGATAAAGGCGCCGTTTTCCCGCAACCGCCGCTGCAACTCGTCTACCGCGATTTCGCGCGGGATGGCATTGCCGGCCAGCGCCACTGCCGCGGCGGTGCCGGCCGCCTCGCCCATCGCAAAACAGCCGCCCGAAACGCGCGCCGCCGACTGTCCCTCATGGGTCATCGAGGCGCAGCGTCCGGCCACCAGCAGGTTGTCGATACCCTCCGGCGTCAGCATGCGATAGGGCAACTCATTGAAGCCGCGCGATTCCGGGATCGGCGGGAACTTGAAGATCACATCGCCCGCGACATGAGCTTCGATCGGCCAGCCATTGACGCCGATCGAATCGCCGAACGACGCGCAGCCGAGCACGTCCTCGCCTGACAGCATATAGCCGCCGACCACGCGCCTGGTTTCGCGGATGCCGAGTTGTGGCGGCAGATCGACGATATAGGATTTTTCGAAGCCCGGAACCGTGCGCAGGAAAATGAAGGCGTCGAGCGCCTGGCGGCGGCCCTGGATTTCGCCGCGCGTCAGGTCATCCGGTTCGAGTCCGTTGGTCGCGGTGCCATCCTCGCGCGCCAGCTGCGTGAAATTGACCCGCCATTCAACCGCCGAACGCTGCGGTCGCAAGATCGCGCCCCTGCGCGGGAAACGATGGGTGCCCGCCGCCTCGGCCGCCTCCATCAGCGCCGGAATGCTGCGCCAGGCATCGCCGGCCCGGTCCGGATCGATGCCGTTGAGCCGGAACATCATGGAGGGATAGAGCATGCTGCCGGCATTGTCGCCGACCTCGTAAGGCGCGCCGGCCCAGGCTGCCAGATCGCCGTCGCCGGAGCAGTCGATGAAAATGTCCGCGCGCACCGCCTGGCGGCCGGCCTTGGTCTCGACCATCATCGCGTCGATGCCCTTCGCGTCGCGCATCACCACGCCGGCGCCGAGTGCATGAAAGAGGACGTTGACCTGGTGGCTTGTCAGCAGGTCGTCGGCGGCGATCTTGTAGGCTGCCGTGTCATAGGCCTGCGCCAGGATTTTGCCGAGGATGAGATGCGGCGCATTGAGCCCGCCGAGCCGGTCGATCCGCGCCAGCAGGTCGGAGGCGATGCCCTGCACCACCCGATGCATCTCGCCATGGACATTGGCATGCAACCCGCAGAAATTGGTCACTCCCGCCGCCGTCCCCATGCCGCCAAGGAAGCCGTAACGCTCGATCAGGAGCGTGCGCCGTCCGGCGCGCGCCGCGGCCACCGCCGCGGCAATGCCGGCGGGCCCGCCGCCGAGCACAGCCACTTCATATTCGCCATAGAGCGGTATTTGGCGCGCGGGTTCTTCGATGGATGGCGTGGTCAAGCTGGAGGCCCCCGGATGTTAGCGGGTTGATCATGGCTCGAACCCGCGCCCAACCACAAGCCGTCGCTGTTGCGGGCCACAAACGCCGCGCTCCCTTCGGCAGAGGTGCGACACAGCGCCCGTTGCATCCGAGCGGGCCGGTCGAAGGCGATTCTGGACTCCCGTCTAAAATATCCAAAACAACCCCATGCAAAGTAGCCTGGCGGTCGCGGGCATGCGCGATCCTGCGAAAACATTTTGGCACGGCTTCGCCGGGGCAGGCCGCAACGCGCTGCAGCGCGAGCTTTGCTGGTCGCGACCCCGCAAGAGCAGGGCGAGGGAGCGCACCGCGCCGGGGCCGAGAATCCGATTCATTTATTCGCCTATGGGCGCTACCGCCTGCCTTCGTGCACCAGCCGGACCGCATAGCTAAGGCCCGGACTGTGGCCGTCGACGATCGCGTTCATGAAGTCGACCGTGAAAGTGAGGTTCAGCAGCCCCGTCGCGGAGACGGTCCAATAGGTGCTGTCGCCTTCCTCGGTGGCGCGGACGTCCGGGAAGGCCCTGGTATCGATCGCCGGCTGGCCGCAGCTTTGGTCGAGCAGGCTGGACAGTTCGTCGATGCTGGGCATCCGCCAGCCGCCGGCCGCGAGCCCGCGGGCCTGATCCAGCGAAAAGAAACGACTCTCGCCGGTGCAACCGCCATTTTCCCAGCTCAATCCCTCGCTGCATCGCTTCCAGGTCAGGCCGGTTCGGGAATCGTAGGCCTCGCCGTCGCGCAGCGTGAAGCGCGCGGTGCCCGCGCAGCTCTCAAGTCCACCCGAGGACAGCGCCGCCACCTGCGAGAGCAGCGAAAAGCCCGCGGCTGCTGCCGCCATCGCGCGCAAGATCATGCCGGATTGACCGGGGATGCGACGCCGTCAGCGCGCCGAACTCGGTCCTGATACACGAAAAGCGATGGCGGTCCCGGCATGCTCGTATACGCGACCTACGTTTGAGGAAACCGCTTTCAGCTCAACAAAGTGAATAATTTAAGATCGTAATGTTGCAAATGGGGTGCTTCGACGGGTGGCAGAAGCACCAGGCGAAATTCGCGACGGTTTAAGCGCATCATATCCCGGCAATTTCGCGCCGAACCGATCGAGGCTGCACGCCTGCGGAAGCGGCAGGACGCGGTCCGCGGCGGGGCGAAAGGCGGCCAATAGTTGCGCCGGATAG
>Ga0302319_10026877_pt1 | contig 10115 bp, 8 predicted proteins | sample Bog_T0_2_FD_203319 | JGI IMG/M metagenome (GOLD analysis project Ga0302319, IMG submission 203319) | Peat permafrost microbial communities from Stordalen Mire near Abisko, Sweden - Bog_T0_2 | ecosystem: Environmental > Terrestrial > Soil > Wetlands > Peat | place: Sweden: Abisko, Stordalen Mire...
GGTGCTATCCACCAATCAGAGTGCCGCCACCGGCGCTACTGGGCTTGCGGCCGCCAAGACCAGCTTTTGCGCGCTGATCCAACCAGGGTTCGTGGCGCTGGCCACGGCGGCCATTACTTTTATGACCGTCACGATGATCGATATCCCCGCCATCCGCCATCTGGCGATCACCGCGCTGGCCGGCATTGTGGCGCTGGTGTTCACCAATCTGCTGTGGCTGCCGGTGCTGATCAGTTACGTGAAGCCGCATCCCGAGCGCGTGCGCCGCGCCGAACGCGGCCATGCCTCGCGCGACCGTATCTGGCGCACGCTGGCGGTGCTGGTGCAGCCGCGCAACGCTTTAGCGGTGTGCGCCCTGGCCCTGGTGATTACCGCCGGCAGCGCCGTGCTGGCCAGCCAGCTCGTGATCGGGGATTTGCGCCCCGGCGTGCCCGAATTGCGGCCTGGCAGCCGCTACAACAAGGATGCATTATTTTTCGCGCGAAAATTCGCCATCGGCGTTGATCAGTTGCAAGTGATTGCCACCGGCGCCGCCAATGCCTGCACTAACCCCGCCGCGATGCGCGAAGTGGATGCCTTCACCACCGCCATTGCGCGCGCGCCGGGCGTGGCCTCCGCCGTGGCACTGCCGCAGCTGATGAAGCAGGCCAATGTCGGCTGGAACGAGGGCAATCTGCGCTGGCACGTGCTGTCACGCAACAGCTCCGTGCTGGCGCATTCCGCCGTGGCCGTGGGCTCCGACCGGCTGATGAACACCGATTGTTCGGCCATGCCGCTGACGTTTTTCCTGACCGATCACCGGGCCGCCACGATCGATGGCGTGATAAGAGCGGTGCGCGCGCAACTGGCTGAACAGCAGCCAACGCATATGCAATTCCTGCTCGCGTCGGGCAATATCGGCGTCATGGCCGCCACGAACGACGTGGTGCGCGCGGCGCAGTTGCCGATGATGGCGGCGGTTTACGCGCTGATGTTCATCGTCTGCGGTATTACGTTCCGCTCCGCCGCGGCCACGCTGTGCATCATCATACCGCTGGCGATTGTTTCGCTATTCGCCAACGCCACCATGGCCGCTTTGGGCATTGGCCTGAAAATTTCGACGCTGCCGGTCGCCGCCCTCGGCGTCGGCATCGGCGTGGATTACGGCATCTATAAATTCGCGCGCCTGCGCCGCTATTTGCTCGCCGGCATGAACATGGAGCAGGCCTATCTCTACACCTTGCGCGAAACCGGCACCGCGGTGATTTTCACCGGTCTTGCCCTATCGCTGGGCGTGGCGAGCTGGGTGTTTTCCCCCCTCGCCTTCCAGGCCGATATGGGCTTGTTGCTGACCGTGATGTTCCTGATGAACATGGTCGGCGCCACGCTGCTGCTGCCGGCCATAATCGGCGTTTTGCGCATGGTGTGGCCCGGCGCGGTAGGCCGCGTGGCGGCGCCGGCAACTCCGCTGTGACGTTGCGCCAAAGCAGGTTTTCGCCAGCATCGATGAACGGCCTGTACGATGGCCCGGTTTGGGTGGCCCATGTGCTGGCGGTGCTTGGCCTGCTGGAACTGGGGCCGGCGTTGATCCATAGTTTCGCGCCCGATGGCGGCGCGTTTGCGATTGCCGGGCTGCATCAGCAAGCCGGACGCGCCACCATTATCGGCCTGTTTGCCTGGGCTGGCGCTACGCAACTGTGCTGGGCGCTGATTATTCTGTCCGTGGCGTTCCGCTACCGTGTGTTCCTGCGGCCCATGCTGGCGCTCATGGCGCTGGAAAAATCGCTGATCGCGCTGAATGGCTGGCTGCTGAAACCAAACCCAGGTTTGCATCACCCGCCGGCCCTATACGCCGCGCTGGTCGCCGTGCCGTTTCTGCTAGCCCTGCTCGCCGCCAGCTTCGCGCCTTCCAGCCGGCACCACGAGGAAATGCCATGACTCAGCCGCCCACATTATTGCTTCAAGGCGCACCGGGTTCGCCCTACACGCGCAAAATGCTGGCCGTGCTGCGCTACAAGCATATTCCCTACCGCTACATCAATCGCGCGCAAGCAGATGCCGTTGGCCTGCAGCGGCCCAAGGTGGACTTGCTACCGACCATCTTTTTTCCGCAGCCGGATGGCAGCTTTTCGCCCGCCGTGGATTCCACGCCGCTGATCCGGCGGATCGAACTGGCCTGGCCCAGCCGTGCCATACTGCCGCCCGACCCCGCAGTCGCGTTTCTGGATGCGCTGATTGAGGATTACGCCGATGAATGGCTGACCAAGGCGATGTTCCACTACCGCTGGCACTACGCGCCAGACCGCGAAAAATCTGGCCGCATTCTGCCCATTCACCAGAACATCCCGGCTCCAGCGGCGCAGTTGGCAGCAATGTCAACCGCATTTACCGACCGCCAGGTCGGCCGCCTGCGTTATGTCGGATCTAATGAGCTGACCGCGCCGGTGATCGAAGCCAGCTACCAGCGCTTCCTGCAAATCTTTGAACGCTTGTTGAGCCAACGCCAATCCCTGTTCGGTGCGCGCCCTGGCGCGGCCGATTTTGGCATATCCGGTCAGCTGACCCAGCTCGCGCATTTCGATTCCACGCCCGCCGCGCTGACGTTGAAAATCGCGCCACGCGTCTTTGCCTGGGTCGATGTCACCGAGGATTTGTCCGGCCTGCCGGACGATGCCGCATGGTCCCCGCGCGAATCCGCCGGCACGGTGTTGCACGCTCTGCTTGGCGAAATCGGCCTGGTTTACGCCAAGCTGCTATTGGCCAACGCGGCCGCAATTGCCGCGGGCCATGACGAGGTTGCCACCGAAATAGACGGCCAGCCCTGGCGCCAGGCGCCGTTCCCCTATCACGTGAAATGCCTGCAGGAATTACGCCACCTGCACGCCGGACTCGGCGCCACCGATCGCGGCCTGGTCGATTCCTGGCTTGCGGGCACCGGCGTCGATCGCCTGTTCGCGGCGCCATGAACGGGCCACAAACCTGATGTCCGCCTTGAAATCCGGCATCGCCCGTATTGCCACCACCACACTGACAAGCGCGCTGTTACGCGACACGAGCCGGCGCATCTTCGCCTGGCGCCGGGCTGCTCGCGGGGGCGATGCGATGCTGCATTATTTTCACGATCCCGCCGATCCCTACAGCCATCTGGCCGCGCAAATGCTGCCGGAATTGGCGCGGCGTTACCGCATCACGCTGCAACCGCACCTTGTGCCACCCCCGGCCGCATCGGCAGCGCCGGACGCGGCGCGCCTGGCCGATTGGAGCCGGCGTGACGCAGCCATGCTGGCCCACGCCTACGGGCTGAATTTTCCCGAAAATGCAACGGCGCCCGATGACGATGCCGTGCAGCAACTCGCGTCCGTGCTGGCAAAACTCCTAGCATCGACGGATTTCGCCGCCACCGCCATCGCCGGAGGCACCGCGCTCTGGCGCGGCGATCCTGCGGTATTCCTCGCCCAAAACCCACCCGCCAGCGCGGCGGAGACCGCGGCCGCATTTGCCGCGGGCCAAGCCGAACGCACGAAGTTGCGCCACTATCTCGGCGCGACATTCTATTTCGAAGGCGAGTGGTTCTGGGGTATCGACCGCCTGCACCACCTGGAAACGCGGCTCGCGGCACAAGGCCTGGATACACAACCAGGCGCGCCCCGCATCGCGCCCGTCCACGACGTTACCCTGTCCGCGCCGCAAGGCAGCGCGATAGGCCGCGTACTGCACATCTTCCTGTCGTTCCGCAGTCCATATTCCTATATCTCGCTGCCGCGCGCGTTCGCGCTGGCGCGCCATTACGGCGCCGATCTGCAATTGCGCTTCGTGTTGCCCATGGTCATGCGTGGCCTGCCGGTGCCCGCGGCCAAACGCATCTACATCACGCTGGACAGTAAACGAGAAGCTGATCGCCTCGGCCTGCCCTTCGGCAAGATCGTCGACCCCGTCGGCATCGGCGTCGAACGCGGGCTGGCCGTGCTGCACCACGCCATTGCCGCGGGAAGCGGCAACGAATTCGCGCTATCGTTCCTGCAAGGCGCTTTCGCCGACGGCATCGATGCCACAACGGAGGCCGGCCTGCTGCGCATGACCGAACGCGCGGGCCTTACCGCATCGCACATGCACGCGGCACTCGCGGACGAATCCTGGCGCGACATTGCCGAAGCGAACCGCGCCGAAATGCTGGCGGCGGGACTCTGGGGCGTTCCATGTTTCCGCATGGATAATGGGCCGATGGTGTGGGGGCAGGACCGGCTCTGGGTCATTGAGCAACAACTCGCTGCCAAAAATTAACAGGCAGGAACTAGGGAGGGAGATGAAGCCATCCCCCCAGACGCCCCGGCCGTCATTTAACGTCAGATACATCCACGGCGTCCGAGCCGGATGGCAGCGACACCATCAGCCCATCATGGCCCAGCAAGGATCCGCTCGGGCGCAGGGCGTTGACCGGATCCATGAACATGCGCTGTGCCAGAAAGCCAGGCAACCCGGGCGTTAAATGCGTCAGCACCAGCAATTTTACCCCGGCCTGATTGGCAATCCGCGCGGCGCCTTCTGGCGAAGTATGATACGTCTGAATATCGCCCAGCAACTTCGCCATACGCGAATTTCCCTGGTCCGCCATCAGCGCGCGAATTTGCGCCACGGCATCATTCGCCTGCGCCTCATGCACCAGCACATCCGTGCCTTTCGCGGCTTCCGCCAGGCCTGGGCTTTCGCGCGTATCCCCCGAAATCACCATAGAACGCCCACCATAAGAAAATTTGTAGCCATAAGCGGGTGAAACCGGAAAATGATTTACCCCGATGGCAGTGATTTGCATGCCGTCCTGATCCAGCACCGTCTTGGTTTCGCCTTCCTTCAGCACCACACCCGGCGCGGATTCAATCACATGCGGCACCATGTCACCCAAGGAAGGTGGCAACACGGCGGCGCCGTGGTGCCGTACGCGATAACCGGAATCCAATGCGTAGGCTGCCTGAAATCCATTCACCACCTGGTCCACGCCGGGCCCGCCATAAACCGGCAGTGCCGCGGTGCGGCCGGCCACCCAGCTTTGCATATTGGCCTCGCCAAGGTCTTCAATATGGTCGGAATGGAAATGCGTAAGCAAAACGCCAGCCAGTTTCTCCACTGGCAAATGCCATAGCATCAGATTGCGCCAACCGCCGCCGCCCGCATCCACCAGCCAGATCTTTCCGCCGGCAATCACCGCCGCGCACGGGCCGGCCCGTTCCGCATTAGGAATAGGCGACCCGGTGCCGCACAACACCACGCGCAATTCCGGGCTATCCACCATGGCCGCGACGGCAGCATTGTGTTGCATCACCTGCCTGAATCCGCGCTTGATCAGCATGGATTGCACGGCGTGCATGCCCAGCAGCCCGTTTTCCACCGGCACCGCAACCAGCGCCACCGCGGCCACCGTGCCAGCCGCGATCATTGCTATATGATGTTTCTTCATCGGCTTTACTCCGTTGGGCGCTCCGCGACGCATGAATTCCGGGCGCAAGGAGCTACGTGCCGGTTGTAACGATTAAACCTGTATCAAGCCGGCATCACTCATCTAGTTGTCCCAGATGATGTATTCGTCGTCGGGCTTTTCCGGGAAACCCAGCGGATGATCCACCGCGATAGCGCCGGACAGCACCGATGGCCAAAGCGGCTTGGCCTGCTCGAGGTCAATCCTGTCCATCAATGCGCCTAACGCCTGCAATTTGTCGGGCGCGCTGGTTGCAAGGTTATGCTGCTCGGTAGGATCACTGCCCAGATTGAACAGCCATTGCTTGGCCGGAACATCCAACCGCTGCAGCTTCCAGCCACCCGCCAACACCACGCGATAATGGCCAGAACGCCAAAACAGGTTTTTATGCGGCTGACCGGTCGCCTGGCCGGTCACAAATGGCATCAGATCAATCCCATCCATCTTGCGATCGTTTGGCAAGGCAGCGCCCGCAGCCGCTGCGGCGGTGGCAAAAATATCCACGTGTCCAACCGGCGCATCGTATTTACTACCCGGTTTGATGTGGGCGGGCCAGCGTATGAAATACGGCACATGCATGCCGCCCTCGAAAAACGTTGCCTTCCAGCCGCGAAACGGCCGGTTGATATCGGGCAGGCCGATGTAATTGGCCCCCCCATTGTCGCTGGTGAAAATAACCATCGTATTGTCGGCGAGCCCCTCATCGCTGAGGCTCTTCAGTAACCGCCCGACGTTGCGATCCAGGTCGCGCACCATGGCCGCATAAACCCGTAGACGATAATCCGAAATATTGGGCAATGCGTCATAATCCGCCTTGGTGGCCTGCAACGGCGTGTGCACGGCGTTCGGCGCGAAATACATGAAGAACGGCCGGTTGCGGTTCGCATGCACCGCCGAAATCGCCTCGTCCGTCAGGTAATCCGTCATGTATCCACCGGGTTGAAACCAGGGCGATCCATTAAATTGCACACCCCAGGGTAAGCCGGCCCAAAGGAAAAGATCGATCGGATCGAAAGCCTGCCTTGAGTTAACCACGTTCACGTCGCTTTCGGGCAAATACATCGAAGCGCCCGGCATGAAGCCCAGGCTTTCATCGAAACCCCTGTCCTCTGGCCGCCTGCCGGCAATTCCACCCAAATGCCACTTGCCGAAATGCAACGTGTGGTAGCCCTGTTTCCGCAACACGGACGCAACCGTGATTTCGCTGGCGGGCACCGCCTCATTATCCAAAGGTGGAATATTTTCCACGACGTCCTGATGGAAAATAGGTGGATGCGCCACACTCTTGCCCATCGTCGCAATCAGCCGCGCGAACGCCACCGGCGCCGGCGTGAACTCAAAACCGAACCGAGTGGCGTAGCGACCAGTGATAATAGCGGCGCGCGACGGCGCGCATGTCGCGTCACCCGCATAGCCATTGCTGAATTGGACGCCTTGGTGCGCGATCGAGTCGATGTTCGGGGTTGGCACCGCGCCATCGGCAACGCCGCCGCCGTTCACCGTGATGTCATTATAACCCATGTCGTCGGCAAGAATAACCACGATATTCGGCGGCCGTTTGGCAACCGGCACGGAAGCCACCGCCGGCCCCTGGTTCCAAACCACCGGATGATTGGCCGCGATATGCGGAATCTGCCAGCGCGCCAGCAGCAAAATCAGCGCGATCCGATTGCACCACGCCACCACCGCCAGCACCACGACGAAGCTGGCAACGCCGCCAAGCCACTTCAATACTCTCATGGAGTGGCGCGAATCACACGGCCGGCCAGGAACACGGCCGCCATGACGGCTTCGGCCACCATCGGCGGAATCATCGCACTGTCCAGCGGTTCCATTTCCAGGGCCAGGCACCGCCCCGCCAGCGCCAGGCCGATGAGCAACAACGGTGCTGTCAGTAACCGCGGCGCACGCAAAATGGCGGCGATCAAAGCCAACGCGCCCGCGGTGGCAAAAAACGCGCCGAGGTCGGCACGCAATGTCGCGGCGCCCAGCGGGCTGCTCGCCGCCACACCCAGCTTGGCCGCCAGTTTTTCAGGCTGCAACCACGCCGCAAAAGCAATCAGCAACAGAATGGCACCCGTGGCGGCCACACAAATCCTTACAAAAGCATAGCGCATGTCACTCGTCTCCCTGTTCCGTTCTTAGTCCGCATTTGCCACATTCCAGGCACAGCGAAATCCGATATGCGATGTCGTCACGGATGCCTGCACCGCGATCCGCGCCGCCGGACGGTAGCGCAGGCAATACTCGGCGGCGCACAAAAAAGAACCGCCACGAAGTGCAACCATAGGTCCGCCGCGTGCCGCGTCCGGCGAGGTGCACCCGCAGCCGCCGTCGAACAAACTTGTTGTCCATTCCCACACATTTCCAGCCATATCGAACAGCCCGAACCCGTTCGCTGGAAAGCGCCCAACCGGCATCGTCCCAGGCTCATCGTTAGCGGCGAAATACCAGGGAAACGCACCGCTCCAGACATTGGCCATCATGCGGCCTTGCGGCGCGAACGCATCGCCCCAACAATACGTCGCACCTTCCAGCCCGCCGCGCGCGGCGGCCTCCCATTCCCATTCATCCGGCAGGCGGGCGCCGCGCCACGCCGCGAACGCCGCCGCATCGTCCTGCGCCACATGCACAACCGGATGATCCTGTCGGTGTTCAACCGATGTTCCCGCCCCACCCGGCCTGCACCACGCCGCATCCGGCACAAAGCGCCACCACTGAGCTGGGTCACGCAAATCGGTAGGTCCGCTGGTCATGGCAAAAACCATGGATCCAGCTGGATCGTTACGTTCCGCCCGGGTTTGCCATCCCGTCTCCGCCACGAACGCGGAAAACTCGCGGTTCGTCACCTGCGTGGCATTCAGGCCAAACGATGGAATATGCCGCTCCCGCACGGGGCGTTCTTCCGGATAATGCCGCTCCGAACCTGTGCGGATCTTGCCGCCGGGGATCAGGATCATGAGTCGTGCCGAAGCACAGTAAGGAAGCACTGCATTTTGACAAAAGACGCAAAAACTTTGGCGATTTGGTACGCCTGCTGCCCTCGCTGACGAGCGCCATAGGCAAAAGTTTTTTGGTTCTTTTTTTCAAAAAAGAACCGCTTTCCATCCCCTACTGCCGCCACGTCAACTCACGCATGAACCGCGCCATTTCCAGCACCGTCGGATCATGTCCGTTAATTTGAATCTGCACGCGCTCGATCTTGCCCCGAAACGGCGTCGGCCCACGATAGGCCGTCGAAACCTGATTGCCCAGATCGGCGCCCACCGAAACACCGTCATACGATGTCGCAAGCAAACACCGATCGAACACATGCTCGGCCACTTTCTGGCCGTTCACGAACAAAGCCCCGCTGCCATCGAATGGCCGGCTGGTCATCGTTTGCTGATACCGCACCTGCAACTTGCCATCTGGCAGCTTGCCTGGCGCTGCAATGCGCTCCACCCACGGGATCAGGCTGGTTTCGTAAATCAGCTGCCCATCCAAAATATACAGAACAAACCCCGCATGTTTCGATCCGCCGGCGATCAGCACGCCATCGCCCCGCCCTTCCGGACGAACCAGATCCACGTCGATGACATGGTCCTGCCCACACACCGGCGGCGCCACGTCATGCGCCAGGCGTTCGATTGGTGGCCGTAAATCCCAGTACGGCCGGGTGCCGCGCCGTTGCTTGTCCTGCACCATTTTCACGATCAGCGCGCGGTCATCCAGCGGCAACACGCCATAGCGCAGCGCCGCTGCATCCCATTTCGCCTTCAGCGCCGCGGCGACGTCCGGATGCACGCCGGACAGGTCCGTCAATTCGTTGGCCTCGTGCGACATGTCGTACAACGCCCAATGATCGGTGCCGAAATCGCCGCCGCGCTCATGGTCGGCCGCCAGCCGCCAGGTGCCGGATTGGTAGGCCCGCATCCCGCCCATTTCGTAATACTGCTCGGTGCGCGTAGGCGCCGTCACACTGGCGAACGTCGCGAACGCGCTGGCGCCTTCGATCGCCTTTTGCGGGCGCCCCTGATATGTCGCCGGCCGCTGCACGCCGGCCGCTTCCAGCACGGTCGGAAACAGATCCACCACATGCACAAACTGCTCACGAATGGCGCCATGATCCTGCACGCGCGCCGGCCAGTTTACGATGAACGGGTCGGCGATGCCGCCCAGATGCACGTATTGCTTATATTTGCGGAACGGCGTGTTACTGGCGCAGGCCCAGCCCATGGGATAATGCGGAAACGTCGCATCCTCGCCCATCACGTCGTATAATGCGGCAGCCTGCTCCAGCGGCACCGGCCGCAGAAAAGCCGTGGCGAAAATATTCGGCGTGCCGGTCTGCGAACCTTCGGCAGAGCCGCCATTATCCGAAAACACCAGCACCAGCGTGTTCTCGCGCACGCCCATGTCGTCCAGCGCCGCCATCAATCGCCCGACATTATCGTCCAGGCTGGAAATAACGCCCGCATACACTTCCATGTAACGCGCATAAAGCCGCTGCTGGGGCGGGCTCAGCGAATCCCACGGGTCCGCGCCGAACGATAACGGCGGCAACTTCGTGGTTTCCGGCAGCAGGCCCATCTTGCGCTGCTGCTCCAGACGCGCTGCCCGAATCACATCCCAGCCGGCATCGTATTTGCCCTTGTGCCGGTCACGGTCGCGCGCGCGCGCCTGC
>Ga0302319_10026879_pt1 | contig 10114 bp, 7 predicted proteins | sample Bog_T0_2_FD_203319 | JGI IMG/M metagenome (GOLD analysis project Ga0302319, IMG submission 203319) | Peat permafrost microbial communities from Stordalen Mire near Abisko, Sweden - Bog_T0_2 | ecosystem: Environmental > Terrestrial > Soil > Wetlands > Peat | place: Sweden: Abisko, Stordalen Mire...
GCAAGCGCACAAGCTGGGTGCAGTACGAGTGGAGCGAGCCAGTCAACGTAAACAAAGTCGAGGTCTATTGGGCTGTCGATCGCCCGCGTGCCGGTGAATTGCCGGGCAGCTTTGGGCGCAGGATTGTCACGCCTGAGAGCTACAACATCCTGTTTTGGAATGGAAGCGACTTCGCGCCGGTATCTCAGCCGCAGGGTCTTGGCAAAGCACTGGACACGTTTAACGCGACAACCTTTGAACCGGTGAAAACGAGCAAGCTGCGGATTGAAGTGGTCACCCAGCAGGGCCGGCCGGCGGGAATCCTCGAATGGGAGGTCTTCAACTACGGACCGATTCCAATGATTCAGCCGGTGGTTGATGCCGGAGTTGACCGCTCCGTTGTGAGCGACGGCAAGACCTATTTGTCAGGCAAGGTGACCTGGCTTGAAGATTCAAGCAGAAACAGGGCACGCTGGGTGAAGAACGCAGGGCCAGGCACCGTGGCCTTTGCGGACGCTGCTTCGCCGGTGACGACTGCAACCTTCTCCCAACCCGGTGACTACGTGCTGGCACTTGAATCGAGCGGAAGCAAAGGCCCCTCGCCCGCGATTGGCGTTCATGTCGAGCCGGCGCCACCTGCCGACCGTCTCAACGTGGTTTATACACGGAAGTATTCGATCGACAGCAAGCTATGGAACGACCGTGCGAAGGCTCTTATTGTGAATTGGATTCCTCATTGCGTCGCCATGTGCGAGCGCACCGACATTCCAGTGATGCGCGGGGACGGCGGAATCGACAACTTTATCGAAGCGGGAAAAGCGAACCGTGGCGAGCCGCACGCGGGGCACAAGGGATTCGTCTTTTCGAACGCATGGGTTCACCAGACAGTTGAGTCGATGTGTATCGCCCTGATGGTCGATCCGCAAGGGGACGCCGAAATCATCAAGGCGCAGGAGATGATGCGCGCGACGCTGGAGCGGTGGATTCCGACGATACTTGCTGCTCAAATGCCGGATGGCTACCTGCAGACTGCTTACATTTTGGCCGATCGCGCGACCTGGCCGGAGCGCTGGTCGCCCGATCACCGCGGCAATCACGAAGGCTACGTCTCGGGATACTTCATCGAGTCGGCCATCAATCACTACACTCTCACCGAGGGCAAAGATCTGCGCATGTATAACGCGGCCAAGAGACTGGCCGACTGCTGGGTTGCGAACATCGGTCCCGGCAAAAAGGAATGGTTCGACGGGCACCAGGAAATGGAACAGGCGCTAGTGCGCTTCGGCCGCTTTGTGAATGATCAGGAAGGAAATCATCGCGGCGATGCTTACATTGCACTCGCGAAGTTTCTTCTCGATTCGCGCCGGGGTGGATCGGAGTACGACCAGAGCCACTTGCCGCCGGGCCAGCAGTACGAAGCCGTAGGCCACGCGGTGCGCGCAATGTACTTCTATTCGGGGATGGCGGACATTGCTGCCGAGACCCAGGACCGCGAATACCAGAGCGCCGTGATTTCGCTCTGGGACAACATGGTGAACAAGAAGTACTACCTGACCGGCGGTATCGGAAGCGGAGAAACCTCAGAGGGCTTTGGACCGAATTACTCGCTGCGCAACGAAGCCTATTGCGAGACCTGCTCAAGCTGCGGAGTCGTCTTTTTCCAATACAAACTCAACCTCGCGTATCACGACGCAAGGTATGCCGACTTGTACGAGCAGACAATGTACAACGCGCTGCTCGGAGGGGTGGCGCTTGACGGTCAAAGCTTCTGCTACACCAATCCGCTTGTGAATACCGAGCGAGCCAAGTGGCATGTGTGCCCCTGCTGCGTGGGCAATCTTGCCCGCACCTTGCTCATGATCCCCACCTGGACTTATGTGAAGAGTAACGACGGGCTCTACGTGAACATGTTTGTCGGCAGCAGGATTCATGTTGGCCAGGTCGCGGGCACAAACGTTGAAGTTGTCCAGAAGACGGATTATCCCTGGGATGGATCGATTTCAATCACCGTGAATCCTGAGGAAGCAAGAACTTTTTCGGTCTACGTGCGCATCCCGGACCGCACCACAAGCAAGCTCTATAAGGACTCTCCGCAGGTCAGGGGCGTCAAGAAGTTTGCTGTCAATGGACAGGTGCAGACGCCCGACCTTCACAAAGGCTATGCCGTGGTAACGCGCGAATGGAAAGCGGGCGACCGCATTGAACTGGAACTTCCGATGGAGCCGCAGCGCGTGACTGCCGACAGCCGAATCAAGGCCGACAATGCGCTGGTGGCCTTGAAGTATGGGCCACTCATCTACAACGTCGAGACCGCGGACAACAACAACATCGATCGCAAACTGGGAGACGGGCCGCTCGTGGCCGAGTGGCGCGGTGACCTGCTGGGCGGAGTGACGGTGATCTCAGGCAAGTGGGCAGATGGTTCTCGGATGGTTGCGATTCCGAATTTCGCGCGGACAAATCGAGTAGGAACTCGAGCCGACTATCCCACGGATGACGAGCCCGATCGCTTCACCAAGCCCAAGCCGCCAATCAACTCGAAGGTGTGGATCTAGCAAAAGCACGATCGAGTGTGCGGCTCGGGATTCCACCTTGGCTTTTGCTCCAGGCGCCAGGATTCCCTTCTGCTGTGCGGCGAGATTCCTCACGCGATACCAGTCATCGCCATTGGAGGGCGGTTCGATGAGTGAGAATTTGAAGGTGCCCGGCATCGCGCGCAATGCCTGCCTTCTCGCTTGCGTCCTAGCCGTTTCATTTCCGCTCCTGGCGCAGTCCCCCGGGTCAGACTCAGGACTTTCGAGTAAGTATCCCACCAGTGCGATTCCGAATCCGGATAACGTATCGAGGTCCGTGGAGTACGGAGCTGTGCAGAAGCGGCTCGCTCGCGGATGGAACACCTGGGACGTGAACAGCGTTACGACCCATGTGCTTCTGCCGGAGGGACTCGCGATTCACGTGGCGATGAAGCATAACTCCACCTTATATGGAGACGCGCTTCTCGGGGACACTCTCATCGGCCGGTTATCTTCAGGCGCTGAGCAGGTCTTTCCCGGCCCTCATGCCTGGGACGGCAGCTATACCGACCTGCGTGTCTCCTGGAAAAGCCATAGTTGGCGAGTGCAAAGCGCCCACGATGGCCGGGATCTTGTGATTCTAGTAACGCCGCTGGCATCTGAATCAAGCGCGGCGTTGCCGCCCACAGCCGTGTTCTCTGTGAATTATCTCTGGAACAAAACCGGGACGGTTGAAAGGCGACCGGGCGTCATCAGGGCGGTCGATCCTGCCGGCGCCATTTCTGTGTATTGCACCTGCGAGACCGGCAGCAATCAGCAGGGCGTAATCCAGTCCGCGATCCCCACTGTGGGCCAGTACTTTGCGGCAGATCTAACTGCGCCCGTTGCCATCAGTACCGGTAGCCAGCGCACAGTGGAACAGGCTCAAGCGATCCTTGATCGCCAGCTTGGCGCATATAAGCGGTCTCTGGAAGGCAAAGAAGGCACCCAGCCGATTGCCGATGCAATTGAGACCACCCTCGGCTGGGACACAATCTACGAACCGGAAAAGCAGCGGGTTGTGTCGCCCGTGAGTCGCGTCTGGAGCGTGAGCTGGGGCGGCTACGTGATCTTCGACTGGGATACTTTCTTTGCGGCCACCATGGCTTCGGTCGGCGATCGCGATCTCTCCTATGCAGATGCAATCGAGACCCTTCGCGAGTCGACCGCGGAAGGATTCGTTCCCAACTATGCGCGCGCGGGGAACTGGAAGAGCTTCGACCGATCGGAACCTCCGGTTGGCGCCATTACGGTGCTTGGGCTGTACAAGAAGTTCGGAGATCGCTGGTTCCTGGAAGAGACGTTCCCTGCCCTGCTGAAGTGGAACCGGTGGTGGGCACGGCATCGGGATCTCGACGGCTATCTCGTGTGGGGAAGCGATGGCCAGAACCCGCCGGGCAATCTGGACGACGCATCTCGCGGTACGGGCCCCGGCGCCATTCTGGAGTCAGGGCTCGACAACAGCCCGATGTACGACGGAACGGTTTACGATCCGGGAACTCACCTTCTGGAGTTTGCCGATGTTGGTCTTATGAGCCTCTACATCGCGGACTGCAACGCGCTGGCGGAAATTGCCGATACACTCGAACGGAGGGACGAAGCCCGGGAACTGCGCGCGCGCAGTGCGCACTACGGAATCAAACTCGAATCAATGTGGAGTCCCAGCGCGGAAATCTTCCTGAACAAGGATCTTCATACCGGCCAGTTAAGCTATCGACTTTCGCCTACAAACTTCTACCCATTGCTTTCGCATACGGCCACCCCTGCCCAGGCGCAAGCCATGATCCAGAAGCATTTGCTGAATCCGCAGGAATTCTGGGGCGACTGGATCATTCCATCCATTGCGCGCAACGATCCTGCATTCGGCGACCAGAATTACTGGCGGGGCCGCATCTGGGGACCCATGAATTACCTCGTGTACCTGGGGCTGCTCAACTATGACGATCGACCTGTGCGATCGGAGTTTGCAAGAAAATCCTATGAGCTGTTCCTGAAGGAGTGGCATGACAAAGGCCATGTGCATGAGAATTACAACGCCATTCTCGGAACCGGCGACGACGTTTCGAGCAGCGATCGGTTCTACCATTGGGGCGCACTCCTGGGCTACATAGAGTACCTCCAAGAACTCGAAACGGATCCCTCATCCCATCCTCCGACCGAAGTGACCAAGTAGCTGGAACTTTGCCGCAACGCAATCCCGGCAGGACGATCGCTGTCGATTTGACCTTACTTTCCTGGCCAAACGAAAAGCCCGCTGAATGAGCGGGCTTTGGCGGATCTTGATTGGTAGCGCTACCGGGAATCGAACCCGGGTTTTAAGATTGAGAATCTCACGTCCTAACCCCTAGACGATAGCGCCACACTTGAATGGGCTGGTGGAATGGCCCCTTACTAATTTACCAAAGAAACGACTTGTCGCCAAAGATGGTGGAAGCGGCCGGTGGCTGTTTGACGGGCCAATTCCGGCGGTTTGGCGGGCAATTGCTCAGATGCCGAGCTTGCGGACTTCGTCGTTGTAGTACTTGCGGTAGAGTATCTCCCACTCCTGGGAGCCTTCAAGAATGATCTTGCGCTGGTTGGCTATTTTGAGCCTGGCAGCGGTGTCGATGCGGGCTTCATCGGTGAGCAGCGCCTCAAGAGCCTTGCGGGCTTCCTGGCGGATGGTGTTGCGATCCTCGAGAAAACCTACCTCGTTGATCTCGGCCAGCGTATCGGCCACGGTGTGGGCCAGTTTGTTGAGCTTGTCGCGGCTGATCCTCATAGCACCGCCTTGTACTTTTTGGCCAGCTCGGTTTTGACCTTCTTGAACATCTCGGCGTACTGAGCGCCCGATTTGCGCATCTCCTCGGAATAGGCCTCAAGAATGACGCGCACCTCTTCGTTGATGCGGTCTTCGAGAGACAGCTCCTCGAGCAGACCCTCGTTGACGCGCGCCTCAGTCGCCTTGAGGTCGGCGGTGGTGATCATCTTTGCGTCAATGAGGTGCTTGACCGTACGGCGGGCCAGATACCCTATGTAATCTCGTGAAAAAATCATGGGTTAAGGCTCAGGATAACGCATGGGACGGCAGGCTGTACACCGAAAGGCAGGGGTGAGGGTTCAGGGATCAGGGATCAGGGATCATAAAGACAAAGGACGGAAAGACCGAGGGAGTCAGCAAACTGCTCCTATCCCATGTCTGAAAATCCAGCGATGGGGCAGGCAGGCTGGACGCTGAGCCCTGGACCCTGCTTCCTGTTCCCTGACCCCTGAAAAGATGAAATAGAGGGACTTAGCGCATCGTGTTGCGGTATATTTGCGTATCCGGCGGGCCGGAGCAGCAAAACCGCGAAAAACGCCGGGCAAAAAGGAGATCAACGTGGCTAGTTTCTGTTCGAAATGCGGGGCTGAAGTTCCCGCTGGAGCCTATGCGTGCACAGCCTGCGGATCGCCGGTAGCAGCGCCCGCCCAACCAGTCGCAGCGCCGGCTCAACCAGTGGCAGCCCCGGCAGCGCAGCCAGTGGCCGCCGCGCCCGCGCCGCAGGGCAACAACGTGGTCAAGATCATCCTGATTGTGGTGGCGATCTTCGTCGGACTGGGCATTCTGGGAGCGGGAGCGTTCACCTTTATGGTGTGGCGCGTGGCCCACGCCATTCATGTTTCAGGCAACTCGAATGGCGGAAGTGTGACGCTCCATACGCCGGGCGGCACCATCGACATGAACAGCTCGCAGAGCTATAGCGCGGATGACCTCGGCACTGACGTTTATCCGGGCGCCACGCAAGGCAAAGGCGGCATGAAGATGGACCTGCCCACCGGCAAGGTGGTGACGGCTGTCTATGTGACCAGCGACTCGAAGGACCAAGTGACGGCCTTCTACAAGAGCAAATTCGGCAGTGACGGTTCCACCTTCGACGCACCGACGGGCACGGTGATGACGGTGAACAAGTCACCGCAGGATTCTGTGATGGTGACCATCACCAACAATGCGCAGGAGAACCAGGGTAAGACGCAGATTACGATCGTGCATACGATCTCTACCAAGTCTCAGTAACTGGCCGTGCCGTGGCTGACTGGGGCCGTTGTGGGCGCTGGTCAGCTGCGATGAGGGCAGGTTTTTGCGTTCAGGCATTCGTCGGCGATGCGCAGGCGTTCAACCGGGCGCCCGCCGACGAGATGCTCCTGCACAATCGCTTCCGCGTCTTCAGGGCGCACGTTGCCGTACCAGACAGCCTCAGGGTAGACGACGACGGTGGGACCATGCTCGCACTGATCCAGGCAGCCTGACTTGTTGATGCGCACCCGGCCGGCAAGTCCTGCTTCCTTGGTCAATTGCTGCAGGCGCGTGTGCAGATCGCTCTTTCCATCGGCGGTGCAACTGGGCCGCGGCGCGTCAGCAGGGCGCGTGTTATGGCAGACGAAGACGTGATGCTCAAAAGCTGGCAATGGGAATGACCTCTTTCCAAGAGTAAAGCCTTGGAATGAGCAGCCGAAGCGCGGGGCAAAGTTTCCACACAAGGCTGCTGGCGCGGGGGCTCCATCTGAGAGAATAAGAGGTAGATCATGAGTTCTGACAACCTCCTCTCGCTCAAAGACGACATGGTGGCCTTTATCGAGGGCCACGGCATGCACCGCCTGCCCGGCTATGTGACTGAAGACATTCCCTCCATTGTGTGGGAAGGCCAGGGCAACCCTGAGTCGTGGAAAGACTTTGTGGAGATGGCCAAGCATGTGGGCGCTCCTTTCGTGACGTTCAGCGAGATGAAGCTGGAGCACGAGGAACTGGAAGCGCTGATCGAAGAAGCCAGCGAGATGAACTTCCCCGACGAAGAGGCCACCGAACTGGTGGAGGCCAAGTGGCTGCGTAAATACGCTGACATGCTGGGCTACATCCAGTTGGGTTTTGTGTACCAGGGATTGGTGTTTCTGCACGAGACCACGACGGAGTGGTACGAGCGGTTCCAGACACTGCTTGAAGATATCGAAAGTTTTCAGGACATTGTCATCGACGACACACACCACGACGACGACGAAGACGAGTAGGCCCTGGTGGAAGTGATTGCCGCAGATGCCGGCACCCCTGAAAAGCGCGAAAAATTGCGGCCGAGTCTTCCACGGCAACGCTGGAAACTGACAGATACCAATCATGCTCAAGCTGCGGAGCTAGCCAAAACGGCGCGCGTGCCGCTGGTGCTGGCCGAGTTGCTGGTGGCGCGCGGCATTACCGAGGCGGGCCAGGCCTTCATCTTTCTGAATCCTGAAGCAGATCAGTTGAGCGATCCCTTCCTGATGATGGGAATGGCGGCGGCCGTGGAGCGGCTTGAGCGCGCCATTGAACTGCACGAGCCGGTGCTGCTCTATGGTGACTACGACGTGGATGGAACCACCGCGGTGGTTCTGCTGAAGACTGCGATTGAGATGCTGGGCGGCGAGGCGCGCTTCCACGTGCCTCATCGGCTGCGCGAAGGCTACGGACTGCAATCGAGTGTGCTTGAAGCTTCGTACGCTGAAGGGGTGCGCCTTGTGATTACGGTGGATACCGGGATGCGCGCCTTTGCTGAAGCGGAGACGGCCGAGCGGCTGGGTCTTGATTTGATTGTGACCGACCACCACCTGGCAAAGGCGGGCGATCAAGTGCCGGTGGCGCTTGCCATTCTCAATCCCAACCAAGCGGGCTGCGGCTACCCTGAGAAGTCGCTGTGCGGTGCGGCCATTGCGCTCAAGCTGGCGCAGGCTTTGCTTGAACGGCGGGATGCGGCGCGCACCCGCGAAAAAACCTTGCCAAGCTTTTTGAAGATGGCGGCGATTGCGACCATTGCAGACGCGGTTCCGCTGCACGGGGAAAATCGCGTGATTGCGGCGTTGGGGTTGCGCGAATTGCGGCGTCCAGCGGGCGCGGGACTGCGCGCTCTATTTGCAGCGGCCGCGCTTGACCCGGCCAGCAAGCAGATTACTGGATTCGATGTAGCCTTCAGGCTGGCTCCGCGCATCAACGCGGCAGGGCGCATGGATGTGGCCTCAGAGGTGATTGAGCTATTCACAACGCGCGATTCGCACCGGGCAACGGAGCTGGCCTCAAAACTGGAGCGGCTGAATCGCGAACGGCGCGATGCAGAGGCCGCAGCGCTGAGCGTGATTGAAAAGCGGCTGGCCGCCGACGAGGAACTGGCGGCTGACAGGCTGCTGGTTGTCGACGGCGACGGCTGGCATCGGGGCGTCATCGGCATTCTTGCTTCGCGCGTAGTGGAGCGCACGGCCAAGCCGGCAATTGTGGTGAGCGTGGAAGAGGGCGTGGCCCACGGATCAGGAAGATCGGTGGACGGCTTTCAACTTTTGAATGCGATTGAAAGCTGCGCAGACTTGTTCACACGGTTCGGCGGCCACGCCTTCGCTGTCGGCTTCGCCATGCCGGCCGAGGCGCTGCCCGAGTTGAAAAAGAGGTTGCGGCTGTATGCGGCGGAACATTTGGCAGCGCACGAACCGGAGCGTGTGTTGAACATCCATGCGGAGTTGCCGCTGGACCGCATTACGCCAGTGTTGGCTGGATGGCTGCGCAAACTGGAGCCGCTGGGCCATGGAAATCCTGAGCCGATGTTTTTAGCGCGCCGGGTGCGGCTGGCGACTGCGCCGCGCATCATGAAAGAGCGGCATCTGAGGCTGGAACTGGCGCAGATGCAGGACGGAAATGCGCCGCCGGGACCGGGTGGGTCGCCGAGTCCGAGCAACACCATCCGCGCCGTTGGATGGGGACTGGCCGGGCGGGCGCTTGAGTTGCGCCTTGTGGTGGGCAGTGTCATCGATCTTGCCTACCGCATTCGCGAGAACGATCATCCCGACTTTGGCGGGCTTGAAGTGGAGATCATGGGCATGGAGATTGCCGCGCAAGATTGAAGAAGACGGGTTGACGCAGAAAGGCCCACGGCTGTCCGTGGGCCTTTCTGGTTTTCCTGAGATTCAATCCAGACTCAATGCTGGTGATCCTTGTCTTTTGGATTGGGTTTGGGTGGAGGATTCTTCTGCGGCACAGGCTTTTGCTGGCCCTGCGGCTGTGGTGGAGGCGCGGGCGCGTTACCGGTGTTGGAGTGCGACGAATTGTAGGTGCGCCCTGCCTGGTTGCCGTTGTTCGGCTGCGGCTGCGGCGTCGGAGGAGCCGGCGCGTTGCCCGTGTTGGAGTGAGAGGCGTTGTAGGTTTTCGATTCCTGGCTGCCGTTGTTCGGCTGCGGCTGATTGTAGTTGCGGGGCTGGTTGTTTCCGTTGTTGGGCGCGTTGTACGGCTGGGGCTGATTGTTTCCGTTGTTGGGCGCGTTGTACGGCTGGGGCTGATTCGCATTGCCGCCCGGATTTCCGCGACCCTGATAACCATTGTTCTGATTGCCGTTGTTCTGGTTCGTGGGTCCCTGATAGACGCCCTGATAACCACCCTGAGCACCGGGGTGCCCACCGGGTTCGTTCTGGTAACCGCCGCGCGGGTTGGACTGCATGCCTTGGTTCATGGGACGGGGCACGGCCATGTACTGAGGATGACCGCCATTGTGAGTGGCGTAGGCATTTCTGTCGCCCATGGCGGAGGACTCGTGCGAAGCCTGGAACGAGGTAGCGCCGAG
>Ga0302319_10026880_pt1 | contig 10114 bp, 10 predicted proteins | sample Bog_T0_2_FD_203319 | JGI IMG/M metagenome (GOLD analysis project Ga0302319, IMG submission 203319) | Peat permafrost microbial communities from Stordalen Mire near Abisko, Sweden - Bog_T0_2 | ecosystem: Environmental > Terrestrial > Soil > Wetlands > Peat | place: Sweden: Abisko, Stordalen Mire...
GGCGTGCGATGCCCCTTCGCGCCGGTGCTCACGGTCGACCGGCCGATGCGCACGCCGTTGCGATATACATAGAGGACCTGGTCGGGCAGGCTCACCAGTACGATGACCGGACCCGCGGGCGATATTTCTGGGTGCCAGATGTAATCGCCCGGCCTCAGCGCCGATGTGAAGGGCGCGACCGCGCGGCCCTTGGTGAACGACGACGCGTGGGCGAAATGGCCGACCAGCAGCAGTGCGACGAAGAGGAAAATCGGGAAAATAGGACGCATCGGATAATATCTCGCGGGTGAGGTTGAGGCGGCGCTAGAGTTGCCGGGAACCGCAGGACTACATATAGAACAATGACGCCACCTGCCAAGCCGCTCATTTCGATTTACGACACGAAGCCCTACGACCGCGAGTATTTGAGCGCGGCAGCGGGCGTGGATGCGTTGAAATTGCGCTTCCGCGATTTCCGGCTCGAGCCCGAAACGGCCTCTTCCGCCGAGAGCGCGGCGGCTGTCTGCGTTTTCGTCAACGACAACCTGCAGCGCGCCACGCTGGAGCACCTCTCGCGGCTGGGCGTGCGCATGGTGGCGCTGCGCTGCGCGGGCTTCAACAACGTGGACTTGAAGGCGGCGAAGGAATTGGGGATGGCGGTGACGCGGGTGCCAAGTTACTCGCCGCACGCCGTCGCCGAACACACTCTCGCACTCATCCTCACGCTCAACCGCAAGCTTCACCGCGCGTTCGTGCGCGTGCGCGAGCTTAACTTTTCTCTCCACGGCCTGGTCGGCTTCGACCTGCACGGCAAGACGGCGGGCATCATCGGCACGGGCCGGATCGGCCGCATCGTTTGCGACATCATGAAGGGCTTCGGCATGCGCGTGCTCGCCTCGGATCCCTACGCCAATCCGGAGTGGGCCGCGCAGCATGGAGTCGAGTACACGGACGTCATCTCGCTGGCGCACCAAAGCGACATCGTTTCTCTGCACGCCCCATTGACGCCGCAGACCGACCATCTCGTCAACGCCGCGTTCCTCGCCTCCATGAAACGGGGCGCGATGCTGGTCAACGTCAGCCGTGGACGGCTCGTGCACACCCACGCGCTGATCGAGGCGCTGAAAAGCGGTCAGGTTGGCGGCGTCGCCCTCGACGTGTACGAGGAGGAAGAGGGCGTCTTCTTCGAGGACCTGTCGGGCACGATGCTGCAGGACGACGAGCTCGCGCGGCTGCTGACGTTTCCCAACGTCTTGATCAGCGCGCACCAGGCTTTCCTCACCCACGAGGCGCTGCACGAAATTTCGCGCGTCACCGTGGAAAATTTGCTGCGTTTCCACCAGGGTCAGCCCTTCCTAGAAGGCACTCAGCTCTAGCAACGCCCACTTTTCCTTGTCTCGCACGAAGGGGCCGCGCATAATTCGGCTCTTCCCCGCCGGTGTGGCGAAATGGCAGACGCGACAGACTCAAAATCTGTTTTACGCAAGTAAGTGGGGGTTCAAGTCCCTCCACCGGCACTCTTCTCTTTTAGGCGCTCAAACGCCTTTCGACATACCGGAGGCCTTCCTATAGTGTAATCGTCATGAGGTTCCTCTGATGGAGACAGGCTCACCCGCTTCCAGCCCGTTGCCGGTCGCCTACGATTTGGAATCGGTCATCGCCACCAGCGAGCTTGAGCAGCGGAGCAACCGGCACTCGAACCGCGAAGCTGAAACGGAAGCCGAGCTGGAGCTCACGCGGGAACTGGCAAAGTCGCCCCTCCAATTCTTTCAAAAGCTCGTCGACACGGTCCTCAAGTTGTCGTTGGCCGAATCGGCCGGCATCAGCTTGTTGGACGAAAAGAACGGGCGATTCGTTTGGCCCGCCGTGGCGGGCGGATTGGTTCCCTACGTCGGCGGAGGAACACCGCGAAACTTCGGCCCTTGCGGCACGGTTTTGGACCTAAACAAGCCGGTGCTCTTCCAGCATCCGGAACGGCATTTTGGCTATCTCGAGCCCATTTCGCCCCCGCTGGAAGAGGTCCTGTTGATTCCGTTTCACGTCGATGGAAAGGCCGTCGGGACCATCTGGGCAGTCATTCATAGCCGTGATCGCAAATTCGAGAGGGAAGATCGCCGCTTGCTGCAAAACCTGAGCGCCTTCGCGTCGACCGCCTTCAAAGTTTTGGCCGGTGTGGGAGCCCTGGCGCCGCTGCTGGAATCGAAGCCCAAGGTTTGATCTGGTGGCCGCGAGGGTGAGTCAGCAAACTCGCCGCCTGTGAGCGCGGCCCTCCTTCGCCCTGCATTTCCGCTTTTTCTGGCGGTGCTTTTCCTGTCGATGACCGCATCTCTTCGCGCTGGCGGTGGGACTGCTACCTTGGCGAACTCCGCGTGGCCAAACGGCCCCTACCTCACCGGCGATTGGTGCGGCAGCCGCACGCGCCTGGAAAACGACGGCATCGATCCGTATCTTATCTACACGTCCATCGTCGCCGCGAATGTCTCTGGCGGCGTGCGCCAGGGAGGCCCGGAGTACGCGCAGGACGTGAATCCCGGCGTGACGCTGGATATGCACAAGCTCGTCCATTGGGACGGCGCGACGATCAACATCAACGGCGTCGACCGCATCGGCCACACCATCCGGCCCGACGTCGGCAGCATCTATGATCCAGTCCAGATTTACGGCGGCCAGACCTACACGCTCTATAATGTCACGATCGAGCAGCGCTTTCTCGACGACAAGGCAGCGTTGAAAATCGGCCGCCTCAGCCCCGGCGACGATTTCGCCGAATCGCCGCTCTACAATTACTACGTCAATAACGGCATCGATGGGCAAATCCGCGCGGTCATCCGCGACACGCGCTTCAAGACCTACCCGTTCCCTGTCTGGGGCGCGCGTCTGCGCTTCGATCCTGACCCGCAATTCAATCTCCAGACCGGCCTCTTCGAGGCCCCGGACCGCATCGCCGACCCTGCAAATCACGGCATCGACTTCGCGTTGAATTCGCACGACGGGATCATGCTCGTCGAGCAACTCGGCTGGACGCCCACGTTTGGCGAGCCTGGCACGCTCAACCCCAAATCCGTGCCGCCAAACACCGGCCTGCCCGGCCACTACTTCGCGGGCGGCTGGTGGTCCAGCGCCGATTATCCGCAATTCGGCACCACGCAACGGACTCATATCTCCTACGGCTTCTACGCGCATGGCGACCAGATGGTTTATCGCCCCACGCCCGGCAGCGACGCTGGTCTCACCCTTTTCGGCACCGCCGCGTACGCGCCGCAGCCCAACATCTCCCTCATTCCTTTTCAACTCAGCGGCGGCGCGCTTTATCAGGGACTCGTGCCCGATCGGCCCGCGGACATGAGCATCCTCGGCGTGATCTGGGGCACCTTCAGCGACGACTACGCCGACACAATCGAGCCGCAATTCGACGCGCGCGCCACCAGCGAAGTCGCCCTCGAGCTCGGCTACCGTTTTCAATTCACCCCGTTCGCCTACGCCCAGCCCGACCTGCAGTACGTCGTCCAGCCCGGCGGCACCGGCAATATTTCCAACGCCTTCATCCTCGCCGCGCAGTTTGGCCTGACCTTCTAACCCACGCGGTGCTTTCTCTTGTGGCTTCGCGCCACGCCTGTTTAATCGCTTCGTGGGGCAAATTCTCGAAACGCTCGCGCCGCTGGCCCTGCTGATTCTTCTCGGCTCGGTCCTCGCGCACATTCGCTTTTTGGGCGAGCCGTTTATCGCCGACCTCAACAAGCTCGCGTTCTGGATCGCGCTGCCCGCGCTGATCTTCACCTCCGCCGGGGGCGGATCGCTGACAGGCGGCAGCATCGGGCCCATCTTCGCCGTGCTCCTTGGCGCGACCCTCGTCATCACGCTCGTCGCCTGGATCGCGAGCTACGCGCTGGGCATGCCCGCGACCGCGCGCGGCACGCTCGCGCAGTCGGCCTTTCGCGGCAATCTTGCCTATATCGGCTTGCCGGTTCTCGCCAACAGCTTCGGCACGAATTCCCCGGCCCTGTCCGCGGGTGTCATCGCCATGGTGCTCACGATGGCCGTTTACAACATTCTCGCCGTCGTCGTCCTGCAGGCCAGCCGGCACTCCACCAGCAAGGCCGGCGGGCGCGGTGCGGTGCGTTCCATCGCCACCAATCCGCTGCTCATCGCGGGCCTGCTCGGTCTCGTGGTGCCGTTGCTTCACATCACCCTCCCGCTCTTTCTGGACCGGACGCTGCAATCGCTCGGCGCAGCCGCCGTCCCGATTGCGCTCCTCTGCATCGGCGGCTCCCTCGTCATCGTCCCGATGCGCGGACGGCAGATATGGATCATCGCCGCCGCGCTGCTCAAGATCGCGGTGCTGCCCGCGATCGTCTACGGCCTCGGCCGGATGGCCGGCCTGGATCCGACCGCGCTGCGCATCGCGCTCGTCTTTGCCGCCTGCCCGACAGCCGCCGCCTCGTTTGTCATGGCCCGGCAGATGGGCGGCGACGAAGCGCTCGCCTCCGGCTCCATCGCGCTCAGCACACTGCTTTCCGCGCTCTCGCTTTCGGCCGCGCTCTGGCTCACCCGTTGATTCGCGTGCTTCCCTATTCGCCGGCAGAGGCACTATTTCGAACGCCTTCCGTTTCGCGGCTTATGTAGTGCAGCCCGTACTTGGGCACGGAGCAGTCGACTTCATCCACGAGCGTGTCGATCACAGCGATCCCGGTCGCGCTGGCCTTGAGATCGAGAAAGTAGGCGCTTTCCTTGTGTTCGATCAGCCGCCAAATCCGGTTTACCTCCGAGGGATCGATGATGATGTTCGCACGGCCGGCGAGATTGACGACCATGTTGCCGGACTCAGACGTGAAGATCCACGAGACGCGGGAGTGCGCCCGAATCTGGGCGACTTTGCGGCTGGTCGGCGAACAAAGCGCGTAAAGGTGGGGAAAACGCTCGAGCGAGAGCGTCTGCATCCAGCGCATTTGCGGCGTTCCCGCATCATCGATCGTGGCCAGAAGTCCGGGGCGGCGGCCATCGGCGAGTTGCCGGGCCACGCGCACGACATGTTCCGCGTGGGACAACGCAAGTGGATGCTCGGACCCGCCTGCCACGGCTCCCGTAGCAGAATCCTCCGCACCTTCGTGGTAGATGCGGTTCATAACGACAGCCTCACTTTCACGATGCTGTCCTCAGCAACGGTATGGAGTTCAAAGTGGTTTCTCCGGCAGAGTTTCAGCATGGGGTGATCCGCCACGAGCAGTTCGCCCGTTAGCGTGTCGAAGCCGTAGGCCTTGGCGGTATCTATGATCCGCTCCAGCAGCAGGCGCGGCAGCTTGGTATCCTCCGCTTCATCGCTGACAAGTATGGAAAAATCAGCGCAGCCCGGTCTCGCGGCCGTGGTCAAGCGCCCAATCCCGAGAATGCGCGACGTCCCCGGGCCTACAGGGAGCTCGGCCACGATGCCGAGAGAATCGGGGGTGTTGTGACAAACGCGAATCAGCCGCTCATGCAGCGTTCGCGTATCGAGAGAGATGTGTTCGAAATAGCGCAGGAAGACGCTTTCCTCCGAAAGCGAGCCGTGGAAGTCGATCATCCGTGACTCGTCGTCCTCACGAATAGGGCGCAACTTCACGCGGTCATATTCCCGGAGAAAAATGGTGGCTTCAGGGTCAAAATGCCCGGGTGGCGTACGGAAACTGGGAACGAAGGGGGCGATGGTTTTCATGCGGATTCTTTCTAGATGCAGGGTAATGCCGCGCGTGAAGACTCGCTCTCCCTCCCTTGTCCAACGCTCACCGTCGATTGCTGCAGGCGGCAACAATAGATTTGCCGCTCTATGCCGTGGGAGTACTCTGAATGAAGAGTAAGTCTATGCCGCGCTCAACCGAAATTATCCGGCAGCTTTCCGAGTCGCAAATCTATCGCGATTACGAGAGCGCGTTCAACGACGCCACCGCGCTTCCCCTCGCCCTGAGCTCGAAGGTGCTGTGGCAGCCAGCGCTCCATGGGAAGAAAAACGAAAGCGCCTTCTGCTCGCTCATGGCCAAGACGAGCCGGTCGTGCGCCGCCTGTTTGGAGGTGCAGGAAGATCTGCGAAGCGGCGCGAAGGAAGAGACGCGCACGATCACCTGCTTTGCCGGTCTTTGCGACACCGCGGTTCCCCTGATGGTTGGTGGCGACCTTGTCGGTTATTTGCAAACCGGACAGGTCTCGCTGCGCCAGCCAACACGCGCCGGTTTTTCCCGCATCTCACGACAGATTCTGCGCTGGGGCTCCCAGGTCGACCTGAGACAACTTGAAGACGCCTATTTCCACACGCGCGTTCTTTCCCGCAAGCCCTATGAGGCGATGGTCCGGTTGCTGGAGATTTTCGCCCGGCATCTCTCCAGCGTGGCGAATGAATGCCTCGTCAAGGATGAGCGGCGCGACCCCCCCCTCGTGCATCGCGCGCGAAAAATCATCGCGGAAAAAGCCGGCAGCGAGTTGACGCTTCCCCAGTTGGCGCACGCACTCAACGTCAGCACGTTCTACTTCTGCAAGATGTTCAAGAAAGCCACGGGCCTGACCTTCACGGACTACCTCACGCGGACACGGATCGAAAAGGCCAAGCAATTGCTGCTCGATCCTCAAGTTCGCATCAGTGAGGCGGCTTACGACTCCGGCTTCGCCTCCATCACGCATTTCAATCGCAGTTTCCGCCGCGTGGTGGGTAAGTCCCCCACGAAGTACCGAAGCTCGCTCGGCCAATTCAAGGTGCGTCAGACCGCCACGAAGTAGAATCTGCCTTGGCGAATCCGCGCGCCCGGCGAATGATGAAGCGCGATGAACGGGTTTGCGCTGAGCAAATACTTCTGGCTGCCGCCGCTGCCGGCGTGGGTCAACGGCTACGCGGTCTCCTACGCTTTACGCGCCTGGCTGGCCTCGACCCTGGCGCTCTACCTCGCCTTCGTGCTCCAGCTGGACAATCCCATTTGGGCGTGGCTGACGGCATGGATCGTCTCGCAGCCCACACCGGGCATGGTCCTGTCCCGCGGCTTCTACCGGGTCATCGGCACAATCGCCGGTGCGCTCTTCGCCATCATCATCGTGGCGCTGTTCGCCCAGGCGCCTGAGCTCTTCGTGCTTGCGCTGGCGCTGCTCGTCGGCAGCTGCACCGTCCTCTCAAACATCCTGACCAACAACCGCGCCTACGCCACGGTGCTCACCGGTTATACCGCCGCCATCGTTGCCTGCGATGCCATCACCGATCCCAACCAGGTCTTCTACCTCGCCACGTCTCGCGGCGCGGCCATCCTGCTCGGCGCCGTTTGCACCTTCGTGGTGAACCTCGCCCTCGCGCCGCACCTGGCCGAGCACGACATTCGCGCCAAGCTGGCCGGACTGCTCAAGCAGGCCGCCCACCGCGCCGCCACGCCGTGGCAGACGCCCCTCGCGGAAAAACTCAAGATCGGCAAGGAACTCATCGACAACACTATTGCGCTCGACACCCTGATCGAATACGCCGCCGCCGAGTCGGCCATCTTCCGCCTGCAGGCCAACAACGCGCGCAGCATGCTGGCCCACATCTTCGGCCTCATTTCCGCCCGCCGCGCCCTCGACTTCCAACTGCGCCGCCACGGCTGGCCGGCTCATGAAGCGCTGCAAATCTACCACGGCATATTTCTCGACCTCCTCAACGACCTCGCCGTGCGACTGGATGACGGTGAGCTCGACCAGCACCTCGCCGAGATCGCGGCGATCCGCTGTCAGCTCGCCCTCATCCGCCCGGAGGAGGAAACCGCCACGGCCGAGGACGTGATCGGCGCGCGCATCGTCATCGACCGCATGGACGACTTGCTCGAGCACCTCGGCCTCGCGCTGGAAGACTGGCGCGACATCCTCGAGGAACGCTGGCGGCCCGAGCCGCGCCGCGTGCTCAACTTCCACCGCGACGTGCGCGCAGCGTGGATCAACGGCCTGCGCGCCTTCGTGGCCGTCTGCCTCACCGGCGCGTTCTGGATCGCCTCGGCCTGGCCGGACGGGCCCTCCGCGCTGATCTTCGTCTCGGTTTTGCTCAGTCTCTTCTCGGCCTTCCCGCGGCCGGACCTCGTCGGCTGGCAGTTTTTCTACGGTTCCATTCCGGGCGCGATCATCGGCATCTTCTTCAAGTATTCCGTTTTGACCGCGACCACGGGCTTCGAATATCTCCTCACCGTCTCCGCTTTCGTCCTCCTTCCCCTTGGGGTGGTCACCGCGAATCCCAAGTACACGCTCGGCGCGACTGCCTTCTCCTTCGTCTTCCTCAACCTCTCCGGCGCGACCAACCCGATGGTCTACAATCTTTCCGGCAGCCTTAACATGGCGCTGGCCATCGAGATCGGCGTGCTCGCCGGGACGCTCTGCTACATCGTCATCCTGCCGCCCGATCCTCACGCCGCCCGCGCCTACGTGACCTACCGCACCCGGGTCGGGCTCGGCTGGCTCGCGCGCAACAACCCCATCCCGACTTTCTCGTCCTGGGAAACGCGCATGTACGACCGCGTCAACCGCCTGCACGATCCGAAAAATCCCTCCGGCACGCACACCGACGAATGGTTCGAAGCCGGCCTCGCCGCCCTCACCCTCGGCAATGAAATTTTGCGCCTGCGCCACTGGCTGGAGAATGAGAAAATGCCCGCGGCGGTGCGCAGCGAGGTGGAAGAGGCCATCGCCAGGCTCTCGAAAATTCTCTCCTCCCCGGAGCCCGCCGATGCCGCGGTGAAGCGCGCGCGCGCGCGCGTGCTCGAGCTCGATCCCGGCCAGGGGAATCCGCAGCGGCTCGTCTGGGCGCGCGTGGCCGGCGCGCTCGAAGAAATGGATGTCTATTTGGACGAGCATCCGCGATTATTGAGCCGCGCGCCCATCCCCTAGGACTCATGCTCAAGGAAATCAACCTCGACGGCGTTTTCGTCTCGCCCTTCGTCGGTTACCTCGCCGCCGCGCTGATCATCTTCTGGCCGCTGCGCATGCTCTTCGACCGTTGGGCCCTGCAGCGGTATATTTGGCATCGTCCGCTCTTTGATCTTTCCGTATTTGTTATTATTCTCTCCCTGATCGGCCTGATGTTCTGACCCAGCCATGACCTCCGCCCCTCCCAGTAATTTCCTGAAGCGTTACCTCGCCGCCGATGCCCCGCCCTCGCATCGCTACCTCGCGACCGGCATAGTCGTGCTCATCGCGCTGCTGCTGGCTTGGGCGCTTTGGTGGCATTTTTTCCGCGCCCCGTGGACGCGTGATGGCCGCGTGCGTGTGGAAGTGGTCAATGTCGCCGCGCAAATCAACGGGCAGGTTGATAAACTTTACGTGATCGACAACCAGCGGGTGAAAATCGGCGATCCGCTGTTCGAGATCGAGCAGATCGACTACCAACTCGCCCTCACCCAGGCCGAATCGACGGTCAAGACCCGCCAGTTCGATCTCAAAATCGCGCAAGCGGACGCCGAGCGGCGGCAGAAGCTCGGCGAAGCCGTCTCCACGGAGGAGCGGGTGACCTACACCAGCAATGCCGATGTCGCCGCCGCCGCATACGAAGCCGCCGTCGCCGCGCGGGACCAGGCCAAGGTGAATCTCGACCGAACGATCATCAAATCGCCGGTCAATGGCTACGTCACCAACCTCACGCTGCGCATCGGCGACTATGCGACGCCCGGCCAGGTCAAACTCACCCTCGTCGACAGCGACTCATTTTGGATCGCAGGCTATTTTGAGGAAACCAAGCTGCCGAACATCCACATCAACGACTACGCGCACGTGCGCCTCATGGGCTGGGGTCCGGAAATCGCCGGCCACGTTCAAAGCATCGCCCGCGGCATTTCCGATACGGACGCAGGCAATGGCTTCCAGGGGCTGCAAAGCGTAAACCCGATCTTCACCTGGGTGCGCCTCGCCCAGCGCATCCCGGTGCGCATCACCATCGACCACGTCCCGAAGGAAGTGACCATTGCCGCCGGCCAGACCTGCACGATCGTCATTACGCCGCCACGGCCCGAGGACAACCGCAAGGAAGGTCCGGCGCTCGCGCCTTAGCAAATCCGCGGCAACTGCTCGCCCGAGAGCATATCCACCACGCGTGAACCGCCGATGCGCGTCTTCATCAAAACGAAGCCGGCGTGGTCCGAAGTCACCTCGCCGATAATCGCCGCGGCGCGTCCGA
>Ga0302319_10026881_pt1 | contig 10114 bp, 8 predicted proteins | sample Bog_T0_2_FD_203319 | JGI IMG/M metagenome (GOLD analysis project Ga0302319, IMG submission 203319) | Peat permafrost microbial communities from Stordalen Mire near Abisko, Sweden - Bog_T0_2 | ecosystem: Environmental > Terrestrial > Soil > Wetlands > Peat | place: Sweden: Abisko, Stordalen Mire...
CGACGCCGCCTGATCGGGACTCCTGCAAACAGCTTCCGCCACGAATGCGCCGTAGTTGGCTCGAGACCTGGCCGCCGACGGATTGGCGCCAAACATTCCAGGAACCCGCCCGCCCAGCCTTGTACGTGCGGCGCGTCACTCACTCGGAGCGCCGTCGCACACTTCCCCTAACGGGACTTGGGGACAACGTCCGGGATTCCACTTCCGTGAGTAGCGCGTTTCTCGTCAATGGACCCTGTTTACGTTCTCCCGCATGATATGACGCCGGTTGTTCCCACACTCGGGCTAAGGCGAGCCGATTTTTTGACGTCGTTTTGACGAGCCTTGAGCTAGCGTTATAAGAGTGCGGCAGGCCGGAGAGTACAAATGGACCGCCCAGCCCAGCCAGTAACGGTCCGCAAAGGGGCCGCGCGGGATGATCTTAGGTGATGACCGGCCTGGCACTCCCTGGCTGCCCGCGACGTGATCGGCAATTCGATGTTCGATTCAGAAGGTTTGATCAGTTAACGAAACGAGAGAGAAAGTACAATGACCCCAAATACCCAGCTACCGATGCCCGGCTCGGAACTCTTCATTCATAACAAGGACTCCGCCCCGGCTTATTGGTGGCTAGATACACTGTGGATCGTCCTCGCGGATTCGAGCGACACAGGCGGTCGCTATTCCCTGATGGAGGAGATAGCGTCTAAGGGCTCAGGCCCGGGTCCGCACAAACACACTTGGTCCGACGAGACCTACTACATTATGGATGGTGAGATCACCTTTTTGGTCGGCGACGAAATCAAGACCGCGCGAACTGGCGACTACGTCATGGTCCCGCGGAATACCCGGCACGCTTTTCGCGTGGAGAGTGAGACAGTGCGCTTCCTCAATGGCTACACGCCCGCCAGCCTCGAGGCTTATGTCGTGGAGTGGGCAATGCCGGCAACCGAACGCGTTGTTCCCCCCAAGGGGGTTTCCCCGACGATGGAGTTCCTCGCGACGAACCCTGAACTTCTTAGCAGGTACGGCATGGACATATTACCCGGCCCCGATCCTCTGCGTCCTGCGGGGTGAAACCCGCTCAAGTCGACTCAAATGAAAATGCCGCTATCCAGCCGTTTAATTTTCGCCCTTCTGGCATTTCTTTTGCCGTTAGGCTCGCATCTCGCGGATTTTAACAGCACTCACATTTTCAATCCTCGCTGGCCGCCACATGCAAAATTTCATGGAGGACAGACTCTCATGTTCTCTTGGCTCCTTGGAATCTGCTCGGTATTTTTTTCCTGGCGAAAGTCAAAGGATCGACTTACTTCTGTCCTAGCCGCCTCTCTTTTTGCGGCGGTCTACTGGGTTGCCCAAATTGGCGCGATCTTTTATCCGGGTACGGCAGTCTTTGATCCAGACACAATTACACCAGCGAGTATGTTGATGGGTATTCCTGGGCAAGTTTACGCGGAACTGTTTTTTCTAACACTCACAGGAGCGGCAACTTGGCTCGCGCTTAAGTCAAATGCGAAGTGGATAGATTAAACCGGGGGGGACTTGCGATCTATTTACGGAGAGAACATGCCTTCGATCCAAACGCATTGAAATGAAGCCAGCTGCCACCGACGTTAATGGTACAGTCCAATAAATCTGAATCTTAAGACCTCCTAAATCTGAACTCTTGCTGATCTCACAATGACCCCACAAATTCGTCTCCTCGGAATCTCCGGCAGCTTGCGAAAAAGGTCCTACAACACCGCAATCTTGGCCGCTCTCGCCGAAGCAGTGGCCGCAGAAGCAAATTTGGAGCTTTTCCCGCTCAATGAAGTGCCCCTATACGATGAGGATGCGGACACCCCAACACCTCCCACCGTCATCGTTCGGTTGAGGGCTGCTGTCGCCTCGTCACATGGGATAGTGATCGCCTCGCCAGAATACAATTTTGGAATTTCTGGCGTACTCAAGAATGCCCTCGACTGGATCTCTCGCCCGCATGGGAAGTCGGGACTCACCGGTAAGCCGGTACTGACCATCACCTCATCGCTTGCTACGACCGGCGGCGTCCGCGCTCAGGCTCAACTGAACGAGACACTGATTGCGATTGCGGCGCAGCTCGTCTTGCGTCCACAAGCTGTGATTGGCTCGGTGCATACAAAAATGACCGAGGGCAAATTCACCGACGCCGATTCACTGAAGTTCCTGAAAGACGGCATTGCAGATTTGCTGCGAGACATTGAGCGTTATGGGTCAGCCATCCGTCAGGAATCGTAAGAGAAGCTTAAAGGCTGAGGCAGGAATGGTTTGAGAGACTATGTTGAAAAGGCTTGCCGCGACCGCGAGGGTCGACGACATCTGAGCGTGCCACTCTCATTCGGCTGCCAACCGAGGGAGTCGGTTTCCTCTCTCGAAATCCAATTTTGCGCTGGAAACTAGCTCCCCTGTAGAATTCGCGTCAAACAAAGACAACAAACCCCTTCGAACCCACTGGCCGCGATGACTGCTGATAATATTCGCGGTTTGTCAAACTTCTTCGCTTGGATGTCGTCTTCCGTCCGCGCCATATCGGAGTCACAAGAAAATGTCGAGTCTTTGGACTTGTCACCGCCCCCTTGGAATTTGTTTGAGACATAATCCAACCCGGCGACTAACCAACGTAAAGAGCGGCAGTTTCGCTTTCTCGGCTAACGGGAAGGGGTGCTGCCGAACGCTGGAGCCGACAAGCCAATCCACATGAGTGAGAAGTCGCTATCTCGCTGATTTGAGAGTTTGACGCCTGTTCCGGTCGGATCACGCGCGACTCGTACAAAGCTCCGATCCAGCGTGCGGACGCGAAGCCCCGCTAAGAAGATCGCGATCAAAGGCGTAGTGTTTACCTGCCACTTTGACGCTTTGTCGGCATGTCGTTCATATGGTCCTGAAACGCCGCTATGGGAAGTGTACGGCTGGCTCCGGGTGTATGGTCGTTTCTAAACCGGCCCAAATCTGACTGCGTGAGAAGTAAGCGTAAGTGGCTTTGGAATCAGGCAGTTTGGCCGGCTTAAAACGACTTATACGGTCCAATCTGTGCACGCGCGCCTAAGTCATTCGCTGCAAGGGTTAGATGTGAAGCGGGCATCAGATTGGCCGTATAAGTCGGCCACTCGGAGAAAGCTGCAAACCCTTGCAACCTGCCCGCTCCAGGCGCCTGGCGCCCCCGCAACTAAGCGGACGCTATCCTCAATTCAGCAATGAACTGGAAAAACCTATCCATCATCGCCCTGCTCGGTCTGATTGCCTGCGTTTTCGGGCTGGTCCTCAGCCAATCCGTGCTCGGCACCGGTCCCGTCACCATTGCCATTCAGGCGCTCGCAGTGTGCCTTTGGATTTGGGCCCGGCTCACCTTCGGCTCCCGAAGCTTCCACGCCGCGGCCAATCCCACCGCGGGCGGACTGGTCACCAACGGTCCGTACCGCTACCTGCGCCATCCCATCTATGCCTCGATCCTGTACTTTTTCTGGGCCGGCATCGCAGCCCATCCCTCGATTCTCGGCGCGGCCCTCGCGCTGCTGGCCACAGGAATGACCGCGCTGCGCATTGCGGGGGAAGAGAAACTGCTGGTGCAAAGATACCCGGAGTACACAGACTACGCGCGTAAGACAGCCCGCGTGATTCCCTTCGCTCTGTAGCCATTGCGCCGCGACCTCAACTGTGATGTCGTATTCGTATGAATTTCAGGTTGTGTCCGGTTGTGGCGATGACCGCTCTCGTGAGCGCGTTTGCCCAAAGCGGCGGCGATACGAAGAGCTGGACCGCCCAAGAAGATCACCAGAACATGATGGATCAGCTCGGCATCAGGGCGCTTCGACCCGGCCCGAGCGGCAATGAAAGCGCGCCCAACCACGCCAACTACGACGAAGCCACCGCGAACCCTTATCCCGATCTGCCCGACGCTCTCACGTTAAAGAGCGGGAAGAAGGTTACAACAGCGGACATGTGGTGGCATCAGCGCCGGCCCGAAATCATCGAAGACTTCGAGCGCGAAGTGTTCGGCCGCATTCCCGCCAACGTTCCGAAAGTGACATGGGAGGTGACGAAGACCGCCGAAGCTTTGGTAGCTGGTCATCGCGTGATCGGAAAGCAGCTGCTGGGACACGTCGATAATACGTCGGATCCTGAGATCAAGGTTGATATTCAGATGACCCTCGTGGTCCCGGCCGATGCCAAAGGACCCGTGCCTGTCATGATGATGTTCGGCGGCCGCACCATCCCTGAGGTAGCGTTCCCGGCGCCTGTATTTCCGGGCCGCGGGGCGCCTCCCACAGGCCGTGGGCCCGCGCCTCCGCCCGCTAATTCCGATCCGTCCGCAACCGAACAAATGATCGCCGATGGCTGGGGTTTCGCCTCCATCAACCCTGCCAGCATTCAGGCCGATAACGGCGCAGGTCTCAGAAAAGGCATCATCGGCCTCGTGAACAAAGGCGCTCCGCGTAAGCCCGACGACTGGGGCGCTCTGCGTGCCTGGGGCTGGGGCGCCTCACGCGGCCTCGATTATCTTGAAACCGAGAAGGCCGTCGACGCAAAGAAGGTCGGCATCGAAGGCGTATCGCGATACGGTAAAGCCGCGCTGGTCGCGATGGCATTCGACACGCGCTTTGCCGTGGTGCTGATCGGCTCATCCGGCGAAGGCGGGGCCAAACTGCATCGGCGCAACTGGGGCGAGGCTGTCGAGAACCTGACAGGCTCCGGCGAATACCACTGGATGGCAGGGAACTTCCTGAAGTACGGAGCTTCCGACGCAACCTTCGGCGCGAAGACCGCCGCGGACCTGCCGGTGGACGCCCATGAACTCATCGCCCTCTGCGCCCCTCGTCCCACCTTCGTCAGCTACGGCGTGCCGGAAAAAGGCGATGCGAAGTGGCTCGATCACCAGGGAAGTTTCATGGCCGCGGTTGCGGCTCAGCCGGTGTTCCGTCTGCTGGGCGCCCAGGACCTCGGTGTGAAGGAGGATTATCATGCCGCGAAGATGCCACCGGTGAATACCGGGCTGCTCGAAGGGCAGTTGGCGTGGCGCCAGCACGATGGCGGCCACACCGACGCTCCGAACTGGAAGTACTTTCTTCCGTGGGCCGATAAGATGCTGCTCATATTCGCGCGGAGCGACGTGCCCGCACCGCGAGACGACGCAAATTCAAAGCTCGCGCATGAGCAGTTGCTTGCGAAAGCGAAGCAGGGCCGCATCGATGTCTATTTCGAAGGCGATTCCATTACCCGGCGATGGGGCGCGACGGATTATCCGGAGCTTCTTGAGAACTGGAAAAAGAACTTCTTCGGCTGGAATGCCGCGGATTTCGGATGGGGTGCCGATCGCGTTGAGAACATTCTCTGGCGTCTCGAGAACGGTGAACTCGATGGCGTCAACCCAAAGGTGATCGTGCTGCTGGCCGGCACCAACAACCTCGGAGGCCCTGCGGCTGACGTTCTGACAGGCCTCGCGGCCGTTGTGCGCGTGATGCAGGCGAAAGCGCCGAACGCCACCATCATCCTCACCGCGATCTTTCCCCGCAACGATAACTTAGCAGTGATGCCCGAGATCGACGCTATCAACGCCGGTCTGGCGAACATGGCAAAGATGGCCGATGGCGGAAAGATCCGGTACCTGAATATCAACGGTCAACTGGCCGATTCCGAAGGCAGACTCCGCGATGGCATGATGAACGCCCGCGACCGGCTGCATCCTGCATTGAAGGGTTATCAGGTATGGGCCGATGCGCTGAAACCGCTGCTGACGGAACTGCTCGGGCCGCCCGCCGCCGAGGACCATGCACCTCCGCCTACCGGCGATCCTTCGGCGCATAAGTCTTCGTGAACCCATTCCCCGGATTGGTGATGGTAAAGCTGCCGTCCTTCCGCGCCGAGACCTTGATCCACTTCCCGCCTGCGGTGCCCGCCGCATTGGCAATGAAGTTTGCCGGGACATTGGCCTTCTCTCCGGCGGCAGGCGAATAGTTCAGCTGCCAGTAATCCTCAAGGCCAGGCGCCGCTTCGATAATCCCGTAGACTTCCGCCGAGGCCCCGTGGTCAGGCGCATTATCCGCGATCACCACGCGAGGCCGCAACGCATTCACCATCACCGGCGAGTTGCCGTTTTCGATAGCGTGATTCGCGGTCATATACAGGTCGACTGTCCCGACCCGATTCATCGGGCAAAACAAATCGCGGTCTTTATTCCACGTCAGATCGGCCGGATCCAGCATCCGGAACTTGCCATACGTGATCAGCAATGTAATCGCCTGGGAGTTCTCATTAGTGTCGTGATCGTCCACGACACCGGAGCGATTGGGTCCCCAGACCTTGCGCGGAGTCGTATCGCACGCGGGATTGGGTTGTCCCGCGCCCTTCAGCGGTTCCGCGATCGTCTTGCCCGCCGCCATGACAACCAGCACATCGAAGCCTTTGATGGGAATTCGATCGCCGGCCTTCACGACGATGTGTTTCGCCTTCGCCGTCAGGGCATCGTACGCTTCCACGTTCTTGATGGTTGACGGCTTCATTTGAACGTTCGCGCCGTGGTCCACGTAAGTGACCACGGGCACCTTCGCCACCAGCGGAGGCACCCCGCCCACATGGTCGCCATCGTAATGCGATACCACCATGTAATCGATCTTCTTAACGCCGAGCGCATTGCACGCTGCGACTACGCGGTCGACTGTCGCGGGAATACCGGCGTCAATCAGCATGGTGTCACCCGAAGGAGAAATAAACAGCGACGCCTTCCCGGCCACATCCACCACATACATATCGAGCGTTTCAGCCCCTGCCAGGGCCGAAACAGTCATCAGCACAATTGCCGCAAGTCTCATCACAATGCCGGGATCTTATCACGTATCAGGCAGGACAGGCGGCTCCGCGTGTCAATTTAAAAAAATCGCGAGACCTCGACCTCGGCCCCATCGCCAAACATCGCAAGCGGAATGCGATCACCGGCCCGGTAGACCGTTTCTTCGGAACTCCGCCGCGTCACGGTGACCATCGTTCGCTTCGTGTCAACCACCCAAAACTCTTCCGCACCGGTCGAAAGACACAGCGCGGCTTTTTCCCGCATTTCAGCTCGGGTATTGGATGGAGACAGGACCTCAATCACAAGTTCCGGCGAGCCCCTCAGGTTATCGTCGTCGGATGTGCTGTCCCAGCGCGCCCGCGATACAAACGCGACATCGGCGCCTCGCAGGTCATATTCCGGAAGGGCTCGGAAGGCGACCTCGTACGCCACAATACCTAAGTGCTGTGCCAACGGCTGGAGCAATTCGACCAGGCGCAACTGCACCTTCGCATGCTTCATCTTTGGGCGTGTCAAAGTAACCAACATCCCCCAATGGAGTTCCTGGATGACGTCTTCGCGGCCAGGCAACAGCCGGTATTGATCGACGGTCATCAATAAAGGTTTGGCAACGGCGCCCATGCAGATAACCTTCCTATTGTCTCACCGGTCCGCCTCTCACCTGCACCCCGGCATAACAAAAGAACCAATGCGCGTGCTCGAAGAAGCCGCGCCCTTCTTCAGATAATTCCCCGTAAACCAAAACGTACAATCATCCGACGGATCCACCACCAGTGTCGTGTAATCCTCCCATCGCAAACTCCCTGTCTGCGACCCCTGGCCGTCCGCCAGTACCGACTCATGGAACGTCAACCGATTCCTCGGGTCCCTGGCCAAACGCCCGGCAAACCGCTGGCCCGGATACTGCGGATCGCCGCCGAACGAATAGCCAATTCCGATATTCCCCTTGCGGTCCATCGCCATGCTGGCCAGCCAGCGATAGAATCCATCGGGCGAGTAGGTCGATTGCTGATACAACACCGGATCGCGCGCCTTGTCGAACCGGAATTCATACCAGCGAATGCCCCCGCCATGCGCCGCCGTAGCCACCGAATGCTCCGCCAGAATCGACTCATGCCCGCCGAAATTCCGATACACAAGCCGTTCAATAAGCTTGTCGCCCTGCGAATCGAGCCTTCGCTCCGTGCCAGGCTGCGAGACGCAGTTGCTGAGCTGACCGTCGCACAGGTAATGATACGGAGCCACCGCAATCTTCTTCGGCGCCGAAACGCTGGTCTTTGACGCATCACTCCAGTCGACATGCACTTTATAAAAATAAATTCCGTCATCCTGAAAAATCTTCATCAGTTGCGTGCCGCCGGTCGACATCATGATGTTGGGTGCGCCCGCCGGCGGGGGCCGCATCCCGTCCACGGAAGCATTCAGCATGAACACGCCGCCATCGATCACCACGCACTGCTCGCTCGCCGGCAATCCCTTCAGCATCCTGGCGCGATCCGCTATACAGTCGTGCTTCTGGGTAATTACGTCCGGCAGAAGATTATCGCTGGTGCTCGTCGGATTGTAATAGCCATCGGGCCAGATCGCCGGACGCGGATAATCGGGAAACAGCGGCCGCTGAAATTCATAACGGTAATAAGTCCCCAACGGATCGGAAGTCGCGCTCACCGCATAACACATCGCGTAAGGGCCTTCCGGACTGCCCGGCGGCCGCGTGAAAACCGGCAGCACGATCAGCCAGCGCTGCGCCAGTTGGTCGTAGCGCACAACGGTATCGCTGTTGTTAGTCACGCCGCAGCGCACTCCGAAGCCCGCAAACACGGTGTCATTCGGAACCGGCCCGTAAAGCAGCTTGCCCGCCTTATCGAACACCGCCATATTGCCGTTGAGGATTTGAAAAATGTGATGCGGACCCACCGCGAGGCTGATATCGATGCCCCCGCGCCCGCCGCCGCTAAAGCCTTCGCCCATTCCGTCGAAGCTGACTCCAGGCTGAATCGCGGGACGTTTGCCCTGCGTCCTCTGTTCGACCGCGGCGCCTGCGGCCCCGATCTCAGGGGCGGGCGGAGGCGGCGGAATCGGTGGTGGCCCGCCTGCTCTTGCCCCGCGTCCACGGCCACTTGACGGCGATACAGGTATAGGCTGAGTCGAACCCAAACCACGGCCCGGTCCTTCAATCGAACCCTGGTGCTCGGCCACACTCTCCACTGCGGGATGGATCGCGACAGCCTTATCGGGAATAAACTGCGCCATCACGCTCAGCCCCGCTGCCACTGCCGCCACCATGGTCTCCAGCACAGACTCACCTCTTCCGAAGCATACCTGTTCGCGCGATTAACCGGCTGGCACCCAGGGCCTCGGCCTTTTCGAGCGCCTCCGGAGCGCTCACCTTAACATCGGGTTCTACGCCGATTCCTTCCCAGCCCTTTGGTGAAAACGGATTAATCGCTCTCACCTCGGTAATCCCCATCCCGAAATGCTCGTCGATGCGATGGAACTCCCCGGCATGCTCCGCACCCCGGGTTGTCTCACCCACCAGCGTCGCGCGCCTGAGCACTTTCAGATCGTAGCTGAACTGCTCCGCGCCGGATACGGTTCGCGATGAAGTCAGAATAAAAACCGGCTTGTCCGCCAGACGATTCCCCGCCACCGGCGACCGAGTCCAGGATCGCTCAGTGGTGTCTTCCCTGGGGTTAAACAAATACTCCGGATGATCGAACAGGTACGCAGCCATCCAGGCGACCGTCTCCGGATAACCGCCTCCGTTATCGCGCAGATCGAAGATGAGCGCATCCGCATTGTTGAGCGAAGCCATGGCAGCTGCCGCCGTAGCCTGGCAAACCGAAAGATGGGGAAATGAATCCATCTTCAAATAGCCGATATTGTGCGGCAGAATCTCGACTTTCGCAAACGTACAGTTTCGTTCTTCCATCAGTTGCCGATATTGTTCGGACACTCCTGCCGGGGGCGGTCCAGGCGAACGATTCGGCAGCGGGTTTCGACTGTAGACAACCACCAGATTCATATCGTGGCTCGTATCCCGCATTTGGCGCGAAAGCAGTTCGGCAAATGCCGCGGCATCCGTAACGTTGTCATACCCGCCGCTCTTTTCATACGCGAGCACTGTATCCGAAACTCGGGATGCCACATCCCGGTCGATATAGTGGTGCTTCAGATTGGCTACTACCGACTCAATGACCCGCCGGCGCTCCGTAGAATCTAAGGAGACCCCACCGGTTTGGGCGACAACATGGGAAACACCTAATACTGCCAATGCGATTCCTTCCCGCAACTGTCTCAAGCTCATCACGCGCTCTCCCTGCACTTCGA
>Ga0302319_10026882_pt1 | contig 10114 bp, 9 predicted proteins | sample Bog_T0_2_FD_203319 | JGI IMG/M metagenome (GOLD analysis project Ga0302319, IMG submission 203319) | Peat permafrost microbial communities from Stordalen Mire near Abisko, Sweden - Bog_T0_2 | ecosystem: Environmental > Terrestrial > Soil > Wetlands > Peat | place: Sweden: Abisko, Stordalen Mire...
TGTCGGCCAAGGCATGCGCGTCCATTTGCAACAAGTCGGTCGGCCCGAAGAAATCGCACACTGCCTGCACCCGGCTCGAAACATCGGGTTGCTCACCTTTCTCAAACGCCTTCACGCCTCCCGACGCGCCAACCAGAGCGACCAGATGGCCGCCGGCGGAACTGCCCCAGACGCCGAAGCGATCCGGGTCAATGTTGTATTCCCTGGCATGCGCTCGCAGCCAGCGAATAGCCGCTTTGCAGTCTTCGATCTGCGCCGGGAAAATTGCGTCGCTGCTCAACCGGTAATCGAGGCTCGCGACCGCGTAGCCGCGTTCGGTGAAGCTCTGCCGCAGGGGCGGACAATCCGCCTTGCTTCCCGCGGACCAGCCCCCGCCATGAATCCAGATGAGGAGCGGCACAGGCCCGTCCGCCTTTTCCGGCGTGAAAAGATCCAGCTTCTGCCGTGCGTGGCCGTTGGCCACATAGACAATGTCGCGTTGCGCATTGACCGGAGCAGCCGCCGTGGCGAAGGGCTCGCTGGAAATGACGGCGGCGAGCGCGATGAGCGGGAGGAGGCGTCTGATGTTCATGACGGTGGTGAGGTGCGTGAAGTATAAGCCGCCGCTGACGGCGGAAGTTGCGGGAAATCCAGATCACAAAACCCGCCGTCCATCGCGCGCGGGCCGGCAAGTGCGAAGGCTCGAATCTTGAACTCGGGGCGTTATTCCTTGCTGGGTTTCGGGTCAGAACTCGAAGCCTCATCCTTCGTGACATCCTCGAAGGAGCGGCGCACTTTCTCGATCTCCTTCCGATAGTGGTCGGCGTCACCATAATCAAAGAAGAATTTGTAACGGCTGTGCATGGACTTCATCCGAAGCGCGTGCTTTATCGGACACCAATATTGCTCCGTCCGCGCCGCCACCTCCGAAACGTAGGCGAGGACACCGTTCCCGTAGGCGCAATACTCGCAGTTGAGTTTCTCCAGGAAGTTGAGATAGCCGAGGCGACTGCGGTCGAGCAGGATGTAATCAGTCCGGCGCACCTTCGGAATCCCGTAGATGCCAAAACAAGTCGCCTGATAAAAGGAGACCACGAGATCCAAAATGACGAACGGCAGCAGGCAGGACCAGATGATCGGCGCCGTTGATAGCACCAGGAAAGATGAATCCAGAAAGTATCGATGAATGCGCTTGCTGAGCTTCGCATGCTGGACCATCGCCTCCTTGGTAAAGCGCACCTTTTTCGCTCTCACTTCGTAAAAGAAATCTGCTTCCTTCCGCCGAAGCTCGTGCATCATCTCGTTCTCCAACTCCCGCATCTTTCCGACTAACGAATCGAGTTTATCGCTCATTGCGGTGGATGCTCGACCCGTTTGGCGCGCATGCAAGCCATTACGCCCCGTGAGTGAAAACGATGGGAAAGGCGCCCACGCGCAAGCTCGAATTTAGCTCCATGAAAGAGAGCGCCCGGCTTTCACTCACTGAGGGTCCGGGAAGAATTCCTTCAAGAAATCCCCGGTCGTCGCTATTCGCTCGATGATTCCCGCGTCGTCGTTTTTGGGGGAACCCACTCGCGCCGCGATCGGGTAGGCCTCCATCCCGGAAGCATCGTAAGGAATGAGAAAGGACTTTAATTCCTCCAGGCTCCGGCCGGGGTCCAGCCACGCTGCCCGCCGATCCATCGGGAGAATCGCGGGCATGCGGTCATGGATGGGCGCCATTAATGGGTTAGCGGTCGTCGTGATGATCGAGCAGGTTTTCACCTCCTCCCGGGTGGCGGGGTCCTGCCAGGATTCCCACAGCCCGGCGAACGCAAACGGCTCGCCATTCTTCAGCCCGATATTGTAGGGCTGCTTGCCCGCGCCCATTTTTTGCCATTCAAAAAAACCGTCCGCGGGCACGAGACAGCGGCGTTTTTTGAAGGCGGTGCGGAAGGCCGGTTTTGTCGCGACCGTCTCGCCCCGCGCGTTGATCAAGCTGGCGGCGATTTTTCTATCTTTCGCCCACGATGGGATGAGCCCCCATTTGACGGCGGAAAACTCTCTTGGGCTCTCGTCGAGGACCACAAACACCGTCTGGGTCGGCGCGATGTTGAACCGGGCGGGAATCTGCGTGCCTCCCAGGCGCACATCGTTGAGATCTCCATAGAGTTCTGCGTTGCTCAGTCGGTATCGTCCGCACATGGCCGTCATCCTGGGGAGTTCGGCGCTCCTTGACGAGCCGGATTCCGCGGAGTAGTGTACGGGCGAACATGTATTTCGCGAAAACGCCCGAAGAAATGAAAACGTTCATTGCGGAGACCCGCGTCCACCTGTGCAGGTGCGCGAATTCCGGCTGCACGAACACCTTCGCGAAATCCGTTTTCATCCCATCCCGCGAACCGCGCCAAAGTGCATATGCCACCAATTCAAACTCGGATGAAAAAGTTAATCCTTAAAATCGAAGCCCCGGAAGACCTTGAACCGGGCGAAATCCTGCGCGCGATTTCCGGCCTGGGGATCGAAGGAATAATCATGGAGCCAAGGGAAAAATCCACCGGCGATCCCTGCCAAATGAGTTTCGAATGGGAGACGCGCCCGACTTCCGATGCCCTCTCCTAACGAGGTTCCTGGGAAGGAGTGAAGTTTCGCGGCAATTTGAAAAAATGAGGTGTATCCTCGCGATTTCATCCGATCATATTCCGCCATGGACAATCCGGACAAAGACGAACAATTCTATCGCGACACGGAGAGCATCGCTTTTCCCAAGCTGGACGATCGGCAGCTCGCGCTGCTGGAGCCGCTGGGCAAACGGCGGACGGTGGTCCACGGCGAAGTGCTCTTCAAAGCGGGCCAGCGCGATGTCAGCATGACCGTTGTCCTCACCGGCGAGATCGAGGCCTTCGAAGCGCGCGATGGCCGCGAGCAGATTCTCGCCACGGCGGGACCCCGCGATTTCATGGGCGACGTGGCGATGCTCAACGGCACGTCGGTGCTGGCCAGCGCGCGGGGCAAGGCGCCGGAATCGGAGATTCTCGAGGTGCCATCCGCGGACATCCGGCGGGCGCTCGCCGAATTGCCGGGCCTGGGCGAGCCGATCGTGAACGCGTTTATCATGCGCAGGGAACGGCTGCGGCGGGACCGGGAGTTTGCGGGTCTGCGCGTGGTGGCCCGGGGCGACTCACGCGAGGGGCACCAGCTCCACGATTTCCTCGACAAAAACCACATCCCGCATCGGTTCATCGCGCTCGAAAGCGAGGACGGGCAGGCGCTCTGCAAGCGCTTGAATCTGGCGAACCGCGATCTGCCTGCATTGATTACCGCGAGCGGCATGCCGCTGCGCCGGCCGTCCTTGCGCGAGGTCGCGCAGATCGCCGGCCTGCTGCGGCCGCTGGCGGAGCAAACCGAAAGCGATATCCAGTGCGATGTGGCGATTATTGGCGCGGGGCCGGCGGGTCTGGCGGCGGCGGTCTGCGCCGCGTCGGAGGGCCTGAAAACGGTGGTGCTGGAAAGCTACGCGCCGGGCGGCCAGGCTGGCTCTTCGTCGCTCATCGAGAATTTCTTCGGCTTTCCGACCGGCATCAGCGGCGGCGATTTGACGTATCGCGCGCAGCTCCAGGCCTACCGGTTCGGGGCGAAATTCTCCACGCCTTCGCAGGCCCTCTCGCTGACCTTCAGTGAAGGCGACCACCCTGCCGCCTTGAATGTCGAAGGCTGCAACGCCACGCTGCACGCGAAGTGCGTGATCATCGCGACGGGCGCCGAATACCGGCGAATCGAGGCCGAAAACCGCGAGGATTTCGAAGGGGCCGGTGTTTACTATGCCGCCACGGCGCTCGAGGGGCAGCTCTGCCGCGGTTCGACCGTCGTCGTCGCGGGCGGCGGAAATTCGGCCGGGCAGGCGGCCATGTTCCTCTCCGAATGCGCGGACAAAGTCGTGCTCATCATCCGCGGCGAGGATCTCTCCAGGAGCATGTCCAGCTATCTGTCGCGCCGGGTCGAGACGAAGCCGAATATCGAGATTCTCTACCGCACCGAGATTCGAAAGATGACTGGCGGAAAGACGCTCGAAGCTGTCGAACTGGAGAATACCCAAACTGGCGAACGGCGCACGGTGCGGACGCCCGCCGTCTTTTCGATGATCGGCGCCAAGCCGTGCTCGACCTGGCTGCCGCCGGAGATCGAACGCGATGAAAGGGGCTTCATTAAGACCGGACACGCCGTCGCCGAGGCGCCCGCCTGGAAAGCCGCCGGGCGCAAACCGGGAGCGCTCGAGACGAGCCGGCCGGGAATTTTCGCCGCCGGCGATGTCCGCTCCGGTTCCGTCAAGCGCTGCGCGGCGGCGGTCGGCGAAGGCGGCATGGCTGTAGAAGGCGTCCATGATGCGCTCGGAACGTATGCATGATCGCGGGTAGATAGCATGAAGCGGGTCAACTCACTCATCCTTTCGAGTGCTGTCGCCTGCGCCCTGGCGCTGGCAAACCCCGCGGAAGCAGCGCGCGGTGGGGGCGGGCATGGTGGCGGCGGTCGGGTCGGTGGCGGATTCCGCGGCGGTGGTCGCGGCTTCGGCGGGCGTGGTCACTACTATGGCGGCCGGCACTATTGGCATGGCCGCTGGTGGGGGCCCGGATACTATGGGCCGGACGCTTTCGCGGACGCGCCGTTTTTCTTCCCGGGATTTCTCGAGGGAGGAGGGGGAGGCTGGGGTGGATGGGGAGGCCGCTATCATGGTCGTGGCGGTCGTTACCGCGGTCGCGGCGGCCGCGGTGGTGGTCACGGCGGACGCCACCGATAGCCTTCCGATAAGATAGGAGCGCATCCTGGAGGCTCTAAGGTTGCATCGGGCGCTGGATAGTTGCTATTCAAGCCCGCCCTTCCAATCCAAGTCCGCCTCTCCCAAACTTTCCGCCCATGTTCTCCCGCGTTTTCATCCTCGCCGCCAGTATTGTCACACTCGCGTTCCCGGCCTTCGCCGCCGAACCCGCTGTCGAAACCTTCATCGATCCCGCGCAAGCCGGGCCGGATTTCCCGGTGCAGGGTGAGTACAAAGGGCAGGATTGCGCCGCGCAGGTCATCGCCCTGGGCGATGGCAAGTTTCACATCGTGGGCTGGAGCAAGGGACTGCCGGGCGACGTGGAAGGCGCCGAAAAGAAGGTGGAGGTGGATGCCCATCGCGAAGGCGACAAGGTGATCTTCGAAGGCAGCGGATGGCGGGGCGCGATCGAGAGCGGTCAATTGCGGGGAACCAACGACGACGGACGCACCTTCGAATTGAGCCATGTGGAGCGGAAGTCTTCCACCGAAGGCGCGAAACCGCCCGAGGGCGCGGTGGTGCTCTTTGACGGCACGAACGCCGATGCGTGGAACGGCGGAAAGATGGACGACCGCAACCTGCTGTTCTGCGGGATCAAATCGAAGCAGAAGTTTGGCGATTGCGCGATCCACGTGGAATTCATGACGCCATTCAAACCCGCGGCGCGCGGGCAGGCGCGGGGAAACAGCGGCGTGTATGTGCAGGATCGCTACGAATGCCAGGTGCTGGATTCCTTTGGATTGAAAGGGGAGGACAATGAAATGGGCGGCATCTATCACACCTCAAAGCCACTCTTGAACATGTGCTTCCCGCCGCTCACCTGGCAGACTTACGACATCGATTTTGAGGCGGCGCGCTACGATTCCGAAGGCAAGAAGACCAGGGATGCCGTGATCACGCTCAGGCTCAACGGCGTGCTGGTGCAGGATCACGCGGACGTGCCCAAGCCCACGCCCGGCGGCGCCCCCGAGACCCCCGAGCCCGGTCCGATCCAATTGCAGGGCCACGGCAATCCCGTCTTCTTCCGCAATATCTGGGTGGTGGAGAAGAAATGACGAAACCAGATTGATATGACCCGCGGTCACCGCGCAGCGTGAAGATTCTGAATGAGGAATGGCCGCAAAAAGGCGCAAAAGGCACAAAAAGAAGGAACCTTCGAATCCAGTCATTTTTGAGCCTTTTGAGCCTATTTGCAGCCAATGCCTTCCTACCCCATAAGAACCCGGCTGAATTTTCGGGCCAGAATGACGAATGACGAGACTCTCATCGCGTGCGCCTGCGGGGCGGCGCATTGAGCGGAGGCCTCGGCGTGATTGAGGTCGGTGACGATTTCGAAGTGATTGCCAGCCGGCTCGGTCGGAAAGACCGCGTGGGTTTGAAGCCTATTCGTTCAAGTCAACACGCAGATGAATAGTCCGCCCGTAGCTCAACTCGATAGAGCAGCTCGCCCGGTATCCTGCTGCCGCGAGCCCCTCGACCGCCACCTCGACGGTCTTCTAATTTTTATAGGGCATTTTCCCCCGAATCCGCCCAAATCGTTCGGAGTCATCCGGAGTCCATCGGCACTCGTTTCACAGAGAATGCGTTCTCCTTCCGAGTCCTCCCGAAAACTCCCAAATTTCGCAACAGGGTTACTTTTTCGGGTTACTATTGGGGAAGCGGTTTCGTGACCGCAGGCGCTCTTGATCTGCCTAAGCGACGGACGCATGGAGCCATTCGTTCCAACGCATTGTTAGATGTTTCAGGGCGCGCAGGATGAGATCCAACCCTGCCTGAGGGTGTCTAGAGCGTCGCTGTCGTAAAAGAGTGGCTCCAAGGCTAAGTCCATCACAGATTCACCGACGGCGCACCAAGCTTGAAATTCGGAAAAATCCTTACTGGCGATGCAGCGTGCGACATACTCGCCACAGTTGGCCTCTTGCGTGGCAAGAATCCGAATGATCTCCGGCATGGCTTCCGCTTGAGGCTTGGCGCCGATGGCAGCGTAGGCAAACGCGCAATCCTCTGCAATGACGCGCCAATGGAAAAAGACGTTCCAGAGGAATTGGGCTAAGCCGCCATTCGTGATTTCGCTCTCCAGAACACGCATTGAAAGGAACATCCTGATGTTTCGCGGCACCGCATCGTAGCCGTGATAGTCAACGTCGCGAAACCGCGGCGAACCGTAATCGCGGAACAGCCCGTCAATGATGCTCTGCTCGGTGGCCATTGGTCTTCGTTCACGGGAGACGCGAGAATACGTCCAACAAGAATTCGACGCTGGGGCGTTTGGCATGCTTCTTTGATCGCTGAGGAGAATGCTTCGCGTCCTTCGAATCGCTTTCGTGGGCGAGTTGAACAAGCGAGATCATGGCATCTTTATTCCCGGACAAAAGCAGAGCTCACAAGTAAAAATGCGATGACCGGAGCCCGCGAAACCCCCGAGCAATTACGAGAGGGGGCGCGCGGCCCCCTCAAGCCCCGCGTTCCGGGGGGAACATGGCCTCCGGTCGCTGCCCGCTCCGCGCTCCGCTTGGCGGCTTCGCCGAAGTGCGCGGGAGCCGATTTCAAAACGGTTGACGGATCGGCGGGGCGGCGAAGTCGATTGGCTGGCAATCGCCCGTTCTCGCCCAATCGAGCACTCGCGCCCATTGGATATGCTGTTCCGTGTAAAGCCGAACCGAGCCTTTTTCCCCGCGTCGCAGGCCTTTGGAGCGCATAAAGCGCCGATGGATTCGACGAATGCGGATCTTTTCCGGTGGTGTCTCCCGCAATTGCGGGATCAACCGACCGGCTACAAGCTTGGATGCCTCCAGCATCTCGGCGGCGCCAACACACCCCAGAAATTTCCGACATGCTCACAGGGGGTTCTTTCGCTGTCCAAAAGACGAAAGCGCCACGAGGGCGAGTTTGCTTTCAAAACGTGTGGACATTGTGTGTGCATGGTCCACTATGATGATTGAAGCACAGGAGAAGAATCCATGAGCACCGCCAGCCCATCCACTCGTATCGACCTGCGCGTTGACCCGCACAAAAAGAGCATTATCAGCCGTGCAGCGGCCATGCTCGGGGTGAACGTCACTCAATTCATCATCGAAAGGGTATTCCCGGAGGCAGAGAGAATTGTGGCCGAAGGCAATCGCACCCGTCTTTCCAAGGAAGAGTGGGAGAGGTTTTACTCAAAACTGGACGAAACGCCCAAGGATCTGCCGGAACTCCGTCGCCTGATGCAGGAACCCAGCATTTTTGTAAAGAGCTAAGCGGTGGCCTTTCTTCAACCGAGGCTGTTGGAAAAGACCGATCCCGTCGCCGGGTTTGATTGCGGCGCAGAGGAGTTGAATCGGTTCATCGAACGCTACGCCTGGCAAAGCCAGCAGAGCCAGGGCGCGCGGACGTATGTTTCGCTCTCAGACGATGGAAACCTTGCGGGCTTCTACACGCTGGCTTATGGCTCGGTGGAGTATGAGGACGCGCCCGAACGGACGCGGAAAGGTCTCGCCCGGCATGACGTTCCGGTGATGGTGTTGGCGAGACTTGGAGTGGCGAGAGAATTCCAAGGAAAGGGCTTGGGGAAGCACCTTCTCCGCGATGCGCTGTTGCGAACACTGCAAGCAGCAGACATCGCCGGGCTGCGGGCGGTCGTCGTCCACGCGAAGGATGAAGTCGCGAAGAAGTTTTATGAACGCTTTCGGTTCGAGCCGTTTCCGTCAGAGCCATTCAAGCTGGCCCTGCTGTTAAAGGATTTGCGGGCGGTGGTCGCGGGGTAATTGCACGTTTTTCCCGGCGCAACGTGCAACTCACAAGCTGAAACGTAGTTGGATGTTTGAGAGGTTTGCCCAAGGTGCTGCCATCCCTCTGGGATGAGCGCGTTTGTGGTGCGGTAACCGGTGGTGTCGCTACGCTCAACGCACCGGCTACAGGCTTTGATGCCTTCGGCATCGCTGACGGTCTACTCCACCTTCCGGAGCTGGATCGTATCCACGATCTTTTCGTGGGCGAGGGCGTTGGTGATGACCACGAGCCAGGAGCCCGGCGCGCACCAGTCCTTGAGCTTGAGGTAGGCGATGGCGTTCAAGATCGTCTGCTCCGGATCGTCGCAGAATGGCATCAAAAACGGCTCGACGCCCCAGGGAAGGAGCAACTGCCGGAAGAGCGCCTCGTTGTCCGTGAATGCGTAAATGGGAACGGCGTCGGCGCGGAGCGCGGCGAGGGTGTAGGCGAGATATCCGCTGCGCGTGAAGACGACGATCCCGGAGTTCCCCAGATCCTGCGCGAGGACGGCGGCGGAATGGAGCATCTTGGCTTTTGGCTCTTCGAGCCGGACCAGTTCATTGAGCTTCCGCTTTTCGGAGGGCTCGGTGCTCTTCGCGATATTCTTCATCACTTCCACGCACTCCAGCGGGTAGAGGCCGGTGGTGGTTTCGCCCGAAAGCATGACGGCATCCGCCCGCTCGCGCACCGCGTTGCAGACATCCGAGATTTCCGCGCGCGTCGGCATGGGCGCGGAGATCATCGATTCGAGAAGGTGCGTGGCGATGATCACGGGTTTGCCTTCCGTAAGGCAGGTCTCCACGATCCGCGTCTGGACGAGCGGAAGAATGTGGTAATCGATCTCGATGCCGAGATCGCCGCGCGCGACCATCACGGCGTCGGAAGCTTTCACGATGCCTTCCAGGTTGCGCACTCCGGCCTGGTCCTCGATCTTCGCGATGATGCGGGCCTTGGAGCCAAGCTCGTCCAGAAACTTCCGCAGCGCCAGGATGTCCTCGCTCTTGCGCACGAAAGACAGCGCGATGAAATCGATCCCCGCAGCGACGCCCACGCGGATGTCCCGCTCGTCTTTTTCGGTCAGGGAGGGCAGATTGACATCGACTCCGGGCAAATTGATGTGGCGGCGGGAGCCGAGCTTTCCGGGAATGACCACCTTGCAGCGGATGTGAGTGACGTCTTTCTCCAGGACCTGCAGCCGGATGAGGCCGCTGTCCACCAGCACGATGGCGCCGACGCTCACGTCGGCTGGAAGCCCGGGATAGTTGACATCGATTCCGGGGACGCCCTCGACTGGCGTGCCAGTGTGGAAAGCGAAGATATCGCCCGTCTTGAGATCGATCGACTCTTTGACTACCCCCGTGCGGATTTCCGGCCCTTTGACGTCCATCATCACCGCGACGTGCCTGCCGACGTCGTTTGAGGCTTCGCGGATGCGCTTCATGAGCGCAGTCACCCATTCGCCCGAGCCGTGGGCCATGTTCAGCCGGATGACATCGACGCCGCTGACGATCAGCCGTCCCAGCATTTCGCGACTCTCCGTCGCCGGGCCCACTGTCGCGACAATCTTCGTTTGCCTGTAATATCCTCGCATGT
>Ga0302319_10026887_pt1 | contig 10112 bp, 9 predicted proteins | sample Bog_T0_2_FD_203319 | JGI IMG/M metagenome (GOLD analysis project Ga0302319, IMG submission 203319) | Peat permafrost microbial communities from Stordalen Mire near Abisko, Sweden - Bog_T0_2 | ecosystem: Environmental > Terrestrial > Soil > Wetlands > Peat | place: Sweden: Abisko, Stordalen Mire...
TGATGGCGACGCCGTTGCGTTTCGTGCTTTGGAACCGGTGGATGCAGGCGCAAATGTTCGACCGGCTGCTGGTGCTGCAATGTTTTCTGCACTCCGATGATTCCTCTCGCCTGACGCTTCGCCTGGGGCGGGACGCGCAGGGCCGGCCCAAGCTGGAGGTCAAAGACGCGGTCGAGCGGGGAGCGTATTGGTCGAGCGTCAAGGCGGGCCTCAAGCTGGCGGCCAATGGGCTGAAGCTCGGCGGAGTTCCGGTGGTGCCGGCCATGCAATTCGCCGAGCCCGGCCGCAGTTATCACTCGGGCGGCACATTCCCGATGCGGCGCTCGCCCGGGCGGCTGGAGACCGACGTTCTGGGCCAATTTCCAAGCCTGCCCCGCGTGCATTTCGTGGATGCGTCGGTATTTCCCAGCATTCCGGCGACGACGATTACGCTGACAGTCATGGCGAATGCCCACCGCATCGCGACGCAGGCCGGAGAAGGATGAGCACGGTCGCGATTACCGGGGCGTCGGGGTATGTGGGGTCGGCGATATCGCGGTGCTTTCGCGCGCATGGCTGGGAGGTACTGGAGCTCGGGAGACGCAACGTGCAACGGTTTGAGTTGGGTGGTGAGGTCGCGGTGGATTGGAGCGGCGTCGAGGCGTTGGTGCATTGCGCCTGGGCCTTTGGGGTGAAGAGCGGGGAGGAAGCCGAGCGCGTCAATGTGCGGGGCAGTGTGCGGCTGATGGAAGCAGCGCGGGAGGCCGGTGTCGCGCGGGGGGTCTTCATTTCCTCGCTCAGTTGCTTCGAGGGATGCCGCTCGCTGTATGGGAAGGGCAAGCTCGCGGTGGAACCCGAAGCGCTGCGGATGGGATTTGCCGTGGTGCGGCCCGGGCTGGTTTACGGACCGCGTCCCGGAGGGATGATGGGAGCGCTGGAGAAAGCGGTAAAGGCAAGCCCCGTGGTGCCGCTGATCGGGGATGGTTCGTACCCTCAATATCTCGTGCACGAGGAGGACCTGGCGGAATTGGTGTTCAAGCTCTGCCAGGCTGGAAAAGCTCCGGCGGAGCCGGTCTCGGCGGCATCGGGCGAGGCCATTCCGTTTCGCGAATTGCTGCGGCGGATCGCCGCCCGGCATGGGCGCAAGCCGTTTTTCGTGCCGGTGCCGTGGCGGCTGATTCTTGCCGGGTTGAAAACGATGGAATCGGTGGGATTGAATCCGCCGTTCCGCAGTGACAGTCTCATCGGGTTCGTGTTTCAGAACCCGGAGCCGCATTTGGACTCCTGCATTTCGTCCTTCAGACCGTTTCAGTGAAAACATTTCTTTTCTCGGTCGATTTCGAGGAGTTCTTTGCCGCGGAGCGGCAGGAGACATTTTACCGGACGCCCCTCCCGGAATTGACCGAGCGCCTGCTCGATTTTCTTCGGCGGGCCGGGATGCGCTGCACGTTTTTCGTGGTGGGCGAAATCGCGGAGCGCTTCCCGGATGCGGTGCGCGCGATTGCGGCCGAAGGGCACGAGCTTGGCTGCCACACCCACTCGCACCGCCCGCTCGATGAGCACACACCGGCTTCATTGCGCGAGGATTTGCTGCGAAACCTGGACGCCGTAAGGGCTTGCGCAAAGGGGCCGGTGACGGGGTTCCGCGCGCCGATTCTCTCGCTGACGCGCGAGACGAGCTGGGCGCACGGCGTGCTGGCGGATTTGGGGTTCAAGTATTCGAGTTCCGTCCTGCCGGCTCGCAACCCGCTCTACGGCTGGCCTGAGTTCGGCGCGGCGCCGCGCCTGGTCGCGGGGGTGATCGAGGCGCCGGTGACGCTGGCGCGGGTGGGACCGCTTCGGGCGCCAGTGGGGGCGGGGACTTATTTTCGCTGTCTGCCGATGCCGCTGGTGCGGCGCGCCTTCGATCGATGCGCGCGGCGCGGGGAGGCGGTCGTGGGATATTTTCATCCCTATGACATCGATCCGGCGCAGGAACGGGTGATGAGCCGGGGGGTAAATGGCAGCCGCCTGATGAATGCGCTGCTCTACGTGAACCGCCGCCGGACACTCGAAAGGCTTGAGTCTTTGATAGCCGGCGGGTTTAAGATCAGGCCGTACAGTGATTTCCTCGCCGGCCATTGATTCCCCACCGCATCCCAAAGTTGCGGTCGTTGTCCCATGCTACCGGGTGCGGGAGAAAATCGTGGCGGTGGTCGAGGCGTTGATCGGGCGGGTGGATTACATTTTCGTCGTCGATGACAAGTGCCCGGAGAAATCGGGCGAATGGCTGCGGGAGCAATGCAGGCATCCCTCGGTGCGGGTGTTGTTCCATGAGACCAATCAGGGCGTGGGCGGGGCGATGATCACGGGCTGCGAGGCGGCGCTGGAGACCGACGCGGAGGTCATCGTGAAAATGGACGGCGACGGCCAGATGGATGCGCGCTTCCTGCCGCGGCTGATTGCGCCGCTGCTGGCCGGCAAGGCGGATTTCGCGAAGGGGAATCGGTTCTTCGACCTGCGCGCGCTACGGGCGATGCCGCGGACGCGGAGGATTGGGAATTTCGGGTTGACGCTGCTGAGCAAGGCCGCAAGCGGGTTCTGGCATTTGTCCGACCCGACCAACGGGTACTTCGCGTTGCGGCGCGGGGCGCTGGGCCTGGTGAATTTTCACCTGCTGGACAGGCGTTATTTTTTCGAGATCAGCCTGCTGGTGCAATTGAACGTGGTGCGGGCGGTGGCCATCGACGTGCCGATCCCGGCGATTTACGGCGATGAGACCTCGTCGCTCAACCCGCTCCGGGCGCTGATGACTTTTCCCGGCAAGTTGCTGGGTGGATTGCTGCATCGGGTATGGTGGAGGTATTTCATTTACGACATCAACATTGTCAGCGTGTTCCTCGTGGCCGGTTTGTTGATGTTCCTGGGAGGCGGGATATTCGGCGCATGGCGCTGGAGCGCGAATATTGCCGAAGGGGCGAATCAAAGCGCCGGAACGGTGGCCCTCGCGATGCTGCCGATGCTGCTCGGCTTCCAGATGCTGCTCCAGGCGCTGGTGCTCGACGTGATGGACAAACCCGCGCAACCGGTAAGTGAAACGCTGGAAGCAGGGGAAGTGAAGGAGCGGTAGCTGCGTGCGGTTGTTGGAGGGTTATGAAGAAGTATCAGGAGGTCCTCCTTTATTGCATTCCGGCATTGCTCGTGGGGATCGCGCTCAGGGCGGCACTGACGGGGCAAATGCCGTGGGGCTATGTGCAGTACGATACGGCGGAGTATCTCGAGACACCGTTCCGGCTGCTGAAGGGCGGGGCTTTCTTTGTCAATGGGAAGCGCGGATTCCTGGTGCCCATTCTATTTACGATCCCATTCTTGCTTCATATTCCGGCGCTCATTGCGATTCCGCTGGGACAGCATCTGCTGGGGCTGGCGGCCACGGCAATGTGCGGGGCGCTCGTGCGGTTCTGGTTCCGATGCTGGCGCTGGTTCATCGTCCCGGTGACGCTGTTTGCCGCGGCCAATCCCTCGATGCTCTGGTACGAACAGACGATCATGGGGGAATCGGAGTTCCTCTTTGCGTTGATATTTCTCGCGCTGGCCGGGACGCTCTGGGCGCGGAGGCAGTCGCGAGGCCGCTTCGCGTTGCTGCTGGCGGCCCTCGTCTGCGCGGCGGGCGCGCGCCCCGAGGGGCGGCTATTTTTTGCATTCGGGTTATTGCTTGCAGCGCTGGTGCTCTGGGGGCAATGGCGGCGGCTCGGCAAGTGCGCGGGGGCGATGCTGGCGGTGGCGCTGGCCGGGGCGTTGATCGTAAGGCAGAGCACCGCGCCGCAATTGCTTTACGCCTCGCTCATCCAGCTTGCGCCGGATAAGTCGCGCCTGCTGCCGGGGGTCGAGCCGTATATCATCCCCTTGCGGGACCAGGTGCGCGCGCAATCGGCCGGGGACCCGATGCAACTGGTGAAGGTATCCAAAAAGGTGCGCGATGCGATTGATCCCTATCTTTGGACCAGGGCGCGGAATGATCACATGTATTACAAGGAACTGAACCGGACGCTGCGGGACTTATGCCTGGACGCGATCCTGGCGCATCCGGTCAAGGCTGCCGGGATCCCGCTGCAAAAGTTTCGCCTGGCTGCCGATAGCTGGAGCGCCTACCAATTCAACGATCAGGCGCTGCATAGGAACCAGGTCGATGCGTATCTTGCGGATAAGTGGATGTTCGAGGCGCTCGGCAAGGGGCTGACCGGGAGAATGCTGGATAAAGCGGCGATGCAAGACTTCGTCCAGACGCGCTACCGGCCGGAGCGGGTTGCGTGGCTCGGGAGACTCCAGGCGGCGTGGAATAACGCAATCATCTGGGTCCGGTCCGCGGATCATCCGTCGCGCGAGCGGCGTTGGGTGCACGATTTCGCCGGAGGCGTGCCCGGAGGATTGGAAATGATTCCCGGAGTGCCGTGGTTCTATCCCGTCGCGCTGCTGGGGATGTTGGCGGCGGCCGTTTGGCCGGACCCGGCGCGCCGTGTGCATCTGGCCTGGGTGCCGGTGATGCTGGCTGTGTGGTACGCAGCGACGTTCGTGGGGGTGACCAACGCGAGATACCGGTTTGCTTACGAGCCGTTTTGCTTCATTTACGTGTGTTTGCTGGGCGATTGTCTGGTGCGGCTGTGGCGTCGAAGAGAGCCTGATGTTGCGGTAGGCCAAATAGGCCCAATAGGACCTGTGTAGCGGGGATGTTGACGGCGTCAGCCATTGGCTCCGCCGGTTTTCACCTCGACGATGTCGTGGGGAGCGGACTCGCGCTGGCCGGCGGGGGTGATGCGCGAGAAGCGGGCGCGCAGGCGCAATTCCGCAAGATTGGGGGCGCCCAGGTAGCCCATGCCGGACTGGAGGCCGCCCACGAGCTGGGTCATCACGCTATCCAGGGAGGCGGAGACTTCCTTCAAGGCCTCGACGCCTTCGGCAGCGACTTTGCGGGCTGCGTCCCTGCTGTGGCCGTAGCGGGCGGCGGAGCCGGCTTTCATGGCGGCGGGGCTGCCCATGCCGCGGTACTGTTTGTAGAGCTTGCCGTTGATTTCCATGATCTGGCCGGGCGCCTCGGGGCAGCCTGCCAGCAGGCCGCCGCAGATGACGGCGTGGGCCAGGGTGAGCGCTTTGACGATGTCGCCGCTCTTGGAAATGCCTCCATCGGCGATGATGCGGACACCGACCTCCTGGGCGGCCTTTCCGCAGACGTAAAGAGCCGTCAATTGCGGGATGCCGACTCCGGCTACGATGCGGGTGGTGCAGATGGAGCCGGGTCCCTGGCCCACTTTGATGGCGTTGGCGCCGCAGCGGGCAAGGTACTCGACGCCCGAGGCGCTGGTGACATTGCCGGCGATGATGGGCAGCTCGGGATAGGCGTCGCGGATGATGCGCACAGCTTCGCCGACGCCCTTGCTGAAACCGTGGGCGGTGGAAATGGCGACGACGTCGACGCCGCGCTCGGCCAGCGCGCCCACGTGCTGGACGAGGCGCGACTTGTCGAGATCGCCCGTCGAGTTGCGCGTGGCGGAGACGGCGGCTCCGCAGAGCAGGCGGAACTGCGAGTCGCGTCCGGGCTTGAGCGGGGCGGCTTTCTCCTGGGTGATGCGTTCGATGTCGCTGAGGGTGAAGAGGCCGCGCAGCCGGTCCTGATCATCGACGACCAGGAGCTTGTGGATGCCGAGATGCTCGTTGAAGAATCGGTCCGCGCGGGCGATGGGATCGGGCTGGAGTTCGCGCTCTGGGATGGTCTGCACGCTGGCGCGCGGCATCATGGCCTCGCTCACCTTGCGGGCGGCGTAGCGGGAGCGCACGACGTGGCCGGGGAGGAGGCCCAGAAGGCGTTCCTGGGCATCGACGATGGGAAAGGTGCTGAAAGAGAAATGGCGCTCCTCGATGAGCGTGAGCACGTCGCCGATGAATTGGTCCGGAGAGACTTTGATCGGCTCCTGGATGAGGCCGTGGACATGGTACTTGACGCGTGTGACCTCCGAGAGTTGCTGGCGCTCGGGCATGTTGTAATGGATGAGACCGAGCCCGCCGTTGAGCGCCATGGCGATGGCCATGCGCGACTCGGTGACTGTATCCATGTCCGCGGAGATGATGGGGATCTGGAGGTGAAGCCGGTCCGCGAGGTTGGTATCGAGGCTGGAGTCGCGAGGGAGGATTTCCGAGTATTGCGTGGCCAGGGTTACGTCGTCGTAAGTGAGGGCGACGCCCTGCTGGGCGGGGAAAAAGGAGTCCGCGGGCTGGTAGAATGCGTCGTCAACGGCGGCGCACGGAGAGGAGTTTGCTGCCATGGCCCATCTTGGGTGACGAGGGGGCAATTGGCAAGCGGGGAAGCTGCGGGGGCGGCAGAGAGCGAGTCTGTGTCGGCCTGTGGCCGGCCATCAGGTTGCCTTGACCGGCGCAATTTGGGGAGGCAAATAGCTGTGGAGGAATGCCAAAGCGTCTTCCTTCTTCTTAAACTTACCTTCAACTTCGTCTTTGGTGTTATACCGGATTTGAACTATGTACTCAATAACAGGCAAGTCGCACTTCTTCTCATCATAGCCAGAAATGAAGGCGATGGCATCGCTAACAGACCCAAGCACGCTGGGCGATCCATGCAAAGGCATGACGCATACGCCCGAGATCGTCCGAGTCACCGATCTCTTCAAGGCGGCAATAAACCTGTCGACATTGCTCCTGTTGATCTCGATTAACCTATCGGCGACTTGTTTCTTCTTCCGGGCGCTGAGGTGATTCCATGCGGTTAGCTTAGTCCGAAACTTTGCTTCCTTGGTCGTTTCGTCAAAACCAGCATCAATCTTGATTTCGGCGAAGGCTTTCAAAACGTCCTTATAGAGAATATGTAGAACAACGAAGCCTAAAGACTCGAGTTGCTGGACTGCCGCGTTGGTAAACTCACCAGCCAAAATGGCTCCAATAAATGGAGCGGAATTGCGATGCGTCGCCACCAACGGAAGTATGGCTCCATGTATTTCTTGCGCCTTGTTTTTGGAATGCTTGGTGTACCTCCGCCATGCGGTTTCTATGAACGCAACTGGAGTACCTATTTTTTCCGGGCTCCCGCCCCGTTCCAGAACATAGTCAAGGTCGTGTTCGTTTCCGTTTATATCCTTCCACGTGGCATTCTTCCCTGCTCGCACGGGCCTCGCGCCATGCTTGTCCAGATAGAGGTTGTGCGTTTTGGCAAAATCTCCCAGAAGTGAAACGACGCCTGCTTCGAGAACCTCGCCAATTTTTTGGCCCCAGCCGTGCGCTAATGATTCCGCCATAATTTAACCTTCCAGCCACAACCGGCCCTCTTGGAGCAGGACTCGATGCTTTCGGTTTTTCCACTTGATGTTTCTGTCGCGGATTTTTTCAAATTTTGGATTGGCGAATCCGGCAGCTTCCGCCAACCGGCCAAGCCAGGGAACGACGGGCACATAAATTCCGTAAGGAGCGGAGTCGCCGATTACGAAGCATATTTTAGCCGGACTTTGGCACACGCGCCGGAGAGCAATCCAAGTCCTGGCAAGATCGCGGAAATATGACGCGATCATTAGATGGTAGGTTTTCTTTCCCCCCTTTGTTTCGCGAATGGCTTCCAGTTTGGCACAGACTTCCGCCAGTTCGCCAATGATCGGCTTCAGCTCCGGCTCACGCAGTATGTCGCTTAGCTTGACTGAATTTGGCGGAACGTGCTGAGAACAGGAAACTACCAAATGCTGGCGGACGCTTTTCTGGAGGCCGCTCCATCCGGTAATCTCACCCAGGAAAGACATCTCGAGGCGCGTGGCGTCGGCGTAGTCGTAGTTATTGGGATACGGCGGCGATGTAATAACCAGATTTGCGAAATCGTCCGGCACGGGAAGGCACGTTCGGGAGTCTCCCTGGTCAAATTTAGCGCGGGGAGAGTTGAGGCTTTGACCGATATGCATGTCCTCTGTAAGCATTGCGATAGTCTCCTCGAATGCCCGTAACGGCTCGATGGGGCTCCGTTTGCGCCTGGTCGGAAGGACATACTGCCATTGCGCAGTGCCTGCCGAAGATGCCCGGCGGAGAATCGCCACCAATGTCAACCAGGTTAATTTTCCGGCTGGGCTATCGTCGAGAATGCGCTCAGATGCCCTTCGCAGACAATCCAATCCCGAAAGGGCCGCATGATCGTAGCAACGTGCGATTAGATTCGGATAATGTGTCAGGTCGGGAGTTATGGTGCGAGCCAACTTTAGGACGCGGTGCGCCATGTTACGATAGGACACGGGGTCGCTGCGCCATTCGAGTTTGCCTTCCGCAACACGGGCTATAAATGGATGGGCATCGAGCCCCCAACTTTCCACTCCGCATTTTTCCGCTGCAATCAATGTAGTTCCAGAGCCGGCAAAAGGATCGAAGACGACCGGAGTATGTTGAAGCTTCTCGGCGGCAATAACGCTCTCAACCCATTCCGCGGCGAACCCCGCGCTGTATCGGAACCAACGATGGACGGGCAGACGAAGATTGGGTGTGAATGTGCCCGAGGTTCTCGCAATGACCTCCGGTTTCAACGGATCGTCGACCTCAAAGAGGGAAAGCTGCATGCGATTATATCTCCGTTTCTGGCACAGCGGGACAATACAGTGACGCCGAAATTGACGCACTTGTTTTCCACTCTGTGTGGAAATCAAAAAAAAGTCGGCACAGACCGCGCTCACAGCCGCCGGAACGGTGTTCGCTCATTGAGGCTGCCGCAACGGGGGCAGCGGGGCAGCGAGTCGCCGGAGAGGTCCTGGAACTCGAAGGAGCAAAGGGCGCAACGGAGACGGTGGCGCAGGGCCTGGCGCTCGCGGCGCATGCGGGAGATATTCCAGCCGATCCAATTCGCGAAGATCAGGGCAAGGAAGACGCCCAGATAGACGAAGACGAGCATCGTAAGCGTGGCGTGGATCACGGCGCGGCCTCAGGAGCAGGGGTGGGGCTGGCGTAAACGGCTGACCCCCAGTAGAAGGTGGCGAAGCCCCACATGGCGGTTCCGCCCGGGGCGCGGAAGCGGACCTGCCCGAGGATGCGGCTGGCGCTTGCGTCGAGGGTCCTATCTCCCGAGGAGTCCTGGAGGAAGACGTATTGGACCTCGCCACGGTCCGAGACACCAAGAAGGAAGCGGGCGGGCTGAAGCTCGCCCAGGCCGGTCTCGTGAAGGCCGGCAAGAGAGGGCAGCGGCTCGATGGCGGCGTTCTCGAGCAGACCGTAAAAGCTCAGGGAGGTGGCGGCGGGCGGCGGCGGAGGCTGCGCTGCCGCAGGCTGGGAGGCGGCAATCCGGACGAGGTCAAGACCGCTTGCGCCGGCTGGAAAAGGGAGCGGCTGGTCCGGCGGAACGACCATGACGGGCCGGGCGTGGACCGTGGCATAGGAGGGGATGTAGGGGAGGCTCATCAGGCCGGGGATGGGGGCCTTGCCGGGCTCCGCGGCGCGCGCGGGATCCTCCGAGTCGATCCAGCGGAGGATTGCGTCGGCCTCGGGGGTGCCGGGCGTCAGAAGGCCGACCTGGACGGGCGGCGGCCCGATGTGCGCGGCGGGCGGGTAGATCGTCTGAAAGACAAAGAAGCCGAAGGCGTGGACGCAGGCGGAGAGAAGGATGAAGCCGAGAAGCGTCCAGGGGATGAATCCGGTTTCGTGACCATGAAAGACCAGGCCCTTTGCGGGTTCGCCGCTCATGACCGCTCAGGGGCGGTGGCGAGCACCACGGGCAACCCGGCGCGGAGCCCTTCATTGACGACGCGAATGACCAGCGCGTAAGGCGTCGAGCGGTCGGCCTTTACAATGAGCGTGTGGTCCTTGAGATCGGGGGAGGAAAGGGCCTTGCGGATTTCGTTGATCTCCCAGCGGCGATCGCGAAAGAAGATGGCGGGCGCCGAGCCGCCGGTGATGGTGAGGATCTGGGGATTTCTCTGCGGGCCAAGGGTCCACGCGGAGAACGGGAGGCTGATGGCGATGCCGGGCTGGAGGACGAAGCGGGAGCTGACCGAGAAGAAGAGAACGACCAGGAAGAGGACGTTGATGATGGGGATCAAGCCGAAGAGGGCCGGATGGAACTTGACGGTCCGGGAGAGCTTCATGAGGCGATGGGGAATCGGGTCCCCTTGGGGGCGGAGGCTCGGGACGCGGGG
>Ga0302319_10026888_pt1 | contig 10111 bp, 4 predicted proteins | sample Bog_T0_2_FD_203319 | JGI IMG/M metagenome (GOLD analysis project Ga0302319, IMG submission 203319) | Peat permafrost microbial communities from Stordalen Mire near Abisko, Sweden - Bog_T0_2 | ecosystem: Environmental > Terrestrial > Soil > Wetlands > Peat | place: Sweden: Abisko, Stordalen Mire...
CGACGCTGAAGAGCGACCCGTCGGTGCTCGGAAAAGTCGTCCGGCTGGAATCGTTCGGACCGCGCACCGCCACCGTGGTGGGAGTACTGGAGCCATCGATCCCCTATCCGGCCGAAACCGAGATCATCGCCAATGTGGTAACCAGTCCCCACCACCTTTCGGCGACCATGGTGACCGGTCGCATCCATCGCATGACTGAATTGTTTGGCCGGCTAGCCCCCGGCGCGACGCTGGAGCAGGCCCGCGCCGAGCTCAAGGTGGCTCACGGCGCCATCATGAAAGAGCATCCCGAGGCGTATCCCGCCAAGGCGGACTTCCGCATTGACGCGGTGCTTCTGCGCGACCAGATCACATCCAAAGCCAAGACCGTGCTTTGGGTGCTGCTGGCCGCCTCGGGACTGGTCTTCATCATCGCCTGTTCCAACGTGGCCAACCTGATTCTGGCGCGGACGATTCGCCGCGAGGGGGAGTTGGTGGTACGGGCTGCTCTGGGCGCCAGCACCGCCGCACTGCGACGGGTCCTGCTGGCGGAAAGCCTTCTGCTTTGCGGCGCGGGCGCCGGGCTGGGCGTGTTGAGCGCACGGCCCATGGTGGCGATCCTGGCGCGGTACGCGTCCCGCTTCTCGGTCCGCGCGCTCGATCTGACGGTCGATTCCAGCCTGCTGTGGGTGGGCGCTGGACTGGCGCTGGTCTCCGCGGCGCTGCTGGCCTTTGTGCCGCGCCTGCCGTCCGGCCACGGGTCGAACGGAATCAGCCTGTCGACGGGCAGCGTACGGGTGACCGGCGGCGGTGCGCGGCGTCTGCGGGCCTTTGCGGTTACCCAGATCGCCGCTTCCTTTGTCCTGCTGGCGGGCGCCGCCATGCTGCTGAAGACGCTGCTCGCCCTGCAGGCGGTTCATACCGGCATCGACACACGCCGCGTGCTCGCCATCAACGTCCCTGTGGTCACGTATGGGCGGACGGATCCCGAGGTGGTGGACTTCTATAAGGAAGCCATGCGGCGCGTTCACCAGTTGCCCGGCGTGGACGGTGTCGCCCTGGGCATGCTTACGCCGTGGCGCGAGGGTGGCTCTTTTGGCCCCGGTTTTCAGTTCACCGCGGAGGGCTACGCGCGCGCGACCAAGGAAGACGACCCGCGCGGCCAATTCCGCATCGTGACGCCCGGCTTTTTTGCGGCGCTCGGCGTGCCGATCCTCAGCGGACGCGATTTCAACGAGCTGGATCGTAAAGGCGGCGAGCCGGTCACGATCGTCAGCCAGACTGTGGCGCGGCGGATGTTTCCCGACCGGGAGGCGCTCAACCGGACTCTCACTTTGACCGATCCGGTGCTGCAATTCATCGGCATGAAGCCGACACCCATGCGCATTATCGGCATTGCCGCCGATATCGACGACGAGCACCTGGTTCCGCAGCCCACCCTGACTCTGTACACGCCGTTCGGACAAGGACCACTCTTCGGCGGGCGCCTGTTCGTCCATGTCCGGTCGGATCCTTATGCGCTCGTCAACCCCATCACGCGGACCATCCGCAACCTCTCCGCGGATCAGCCGGTGGAGCGCGCCGCCACCCTGGAAGATGTCCGCGCGGAGGTGCTGACGCCCGATCGGCTAAACGCATTGGTTTTCGGCGGCTTCGCCCTGGTGGCGCTGACCATTGCGGTGGTCGGCGTCGCCGGTGTCCTGGCATTTTCGGTGAGCGCGCGGACGCGCGAATTCGGCATCCGTCTGGCGATCGGCTCGCAGCCGCGGCATCTGCTGACGCGGGTGATCGCGGAGGGCACGGTCATCACGGCTTTGGGGATTGCCGCCGGGTTGGCGTGCGGGCTCGCGCTGCAGCGATTGGCCGGCAGTTACTTCGACGGCGTGCGCATGCCGGGAGTCTGGGTAGTGGTCGGGGCGGCCGGCCTGTTGCTGGCAGCGGCCGTAGTGGCATCCGCGTGGCCGGCGCTGCGAGCCGCACGTGTGGACGTGATTCAAGCCTTGCGCGCGGACTAGTGCCGCGACCGTGAGGTTCAGCTCCTTTCATTGAACTCCACTCCCGGTAGTGGCTCTGTTCCGAGCCGCACGCTTCAGCGGAGTTCCGGCAGCAGCGAATCTCACGGTCACGGAACTAGCTAGTTTCTGTCGCAAAACTCCCGTGCGCCGGAGAAGGAACCCTCCCTTACGGTCGGGGCTCTGATGGTTTCGTTGACACTACAAAACTTCGGATCGGAGCCGCGTCCGTGAGGGAGCGGTCTTGCACGCCGAAACTGAGCTTCGCGACAGAAACTAGCTAGCCGAAGTAACCGTTGTAACGAAGAACTAGCTCCTCGAGCAATTCAGTATCTTTCGGTCAGTCACTCCAGATATACAGTCCGCGAGTGTTCCGGCGGGCTATACTATCGTCAAATATGAGACTTAGTCGCGCCTCTGTGGCGACCAGTCTCCTCTTGTTCGCCCTGCTGACGGTGATAGCAGTGGGGCTTTGGCCGGAACTATCTATCTCGCGCGTAGATGCGAACGACAACGTATTCCACTATACGCTGGTGGAGCGCATTGTCCATGCGGTCGAACGAGGAGAGAATCCGTTGGACTGCTGGTCCGCGGAGTGGTCACTAGGTTACCCGGTTATGCGGACGTATCAGCCACTGGCACACGGGCTGGTCGCGCTGATCTACTTTGCCCTGGGCAAGTCGGTTGACCTGATGACCATCTTCGTGTGGGTGCGGTTCCTGGCGCTGGTGCTGCTGCCGCTGAGTTTTTTTGCGGCTGCGCGGCTGATCGGACTTTCCCGCGGGGCCGCGCTCGCCACCGCGTTCCTCTCCCCGATGGTTTCCGCTAATTTGCCGTTTGGAATCGAACAAGACAGCTTCATCTGGGCGGGGAGCGGCTTATTTCCGCAGTTGGTGGCCACCCACTTTCTACTGCTGGCCATAGGATTTGGTTGCCGTGCCATGCGGCGCGGCAGGGGCCTCACGGTGGCTGGGGCGCTGTTAGGCTTGACGTTCCTCTGCCACATGGTTTACGGGTATCTCGGCGCTCTCAGTTTCTGCCTGATGGCAGCCGTGCCGGACCGCGAGAGGGCTCTGTCGGTTCGCGTGCGGCGCGTCGTTTGGATGGGCGCGGCGGCACTGGCGACGGTAGCATTCCAACTGGCGCCTATGCTCAGGGACAGCGCCAATATCAATCACAGCCGCATGGAGGCGCAGTGGAAGTGGGATTCGTTCGGAGCCGGGAATGTAATGCTATGGTTGGCCAACGGAAAACTGCTGGACAATGGCCGGCTACCCATCCTGACGTTTCTGGCGCTGGCGGGGGCTGTGCGATTGTACTGGGAACGCAACTGGCAGAGGTGGTTTGCGGCGTTGGGCGCGGGCTTTTGGCTGTTGATGTTCTTCGGGCGGCCGGTCTGGGGGCCGGTGCTGGTGATTCTCGGAGTCTTGCCCGACACCCATTTGCACCGCGTCATCGCCGGCGCGCAGATCTTCCTGGTGCTGCTGGGGGGAATCTCGCTGGCGGAAATATGGGACGTCGTCTCGCGGCGCCTGAATGCCGCCGCCGCGTTGGGCGCCATGCTGGTTCTCCTCCTGCCCATGGCGTGGGAGCGGGCAAACAATCTGACCGACAGCGCCAACCGGGGCGAGACAAGTCTGGCAGCCTACACGGCGGCGAAACCGGACCTCGAAGCCGCTATGGCGAAGGTTGCCGAACTGGGAGGCCGCACCTATGCGGGGTTCGCGGACGGATGGGGCGCAAAGATTCAGGTGCGAAACATGCCGGCCTATACCCTCCGCAGCATCGGGCGCAATCCCAACGTTGGATTCACCGCTCATGCGATGTCCCTGGCGGGCGATATTATGGTGCGGTTTGATCAGGCCAATGCGGCGCACTACCGTCTATTCAACGTCCGCAGCGTGGTGTCGCGCGTGCCTGCGGGAGCGGCCCCGCCGTTCCTCGTTGGGAGCAAACGCTTCGGGGAATTCGAGGTGTTCGAGGCTCCGGGTGGGGGGTATTTCGACCTCGTGGACGTGCCCGCATCGGTAAAGACCACCAAGCTCAATTTCTACGAAGTCAATGAGCGCTGGCTGGCCGGCGACTGGGTAGCCAGACGCCTGCACCTCTGGCTGGACTGGCACGGCGACGCGCCACTCCATCTGCTGCGAGCGCCATTCGATGGCGACCTTCCCCCCGTGCCCGAGACCGCCGAGCCCCCCGGTGAATTCCGTTCCGACCGGCGGACGGGCGAGGAATATGCAGGCGAATTCGACGCGACACGCAATTGCTTCGCGCTCTTCAAGATGACCTGGCATCGCAATTGGCATGCTTACGTGGACGGCGCGCGGGCATCCACCGCGATGTTATCGCCCGGATTCGTGGGGATCCCGGTGACCGCCGGCCATCATGGGATTGTCATGCGGTACGAGCCGGGGAACGGGAAGTTGATAGCGGCCCTCCTGGTGGTACCGCTGTTGTTCCTGCTGGGCGCGCTCGAGTTCCGGGGATTCCCCGCGGTTTGGGAGCGCCTGCGCATGCCGCTACGTGCGCCACGCCAGTGGTGGGTTACCGGGGGAATCGCGCTCCTGTCCCTGCCGGTATGTATCCCGCTGTTCACCAGCCAGGTGTTATGGGGCGACGACTCCTTCCGCTATTTCACACGCCTCACCGAGGTGCATCAGAATCTGATCAACGGGATCGCTTTGCCGCGCTGGGCGCCGGACTTCGGAATGGGAACGGGACAGCCGCTCTTCGTCTTTCACCCCCCCATGTTCTACTCGCTGGCGGAATTGTTCCATCTGCTGGGATTCGACTTCACGACCGCGGTCAATTTGGCGTGCGTGCCGATCGTGCTGGCGTCGGGCGCGAGTATCTTTCTGCTGGCTCGCTTGTACTTCGGAGAAGCCGGCGGCTGGCTGGCGGCCACGGCTTACTTGTACGCGCCCTACTTGGCGGTGGATTTGTTCGTGCGCAGTTCCCTGGAGGAGTTCACGACCTTTCCGTTCCTCGCGTTAGCCATGTATGGTTTTGGGGCGTACGCGCTGCAAGGTAAGCGCCGCCATTGGCTGGTAGGCGGGGCTGCGTATGCCGCCGTGGTGTTTTCCTCCTTTCCGTCGGCACTGATCTACAGCCCGCTGCTGGCGGCGTTCGTCGCATTTGCGGCCTGGCGCGCGCGGTCGTGGAAGGTTTTGTTCAAACAGGCGGGGGGCATGGCTTTTGGGCTGGCACTGGCGTTGTGTGTCTGGCTCCCGGCAGTTGTCGAACGGCAGGATGTGTGGATGGAGCGAGTACTCGACGGCGTCCATCGTTACTCCAATCATCTCTTGGATTGGCGCCAACTGTTCTACTCGCCGTGGGGTTACGGCGTGCCGGCCCCAGGATCCGATGACGGCATTTCGTTTGCCCTGGGAAGGAGCCACCTGCTGCTGGGAGCTCTGGTGTGCGTCCTCATCGCGCGGCGCGGAAAACAGGGTGAGCGCCGGCTTGTGTGTTTCTTTGCCGCGGCGTCCATACTGCTGTGTGTGCCGACGCTGCGGCAGATGCAGTGGTTGTGGGACTACATTTCTCTGTTGCAGTTTGTCGTTTGGCCGTGGCGGCTGCTGGGTATGGCCGCTCTGTGTCTGGCGATGCTGGCGGGGGCGCTGGGGCCGGTGCTGACAAGGTCGGGCCGTTGGCGGAAGCCAGCCATGGCGGCAGCCATGGGGCTGCTCATGATTCCCAACTTCAGCCACCTGCATCCGCGGGCCTACCGCGACGTCGACACGGCCTTTTGGACTCCGCGGCAAATGGCTGTGCGCGGCTGGGAAGCCACCATGGCAGGGGAAGTGACGCCGCGGTGGGTTGAGACGGCGCCATTCTACAATCCGGCGGCGGCCTACGTGACGGACGGAGAAGCTCAAGTCCGCCAGATCAGCCGCACACCGTTTTCCTGGGTGGGGGCGGTAAGCGCGAGCACCGCCGCCACGGTGGGCTTATCGACCGCCTACTATCCGGGCTGGGAGGTGCGCCTGGATGGGCGTCAGGTTCCATTCTACCCGTCGCCGGGGACTGGAATGATCCGCATCCCCGTTTCGCCGGGGGAGCACCGGGCAGAAGCTGTCTGGCGCGGTACCGCAATGCAACGTTGGTCGCAAGCCGCGAGTCTGGCGGCCCTTGCCGCCTGGCTATTTCTCTTCGCCGTGGGAGCGCCGCAACCCACCGAAATCAGGCGCCAACTGGCTACGCCTCCGGCTTCTCTATCCCTCGGATCGGTTGCAACCACCCTCCGCTTCGTGGACCCGGCCGGCCCGTCTTCGGATATCGCGATCGGAAGGTCCCCGCGGAGATCCATGTGAGGCCCGGGACACGGCCCGGCTGGTGCGACCTACTCCGGCTCCGGCTTATCCTTTCCCTCGGATAACAGCGGCAACGACCCGCCGCTCCCCGGACCCAGCAGACCCGTCTTCAGATAGAGCAGCAGCTTGTCGCGCGTGTCGGTAATATCCAGATGGCGCATGGTGAGCTGGCCGATTCTGTCCCGCGGCGAGAAGGTCGATTCCCCTTTCTCCATCGTCAGGCGCTCCGGTTTGTAAGTGAGGTTCGGGCTGGCGGTGTCGAGAATGGAATAGTCGTTGCCGCGGCGCAGTTCCACGGTCACTTCCCCGGTGATCGCGCGGGCCACCCATCGCTGGGCGGTTTCGCGCAGCATCATGGATTGCGAATCGAACCACCGCCCCTGATAGAGCAGGCGGCCGAGCCGCAAGCCGTTCATGCGGTACTGCTCGATGGTGTCTTCGTTGTGAATTCCGGTCACCAGGCGCTCGTAGCCGATGAATAGCAGCGCCAGCCCGGGGGCTTCGTAAATGCCGCGGCTCTTGGCTTCGATGATGCGGTTCTCAATCTGATCGGACACGCCCAGGCCGTGACGGCCCCCAATGGCGTTGGCCTCCAGCACCAGCTTCACCGGATCGTCGTACGTCACATGGTTGAGCGCCACCGGCTGGCCTTCTTCGAAGCGGATGGTGACCACTTCCGGCTTGATGGCCACGTCTTCGCGCCAGAAGGGAACTCCCATGATAGGCTCGACAATCTTCACGCCCCGATCGAGATGTTCCAGATCCTTGGCTTCGTGCGTCGCGCCCCAGATATTGGAATCGGTGGAATACGCCTTCTCCACGCTCATCTTGTAAGTGAGGCCGTGGCTGAGCATGTACTCGGACATTTCCTTGCGCCCGCCCAGCTCATCGATGAAGAGCTGGTCGAGCCAGGGCTTGTAGATGCGCAGCGCCGGATTGGCCAACAGGCCATAGCGGTAGAAGCGCTCGATATCGTTGCCTTTGAACGTGCTGCCGTCGCCCCAGATGTGGACGTCGTCTTCTTTCATGGCGATGACCAGCATGGTGCCGGTGACGGCGCGGCCGATCGGCGTGGTGTTGAAGTAGTGCACACCGGCCGTGGAAATGTGGAAGGCGCCCGCCTGCAAGGCCGCGATGCCCTCGGCGACCAGTTGTTTCCGGCAATCGATGAGGCGCGCCTTTTCGGCCCCGTAGAGCAGGGCGCGGCGCGGGATCTCGTCGTAATCGGGCTCGTCCGGCTGGCCCAGATTGGCGGTGTAGGAATAGGGGATGGCGCCCTTGGCGCGCATCCAATGGATGGCGGCGCTGGTGTCGAGCCCGCCGGAAAAAGCCAGCCCCACTTTTTCGCCCGCGGGCAGTTTCTGAAGAATGTTTCCCATGTAAACGTCTAGGATAGCGTGAGTCGCGGGGACAGACGGCGCTCAGCCACCTTCCGGGAGCAGAGCCCCCGGGCGGCAAACGCCGCGGGGAGTGAGCTTCGGGGTGGCGTATCCCTGCCCACCGCCATAGTCGACTTCGACCGTCATGGTAGACGTCACCTGAGAGGGTCGGTTGCCGCAGGCAAGCAGAATCCGCCGGCAGCGGAAAGGCCGAAGCCGAGGGGGGTGAAAAACGTGGGTTCACATCTGAAGCAGATTCAGTTCTCCCTGGCGGTATATGTACCGGTTTTGCCATTGTCCGCCGTTTTCCGGCTGCCAGCCGTCCACCTCACAACGATCACGGGTCGTCTGAAACACGGTGATCTCCGGTTCTCGCGATGACTTGTCAACACCCGACAGCATGTACGCCAGACGATCATCCCGGAGGGGAGCACTGGCGATGAGATGAAAGGCGCCCTCGGAAAGACGATAGATCGCCAGTGCCTGCTCCGGTCGAAGCTGATATCTATCCCGCAAACAAATAAGTTCCGCCCGGCCGTCTCCGTCTAAATCGGCGAAACCTCCGACTACCTGTACTGCGGGGCTCGAGCCATCACCAGGTATTCGTGTTTTTCGCGCGAGCGAGGTGTGATCGCCTGGTGAGGACCACTGCGCGGGTGGCCAGATCTTTCGGAACTGCCAACCGGAGCGTACGAACACCTCTGGATAGAATCTGGTCAAGAAAATAGGGTTCAGGCAACGAATATCGTCGGGGCGTCGATTCCAAGAAATGAACTCATACATTCCGCTGCGGTCGAGATCGGCGAATTCGTAGTCGGACCCGTCGGCTATCTTTTGGATGGCGGTGCGATCCGGCGAAATGACATAAGTGGTCCTCCAGTAGGCGCCCCCGTCGACGTCAGCCAGGACAGTCGGGTCGATCCGGTCGTCGGGAGATTCGAATAAAGACAGTCCCACCCGCGATCCCCCCGACACTTTCAACTCATGTACCGTATTTGCCCGTCCTCCCGTTGTCCCGTGAAAGATCTCGATGTGGCTTTCAAACAAGTCGTCCGGCTTGACCGGAGGAGCCGTCCAGATCAAGAAAACCTCGATGCTGGATCCCCGTCGTAGCACTGCCGCCAATTTGGGCTCGCCAAGTCTGGCGCGTGCCGAGAGGGTCAATACGACGTCTTGCGGACGCTCTGCTACGCGTACGGATCGCGCATCAGAGTCAAGCCGATATGGCTTTGCAGTCTTGGACGCATCGCTCACTCGGCGCGAATTGGGTACCTCATCGTACATCCCGCTTTGCGGGGGTTGCCATTGGCCGGGAAGTTGTTTTTGTATAGCCTGGGTCAGGAGCAAAACGGCGAACAGAATTCTCCAAGTCATATAAGCCGGGATTTCCATTTTGGATCCCGAATGCCTGCCAGTATACACCCGGCCGCCATCCTTGATCCTGCGGCAATTTCTCCCCCGGGATCCGTCTTCAGTAGACCGTTTGGCGCCCCGAAAGGTGGAGGCGCAGTTGCGTTGGCTCTGGGCCGTGGTCACCGGCGCATCAAAGCTGTGTGGCGCACTTGATCCACCGCTGCCGGGATCTGGCGGAAGTGGCGACACCGTCGGCGGCCGGTTTTCCGTTGGCCGTCCAGCAATTGTTGGAAGAAGGGCTGACCTTGCGGGACCGTTATCCGGCGCAGAAGATCTCGCTGCGAGGACTGTGGACTGCCACCCGCCGACTGGAAGCGAAACTGGACCGCCTGCTGGGTTCCTTCGCGTTTGGCGGGGCGGAATCCCGTTGTGGCCAAAGGCATCACCTTACTACGATCATTCCGCGGTACATACCCATGCCGCAGGCGAAACGTAATTCGCCGGACTCTGCCGCGGGGAGATCGATCAGCACGGTTTGCCCCAATGGCAGATCGCGCGTGAGACCCAGAGCAGGGAAGACTACTTGCCGGCCGCAGTTGGGTTGGGCATCGCGGGTGAAGGCCAAATGAATCGGCCGGCCCGCGGGAACCTCGACTCGTGCCGGCTCAAAGCCGCCGGCGCCGATGGTGACGCGAACGGCATCGGCGGGGATCGCCACGGTGGGGGCGGCGGCCGGCAATGCCTCGGCCACGCGGACCACGAACGGCGCCACGATCACTTGCCCCTCCCGCTGAAATTGCGCCCACAGTTTATAGAGGCCGGCGTGCGGGAAGCTGGTGACCACCTCAATAGCGGTGGGCGGCGGGCCGGCGGGCGCGGATCCGGCGCCATGGATATGTTCCGGTGCGGAGATTCCGGCATTTTCCTGCGGGTGCGCGTGGATGAAACTGGTCAGCGGTTGATCCACAATCACGAAGTGCCCCCAGGCTCCCAAGTAGGGCTGGAGGTCCGCGATAGGTTGACCGCTGGCCGCGTCCACCGAGCTGTAGGTCAGCCGCAGATCTTCGCCGGC
>Ga0302319_10026890_pt1 | contig 10111 bp, 10 predicted proteins | sample Bog_T0_2_FD_203319 | JGI IMG/M metagenome (GOLD analysis project Ga0302319, IMG submission 203319) | Peat permafrost microbial communities from Stordalen Mire near Abisko, Sweden - Bog_T0_2 | ecosystem: Environmental > Terrestrial > Soil > Wetlands > Peat | place: Sweden: Abisko, Stordalen Mire...
TGGCCGCACCGGTGATAAAACACCGCTTACCCGCGAACCCCGTCTTAGCCATCAGCCATGACGATACCGACGATCTAATAGCCCGGCTCCTCCTCGGCCCGCTCCACGGGCCGCATCGTCGCCGGGGGTGTTCCGATTGGGCGCGACCAAACCGCGGTGTCCTGTGTCGCGGAATGCCGCTCGTCGAAGAAAACTTCCTGTCCTTGGTGGGGAAGCAGCTCTGCGGCCCCATTAACTATCCGATACCCACCCTAATGTCCGGCCACACACTCTCAGGAAAACGGTCTGTCACGAGCCCACCATCCGCTGCCGGACGGCAGCAACGAGCTAGGCCTGGTCACCCCGGACATCCGGGGCGAGACGCAGCCGCTCGAGTGCTCCACGGACCAGCGCGGCATTGGTGGTCTGCCAGAACGGCGGCAGTGAGGCACGCAGGTAGCCACCGTAGCCGGCGGTGACCATCCGGGAGTCGAGCACCGCGACCACTCCGCGATCGCTGACGCGGCGCAGCAACCGGCCCGACCCCTGCGCCAGCAGCAGCGCCGCGTGGCTGGCGGCCACGGCCATGAACCCATTCCCGCCGCGGGCGGCCACCGCGCGCTGGCGGGCCCCCAGTAGCGGGTCGTCCGGGCGCGGGAATGGGATGCGGTCGATCAGCACCAACGACAGCGACGGCCCCGGCACGTCGACTCCCTGCCACAGCGACAGCGTGCCGAACAGCGAGGTCTCCGGGTCCTCGGCGAACCGCTCGACGAGGGTGGAAGTGCTGTCGTCGCCCTGGCACAACACCGGCGTGGCCAGCCGCTCCCGCATCGCCTCGGCGGCGGCTCGGGCAGCGCGCATCGACGAGAACAGCCCCAGCGTCCGACCACCGGCGGCGGTGATGAGCTCGGCGATTTCGCTCAGCTGCTCGGCCGAGCCGGTGCCATCGCGGCCCGGCGCCGGCAGATGGGCGGCGACGTAAAGGATTCCTGCCTTCGCGTGCTGGAACGGCGACCCGACGTCGAGGCCACGCCAGGGATGCCCGGAACCCGCTGTTACTTCCGATCCGGCGAGGCCCCAAGCCGCCGCCATCGCGTCGAAAGACCCGCCGACTGTCAGGGTCGCGGACGTCAAAACCGTCGTCGACCGGGCGAACACCCGGTCGCGCAGCAGGCCGGCCACCGACAATGGGGCCACCCGCAGCACCGCGCGCGTTGCACCTCGGCTCTCTTCGTGATCCAGCCAAACCACGTCGGTCCGATCCGGAATCGCGGGCCCGAACGACATCAGGATTCGCGACGCGGTGTCGGATATCTCGGTCAGTGCCGCGGCCGCTTCGGCGCGCGCTGATGCAGCCTTCGCGTCGCTGCTGGAGTCGATCGCCGAACGTGCGGCGCTGGCCGCGTCGCGCAAGGCGGTCAGGTATGTCGCCATCTCGTCGTCGAGATGATCGACGCGGCCCACTCTTATGATTTCGGCATCGTGGATCGCCGCGGTAAATGTGGCCGAGGCCGCCTCCAGCCGCTGGTTCAGTTCGCGATCCAGCAGCCGGGTGATCCGCCGTGAGGCAACCCCGAGTGCCGCCGACGTCAGCTCCCCGGTGGCAACCGATGTCACCCGGTCTGCCAACTCGTGCGCTTCGTCGACGACCAGCAGCGAGTGTTCTGGCAAGACGGCGGACTCGGCAACAGCATCGATGGCCAGCAGCGCGTGGTTGGTGACGACGATATCGGCGGCACCCGCCCGGCCACGGGCCCGCTCGGAGAAGCACTCGGAGCCGAACGGGCAACGGGCCACGCCCAGGCATTCCCGCGCGGAGACGCTGACCTGGGACCACGACCGGTCGGGCACACCGGGCTTGAGGTCGTCGCGGTCACCGGAGTCGGTCGTAGAGGCCCAGGCGGTGAGCCGCTGCACGTCACGACCCAATGCGGTGGCCGCCAACGGGTTGAACAATTCTTCTTGCGGCGGTTCATCATCGGAGTCCGTCTCGCCCGCGCCGCCGTTATGGATCTTGTTCAGGCAGAGGTAGTTCCGCCGCCCCTTGAGCAACGCGAACTGCGGGCGGCGGGGCAGCGCATCGGTGAGCGAATCCGTCAGCCGGGGCAGATCACGATCGACGAGTTGACGCTGCAGGGCGATCGTCGCCGTCGACACCACGACCGGTTCGTCGTCGCTGACAGCGCGGACAATCGCGGGGATCAGATATGCCAATGACTTGCCGGTGCCGGTCCCGGCCTGCACGACGAGGTGCTCACCGGTTTCGAGGGCCTGCGCGACCGCCCCGGCCATTTCCTGCTGGCCGGGGCGTTCGCTGCCACCGAGCGCGGCCACCGCGATGGCCAGCAACTCGGGGACGGACATGGACACGTCAGACGTGATTGCTCCTCATGGTTGTCAGCTAGTTGATCAGACGGAAATTTGTACCGTCGGGATCGCCGGATCGCCGTGTGCCAATTTCAGTCCCTCCCACGGCAGGCTGTGCAGCCCCGACGCGACCAGCGTCCGCGCTGCGGCCAGGGCGCCGGCACCCGTGTCCGCAACGATCTTCCCGTCACGGACCAGCGCGGTGCTCAGCGCCCGGCACGGTTCGTTGGAACCGGGCCCAGTGGCGGGCGCTCGACCCGCCGGATACACCACCTCCTCGGTGATCGTGCCGGTTGGGCGGCAGCGCCGCAGCGCCTCCTTGTGGCCGCCGCGGGATTCCTTGTGGCTGCTGCGCTTCTGCACCGGCACACCGTCCACTTCGACCAGCTTGTAGACCATGTTCGCGGTCGGGGCGCCCGAGCCGGTGACGAGCGACGTGCCGACGCCGTAGCTGTCCGCCGGTGCGGACCGCAGCCCCGCGATCGAGAACTCGTCGAGATCACCGGAGACCACGATGCGGGTCCCGGTGGCCCCAAGCTGATCCAGCTGCTCGCGTACCTGGCGGGCCAGCACGCCCAGCTCGCCGGAGTCGATGCGGACCGCGCCGAGCGTGGTACCTGCGGCAGCCACGGCATTGGCCACGCCGGTCGCCACGTCGTAGGTGTCTACCAGCAGCGTGGTACCGGTGCCTAGGGCGTCGACCTGGGCGCGGAACGCGGTGAGCTCAGTCAAGGTGCTGGATTCGTCGCCGTGCGTGTGCAGCATGGTGAACGCATGTGCGGCGGTGCCTTCCGCGGGTATCCCGTAGCGCCGGTGCGCCTCGAGGTTGGATGAGGCGGCAAAACCGGCGATATAGGCGGCCCGTGCCGACGCGACCGCGGCGCGCTCGTGAGTTCGTCGCGATCCCATCTCGATCAGCCGACGATCCCCGGCGGCACTCACCATGCGCGCCGCCGCGGAAGCGATCGCGGTGTCGTGGTTGAAAATCGACAGCACCAGCGTCTCGAGAACTACGCATTCGGCGAAACTGCCGCGCACCGACAGCACCGGGGACCCGGGGAAGTACAGCTCGCCCTCGGCGTAACCGTCGATGTCGCCGCCAAACCGGAAATCGCGCAGATAACGCAGCGTGTCCGGGTCGAGGAATTCCGCCAGCGATCGGCACGCGTCGTCGTCGAACCTGAACTGCGGCAGGGCTTCCAGCAGCCGGCCGGTGCCGGCCACCACGCCGTAACGGCGACCCTCGGGGAGTCGGCGGGCGAAGAGCTCGAACGTGGTCCGGCGATGGGCGGTGCCATCGCGCAGCGCCGCCGCCAGCATGGTCAACTCGTATTTGTCGGTCAGCAGCCCAGCCAGGACCGGGTCGTTCATTCCGCAACGGTAACGGCTGGCGCCGCCGCTCCGGCGCCTCGGTATCCTAGGGGTCATGCCTGCACCGTCGGCGCCGACCAAGCCGGGCACTACCGGGCAACGCGAGGCGACTCCGGTAGAGGCCACGGCCAGTCCGTGGGTGACCATCGTGTGGGACGATCCTGTCAATCTCATGACCTACGTGACGTATGTACTGCAGAAGTTGTTTGGCTATAGCGAGCCGCACGCCACCAAGCTGATGCTGCAAGTGCACAACGAAGGCAAAGCGGTCGTGTCGGCGGGTAGCCGGGAGTCAATGGAAGTCGACGTGTCCAAGCTGCATGCCGCCGGGTTGTGGGCAACGATGCAGCAGGACAGCTGAGATTCAAGGACATCCGGGATTCCTGTGCGCAAATGGAAGCGCGTCGAGACCGCCAGCGGTCCCCGTTTTCGGTCGTCCTTGGCCGCACATGAGTCGGCCCTACTCACAAACCTCGTCAGCGCGATGATCGGCTTGCTCGACGAACGCGAATCTTCCTCGCCGTCAGATGAGCTCGAGGAGATCACCGGAATAATAACGGGCAACGCGCAACCGCCAGTGGACCCGACGCTTCGTCGGCTGCTGCCGGATTTCCATCGGCAGGACGACCATGATTCGGCGGCCGATACTTCAGATAGTCTCAACGCGGCGCTGCGCAGCCTGCACGAACCGGAGATCATTAGCGCCAAACGGGTTGCCGCACAACGGCTGTTGGACACAGTTCCAGAAAACGGGGGCCGGTTCGAGCTGAGCGAGGAGGACGCCGGCGCGTGGGTCGCGGCCGTCAACGACCTCCGGTTGACCTTGGGAGTGATGCTGGGGGTCGGGCCAGAGGGCCCGGAGCGCTTGCCGGCTGACGACCCACTGGCCGCGCACTTCGACGTCTACCAGTGGCTGACGGTCCTGCAGGAATACCTGGTGCTGGTGCTGATGGGGGCCCGATGACCTTGATGGCGGCCGGATGAACTCCATCACCGACGTCGCGGGCATCCGCGTCGGCCATTACCACCGACTTGACCCCGACGCGTCCCTGGGCGCCGGTTGGGCCTCCGGGGTCACCGTCGTGCTGGCACCGCCTGGCACCGTCGGCGCGGTCGACTGCCGGGGTGGCGCGCCCGGTACTCGTGAGACCGATCTGCTGGACCCGTCCAACAGCGTCCGCTACGTCGATGCGGTGTTGCTTGCCGGCGGTAGCGCCTACGGGCTGGCAGCCGCCGACGGCGTCATGCGCTGGCTGGAGGAACACCAACGCGGCGTGGCGATGAAAGGCGGTCTGGTGCCCATCGTGCCGGGTGCGGTGATTTTCGATTTGCCGGTCGGCGGCTGGGACCGCCGTCCTACGGCCGAATTCGGTTATGCCGCCGCCGGCGCCGCCGCGGGGGGCGAAGGTGTGGTGCTGCCGATCGGGACGGTCGGTGCCGGAGTGGGGGCGCGGGCCGGGGTCCTCAAGGGCGGTATCGGCACGGCGTCGACAACCCTGACGACGCTGCCGTCCGGCGTGACCGTGGGAGCGGTCGTCGCGGTGAACTCCGCGGGCAACGTCGTCGACCGGACCACCGGCTTGCCGTGGATGGTGGACTTGATCGAGGAGTTCGCGCTCACCCGGCCGCCGGCCGAGCAGATCGACGCCCTCGCGCAGCTGCCGTCCTCGCTGGACGAGCTGAACACCACGATTGCGGTGGTAGCGACTAACGCCGCGCTGAGCCCAGCGGGGTGCCGGCGCGTGGCGATCGCCGCCCACGACGGGCTGGCTCGCGCCATCCGGCCTGCACACACCCCGCTGGACGGCGATACCGTGTTCGCACTGGCCACCGGGGCAATCGAGGTGGCGCCGGCGGCCGATACCCCCGCCGCACTGTCCCCGGAGACAGGGTTGGCCTCTGCCGTGGGCGCGGCCGCGGCTGATTGCCTGGCGCGTGCGGTGCTCGTCGCCGTGCTGGCCGCTGAGTCGATCGCCGGAATACCCACCTATCGCGGCCTCTTGCCAGGAGCATTCGCGCCTCCTGATTGCTGACACCGGTACGCTGGAGCGTGCCATGACCCAGCCGGCCAGAAGCTCGCGCACACCCGCCACGCAGGCGAAAAAGCGGCCCCAATGGATGGTGGGCGGGGCCACCATCCTCACCTTCGTGGCGCTGCTTTATCTCATCGAGTTGATTGACCAGCTGATGGGGAACCGGCTCGACGCCAACGGCATCAGGCCGCTGGAAGCCGACGGTCTGTGGGGAATCATCTTCGCGCCGCTGCTGCATGCGGGCTGGCCGCACCTGATGGCTAATACGGTTCCGATGCTGGTGCTGGGGTTTCTGGTGACGCTGGCCGGACTGTCCCGGTTCGTCTGGGCTACCGCGATCGTGTGGATCGTCGGAGGCTTCGGTACCTGGCTCATCGGCAACGTGGGCACCGACTGCGGACCGACCGACCACATCGGGGCCTCCGGTCTGATCTTCGGCTATCTGGCGTTTTTGCTGGTTTTCGGGATATTCGTGCGCAGGTTTTGGAACATCATCGTGGGGCTGGTGGTGTTGTTCGTCTACGGTGGCGTCCTGCTCGGCGCCATGCCGGTGCTGCACCAATGTGGTGGCGTGTCCTGGCAGGGGCATTTGTGTGGTGCGTTTGCCGGTGTGCTGGCGGCGTATCTGTTGTCCGGTCCCGAACGTAAGGCCCGCGCAATGAGAAAAGCCGGCGTCGGTTCGCCGCGGCTGACGACATGAGCTCGGCCCTGGCGCCCGTCGGGGTCTTCGACTCCGGGGTCGGGGGGCTGACGGTGGCCCGCGCGATCATCGACCAATTGCCCGACGAGGACATCATCTATGTCGGTGACACGGGTAACGGCCCGTACGGACCGCTGTCCATCCCGGAGATTCGCGCCCACGCGCTGGACATCGGCGACGATCTGGTCGGCCGAGGCGTCAAGGCGCTGGTGATCGCCTGCAATTCAGCCTCCGCGGCGTGCCTGCGGGATGCTCGCGAGCGCTACGACGTGCCGGTTGTCGAGGTGATCTTGCCGGCGGTGCGCCGTGCGGTGGCCACCACCCGCAGCGGCCGCATCGGGGTCATCGGCACCCAGGCGACCATCACCTCGCACGCCTACCAGGACGCGTTCGCCGCGGCGCGAGACACCGAGGTCACCGCGGTGGCCTGCCCTCGGTTCGTCGATTTCGTGGAGCGCGGCGTGACCAGCGGTCGCCAGGTGCTCGGACTGGCCGAGGGTTATCTGGAGCCGTTGCAGCGCGCCGAGGTCGACACGCTGGTGCTTGGCTGTACGCACTATCCGTTGTTGTCCGGGCTGATCCAGCTGGCCATGGGCGAGAACGTGACGCTGGTGTCGAGTGCCGAGGAAACCGCCAAGGAACTGCTGCGGGTGCTCACCGAGCGGGACATGCTGCGGCCGCACGACGCGCCGCCCGCGAGCCGGGTCTTCGAAGCGACCGGCGACCCCGAGTCCTTCACCAAACTTGCGGCCCGATTTCTCGGTCCCGCGGTCACCGGCGTTCAACCGGTTCACCGTCAAATTCGTGTCTACTAGATGGAAGCACCAAGATTCTGGTCGCACCAATGCGGCGATGTTTTTCTCATGCTGCTATTGGGCATGGCACAGTAGTGTCCGTGCGAATAACCGTCCTCGGCTGCTCCGGCAGCGTAGTGGGTCCGGATTCGCCCGCGTCGGGTTATTTGCTCCGAGCGCCGGACACTCCGCCGCTGGTTCTCGACTTCGGCGGGGGCGTGCTGGGCGCGCTGCAACGGTATACAGATCCCGGCGATGTACAGGTGCTGCTTACCCATCTGCACGCCGACCACTGTCTGGATATGCCGGGACTGTTCGTCTGGCGGCGCTACCACCCGACGCGCCCCGCCGGCAAAGCGTTGCTGTACGGACCGAGCGATACCTGGTCGCGGTTGGGCTCGGCGTCGTCTCCCTACGGCGGTGAGATCGACGATTGCTCCGACATCTTCGATATTCGGCATTGGGTCGACGGTGAACCGGTGACCATTGGCGCGCTCACGGTAGTGCCGCGGGTGGTGTGTCACCCGACCGAGTCCTACGGCATGCGGATCACCGATCCCACCGGTGCCACATTTGTGTACAGCGGTGACACCGGCTTCTGCGATCAGCTCATCGAGTTGGCACGCGACGCCGACGTTTTCCTCTGCGAGGCCTCCTGGACGCATGCGCCGGACCGCCCGCGCGCGCTGCATCTGTCGGGTACCGAAGCCGGCAGGGCCGCGAAGCAGGCCGGCGTTCGCGAGCTGCTACTGACCCATATTCCGCCGTGGACCTCGCGGGAAGATGTGATCAGCGAGGCCAAGGCCGAGTTTGATGGTCCCGTGCACGCGGTGGTGGCCGGTGAGACGTTCGAAATCCGGCCCGCCAAACGGGTCTGAGCCTGTCCGCCGGCGCCCGCCCTGCCGCATCGAAACATAAACCTGGCACACCTTCACGGGCGTGTCGTCTGCGTGGTTTATGTGTCGTGGCGGGGACTAGGGTGGCTGCGTGTCCAAACGAGAAGACGGTCGCCTCGACGAGGAACTTCGGCCTGTGGTCATCACCCGCGGCTTCACCGAGCACCCGGCGGGTTCCGTACTGATCGAATTCGGTCAAACCAAAGTCATGTGCACCGCGAGCGTCACCGAGGGCGTGCCGCGCTGGCGTAAGGGATCGGGCCTGGGATGGCTCACCGCGGAGTACGCCATGTTGCCGTCGGCTACGCACACCCGCTCCGACCGTGAATCGGTCAAAGGCCGGGTCAGCGGACGCACCCAGGAGATCAGCCGGTTGGTCGGCCGGTCGCTGCGGGCGTGCATCGACCTGCGGGCGCTGGGGGAGAACACCATCGCCGTCGATTGCGATGTATTGCAGGCCGACGGTGGCACTCGTACCGCGGCCATTAGCGGTGCCTACGTGGCGCTGGCCGACGCGGTCACCTACCTGTCGGCGGCGGGCAAGCTCTCGGATCCCAGGCCGTTGTCGTGTGCTATCGCCGCGGTCAGCGTCGGTGTGGTCGACGGCAGGATTCGGGTGGACCTGCCCTACGAGGAGGATTCGCGCGCCGAGGTCGACATGAACGTCGTCGCCACCGACACCGGGACCCTGGTAGAGATTCAGGGCACCGGCGAGGGTGCGACGTTCCCGCGTTCGACGCTGGACAAGCTGCTCGACCTTGCGCTGAGCGCCTGCGACACCGTGTTTGCCGCGCAGCGCGACGCGTTGGCCCTGCCGTACCCGGGTGTGCTGCCCGAGGGACCTGCATCAGGAAAGGCCTTCGGAAGCTGACCCGTCTGCTGGTGGCCAGCCGCAACCAAAAGAAGCTGGCCGAACTGCGCCGCGTGCTCGACGGTGCCGGACTGTCGGGGTTGACGCTGGTGTCACTCAACGATGTGGCGCCGTTCGACGAAGCGCCGGAAACCGGCGCGACCTTTGAGGACAACGCGTTGGCCAAGGCGCGCGACGCGTTCGCGGCGACCGGTCTGGCCAGCGTGGCCGACGACTCCGGTCTGCAGGTTGTCGCGCTCAACGGTATGCCCGGTGTGCTGTCGGCGCGCTGGTCGGGCAAGCACGGCGACGACACCGGCAACACAGCGCTGCTGCTGGCGCAATTGCGCGACGTTCCGGACGGCCGGCGCGGGGCGGCTTTCGTCTCGGCCTGCGCCCTGGTCACGGGGTCTGACGAGGTCGTCGTCCGCGGCGAGTGGCCGGGCACCATCGCCCGGGAACCACGCGGCGACGGCGGGTTCGGCTACGACCCCGTCTTCATCCCAGACGGCTCCGATCGGACCGCGGCGCAGCTCAGCCCGGCGGAGAAGGATGCGATGTCGCATCGGGGTCGCGCGCTTGCCTTGCTGGTGCCGGCGCTCAAGGCGTTTGCCTGAACCCAAGCTTGCTCAATCGCCACATCTGCCACACGCGTCTCTGCAGAAGTCGGCAGGATGTTTGCCCAGCTACGCGCGACAAGCGGCCATGCGCAGAAGGGCGGTTCGCGCTGTCGCGCGTAGCCGGGCAGCGACGGTGTCGCCTCCCGGAGAAACGCGTTTGGCGTTATGTGGCTCGTCCTAGAGCCCGAAGCGCGCCTTGATGTCCCGGGTTTGGAAGTGCTCGACGACGATGCCCAACAGCGGGATGGTGCCTGCGGCCATCACCCCGATGGTCTTGCCGATCGGCCACCTGACCTTCACCGCGAGGTTGGAGGCCGTCAGCACGTAGACGAAATACACCCACCCGTGCACCACCCCGATCCAGCGGATCTCCTGGTGGAAGGCGAAGTGCGAGACGATCTCGTAGCACAGCGCAATCAGCCAGATCCCGGTCGTCCACGCCATCACTCGATAGCGAAGCAGCGCTGCGCGGATCTTTTCGACGGGAAAAACTGGCGC
>Ga0302319_10026891_pt1 | contig 10111 bp, 7 predicted proteins | sample Bog_T0_2_FD_203319 | JGI IMG/M metagenome (GOLD analysis project Ga0302319, IMG submission 203319) | Peat permafrost microbial communities from Stordalen Mire near Abisko, Sweden - Bog_T0_2 | ecosystem: Environmental > Terrestrial > Soil > Wetlands > Peat | place: Sweden: Abisko, Stordalen Mire...
GGTCTGGAGCGTCATCGGCCGCGAATTTACCCTGGCGACCAACCAGGTGGATTTTGCCGTGCCCGCCAGGTTTGGGTTGACCTACCGGGACAAGGACAACACCCAGAAGACACCGTTGTGTATCCATCGCGCGCCACTCGGCACACACGAACGGTTCATCGGCTTTCTCATCGAGCATTATGCCGGCAACTTTCCACTCTGGCTCGCCCCCGACCAGGTGCGCGTCATCACCCTCAACGATGAGGCGGCGCTGATTGACTACGCCAAGCCCATCGTGCAGGAATTGCGCGCCAACATGGTCCGGGTGGATGCGGATTACAGCGCCACGCCGTTCAAGGCCAAGATCGCGGACGCCGAAAAGTCGCGCGTCCATACCATGCTCGTCATCGGCGGGCGCGACTTGGAAGCGGGCGCGATGAGCGTGCGCCTGCATCACGGCGGGCCCCAAGGGGCCAAGCCCAAGGCGGAAGTCATTGCGAACATCCTGGCGAGCATCAAAGAGCGACGGGCATAGGACTTGCAGATTGCAAACCGCGATTTATTTGGCCCAGTCCGGGAAAACGGCCATGGCGTCGAGAATGTTATGCAGTTTGTCGGTATGGGCGTCTTCCTGCCAGCCACCGCGACCGCTGGTGGTCGCCTGGTCGCTCGGGCACCCGTCGTCGTTGACGGCGTAAAGGCAGTAATTCAAGTTTGGAGTGACCGGGGGTCTTGCTTCCGCTTGTAAGCGTCGTACTTCAAATAGGAAATAATCCCCATACCGTCCTGGGTTGCCGGGATAAGCGAAGTGCGGTTGGCAATTGCGTGGTAATCGCCGTCCATGAACGTCAGATAAACTAAACGCGGATAACCATGCTTGATGGGACACTTGGAATACCAGGTGACTTCCCGGTCAAGGGCTGCACTTGGCCATACCGAAGATCAGGCTTACTTGCCAGCCTTGACCTTGGCCCAGCGCAATTTCTGAGCCGCCGCAATTCTGGCTCTCCCCGCAGCGCTCATTCCACCATTCCTGGCAGCTTGGGGAGCCGCTTTAGCTTTCTCTGCATTGTGTTTGGCCCAGCGCCGTGCTTGAGCTGCCCGAATCGCGGCTTTGTGCTCCGGACTCATGGTGCGTTTGCCGGGTGTGGCCGCCGCTACCGGTTCCGGTGCTTGGACTGCCTCGATTGGTGCCGGGGCTTCTACTGGGGCTGCGGCTGTGCCTCCGAAGAGGGCTGCGAGTTCAGCTTCCAGGGCCGCGATTTTTTCTTTGAGATCGGCAGCTTGACGTAGTTGTGTTGATGATAGATTTAACATTGTGGCGACATTAAAGCAGGGAATGATAATAAAGGAAAGCCTAAAAATAGAGGCTATTCAAACCTCTGACTTGGATTGACGAGTGGCGGACTGTGGATTCCAGTATTAGTGGGTGATCCTCCGGTTTTGGGCAGAGGCAAGTGCGCTCCATAAGTTTAAAACGGCATTACAAATTGATTTCGGAGGCAAACTTGTAGGTGCCGGACCCGACCTCGAACTCCGCCTTGTCATGGTCCTGCCGCAGGAACCTCACGCCTTTGGCCTGGTCCACGGGCACACCGCTTTCCGTGATGCCCGCAAGGTCCCGGGCGGGAACCCGAACCGTTGCGGTGGTATTCGCCGGCACGACCACTGCCAACGTCAACCGGTTACCGTCGCGTTTCCAGGCAGTGGCAATCTGGCCATGAATGGAATCGTAACGCGCTGTCGCCCAAGTCAAGCCGTCACGGATGATTGGATCAATCCGGATGGTGTTGAAGCCGGGGCTGGCGGGCCGAATGCCGCCAATGCCGCCAAACAAGTATTCGCCACAGGAGCCCAGCGAATAATGATTGAACGAGTTCATGCCCGGATCCTGGAAGCCTTTTTCCGGGGTCCAACCATCCCACCGTTCCCAGATAGTGGTGGCGCCGTGCTTGACGGAGAACAGCCAAGAGGGAAAGGAATCCTGTCGAAGAAGCTGATAGGCGGTATCAGCCTGGCCATATTGGGTCAGGACGGGCAGCAGGTAGCTCACCCCAACAAAGCCGGTGGAGAGGTGTCCGCCTTTGGCTTGGATATCATCCGCCAAATACTGCGCCGCCTTGAGCCGCAAGGCCTCGGGCAGCAGCTCAAATTTCAAGGCCATGGCATAACCACATTGCGTATTACCTTGGATGCGGCCATCGGCAGCGACGTATTTTTGGTTGAACGCGGCCTTGATGTCTTGGAACAACTGCCCATATTGGGCGGCCTCGTCGGTGCGTCCGACCGCTGCGCAAGACTTCGCCACCAAGTGGGTCGCATAGGCGAAGAAGGCGGTGCCGATCAGGTCTTTGGGCGTGTCGGCGTTAATGGAGAGCCAGTCGCCATAGTCATTGCCGCGATCGTGATCACGGATCAGGCCCGTGCTGTGATTGCGCAGATATTCCACCCATTTGATCATCGCCGGCAGGTGACGTTCCAATATGCGCTGGTCGCCATAAGTCTCGTAGATGGTCCACGGACAGATGACCCCGGCATCACCCCAGGCCGGCACGCCGCCGCTGCCCATGTTGTCCGGACTCACATCGCTAAAAGATCCCGCCGGGGTTTGGCCGTCATCCACATCCACCAGCCATTTGGTGAAGAACGCCGCGACATCCGCATTGTAAGTGGCGGTGCGGATGAACACCTCGGCATCGCCCATCCAGCCCAGCCGCTCGTCGCGTTGGGGACAGTCCGTGGGCACACTGACATAGTTGCCGCGCTGCCCCCATTGAATGTTGGACTGGAGCTGGTTAAGGCGCGCATCCGAACAGGCGAACTCGCCGGTCCGCAGGTTGTCGGACCCAATGACAATCCCCGTGACCGCAGCCCGACTGGGGCGGCCGCTCAACCCGCTGATTTCAACGTAGCGAAAGCCGTGAAACGTAAAACGTGGCTGCCAGATTTCGGTGCCGCCGCCTTTACAAATATAATGGTCCACCGAAGGCGCGCCGCGCAAGTTTTGCGTATAGATGGAACCGTCGGGCTTGAGCATTTCAGCATGCCGGAGGGTGATGATGGTCCCTGCGGGCGCCGCAACCTTGAGCCGGATCACCCCCACCATGTTTTGCCCCAGATCATAGGTCCAGCAGCCGGGTTTCGGTTCGGTAATCTGCTTGGGCTTGAGTTCGCAGATTTGGCGCACCGGCTCACTTACTTGAGCATCCAATTGGCGAGACGGCTCAGCTTGCGCGGCCACAGGATACCAAGAATTGTCATCCAATCCTTCCTTATCCCAGCCTTTAATCTCAAGTCGCGCATCATAGTCTTCGCCCAGCATGAAGTCGGAAGAAAGAATGGGACTGCGCTGCGACTTCCAAGACTCGTCGGTCACAATCTGTTCGGTCCGGCCATCCGCATACGTCAGTTCGAGTTGGGCCATGAACGCCGGTGTTTTTCCAAAAAACTGGTAGCCGCCATTGCCAATGTGGCCAGCAAACCAACCGTTGGCGAGTTCGGCGCCAATCGCGTTGTCGCCGCGTGTTAAAAGCGAGGTGACATCGTAGGCCTGGTAGCGAACCCGGCGGCGGTAATCAGTCCAGTCAGGCGCCAGCACATGATCCCCCACGCGTTGCCCGTTGACATGCACTTCATAAAGGCCGAGCGCAGTCGCATACAGCATGGCCCGCCGGACTGGTGATTTCGTCGCAAACGCTTTTCGCAGATACCACACGGACTCCGAGGAGTCCGGCAGCTTCAACTCTTGGTTCTCGCTGACTTCTTTCTTGAACGACTGGCCACCCAGCTCGTACTCCACCCGCAACCGTTTCACCACATGGGAGGCCGGGTCCTGGCCTAACGTCTTATTATTGGCGATCACGCTCAAAGTGTTGTTGGTCACCATGCTGGCTAAGGCAGCCGTAACATCCGCCGATTTATCGCCTTCGACCGCTTCATAGGTGGCGTGGCGGATAATCAGCGGCTGGCCGGACGAGGAGGTTATTGGGTCTGCCGCAATCCATCGGGCACTCCAGTCCGCAGGTTGGAGCAAGCCCATCTGCCATTGGGCGACCGTACTCCAAGCACTGGGCTTACCGTTGCGGTCCCAAACCCGGACCTTCCAGCAACAATTCTGGCGGGAAGCCAGAGGGCTGCCCGCATACACGATCTGGGAGCTTTCGTCGGAGGCCACCTTGCCGCTGTCCCATAAATCGGCCCGGCCTTGGTCGAGCAGTTCGGCAGTCGAGGCCACCAAAACTTGATACGCCGTCTGCTGCTCGCCTCGCCGGCTGGAGGTGAGGATCCAGCTCAGCCGCGGATTGGCGGCGTCAATTCCGAGCGGATCGGCCAGATATTCACAACGAAGATCTTGGAGTTTGACACCCCCAAAACAGACGCCGGCCAGGAGGACAATTCCAAGGATGCCAAGGTGTTTTAGATGGTTCATTTTTAATATGCGGTTGATTTGGTTAAAGGAATAACCAGATGGAAACGGAAACCAAGTAATGGAGTTGCCCGTTTATTAATTTTGATGGTCGTACTTTACCCACGGGGCCGGCCCCGCGTCTATGCCCAGACATGGTGAGAGTGGCATCACCGAAATGGGTGATGGCGCAGGACTGGCGGAGGACGTCATGGCAAGTCATCTGGCTTGTGCGGCGGAGTTTTGGAGGCCATGTAACGGACCGCGGCTTCGGTGCGCGAGCTCACATGCAACTTGGTAAACACGTGCTTCAAATGGCTGCAGACCGTATCAATGCTCAATTCCAACTTGTTGGCAATCACCTTGTTCGCATAGCCTTGGGAAAGCAGCATGAGAATCTGCTCTTCCCGGATCGAAAGGTGCGCGAACTCATCGCGGAATCTGGCCTTTTGGCGAAAGGACTCAATCACGCGGCGGGCAATCTGGCTCGTCATCGGGGCTCCGCCGCCCAGCACGTCCAGCAAAGCGGTGCGTAAATCCGCCGGCTTGGTCCGTTTCAGCAGATATCCATCGGCCCCGGCCTCCAGCGCCAGGAACACCAGTTCCTGATCGGCCATGGCGGTGAGAATCACAATCTGGGTTTGGGGCAGCAACGCTTTTAGCCGCACGGTGCATTCGATGCCAGACATGCGCGGCAGGAAAATGTCCATGAGCACCACGTCGGGCAGCTCCAGGGGAATGAGCCGCAACGCCTCTTCGCCAGTGCCGCAGGCGCAGGTGCAGGCAAAATCCGGAAACGAGTTGATGAGCTGAATCCAGCTTTCCCGAACTTCGGGCTGATCTTCAACCAAGGCGACTTTAAGGGTCTGCTTGGACGCGGGTTCGACAGGAAGGTTCACCTTGGCCGGCTTGGTCATCTTAGCACTGGGTGGGGTCATGTTTTTGCACCGGTTGCTGGTACTGGGCACCATCGGGTTGTTTGCTTGGTTCCAAAACTCGTCTCGGATGCCAAATCCAAGCCAGCAACGGTCGGCGTGGCTGTCTCAAGGGAATACTAAATTCAACGCGACACCCGCGGCCGGGCTGGCTGGTGACCAAGCAACGCCCCCCCAACTCAGCCAGGCGTTGGGCCATATTGGCCAGGCCGTTGCGCCCCGATCTTATGGTCGCCGGGTCAAAGCCTTGCCCATTGTCCTGCACCACCACCACCAATTGCGGGCCGTGCCATTGAATTTGGAGGCGTAATTCGGTGGCCGCCGAATGTTTGACCGCGTTATTCAGCGTTTCTTTGATGGCCATGAGCAGGCTGCGCCGAACCGGCAGCGTAAAAACTGCGGACAACATTTCCGGGTCAACCTCAAACAGGCACTGGATGGGCGTCGGTTCCAAAAATTCCTCCGCATAATTGCAAACATAGGCGGCAAAGTCGCGCAAAGTGTCCCGCCGGGGATTCACCGCCCAAAGAATCTCGTCCATGGTCGAGAGCAGTCCCCGCGCCTCCTCGCAAATTTGAATCAACTGTTGTTGGGTTTGCGAACCGGCGGGCGGCCCACTTTGAGCCACTTCCCCGTGAAGCACCAACTGCGTCATGCGTGAACCAATGTCGTCGTGGATCTCGCGCGCAATCCGGGCGCGCTCCTGGCGCAGGAGCCGGTGTTCTTTTTGATGGCGCGTCAATTGGGCCATAAGCCAAAGACTCAGCACGATGACCGCGCCACAGAGGGAGAGCAGAGTGATTTGAAACCAGCCGGTCTGCCAAAACAGCACCTTGATCGGCTGCGGCACGGACATCACGTTGATATTCTCGGGTCTTGTCCACCAGGGGCTGCCACCCAATGGAGCCATGACGGTCGCTTCCGGCCAGTCAATCCGTTTTTCGGTCTCCATTTCCCAATGTTTCACGCCAGCCGGCACAATCCGCCACGACGCATCCGATTTGACCTCCAAAATGCGGCCGTCCGCCAGATCCACATGCAAGCCAAGAATGACTCCGGCAAAAGAAGAAGAATTGAAGGCTTTGATGGCCACAATGTGTTTGCCGGGAGTCAATACTTGTGTCAAATCGAAGACGAACAACTCCCGCCATTCGTCTCCCCGGCCCAATTCGCGTCCATCCAGATACAGCGTAAACTCATTGTCCGCCGTCAGGACCAGCCGTGCTTTGACGACGCGGCTGAAATCGGGAACCACAAAGGAATTCCAGAGTCTGCAATATTGCTGATTGAAGGTTTTATCCGACCAAATCCACGAGCCAAGCCCATTGGTGGGGCTCAGATAAAACTCCGGGTTTTCCGGCTTGCCCGCATCGGGGCTGGGCACCTGCCCCCTGGCACCCGCCTCCCCAGCCAAGAGAAACCAGAAGGCCAGCAGCAGTGACGCGATCGCCAGGAATTGGAGGAGCGACAGCCACGATTTCATCCGCCAGCCATGCTTATTCGAGTGGTGCAAGCGTGGATAATTTAGCAGATTTCACGCTCGCGCCAAGCTGGATGTGGCGCAGCGGTGAAGTTGGCCTTTGGGAGCTGTGGCTGGCGTCAGTGGAGAACCCTCCCGTTAGACAGCGTGCTCAGACGGTGGGTGTTTCTTGCCGGTAAACACAGTCGTGAGCGGGATTTGATTCATGCGGCCTTGGTTTATTTGCGTTATTTTGTGTCAGCTTAAGCGAAAAACGGCAAGAGCGTATCCCCAAACACGGTTAACGCCCTATCACCGAAACTGGTATGGCCCGAGGAAACCCTGGAACCACGTCGGCTGGCCGCCTGCCGAGAAAGGAGCATCCATGGTTGAGGAGCACGGCACTCTGGTAAAAGGTGAAGACTTGAATTTTTTCCAAACTGCGGGAAACTGGTGGAATTAAGAGCATGAACAAAATCACCAGTAAAACAAAGGAGTTGTCGCCAAAACAACGCGAAGAACTGCTCACGGCATTGAAAGCCCGTTTTGAGAAAAACTTGAACCGCCATCCAAGCCTTGAATGGGCGAAAGTCCAAACAACGCTGGAAGCCCACGCGGAAAAACTGTGGTCGCTCAAGGAGATGGAAGGAACCGGCGGTGAACCGGATGTGGTGGGTCAGGATAAAAAGACGGGCGAATACATCTTTTTTGATTGTTCAGCGGAAAGTCCCAAAGGCCGCACCAGTCTTTGCTACGACCGGGAAGGGCTGGATTCGCGGAAAGAATTTAAGCCGAAAAACACCGCCATGGACATGGCCGCAGCAATGGGCATTGAGCTTTTAACGGAGGAACAATATTTTGAACTGCAAAAGCTCGGAGAGTTTGATGCAAAGACGTCGAGCTGGGTGAAAACACCATCGGAAATCCGAAAACTCGGCGGCGCGCTCTATGGTGACCGCCGCTACGGCCGCGTCTTCGTGGGTCACAACGGTGCGCAGTCTTATTATGGCGGCCGGGGGTTCCGCGGCTCGCTCCGGGTCTGAAGGGCGTGCCGCACGGGCCGTTGTGACCTGGACCCGCGAAGCTCGCTGGCTGCTGCCGCCTTGAATTCTGCTGGGTTTCATGCCAAATTGGCGGGAATGAAGCCCAAATCGAATTACGCTCTCAGGCCGTGCCTGTTCTGGGCAGCGATGTGTGTTGGAACGTTGGCCTGCGCTACCGCAGCGCGCGCGCAAGCTGAACCAGCGAAACCACACTCGCCGGCGTCCATGCCCGTCTTGCCGCTGGAACAATCGGCGAGCCGAGGCATCATCACTCGAGATCCTTCCAGCATCGTGAAATGCAAAGATGAATACTGGGTTTTCTACACGGGCCGAGGCGTGCCATCGTATCATTCGAAGGACTTGGTGAAATGGGAACGCGGTCCGGCGGTTTTCCAAACGGCCCCGGAATGGATTGCCGGCATCGTTCCAGAGAACCGCCACATGTCCTACTGGGCTCCCGACGTCATGAAGGTGGGCGACCGGTATCTCCTGTACTATGCCGTTTCATCGATGGGGAAAATGACCTCCGCCATTGGCCTGGCCACCAATCCCACCCTGGATCCGAGCGATCCGGCCTATCATTGGACCGACCAAGGGGTCGTGGTGCGAACGCAGGAAGGTCAGCCGGGTGAGGCTTACAATGCCATTGACCCGACCGTGTTTCGCGACAACGATGGCAGCTTGTGGCTGACCTTTGGTTCTTATTGGAGCGGCATCAAACTGATCCAGTTGGACCCGCAGACCGGAAAACGGATCGCCCCGGATTCGAAGATGTTTTCTTTGGCTTACAATGACTCCATCGAGGCTTCCTATCTGTGCAAGCATGCCGACTATTATTATCTGTTTGTGAACTGGGGTTCGTGCTGTCAGGGCACCAACAGCTCCTACAACATCCGCGTCGGGCGGAGCCAAACCATCACCGGACCCTATCTGGACAAGGTCGGTTCGGACATGCTAAAGGCCGGCGGCAGTGTGTTCCTGGCCACGACCAACGGCCCGTTGTTCGGACCCGGACACGCGGGGACTTTGAATGCGGAAGGTAAAAATTGGTTCACCTCAGATTTCGAGGGCGACCTGCGAATGAATGGACAGGCGACCCTGGCGATAATGCCGCTCCGCTGGAATGCCGACGGCTGGCCAGAGGCGACCGTGAATGACGTCAAGTCTGTCCCACCTGCGAACGCTGCGACGAAGTAAATGAAACCGATTTAAGGGTGGGTCAGCCCCAAGCCGCGAGAATCTGCTCCGCCTTCACGACCTGTTCGGGTGAACCGGTGAAGTTGAATTGGAATTTTCCCGATCGGCGGGTGACCAGGACCTTGATGGTGTCCAGACCGTTGGCGATCATCCGGAAACGCAGTTGTTTGTTGATTTCGCGGAATCCGTGTTGTTGGAGACTATGGCTCATGCTCTAGCTTGAACGCGCGTCGGTCAGATAGCAAGGTTAAATTCTGGTTATTTGGCTCATCCCCGCCGGCGGACTTTTTTCGACGGCGCAGGACGGTGCGAAATTTTGCCAGATGATTCTCCGGGATTGCCCGAACCGCAGCCTTAACTCTTCCGCCGATAATTGATTTCCATGATTTTCACCAGCGTGCAGCCCCGGTCTTCGAACATCTCCATCGTAGGATGGTCCTGGTCGGTGCATTTGACCACCTGCCGGATTTTGGTCATCATGCCGGGCATTGGTGACACAAACTCGGAATTAAGCTTGTTAATTCTTCGATTTCAGGTAAAATGAACAGGTGAAGTCAGCTTTGCGGCCCCAAGCACCGGAATGGAACTCCTCATTTCCTGGCTGGGCTCGCTCTTATGCTTTACTCCTCTGCATTTTTTTGGCTGGAACGGCATTCCGCTGCCCGGCTGAACCACGTCAATCCGTCTCCGTCATCAGTGTGCTCGTATTGTACACACCTCAGGCCCGCACTAGCGCCGGTGGACCCGCCGCCATACTCCAAGAGATTAATATGGCAATGGTGGAGGCCAATACCGTCTTTCAGAATAGTGAGGTAAATGCGCGCGTCAAACTCGCGCGGGTGAGCGAAATCAACTATGTGGAATCCGGCAGCGTTGCCAATGATCTGGCGAAACTTCGCAACCCAGGCAATGGAGTGCTTGCCCAAGCTCATCAACTGCGGGACTCGGTGGGTGCGGACTTGGTCTGCCTAGTCACGGAGACCGGCAACGACTACTGGTTTTACGGTCTGCAAGGGCCCTCAGATGAAAATGCCTTCAGCATCATTCGACAACCATTTTTGACCGGCGGTTATTATTTTCCGGTGGTCTTGAG
>Ga0302319_10026896_pt1 | contig 10110 bp, 9 predicted proteins | sample Bog_T0_2_FD_203319 | JGI IMG/M metagenome (GOLD analysis project Ga0302319, IMG submission 203319) | Peat permafrost microbial communities from Stordalen Mire near Abisko, Sweden - Bog_T0_2 | ecosystem: Environmental > Terrestrial > Soil > Wetlands > Peat | place: Sweden: Abisko, Stordalen Mire...
TTAGCGGGCTGATCGGCGTGCTTTTGCTTTCCCGCGTGGTCTAAAGTCATCCGTAACAGTTGTCGAGCGTAGGCCAGAGCAATGCAGGAACGGACTCTCGCCTATTTGGCAAAGAATCGATTTCGCTAGTAAAGGAGCGCTATGAAAAAACAGATTAAGGCAATGTTGATTGGCGACGCCATGATCCCGGGCAGTGAGTTCAAGCTCGCGGCAGAGAAGTACCTGGGCGGCTTCATCGCAGACACAAAGGTCGGAGACTGGGAAGCGGATTGGGGAAAACTGCAGGAAAGACGCCTCAAGGTCGAGAAACAAGGCCCCGAAATCGAAGTTGTAGACCCGCTGATTCAGGAACATGGCAGCACGGCGGAGCTACTGGCGGGGTTGTTCGTTCCAATTTCGTCCAAAGTGTTTGCCGCTATGCCAAAACTCCGTATCGCCGGCGTTTCGCGTGCGGGGCTGGAAAACGTGAACGTTCCCGAGGCTACGAAGCGCGGCATAGTCGTTTTCAATGTCGAAGGACGGAACGCTGAAGCAGTATCCGATTTTGCCGTTGGGATGATGCTCGCCGAGTGCCGCAATATTGCGCGGGCGCACTTCGCGATCAAGAACGGCCAGTGGCGCAAAACATTCTCCAACTCGAGTTGGGTTCCACAACTGAAGGATAAAAATATCGGCATCGTCGGCTTCGGATATATTGGCCGGCTGGTGGCGAAGAAGCTCTCTGGTTTCGGAGTGAAATGCCTGGTCTATGATCCATTCGTCGCTCCCGACGAGGTCCGTAAGCATGACTGCACGCCAGTGGACAAAGACACCTTATTTGCAGAAAGCGACTTTGTGACGATTCATGCCCGCATGAGCGAAGCTACAAAGAACATGGTTGGAGAGCATGAGCTTCGCCGGATGAAGCCGACCGCATATCTGGTGAATACTGCACGGGCAGGCTTGCTCGACCAGAGCGCACTGATCGCGGTATTGCAGGAGAAGAAGATTGCAGGCGCCGGGCTTGACGTTTTCCAAGACGAACCGCTCAAACCCGATAGCCCGTTCCTCACGCTCGATAACGTGACCCTTACGACACATATTGCGGGCACGACAAAAGAGGCTCTCTCCAGTTCTCCGGAGCTGTTGATGGAAGATATCAATAAACTCCTGACTGGCCAAAAGCCGCGATTCGTTGTGAACAAGGAAGTGCTTGATCGGCCCGAATTCAAAGCCTGGCTGAAAGAGGTCCAATCATGATGGTCGATTTTTCCGAGTTGCTGAAAGAGGCTCGACGGCATAAATATGCCGTCGGTTCCTTCAATGTTTATAACTATGAAACGATTCGTGGCGTGATTGACGCGGGACAGGAACTTGGCTATCCCCTGATCGTAGCGTTTGCCGAAGGTTATCTGAACAACATGGACATGGACGAAGTCTACGCCCTCGTTCACGCCATGGCTCACAAGTCGAGCATCCCGGTGGTACTGCATCTGGACCACTGCAAATCATTCGAGAACATCGTTAAGGCGATCCGGGCGGGATTCACCTCGGTCATGTTCGATGGGTCCAGTTTGCCGTTTGAGGAAAACATAAAGAAGACCGCCGAGGTGGTTGCTATCGCTCATGCTGTCGACGTCAGTGTCGAGGCGGAACTAGGGGCACTCGCCGGGGGAGAGTTCTCAAACGAAGAAGCGGGCGACGAGGTCTATACCAACCCGAAGCAGGCCAGCCATTTTGTGGAGAAGACTGGAATCGACGCTCTTGCGGTTTCCATTGGCACGGTGCATGGGATGTACAAAGGTACGCCGCGAATCGATGTTGAGGTATTGAAGAAGATCGCGGCGCGTATCGACATTCCATTGGTGTTGCACGGCGGTTCCGGAACGCCGGAGGAGACGATCCGGGAATGCATTCGAAACGGCATTGCAAAAATCAATGTCAATACCGAGATTTCGTATTACACGGTGGAGCAAGTGAAGGTGTTGCTGCAATCCGGCAAGAGCTACCACCTGTCGCAATTGGCGCTCAAGGAAGTCGGTTATGTGCGGGAAGTTGTAACGAAGTACGCCAAGATCTTTCGATCCGCTTGAGCTGCCGTATTCGACGCGACGCCTCAGGCTGGCCGTCCGTCCTTGAAGACTTGTCCTTGGAAAGAAGCTTGAAAGGGAAATCATGGACTATATACTCGTCATTGACGTTGGCACCTCCAGTCTAAAGGCCATGCTTTACGACAGCACGGGCAACATGCTGAACCGGGCATCGCAGGAATATCATTCGGAGTTTTTTAGCGATAACCATGTCGAGCAAGATCCTCTCACATGGAAAAGTGCCTTGCTGTCTACACTCAAGAAATCGAGCCAGTTCATTCATGCCAGGAACATCAGTATTGCTGCGATAGCGGTCACTTCACAGCGCGCATCGGTGATCCCCGTCGATGAGCATGGCGAGTGTCTTCACCATGCCATCATGTGGCAAGACAAGAGAAGCCGGGCACAATGCGCAAGGCTACTCGAACATCTGTCGCTCGAACAAATGTATCGCCGTACCGGCTTGCGCATCGATCCCTATTTCTCCGCCCCGAAAATGATGTGGCTGCAAGACGAGCGCCCTGAACTTTATGCCAAGGCTCACAAACTGATCGGCGTTCAGGATTATGTCGTTTATCTCTTAACCGGGCTGTTCACGACCGACTGGACCCAAGCTTGCCGGACCATGCTGATGAACATCAACACCTTCTCATGGGATGAGGAGATGTTAGCAATTGCCGGGATTCCAAAGGCGAAACTGCCCGAGCTTTATCCCCCTGGATCGCAACCCGGCGCTCTAACCTCCGCGATGGCGTCTGCTACGGGACTGCTTTCGGGAATTCCGGTGATCATCTGCGGCGGAGATCAACAGTGCGCGGCCCTCGCGTTGAACATTCTGCAGCCAGGAGATGCCGCAGCCAATACGGGGACTGGATCGTTCGTCATCGCTTACGCGGAAAAACCGATGTTCGACGACGAGTGCCGAACCCTTTGTAGTGCGTCGGCCGTAGCTGGAAAGTGGATTGCAGAAGCGGGAATTTATAACACCGGCTCTGTCTACCGGTGGTTCAGGGAGCAGTTTTATCCGGCGGGCGAACATGCCTTCGACCTGATGAACGAAGAAGCATCCAAGTCCCCGATCGGAGCCAATGGAGTTATGATGCTGCCCCATTTCGAGGGGAGCGCCGCACCTTATTGGAATCCGCTGGCGAAGGGGCTATTTTTCAATCTGACGCTTGGAACGGTCAGAGGCGATTTAAGCCGTGCCATCCTCGAAGGCATTGCCCTGGAAATTGCCCACGATCTCTCACTAATTGAAAGTCTGGTAAAGAGCATCTCGGAAGTCAACGTTGCCGGCGGCTTGGTGACGCTCGATTTCTTCAACCAGATGCAAGCGGACGCATTTAATAAGACGGTGAACCGCTTTGACAACAGTGAAGCCTCGTCGCTTGGTGCGCTGATGAGCGCGGAGGTCAAACTGGGCATCCACCAGAATCACACTGAAGCCTACCGCGCGTTGTGCCCTGCAAAGCCAATTTCGTTCAAGCCGGACCCAGCGAGTGTGGCAAAGTACCGGACTTTATTCGAGCGCAAGCATGACTTGTATCAAGCCCTTTGTCATTTCAAAGGATACGCGCCGGTTCGCGACACCGTGTAACGTTGAGAAGCAGGAGGATGGTGCCCACTGCTTGTGAAGCACCCGCCTTGCAAGATTTTGACGAGTAGGACACAAGCTGATTTAACGTAAGCAATTGCAAGTTTGTTGGAGAGGAAACAGACTATGCTCTCGGTTGAATTGGACACCTTGATGCTGGAGAGACTCAAGCGGCAAGGCATGGTTACTGTGAGTGAACTGGTAAGGGATCTGGGCGTTACCGCGATGACGGTGCGCCGCCACCTGCTCAAGCTCGAGAAGACGGGACTCCTGCAGAAGGTTCATGGAGGCGCCATACTCATCAGCGATGAATCACAGCATGAGGCCGCATTTGTGAACAAGGAACAAGTGGCTGACTATGAAAAAAATCTGATCGCCCGAGAAGCCCTGACTCTTATTAAGGACGGAGACGCAATTCTCCTGGACGCGGGAACAACCGTCTTCCAACTGGCAAAACTGTTGAAGGAAAAGCGAGATCTGACAGTCGTGACCAGCGATCTACACACTGCCTTGGAGCTTTGCACGTCTGATATTCGGCTCTTTTTCGCAGGAGGGGAAATAGAAAAGGATCTGGGAAGGGCGCGGGGCGTAAGGACACTCGAATTCTTTTCCGAAATCCACGTCGACATTAGTTTTCTAGGCATATCCGCTATCAGCGATAGTTTCGTTCTCGGCTGCTATTCCTTTGACAATCCCGAACTCAAAAGAACGATGTTGCGATGTGGCACCAAGAAAGTTCTACTCACTGACAGAGGCAAGTTCGGCAGGAAAGCCTTTGCTCAAGTTGGTCCATTGAGCATGATTGACGTGCTGATCACCGACAAGGAATTTGATGAGCGAGAAATGAGCTATCTCGCAGCGAACAATGTGCAACTTCTTCAAACGCGAAACGTCCATTCGAGTAATAGCCCTGCTTTGCGTCGAGATCCTCTTAATTAGTAAACGCAGTCTGATTAATCGTGCAACACTACGCTAGCCAGTGAGCTGTTGATGCGCATTCCGCTACCGTTGTAGTTGATGAAGCCGAGATCGCGAAACCGATTGAGGAAGAAGCTCACGCGCGAGCGGGTGGTGCCTATCATCTCGGCGAGGGTCTCTTGACTGATTTTGGCGATGGCTGGAGCGGGCTTCGAATCCTGGCCGAAGTTAGCCATCATCAGCAATAGTCTGGCAAGCCGCTTTTCGCTGGAATTGAACAGATGATCGACCAGGTCAGCTTCCATACGGACATTGCGGGAGAGCATGTGGGTCAGGAACTGCGCGGAGAACTCCGGTTCGCGTTGGAGTAGGCCGAGCATGACCGCCTTTTCAATACGAATGATGGTGCTGGATTGAAGCGCACTCGCGGTGGAAATGCGAAGCGGCTGGCTGGCCAGGGCGCTTTCACCGAAAAAGCTCTTCTCCGGGAGGTGGGCAATCACGGCCTCCTTGCCGCTCGTCGATACGACGGTGAGCTTCACCTTGCCGGTCTGGATATAAAAGACTGCATCGGCCGAATCGCCTTGCGAAAAGATGGAGTCATTAGTCTTGTATTCGCGTATCGATTTTCCGGCTGCAATCCTGGTCAGCAGAATCTGTGGATCGAATGAAGACCCCTGATCCGGCGATGCGGAAGTCTTCCGCGCAGCGTTCTTCAAATTGTGTCTTGCAGCCAAAGGTAATGTAGAGGACAGGCCGACTGGAAACCTGGATGCCACACTCGGCATAGTTGCGAAATTCGAAGCCATAATCGATGCCTTTCAATTTGCAGGTTGTGCGTTGCAATCTGTCTCTACCCAAGATACGGGATGAGGAAAACAGCGGAATCAGTGAAAACTGTTATTGCTGTAAGCATTCCGGCTGGAATTCTGTAGGGCTTTTCCTACGCCGCATTATCTATATTCTTGAGACAAATAGCTCCAGTACCTGCGCTCTCTCAATCTGTGCGCAAGTCACTTCAGTCTTGTTTAAGGATTCTTGGAAGTCTGTGCCTAAGGGTGTGTTCCCGGCGCAGGCGCAGGCATTCAGTTGAGCGAGGCCGCGCCCAGTATCTTCCTAATTGCGGGTGCTAAATCTTCTGAAGTACTGTTCTTGTTGACATAGGCAGACGCTCCGGCCAGCAAACAGCGAGACGCATACTGGTTCTCAGGCTGAACGCTCACCATGATCACGGGAAGCTTCGGATAAATATGCTTTACATCCTGCAGCACATCGAGCCCGCTGCGCCCAGGCATGTTGATGTCGAGCAACAGAACGCTATATTGAGAGTTGGCCAATTGAGTCAGCACTTCATCCCCGTTGGCTGCTTCGGAAAAGTGTGTACCTGAAAAAGCATCGGCCACAATTTCTCTCAAGCCCCGGCGTACGTTCGCGTGATCATCTGCTATCAGGATGTACATCTTGTATCCGCTTCCTAGGCTGCGAATCCGGCCTGAAACCAAGTTACGGGAGGCGGAAGAAAATTGTAACCAGCGAAGACCGGGATTTCTGTAGGGTTTTGTAAGCCAGACGCGTAGGGCTTCGTAAGCTGGCTCTGTAGGGTTATTCCTACACCAGCGGGCAATCTATTCGATCAAGTTGTGCGTCATGGCGTAGCGGGTAAGTTCAGCATTGCTTTTCATCTGCATCTTTTCCATGATGCGGGCCCGATAGCTGCTTATAGTTTTTACGCTGACATGAAGCCGTTCGCCGATTTCCGTCAAGGGGACGCCGGAGGCGATCATCTTCATAACCTCGTGCTCCCGGTCGGAGAGCAACTCATCCAAGGGCTTGTCGGAGGACTCGTCCAGGTTCGCAACGAGTTTCTCTGCGAGGCTTGCGCTGATGTAGCGGCCACCGCTCAATATCTTCCTGGTCGCGAGCGCCAGCTCTTCAGGAGCGCTCTCTTTGTTGATATAGGCGGCTGCGCCAGCCCGCAGACAGCGCACGGCGTACTGGTCCTCCGGTTGGCAGCTCAGTATGATCACCGGCAAGCGCGGGTATGCGTGCTTCACATCCCGCAGCACGTCCATGCCGCTGCGTCCGGGCATGGTGATATCCAGCACCAGCATTGAGGTTTGGGATTTCCCAAGGAGGCTAAGAACCTCATCTCCGTTGCCGGCTTCGGAAAAGTCCGCGCCGGGAACAGCGTCCGCCAGGATCTCCCTGAGGCCACGGCGCACGACGGCATGGTCATCCGCTATCAGTATGTGCATGGTTGCTCCCTCTCGGCGCTTGGAATATCCACGGGAACACGGACCGTGACCGTTGTGCCATTGCCGGGCGAACTGGAGATTTGGACGTCGCCGCCGCAAAACTGGGCTCGCTCTTTCATACCCAGGAGTCCCAAAGACCCAAAAGAGTTCGACAAATCGGATTCACGGAAGCCTATTCCGTCGTCTTCCACAATCAGGAGGATGTTCTCCTCTTCTTGAGACAAGGATACGCGCACTGCCTTTGCTTGGGCATGACGGATCACGTTAGTCAGGCACTCCTGAAAAATTCGGAAAGCCGCAGTGGCTCGATCCCCATCCATGTGCAAATCGACGGGGGGAACGGAGACCTTGCAACGAACGCCATTGCGGGATGCAAAATCGTTAGCCTGCCATTCAATGGCTGCCGCAAGGCCAAGGTCATCCAATATTCCCGGACGCAGCCCGCTGCATATCGCGCGCACCGATTTGACGCCATCATTGATCAACTGAATCGACTCCGTCAGTCGAGCGAGCACCTCAACTTCCGACGCTGGCAGATGGCGAGTCATCCACGTCATATCCATTTTGATTGCAGTCAGAATTTGCCCGATCTGATCGTGCAAGTCGCGAGCCACTCTCTTGCGGTCCTCTTCGCGTACCCACTGCAAGCGTTCGGCCAACGCCCGCAGTTGTTCTTTCTGCAAGACGAGCGACTCTTCTCCGCGCTTACGTTCAGTGATGTCGCTATTGATCACTAGCACTCGCGGTAGTTGGTCGCGCTTGCCCCACTGCAGTGCCCAGCGGCTAGACACCGCAATGCGCCTGCCGTCCCGAGCAATCGTGATGAGATCTCCATCCCAATGTCCCACGCGCATAAGTTCCGCCGCGATCTCATCGAGCGGCTGCGGAAATTCGGTACGGAGCAGGTCGTGAGAGATTTTACCGGCGGCCTGGCTCTTGGAGTATCCCAACATAGCCTCCGCCCCACGGCCCCAAAAACGGATCGTCCCGTCCATGTCGATCACGAAGACGGAGTCCTGCGTGAGTTCGATCAGGGCGGCCTGCTCGGCAGTCGCTTCCTGCTCCTTCCGCCTCTCCGCAACGTCGCGGAAAACCAGCACCACGCCAATGACTTTTCCTCCACCGGCGAGAATTGGAGCGGCACTATGCTCGACCGGAATTTCGCGGCCATCTCTGGCGATCAGCGCCACGTTATTGGTCACCGTCAGAATCTGTCTTTCTTCGAGTACCCGTAGCACTTCGTCGTCGGAGCCCAGCCCGGTCTTCTCGTTGATGATCTTAAACACATCCTGGAGCGGCTGATTGAGAGCCTCCTCCAGCGACCACCCGGTTAGTTTGGCGGCAATCGAATTGAGGAACGTGACGCGAGCTTCGCTGTCTGTGGCTATCACGGCGTCGCCAATGCTGCCCAGCGTAGCCGTCCATCGCTCTTCGCTCTGCAGCAGCTTGGTGCCCAATCGTTCGATATGGTATCGAGTGAACAGCGTGAGGAAAGTCGCGAATCCCAGTCCGAGACCGATACAGCTCACGGCCATCAGGGTCCATCGCTGCTGAGCGGCTCGAATGCGCTGGACACGTAGTCCTGCTTCGACGTCTTGAAACTTTGCGATCTGCTCACGAAGAGCGTCCATCCCGCGTTTTCCCGGCAGGCTCTCATAGAGCGCTCCGTCGGCTTTTCCACTTCGGCGAAGGATTATAACTTTGTCGGTGTACTCCATCCACGCGACATAACCAGCACGGACGTCTTCCAGCCGCTGTTTCTGAGGAGAGCTGTCGTCCACCAACTGATACAGGACCCGATATTCGGAGTCTAATCTCTTCGTACCTTCAAGATAGGGCTTAAGGAGTGTCTCGTCGCCGGTTGCCAGGTATCCGCGCATGGCAGTTTCTACATCTACCAACAACTTGAGCAGACGCGCGGATTGATCAAGAACCTGATCGGTGTGGTCAACCCACTGCAAGGATCTGTTCAAGTCGAAGGATTCCCACAGAAGTAGCGCCGCAAAAGCTACCGTGACCAACATCGGGATCACAATCACTCGACGGAGCAACGATTTGAATTTCGAGTATTCCATCGATTACTCCTCGGACTTGCAAAGCTTCGACGCCCTGATCACCGGAGGAGCAATCTGCGATTTCGATATCCAGTGAATTGTGTCTTCAGCATACGCTTTTGGAATCGATGAGGCCGAGTTTGCAAAAACGCTCGAGGATGAAGCTGACGCTGGAATCGGTGGCGCCGAGCAACTTGGCCAGGGACTCCAGACTCATCTTCGCAGTGACTGGGTTGAGTTTCCATTCACCGCTAAGGCTGCCCTTCATCATCTGCAACCGGACAAGACATTCATCGCTGGGATTAAAGGAATGACCGGCCAAATCAGCTTCCATCCGGATACTGCGGAAGAGCGTGTACTCGAGGAATCGTTCGGCGAACTCGGAATTGTCATGGAGCAGACCCATCATAGCCTGCTTCTCGATGCGCACAATGGTGCTGCATACGAGCGCTCTCGCCGTAACGCTACGGGCAGCCTGACCGGCGAGACAGCATTCGCCCAAGAAACTGCCTGCTTGAAGAATAGTAATGACTGCCTCTTCCCCATCTGCCGACCTAACGGTGAGCCGCACTTCACCACTTTGGATGTAGAACACAGCTAGCGCCGGATCTCCCTGCAAGAAGACTGGCTCCTCGGTCAGATACTCATGCCGGACTCTTGCTGCCAGGAACTTTGTGAACCAAATGCTGGAATCGAGTACGAGTGCCTTTTTTGGAACCTTGTCTATTTCTTCAGGCACGACCGTCAACTCCTTCTCTGCAGCTAGTTCAAAGGGTGCCACATGCCGCATTGTGCCATTGAAGGCTCTGCGAGTAGCAGCGCTGCCCCCGAGTGACCTACTGTGGCATAGCCGGTTCGGTCAATCGAGGCGACAGACTTGTCAGGCCCTGCGGCCATGGTTATTGTTGCGATCTGCTACCTTCTCCAGTCGCGATGGTCGCCATCTGGGTGATGCTCGTCGTGATGGTTTCCGTCCCGGTGGGCGCGGTCATGTCTCCAATCCCTGTGTTCGCCGTATGCGTGGTCATAGTGCCTGTATCCGCGGCTGTCCCGCTGATAACGATAACCGTCTTCGTAGTAGTAGCCGTCATGGTAGCCGCTTGTAAACACAATAGCCGGCGCACCGATTTGGACGCCGAGCCGTACCTGGGCCTCTGCTTTAGGCGGCGACATCAGGCCGACGGCAATGACCAGACCGAATGCTGCAATTAGCATCTTCT
>Ga0302319_10026898_pt1 | contig 10110 bp, 3 predicted proteins | sample Bog_T0_2_FD_203319 | JGI IMG/M metagenome (GOLD analysis project Ga0302319, IMG submission 203319) | Peat permafrost microbial communities from Stordalen Mire near Abisko, Sweden - Bog_T0_2 | ecosystem: Environmental > Terrestrial > Soil > Wetlands > Peat | place: Sweden: Abisko, Stordalen Mire...
CGCTCTTGTCGATCTGAACGCGAACCCATCGCGCCGCGCACGGCTCAAAAGTGAACTTCCGGCTCCCGAACAGCGGCTCTCCCGATACCTTCGCCACGGTCTTCCACACCGCGCTCCCGGATTGCGGATCGTATTCGGTCGCGACCAATACGCGGTAATCGATCGGCTGCCGGTCCGTGAACTTTTTCGATTCGTCATTCGATAGCCGCACCCGGAAAATCGGGTAACTCGCGCCCATGTCGATCTCCGCCCATGCCGTGGGGGCGCCCGCGATCCAACTCGAGTCATTGCCGTACCTGCCGTCGTTCAAATGCGCGATCTGGTGTTTCGGATTCGCCCCGCCGTCATACACCGACGAGGCGTTCGCCTTTGCTTCGGGCAGCAGCGCAAGATTCCGCCGTCCCTCTTCGAGCACCGGCACCATCAGTTCCGTTGAGTCGGTACTCAACGGCGCTATGCGCCGCGCCGCCGCGGGATAAGTCGCCGGCGCAATGTCCGGCCCCATCGGCTGGCCCGATGACATCCACGGAGCCAGCGGCGTGTGCAGCGACACCTTCAATCCGTACTTCGACTGCATTTCCTCCACGAAATCCTTTCCCGGCCCCAGCCATTTGTCGCCCCAAAGAAACGTGGCAAACCCGCTATCCCAGCCCGGATCGAGATACAGCGCCTCACAACTGTAAGCCACGCCCTTCTCCGCCTCCTTCTCCACGATGGCCTTCGTATAACGATGCAGCCGGTCATCCCACGCGCCTTCCATGTCGTAGAGCTGTTCCCAATGGACCGGCGGATTGAAGTCCTTCGGAAACCGGCACCCGTTCTCGTCCAGGAAATCGCGAAAGGCGTACATCGCCACCGTGTAACCGCCGGCCACGGTTTGGTAACGGGTAACTCCCAGCCGCACTGTCTGCCCCGGCCCGATCCGGCCGAGGTCCGAGGGCTCACCATCGATCATCGCCACGCCGCCGAATCGCAGGTTCGCCCCGCTGCCTTCATGATCCACCCCCAGCACGCTCCACTGCATGTTCTCCTGGTCGAGCTTCGATATCCCCAGCGTGTACGCGCCATGAGTCCACGCCCAGCCGTCCGACTGCCGCCGGTCCGACGGAATTCGGACGTACCTTTGCTCGGGCTCGATGTGCACCTCATACCCCTTCGTGCTGATCAGGTCGGCAGGCGAAAAGTCATACGTCCTGCTCTTCCCATCCTCCGGCCTGATCCGGAACGGCACCGCCACAAACCGGTCGTCCGCCAGCTCGGAAAGCACCTTCCCGGCAGCATCGGTCAAGGGCCGCACAAATGCCGCCTCGAAATCCGCCAGTTGCACCTTCACATCCGTATTATTGTGCACGGCGAACCGCTCGTTCATTATCGGCCGGTCGGCGGGTAACTCGAATATATGTTCTACATCCAGTCCTGCTATCTTCCCATGAATCATCAAACGCCCGCCGGCCACTTCGATCGTGACACCGGTAAGACCAACGATATCCGCGCCCTTCGATTCGCCTTTCAATCGAGCCTTGTAAAAATACGAACCCTCGGCCAGGCGAAGCGACGACTTCCTGTCGTCCAGCGTGATCTTGACCTGATCCGTTGCAACCTCGACCGCCAGCTGATACCCGGCGTTGGCCAGTTTGTATCTGGCCGTCCCGGTCGCGGATTGAGTTGGTTCAGGCCAGGCGGAAGCACGCCACCAAGCCACCAGACCAATGACAGCAATTAATGCAACATAGTATTTCATAGCATTACGACTTATTCAAAGCGAACGACGGTAAAGGAATGCGGTGGAAAGGTATGTCTGGCTTTTCCCTCCTTGATCTCGAACGAACTCTCCTTCGGAACTATGTTATCGGGTTTCGCGGCGGTATTCGACTCATTCAATGGACCGGATAACTCCGTGACCTTTGCCCCCGCCGGCCCGAGATTGTGAATTTGCAGCCGGTATTTCCCAGTTGGCTTCATGTTAAATGGTGAGTTGGGGTGTTTTTTGCGATTCTCTTCCCGGCCAGCGGCTTTACAAGCCCTTTCCGGCCTGAAACGCCGGTTTGCCATTCGGCTTTACAAACTATCCAATATCGCCGTCACCGAGGCTCGTGTTCCACAGATGACCGAGTCGGATGAACCATAGTACATCGTGATCCGGTCTCCATCGACGATCTGGCCGTTCGTGAAAACGACATTGCCGACAAATCCCTTCCGCTCATATTCCGCGTGGGGTTGCATGATCGGTTCACGGCTGCGTGCAAGAACCCGCGCGGGATCGTCCAGATCCAGCAGCAGCGCGCCGAGACAGTAGCGATGAGTGGCGGCATCCGCCCCGTGGTAAATCTCAAGCCAGCCTTTCGGTGTCCTGATCGGCGCCGCGCCAGCGCCGATGCGCTCGCTGTCCCATCCGTCACGGCGCGTCATGGCGACGCAGCGATGGTCACCCCAGAGCAGCAGGTTGGTCGAGCGGCTGATCCAGATGAAGTTCCCGCCAGGGGCGCCTCCACTCGGACGGTGCAGCGCATGGTAATAACCATTGATCTTCTCCGGGAATAGCGCGCAATCCTTGTTATGCGGCGGGAAGATCACTCCATGTCTCGTAAAGTTCCGCCAGTCCGTCGTCGAAATCAGTCCGACAGCAACGCCAAACTCCGACACCGCCGTGTAAGTGAGCCAATAAGCCCCGTCGATGAACTCCACGCGACAATCCTCCATGCCGAACGCTTCATGGCTGCCTTCCCCCGACAGGGTCGGGTGCTCCTCCGGAGTGAAATGCACGCCGCCGTCACTCCATGCCAGTCGTAGATGCGAGAGCGTGCTAAGATAACTCTGACCCTTGTAATCGAACATGCGCGGATCGGTGCACTTCAAATCCGGATCGTCCTTGCGAATCCGCAAAATGCGTATACCTCCCTCACTCTGCGGATCAAGCAGCGGCGTACTAACCCAGTTCTCTTCCTGCTTCGGGCGCTCGGCGACGCGCAACAGAAGACCGGTGCGACCCTTGAAACGAAAGACACCGGGATTCAAAAGACATTCCACGATCATGTCCTCGCGGCTGGGGCGCACATCGGCCGGGGTGAGGAGCGGGTTTTCAGGGAAGCGTTCGACCGTTTCTTTCATGGATGGATTGCGGTGGTATTTGGGGAGGGTGTCGAGCCTTTCAAATCGGGATTTCCCATTTGGGTTCTTACCCCCGGTCGTCGTGGGTTGTTTATCAGAATTTCTCTCCCCTCCACAGTTCCGCAAGCTTGTTTGCAACTTCCAACACCCCACTTCCGTTTACCACGGGGTGCCACTGAACCCTGTGCTAATGAAGTCACCACCACCAGCAGTTCATCCCACTGCGTGGTGTAGCAGGGTGATTTCCGCTGCTGCCGCATCTTCCAGGTCTGCTGCATTCCCATTGTGCCAGCGGCGTATAAGAAGAACCGGCGTTACCGGCCGGGACGAGCGTGCCAACCTGCTGGTCAGAGAGAAAATCGAAAAATGCCCAACCCAACCCGCCATGAAATGAAGCCAACTGGAAAATCCCGGCTTAAGGTGGGTTTTGGAGAATTTTCAGGTGGCAATTATTGCGGATTCCTGGGGCGGAATTGAGGAAAACATCCTGGCTGATGGCGCGCATTTTCAGCAGAGTGATCTTGCAGAACCTCGTCCGTTGCCCAACAACGCACGGTTAATCGTCGTCTCTGCTGTTTTTGTTCCATTATGAAAATCACCTCTTTGATCAAAAGCGCCTCCGCATGGAAAGTGTTCGGAGCGCTTGCCAAGATTCTCATGGTAAGCGTTACCCTGACTTCCGCTGCCTCTGCGGAACAACCTTGGCAAGCGGGCCCGGCCACAAAGTCGCCAGCCGGGCAGAAGCTACGCGGTTTCGGACAAGTGGAAACGGAATTTTCACCTTACGAGAAGGAACAGCACCGGGTTTGGGTCATGAATTTTCGTTGTGAGAATGCCGAAAAAGCCGGCGTTCTGATTGGCAAATTCCTCGCTGATCTCGGGCTGTCGCCCAATGTGGAAGCGATCCGGATCTCAGCGGGGAAAAGCGAAATTCCGGCGGTGACCACCGCCAGTGGCGCAGTGTTCATTGGTTGTGTAGAGGGCGCAAAAGGCCGGATCGTTTGCAGTGAGAGCAAGGAGACCGTGGAGGCTTTCCTGAAGACTCATTCCGAACTGATCGAGGGAGCCGTGGACAAGGCCGCCTATCCTGCCTATCTGGACCGTTTCGACCGTTACGGCTGGGGTTTGTATGGATTGGACGGCTTCCAGGGCGACTGGATGAGGGATGCCGCAAAGTTCGACGGCAAAAAGGAACTCAAGGATCCCTTTGAGGATTTCCAGTGGTTGGCCCGGCAACAGAATCGTTTTGAACCCCACTTGGAACCGGCAGGCTACCTGGGAAATGCGGACGGGATTATCGCAAACGCCAACGATGACTGGCAGATAAAGCTGTCCCGGGATTTCGGTTTGCCAGTCTCCTTCCGGCTCTATGGATCAGCACAACCGGCTTACCATGGTTGGATTTCACGTCGATTCGGAAAGTATCAGAATCAGCCGGCGGATTTCCTGCCGCCGCGGATCGGCTCTTATGCGGTGGAGATGATGCAATCCTGGTATGCTCCCGACGCACATCGGTATCAGGCTGTGAAGGCGATGGAAATGGTCCAGAAGTATGTAAACGAACCCGAAGTGATGGGATGGATGCACCCTTACGGCGAAATCCAGACCGGGACTTGGGAATACGACCACGGAGATTACGGCCCGTATGCCCAGGCGAGTTGGCATCGCTATTTGCAAAACCATGGCTGCGATCTGACGGAAGCCACCCGGATATATGACCGAAAGTTGCCATTCGGCGACTGGGATCAAGTGCCGATTCCGGAGTTCGCCCTGTTTGCGGGGCTCGATGGGCAGGTTGAGTCGCTTGCAGGCCAATGGTGGTCCCGGCAGGATATCTCTGCCGAAAAGAAGCTCGATGACGCGTGGTGGAAAAAGCCTGCGGAGGAACGCTACCAGGGGGTGCGTGAGAAATGGTGGCAGGGATCGCCGGACGGGAATGAGTGGAGTTTGGTCAAGGCGCCCGGCGGAGGCGGGCTGCCTCAGCAGTTCAGCCTGACCTGTTCCACTTGGTTCCGCCGCAGTTTCAATCTGACGCCCGACCAACTGAAGGAGACTCCGATTTACCTGTATTGGTTCCCCATCAGCAGCGAATTGATTCATTCAGGGACCAACAAGCGCTATCATGAAGTTTACCTAAACGGGACTAAGGTCGGCGAGATTGGGTCGTGGGGCGCAGTGGACGTGAGCCGGGATTTGACAGGGGGTGAGAATCAGATCGCACTCCACCTGTTTGGGAGTCAGTGGCAGGGGCGCATCTTTCTTTCCAAGGAAGAACCTAAAGTCTTTCCGGCATTGGGAGACGGAAAGAACCGGCTCTGGGTGTTATGGAGGCAGTGGCTGGTGGACTCTCCGGTGGAAGCGATGACCACGGTGCTGGAGGGGATGCGGGAAGCGGACCCAAATCGGCCGATCAAGAACATGGCGCCGATCAACCTGGGTTCCAGCCGTTACGTGCGTCTGGCGCATGACTACGGGATGTTTCCCCATTTCACCGGTGAAGGAATGTGGTATTTTCCATGGTACAAGCGGTCTTCGTATTTGTATGACGTGCCGGCCTCAAGCGAAACGGCGGGGCCGGCAGCGGCGGATGATCCAACTTGTGCCGGTCAGTTTGACGCTTACCGGCGGGTTTTCATGGCCGGGCTTAATGCGCATGATCCGGTATTTGCGGCCCAGACGTATTCGCGCAGTCCGTATCTACGATCCTGGTGGGAAGGGCATCAACCGGTGTTGCACCAACTGGGGCGGTACGATCTTTTCGGCCCGCAGGTGCTCCTGTTCCGTAGCGATCTGGTGGACGTTCATATTGTGCCACAAAGCCCCTATCCGCAGATCGGGGCGTCGAGCCGGTTGATCCAAACCCCCTGGAACTGGGATTTGGGACGTGGCACGTTTCAAACACTGGGGCAATCGTACCTCTACATTGACGACCGGGGTGTCGCTGACGGCAAGATGAAGGGCTACCGCGTCATGATGGATTGCGGCAACGAGATCATGACCGAGGAAACCCGCAAGAATATCGCCGATTGGGTTCGGACGGGTGGCACGTTCGTCGCTCTGCCGTTCACGGGGCGCGACAGCCTGATGAAATTCGACTCGTGGCACATTCGCGAACTGACCGGTTGCGGCATCGGCAAACTCCGGGCACCCGGCAATGGTACGGTCACTATCAAAGCGAGTCAGGACGTGTTCCGAATCTGCGCAGGCAGGAGTTTTCCGGATAAAGGCTCTTCGATGGATTGGGTGGGCAATGAACTCAATCAGTACAGCATCGAGCTTCAACCCGGCGAGGGGTCCGACTACGAGGTGTTGGCGACCTATGAGAACGGTCAGGCAGCCGTGGTCAAACGCCGCCTGGGACAGGGGTCGGTCATCACGTTCGGAAGCGTCTTCTGGCGGAACTGCAGGGACGTCCATGGGGTATGGCCACCCCAATCGCCGGAACCGGAGGTCATTGGAGACTTGCTCACCGGCCTCGGACAACTCTCGCTTTGTGAAACCGACGGCAACCTCGTCTGGCCTCAGCCCTATCGTTCCAACAATGGCCTGGATTGGGTGACAGTTCTGACGAGTTGGAATGAGGACAAAAATGTAACGACAACGCTTCGTCTGCGTCTACCCGTCAAGCCCGCGGCGCTTGTCTCGTTCGGGGTCGATGGCGAGAAGAATCTGGACTTCGACTGGAAGGATGGCGTCGCGGAAACGAAAGTCGCGATGCCGGCACGGGAGGTGAAGGTGGTGCGGGCGTTGGGGGTCGCGGATCCCATGGATTCGGTGAGCTACTGGTGGAATTACCAGCAGCGGATGTGGCATGAACTGGTCAAGCCAACGCTGGACCTGGCACCGTACCGTCGCGGCCAGTTTGCCGACCCGACAGTCGATCTGCGCCCCGATGCACGGTTTACCAATGATAAGCCGGCGGACGACGAATGGATGAAACCGGGATTCGATGACAAAAAGTGGAAGCAATCGCCGTTGAGTATCTTCCGCTTCTGGGGCGCTGAACCGGGCAAGCCCCTGTGGGTTCGCAAGACGTTCACCGTCCCGCAAACGTGGCACGAACAGCCAGGACAAATCCGAGTGGTGATTATTCGCGGCGATTCCCCTTACACCGACCTTGCAACGACCTCGCTGAACGGCGTTCCGGTGGACCCCACCGGCCGGGGATTTGCGGACGCCTACATTGACATCGATGCGCGAACGCTACTCCGCGACGGACAAAACGTGCTCGCTTGGGAATTCAAGGGCCAGCAGCCCATACAAGGTTTCCAGGGTGAAGTGTACCTGTATCATCGCGGCGAGCCGGAAAAGAGCATCCCCCTGACCATAGGGGAGCAAATGGTGACCATCCCGCGTTCGTGGCAAAACAAATACCGGGTCATGTTGTATCTTGAAGGCGAGCGCTACACGATTTCGTCGGCCAAAGTGAATGACCACCGTTTGGGACGGGCCGCCCCCTACCCTGCACCGGCGGAATATAATCTGACCGCCTATCTGAAGTTTGGCGAAGACAACCGCATTTGGGTCAATCCGGGCAAAAGCCCGGAGGCAACCAAGGTCAGCCGCCTGGATCTGTTCCCGATCGACGAATGATTTGCCAATGTTCTGTCAGTTAACCTGCGAAGCCAGACGGGCATCAAAATGGAATGGCGCTGCTTGTTTCTATCCAGAAGCTAGACGTCCATTCCGGAAATACCTGTCAACCGGACTTGGAAGGGGGTGGATCAAAATGGACCCAATAACCGAAATTATAGCTTTGGCTCTCCAGGCGGCTGCGCGGATTCTTTTACGCATCGGACGTAAGAAGTAAACTCGCGTTCAACGCCGAACGCATGGCCTCAGCATCCTTCCCGGGTGCTGGCGGAGAGAGTGGCGGCAATATCACCGCAACGAACTCTCAACTTCCATCAATATCAACTGCAGGGGGCAGCGGAGGGGTGGATGGTAATAATGCTGCTTTTGGGGATAACGGAGGAAAAGTGACCCTAACGCAATCCTCATTCAGTGGCAGCATCGGAATGAGCGGGGGTTTTGGAAATGCTGGCAATGGCAGTCCGGGTATGCCTTACGATTTTCGCACGGACGGAACCTACGCCACGACTAACCCCTTTTTCTCCAATCGAGGCTACGGAACCGCCAGCAGCGGGGCGCCCACAACCAACATTCTCAAACCATGAAAGATCTAATCCTTGCTCTCGTCCTGATCCCCCTCATCGCACTGGCTCAAAGCTTTTGAAACGAAGCATCCGCGCCGTCCTTAGCGATAATGATTTCTGTCCTAGGGGCGATCATGCGCCATCTTCCTTGATTCAGGCCGTTTTAGAGCGACCCGTCGCCCGTTGCACCTCCTTTCGTGCGTGAACAGGGTGATTTTCTCTGCTGCCGCATCGCAACCGAGGCGTAGCGGACAGTGTTCCGGCCGAGCTTACTGTTGAGAGAATCCACCACGGATTGAAGCTGGTTTTGCTGATCGTCGTCTGATCCCCGGATCTTCTGACATCCGATCCTTTGAAGAATCCCGTCTGCCTCGCCTGCGTGTTTGTCTGTAGCCTCGGACCTTATATGGTGTCGCCGATGCACTTTTTCAGCAAACCCCCGTCGTGTTCGTCAATACCGTACGCGAGTTCGGACATCGGTAGAACATGAGAAGCCTGGTAACGGCGGGGATGCTGACCTTGCTGGCGGCTGCTCCTTTGACCAGTGCCGCCGCTGCCAAACCCGTTCAGGGCCTGTCTATCACTCCTGTCTCGCCGCGGGCCGGGTTTGTGTTCACGGACAGCGAACTAGTGGATATCCGGGCGAAGGTAACCGGGGTGACCGCGCAAGCCTGCGTCCAGTACCGGTTGACCGCGACCGGGGACGATCTTGCGATCAAAGGCCGTGTTCCGATCACAGAGCCCGTGGCAGGCGCCAGCGAAGTACACCTGCCTCTCGATATCCGGGGGCGCCGCGGGCTGTACTCACTCTCGCTGACCCTTGTCTGCGGCGATGCCGAAGCGAAGGCCTCCACCTCCGTCGCCATCGTTTTCACACCCGACCCGCCTGACGAGGCGTCGCCTTGGGGCGTCTTCTACATTCCGCTCGGCGAGAGGCCCCTTGAGCAGGGGGCTGCGGATGTGGCGCTGAGCCAGCGGTTGCTCGGTGTCTCGTGGGCTCGCTTTAACTTCTGGGCGAGCACCTTCGGCAAGGTCTCGATCACCCCTGGCGACCCGCCCTCGGTAAGCGCCGACTGGTCGAGGGCAAAAGTGATGGTGCGGGCTTTGCGCAAGGAGGGTATCTCCATCATGGGCGAGGTCGCCCAATGTCCCCGCGAGCTGTCCTCGCGCCCCAATGATATGACAATCGCCGGCGATGCCGGTCCTGCTTGCAACCGGGTCAAGCCCGCAAACTATGGGCTTTGGGACAACCTCATGACCAGGCTGGCATCCGACTTCCGTGATGACATCAAGGTCTGGGAAATCTGGAACGAGCCCAACTTGACGAACCGTTACTGGACCGGAACGGTCGAGGATTTCGCCAAGTTGGTCCACCACACTGCCGCCGCTCTTCGCAAGGGTAACCCAGAAGCCCGTATCGCCGGCCCATGCTTGACCAGCTTCTTCTTTGGCGGTCAGACCTTCGCCGACCGCCTCCTGCAACTGGGCATGGGGAAAGACCTCGATATTTTGACGGTCCATTATAGCGACGACACCCCGAGCGCTATCAACGGCTGGGTGGCGCTGCTGAAGAAGTACAATCTCAACCTCCTGGTGTGGAACTCCGAGGAGAGTTCCGATATTCCCCTGCGCAACTTGGGCAGCCCGATCGCGCGATCGTTCAAGTTCACTCACGCCTCCATCGGTTACGCTGATTCCACCCCGCTGGTGAACCGGGACCTTACCGTTCGTCCCGCGGGCCTCGCCTTCTCGGTCGGCGCCCACTGCATCGGTCTAGCTAAGCACACCGGTACCAGCTCGGTGATCCCTAACTACGAGACGCATTTCTTCCGGCGCAGCGACGAAG
>Ga0302319_10026899_pt1 | contig 10110 bp, 8 predicted proteins | sample Bog_T0_2_FD_203319 | JGI IMG/M metagenome (GOLD analysis project Ga0302319, IMG submission 203319) | Peat permafrost microbial communities from Stordalen Mire near Abisko, Sweden - Bog_T0_2 | ecosystem: Environmental > Terrestrial > Soil > Wetlands > Peat | place: Sweden: Abisko, Stordalen Mire...
TGAGCCTGGTCTACCTGATGGGATCCCGATGAAGGACAAACGCGTGGCCGCCTACACCGCGGGCCTGGCGCTGGCGCTTCTGCTCACGGCGGCCTCGTTCCTGGTCGCCCGCGGCAGTCTGCTGTGGGCGCCCGGCGTCCCCGCGGGGCTGGCTGTACTCGCCCTGGCGCAGATGGGCGTACACCTCGTGTTCTTCCTCAACATGAGCACCGGCCCGGACAATACGAACAACGTCCTCGCGCTCGCCTTCGGCGTTCTCATCGCGGCGCTGGTCGTAGCCGGCACGCTGTGGATCATGGCTCACCTCAACGCCAATATGGCGCCCTCGAGGACTCTGATGGAAATGGGTCGCTAGGTCGGTGTCGCCAACGATGCCGTCTACGCTGATTCTCGTTCTTCTGTTGCTCGGAGCGACTGTCGTTCTTGAGGCAGCTGCCGAGCGATTCTCCGTACCGCGCCCCTGCATGCTCCTGCTCGGTGGCCTTCTGATTGCATGCCTGCCCGGAACTCCACGCCTGGACATCTCGCCGGACGTGCTGTTCGTGCTCTTTATCCCGCCACTGCTGTTCTGGGCCGCCTTCAACAGTTCAGTCCGGGATCTGCAGGCCAATGCGCTCGCAATCTCGTTGTCCGGCGTCGCGCTCGTGCTGCTGACCGTCGCGGCCGTTGCCTGGACGATCCACGCACTGATCCCGTCCGTCACCTGGCCCGCCGCCGTCACGCTGGGCGCGATCATCGCGCCGCCCGATGTGGTGGTGACGATGTCGATGCTGCGTGGTCTTTGCCTGCCACGCCCGGTTACAACGATCCTGCTGGGAGAGAGCCTCATCAACGACGCGGCCTCTCTGGTCGTCTACCGTATTGCCATCGGCAGCGCGGTCGCGGGAACCTTCTCCTGGTTTCATGGCCTCACCGAGACGCTCGCTGTCGTGCTGGGCGGGGCGTTGTGCGGGCTGGCAGTCGGGTGGTTGACCGGGCTGCTGCGGCAATACGCCGGAGGCACCCCCGTGCTGCAGGTGACGATCACGCTGCTGGTTCCGTTTGCAGCCTATCTTCCTGCCGATCTTGCGCACGTCTCGGGCGTCATCTCGGTCGTCGTCGCCGGAGTTTATCTGGGTCGCACGGTACCGCTGACCACCGCAGCGGAGACGCGGATCGAGGGACGGGGTGTGTGGGGTGTCCTGACCTTCCTGCTCGAAGGTCTGACGTTCCTGCTCATAGGCCTCGACCTGCCGTATGCGCGGGATGCTCTCGCTGATTACTCCCTGTCGCGTCTGTTGGGCTATGCCTTCATCATCAGCGGCGTCATTGCCGTGGTGAGGCTGTTGTGCGCATTCCCGATCGCCAATCTGCCGCGCTGGGTGCAGCGCAAGACTTACCGGCCCGTTCCACCGTGGCGCAACGTTGTGTTCGTCGGCTGGGCCGGGCTGCGTGGCGGCGACTCGCTGATCGTCGCGCTGACACTCCCCGTGGCCGCCACGGGCGGCGCACCGTTTCCGAGCCGCAACCTGATCATTGTGCTGACCTTCGGGGTGGTGCTGATTTCCATTCTGCTGGCGGGCTTCAGCCTGCGCCCACTCGTGACGCTCCTGCGCCTGCGTGACGATGGCCTCTCCAATACCGAGGAGCGACAGGCACGCCATCTCGTCGCAGAGGCCGGGCTGAATGCCCTGGACTCGATCAGCACTTCGGGGACGTCCGACGCCGATGCCGCCGTGACCCGCGGGGTGATCGACTTCCTCCGCGAGGTCCACGCCTCGGAGCCCGTCAGCAGCTCGCTCTCGACGAGGAGCCTTGCGCCGCCGGCGAATCTCGCCTGGGTCAAAAGCTACCATGACATTCGTTCACAGATGGTGCGGGCGGAGGGCGATGAAGTCGTGCATCTGCGGGACGAGGCCGTAATCAATGATGAAGTCATGTACCGCCTGCTGCGGGTCAACGACCTGGAGGAGGTCCTGCTTGCCACCCAGACGGACGCCGCAGCCCTTCACGAGGCGCGGTTCACCAAGTCATAGGCCTTGCGAGCCTGATTCAGGCCCAGCACGACGACCCGGGCGGTTACCTTCGGCGTCGGCCCGATTGATACATTTCTCACAAAACGGACACTCCGGTCGCTATGGGACCGGCTGACCGGATTAATATGCGTCAGATCGTCGCGACGGCTTGTGTTTTGCTCCGCAACGATAGGTCCCGTCCAATCACCGGAACGTTGTAGCGCGCCATGCATGACGAAAAGACAGACCTGAAAGCCGGTGCAGTCAGCGCCGCACCGGTACCCTGCTCGAATTGCCGGCAGCCGATGCAGTTCCGGGACCTCGAACGCAATGATCACGGTACCGTGCGCGTGGACCTTTGCTTCGACTGTGCGGGCATCTGGTTCGACAAGCTTGCGAGCGTACAACTGGCACCTGCAGCGGTCATCGAATTGTTCAAGGAGATTCACGCCCATCAGACTTCGTCGCCCCATCCGGTCGCGCCCCGGCTCAGCTGTCCGCGCTGTGCGGGTTCGCTGGAGTTGGGCTACGATCTGGCGAAGACAGGGCGCTTTTCCTATTTCCGCTGCCTGAAGGGAGATGGTCGCTTCACTCCATTCATGCAGTTCCTGCGCGAAAAGCAATTTGTCCGTGATCTGACGGAGGCGGAGCTGCAGCAGGTGCGCTCGAAGGTACGGCAGATTCTATGCTCGGAGTGTGGCGCACCCATTGATCTGGAACACGAAACCGCCTGTCGTTACTGCCATGCACCGGTGTCGTTTCTCGACCCGACCGCGGTCGACAGGGCGGTTGCGCTGTGGTCGCACGCGGAGGAGCGCCGCTGTGCGGCCCCCTCGCGTGAATCCGTCGCGAACGCGCTGCAGATGGTGCAGCATGATTCTTCGCAGCGTCCGGCAGCCCTCGGGGCACATTTTTTCCAGACTCAAGCGAACAACAGCATGGACGCCCAGCTCCTCGGCAGCAGCCTTGATCTCGTCGCGATAGGCATCCATGCCATTGGACGGCTCTTCGAAGGGAGCCGCTGACCCCGCCATCCCGATAGGGATCATGGTGTGTCGACCCCGGTGCATCCGAATCAGCCGGCTTTGTGCGCCTGCGCACGGAGCCTGCGTGCCGGAGTTGTCACTGTTGCGCATGCCTAACGTTTCCCGCCGCGACCTCCTGACAGCCGGCGCCGCCCTCGCGGCAGGGGCCGGCATTTTGCCGTCAGGCGCCGACGCAAGCATCGCGGATCTGACGCAGAGCGGCACAATGGTGCCTGTTCGCCTGCTGGTGAACGGGAAGGAGGCGGATCTGTTGCTCGATGTTCGCGTTACGGTCCTGGATGCGCTGCGGGAGCATCTGGATCTGACCGGCACCAAGAAGGGCTGCGATCAGGGTCAGTGCGGCGCCTGCACCGTGCACATCGATGGCCAACGCGTACTGTCCTGCCTGACCCTTGCGGTTGCGGTGCAAGGCCAGCGCATCGACACGATCGAAGGCCTCGCTGGTGCCAACGGCGGCCTGCATCCGATGCAGCAGGCGTTCATCGACCACGACGGCTTTCAGTGCGGCTTCTGCACCCCGGGGCAGATCATGTCGGCGGTTGCCTGTGTCCGCGAAGGGCATGCCGGGAGCGATACCGAGATCCGCGAGTACATGAGTGGCAATCTTTGCCGCTGCGGGGCCTACCCGAACATCGTGGCTGCGATCAGGCAGGCCTGCACGCAGATGCCGGGGCACTGATGCGGCCCTTTGCGTTCCAGCGCGCCGCGGGGCCGGAACAGGCAGTGCACCTCGGCGCTGATTCTGCGCAGGGGCAGACGGATACGCCGGTGCAGTTTCTCGCCGGCGGTACGACCCTGATAGACCTGATGAAGCTCGACGTGCTGAGGCCGCAGCGCCTCGTGGACCTTCGGGATGCGCTCGGTTCCCACCGGTCGATTATCTGCGACGAGCGTGGATTGCACCTCGGCGCCTTTGCGACGATGGCTGCCGTTGCTGCCCATGCCGGCGTCCTGGAGTCCTATCCCGTGATCGCCCAGAGCCTGGCGCTTGCCGCGAGCGCGCAGATCCGCAACATGGCAACGCTCGGCGGCAACGTGCTGCAGAGGACTCGCTGCAGCTACTATCGCGACACCAGCTGGAGCGCCTGCAACAAGCGTCTCCCCGGCTCGGGATGTGCGGCGATCACCGGCTTCAACCGCAACCACGCGGTGCTGGGTGTCGGGCCCAACTGCATCTCGCAGTATCCGGGCGACTTTGCCGTGGCGCTGGTTGCGCTCGAGGCCGACGTCAGCCTGTCAGGGCCGCACGGGGTACGCCGCATGCCGTTTTCGCTGCTGCACTCGCCGCTGGGTGAACAGCCGCAAATCGAGCATTCGCTGCGCGCCGGCGAGATCATTACGGGGTTTTCGATACCACCGGGCGCCTGGACACGCCGCTCACTGTATCTGAAGGTGCGCGACCGGTCCTCCTATGAATTTGCGCTCGCCTCGGCAGCCGTAGCAATGGCCCTGGACGGCGATATGGTGCGCGCTGTGCGAATCGGGCTTGGTGGGATCGCCTACAGACCGTGGCGATCCGTGGAAGCGGAACAGCGGCTGACTGGCAGGCCGCTGACGGAAGCCAACGCCGAAGCGGCCGCCGCCGCGGCGTTGGCCGGGGCGCAGACTCAACGTGACAATGTCTACAAGCCGGAACTCGCACGGCGCACGCTGGTTCGCGCCTTACTGCAGGCCCGGTTGCTGCCAGCAGCCGCGAGCGGGGCATAGCGTATGGGCGCACCGGGCACCGACCCCGTGGGCAGACCTACTGTGCGAGTGGACGGTGTGGCAAAGGTCACCGGCGCGGCGCGCTTTTCCTCCGATGAACCCCTGGCCAATCCGGCGTTCGCCTACCTGGTCACCAGTTCCATCGCGCGCGGCCGGATTGCAGGCTTCCGGCTAAACCATGCGAGCGCTGTCCCTGGAGTCCTCGACATCCTCACCTACGAGAACGTCGGCAGGCTGGCAAAACCTGCGCCCGGGCCCGACGGCAAGCCATCGACCTCGACGCTCGAAGATGCCAGAATCTGGCACGACGGCCAGATCATCGCGATCGTCGTGGCCGACACCTATGAGGCGGCAAGGGCCGCCGCCAATCTCGTCGAAGTCGACTACACGCGCGAGGTTCCGAGCGCGGGCTTCGGTTCCGCCGGTGCGATGACGGAGCCACGCGAGGCGGGGCCGGCCGGGAACCCGCAACGCGGCGATGCGGCGGCCGTTCTGGCGACCGCGCCCGTACGGATTGACGCCAGCTACTCCACGCCCCCGCAGCATCACAATGCGATGGAACTGTTTACGACATCCTGTGCGTGGGATGGTCCGCAGCTGACGGTCTACGAGCCCTCGCAGTCGATGTGGGGCAGCAAGGCGTCGACGGCCGGCCGGCTGGGTCTTGATCCGGATCAGGTACGGGTCGTATCGCGCTTTGTGGGTGGCGCATTCGGCAGCAAAGGACCCAATCCCCGGACGGCCTGGGTTGCGATCGCGGCGAAGCGCATCGGGCGGCCAGTCAAGCTCGTGCCCACCCGGGACCAGGGGTTCACGGTCGCCACCTATCGCGCGGAGACGCGCCATCACGTACAACTGGGCGCAACCCCCGATGGCCGGCTCGTGGCACTGACGCATGAGGGCTGGGAGGTGACGTCCCGCCCGTCAGGCTACAACGTCGCGGGCGTCGAGAGTACGGCGAGGATGTATGCGTGCCCCAACATTGCCACGGCGGTGAACATCACGCATGCCGACCGCAATACGCCGGGCTTCATGCGCGCACCGCCCGACACCCCCTACATGTTCGCGCTGGAGTGCGCGATCGATGAACTGGCGTATGCACTGCAGATGGATCCCGTCGAGGTTCGCCGTGTCAACGACACGCAGACTGACCCCGTCGCGGGCATTCCGTTTTCCTCGCGCTCGCTGACGCAGTGTTTTGACCAGGCGGCCGCCCGCTTCGGCTGGGGCTCTCGCAGTGCCGAGCCGCGCTCGATGCAGGACGGGGACTGGCTGGTCGGCTACGGCTGTGCAACCGCCTGTTATCCGAGCAACGTCGGACCCGCGGCGGTCCGCCTGTCGCTGTCGGCCGACGGCAAGGCGCAGGTGGCGCTTGCGGCTCATGAGATCGGGACCGGTGCATACACGACCGTTGCAATTGCAGCAGCCCAGGGCCTCGGACTGCAGGTCACCGAAGTGACCGTCACGCTGGGGGACAGCAACCTGCCGCCGGTCGCGATTGCCGGGGGATCCAACAATGCCACGTCGACGGCCCTGGTGGTCGCGAAGGCCTGCGAGCGGGTGCGCAGTCAGCTGGCGCAGGCGGCCGTGACGAGCCCGGACAGTCCGTTTCACGGGCGCGACCCGGCGTCCCTACGGCTCGAGAATCATGCGCTGGTGGGCTCAAACGACGCGCGGGAGAGCCTGCAGGATGCCGTCGGGCGCACGGGTCAGCGGCTGGAGGTCTACGCCGAGAATGTGCCGGCGGGATTGCCGCACGGGGCGATGGCGGAGCTGATGCAGGGAAAATTTGCGATGCTCGGCGGAACCGCCCGCAAGGACGTCACGGCCTACGCGTTCGGCGCGCACTTCGTGGAACTGCGCATCCACCGCCGCACCTGCGAGATACGGGTCGCGCGCGTGGTATCCGCGTTTGCGGCCGGGACGATCGTTAATCCGCTGGCCGCGCACAGTCAGTACATGGGCGGCGTCATCTGGGGGCTGTCGTCGGCGTTGCTGGAAGCGACCGACCTGGATACGAGCGCTGCGCGGTACGTGAACAAGAATCTGGCCGACTATCTGATTCCCGTCAACGCCGATGTGCCCTCGATCGAGATCATCATGGTGCCCGAACGGGACACGCGCGTGAACCCGCTCGGCATCAAGGGTATCGGCGAAATCGGCATCGTCGGCATGAACGCCGCGGTCGCCAATGCGGTGTTTCACGCTACCGGCAAACGTGTTCGGGACCTGCCCATCAGAGCCGAGAAGCTCCTGTGACTGCGTCAGGGTGATGCGATGTACCTGAGCGGCCTGGGTACGGCGGTGCCGGAGCAGCGGTACACGAAGGGCGAGTGCTGGACCGCGTTCGCCGGTTCCGACTGGTATGAGCGCCTGGACACACGTTCCCATGCGGTCGCCAGGACCGTGCTGGGTCGGGAGAATGGCATTGAGGCCCGGTGGCTGGCGGTGGAGTCCCTCGACGAGGTCTTTGCCATCGATCCGGATACGCTGCACCGGCGCTTCGCCGCGCACGCACCACGACTGGCGGGCAAGGCCGCAGATCGCGCAATCCAGGACGCAGGCTTGCTGCCGGAGATGCTGGACGCCGTGATCGTCTCTACCTGTACGGGCAACCTCTGCCCCGGCCTCACCGGCTATGTCATCGAACAATTGGGCCTCAGGAAGGATGTGCTGGCCTTTGACCTGGTCGGGCAGGGCTGCGGCGGCGCGCTGCCCAACTGGCAGCTCGCCAGCGCGTTGCTGGACGCCCATCACTGCGAACATGTGCTCTCAATCTGCGTCGAGGTCTGCAGCGCAGCGATGTATCTTGACAATGATCCGGGCGTCCTGATCAGCGCATGCCTGTTCGGCGACGGTGCCGGTGCGGCCGTCCTGTCGCGCCAGCCAACCGACGGTCGCCGGCAGGTGCAATGGCGTGACACGGGCTCCGTCACGATTCCGGTTGCCCGCGATTCCTTACGGTTCGAGCACCGCGGTGGCATGCTGCGCAATATCCTGACACGGGAAGTCCCGCGCCTCGCCGCCCATCACGCCGGCGAGGTTCTTGCGACGGTACTGAAGCGCGCGGGTCTGTGCCACGAGGACATTCACGGGTGGATCATGCACGCCGGCGGCCGCGACGTATTGCTGGCGCTGCAGGATCATCTCGGGCTGGACGCCATCGAGTTGCGGCATAGTCGCGAGACCCTGCGCGACTTCGGCAACCTCAGCAGTGCATTCGTCTATTTTGTCCTCGAGGCTGCGCTGCGCGAGAACATGAGTGGCGGCTGGTGGTGGATGTCGTCGTTCGGCGCCGGGTTCACCTGCCATGGCGCCCTGCTCAAGGTCGCCTGACGCCCATGCAGCGCCTGGTCACACCCGAACTGCTGGATGAGCTTGCGCCCGAGGATCCGCGTGCCCGTCGCTCCCGCAGGGACCTGATGCGGATCCATTGGGCCATGCGGTCCGTCTCGATTCTGCGGAAAACGATCGCACAACTCGGCCTGATAACAGCTCCGCGGCGTGTCATCGAACTCGGCGCAGGAGACGGCACGCTGTTGCTACGCCTGGCGCGGGCGCTGCACCCGGCGTGGCCGGCAGTGGACCTGACCCTGCTCGACCGCGTGGACCTCGTCAGCGAAGCCACGCTCACCGGCTACCACCGGCTCGGATGGAATGTCACAGTTCAATGTGAAGACGTACTGCGGTGGGCGAGGGCAGCAGAGACGGAGCAGTATGACCTGGGTATCGCGTCGCTGTTCCTGCATCACTTCGATCAATCCCAGTTGACCGTCCTGCTGGCAGCTGTAGAGCGCAAGACGGATGCCTTTGTCACCTGCGAACCATGCCGCAACGCCCTCGGGTGGGTGGGCAGCCGGCTGGTGGGCTTGCTGGGCGCCAACGACGTGACACGCGGGGATGCCGTCAAAAGCGTTGCGGCAGGCTTTGCCGACCACGAGTTGACCCTGAACTGGCCGAACCCCGCGCGGGCGTGGCGTGTCGAGGAAGGCTATGCCATGCCGTTTACCCATTGTTTTGCCGCGAGGCTCGCCGGTCCACGCAGCGGCATGGTGCCTCATGCCTCCTGACGCCGATGCACTGATCATCGGGGCAGGGCCGGCCGGCTCCGCGATGGCGATCCTGCTGGCGATGGCCGGCTGGCGCGTGATCATCTCGGAGCAGCACACTTTTCCACGAAGCAAAGTCTGCGGCGAGTGCATCTCCGCAGGTAACCTGGCCCTGTTGGATCACCTGGGGGTCGGCACGGCTTTTGCCGGATTGGCCGGCCCGGAATTGCGGCAGGTGGCGTGGATGAGCGCTGCATCGACGACCCTGGCCGACCTGCCGCCGTGCAAGGACGGTTCATATCCGTATGGCCGTGCACTGAGTCGTGACCGGCTTGATGCACTGCTGCTGACCCGCGCGCGCGATCTCGGCGTGTCGGTCCTGCAACCGGGCAGGGTCCGGCGGATACTGGGCAGTATCGGCCGGTTCCGGGGCGAAATCGACTGCGGCAGAACGCGGCCACCGTGCACCGTGCGCGCGTCCATCGTCATCGATGCACATGGCTCATGGGAGGCCGGCGCCGACGCGGGCCGGCTCGCACCGGACCCGGGGCATCTGTTCGCGTTCAAGGCAACCTTCACTGATGCGTCACTGGCGCCGGGAGTGCTGCCGGTGTTCTCCCTCTACGGCGGCTACGGCGGCATCGTGACAGCGGACCACGGAAGAACGACGTTGGCGTGCTGCATCCGCCGTGACGTATTGCAGCGATATCGCCGCAAGGATCCTCACACCTCCGCCGGTGCAGCCGTCGAGAGCTACCTGTGGCAGTCCTGCCACGGCGTTCGGAACGCCTTGATTCACGCGCGTCGCGAGGGCCCCTGGCTTGCCGTTGGTCCCCTGCGACCGGGCATCCGCATACGCGTCGAGCGGGGTCGCTTTCGTGTCGGCAATGCAGCCGGAGAAGCGCATCCACTCATTGGCGAGGGGATCAGTATGGCCCTGCAATCCTCTGTGTTGCTCGCACGTCATCTCACCCGGCAGCCAGCGGTGATGATCGATGCCCCGCGCGCCGATGCGCTGCAGGATTCCTACGTAAAGGACTGGAGAGCTGCATTCTGCCGGCGCATGCACATCGCGAACCTGTTTGCGCAGGTTGCCATGCGCCCGATGATCGCGCGCCCCGTCGGAATGGCATTGCAGCGCTGGCCGGCCCTGTTGACGCACGCAGCTCGCCTGGCCGGCAAGGCGCGACAATCGGCTGATCAACCGCGATATTCGGTGGAGGGATGATGGGCACACTCGAAACACTTCAGGGGATACTGGCGAAGGATTTCCGCGTTCCCCGGGATCGCGTGACAGCGGGTGCCGAGCTCCGG
>Ga0302319_10026903_pt1 | contig 10109 bp, 9 predicted proteins | sample Bog_T0_2_FD_203319 | JGI IMG/M metagenome (GOLD analysis project Ga0302319, IMG submission 203319) | Peat permafrost microbial communities from Stordalen Mire near Abisko, Sweden - Bog_T0_2 | ecosystem: Environmental > Terrestrial > Soil > Wetlands > Peat | place: Sweden: Abisko, Stordalen Mire...
CGCAGTGTTTGGGCCTTCGGGTCAGCGAGATTCTGGGCCTGCAATGGGGCGACTTCAGTTTCGAGAATCGCTCGGTGCTGGTTCAGAGAAGCGTGGTGGGCGGCAGGGTGGACGACGTGAAGACGGAATACTCGAAGGATGATGTTCCGCTCGATGCTCGTCTTGCCGAGGCGCTGTTAAGCTGGCGCGCTGCTTCATTCTTCCCGCGAGACACCGATTGGGTTTTTGCCAATCCGGTAACGGGAAAGCCATACCACCAGGAGAGCTTGCGGAAAAGGCAGCTCCAGCGGGCTGCAAAGCTGGCCGGGTTGGGAGAGGACATTGGGTGGCACACATTCCGCCATACCTATCGCTCCTGGCTCGACGAAACGGGTGCCCCGATGAAAGTGCAACAGGAACTGATGCGTCACGCTTCGATCCAGACGACGATGAATGTCTACGGGCGGGCCATGACGGAAACCAAACGCCATGCGAACAGTCAGGTTGTGGGACTGGTGTTCGGCTCAAACTCGCAGCATTCGCCTGAAAACACGAGTGTCGCGACCGTCCAATAAATGGCAGTTGTTCCTAATGGGGGATAACGGGGACTTTCCGAAAGTGACCAATTTCTGTAAGTTATTGATTTTATTGGTTGCGGGGGCTGGATTTGAACCAGCGACCTTTGGGTTATGAGCCCAACGAGCTACCGGGCTGCTCCACCCCGCAATAACAGTCTAGCAACACTACCTTCAGGGGGTCAATTTGACTCCCATTTCACTGGCGGCGCGGCACTTGTCTTTCAATCGATTAAACTGCTTGGGACCCTTGTATGAACAACTGAGGACGCTCGCCTATGCCGCATCTCTACGTTGCTGTTTTAGCCGTGATTGCCGTTACGCTGCTGGCGGTGGCCATTTATCGCACTTTCCAGGTGAAAACCAAAGCCGATTATCTGGTCGCGGGCCGGTCGCTTCCCGCTTTCGTGCTGGTGCTCACCCTGCTTACATCGTGGATTGGCGCAGGATCGCTTTTTGCCGGCGCAGAGAACGCGTACAAAAACGGATTTGCGGCGTTGTGGCAGGCGGCAGGCGGCTGGCTTGGGCTGCTGCTCATCTACTTTATTGCTCCGCGGGCGCGGAAGTTCGCGCAATTCACCCTCCCCGATCTGCTCGAAGTTCGCTACAACCAGACAGCCAGAGTGCTGGGCACATTTGCGATTCTTTTCGCTTACGTTGGAATCACCAGCTATCAGCTCAAAGGCGGCGGCAACGTGCTGCACCTGATCTTTCCCGACACGGTTTCAGCCGATTTCGGCACCTACCTGATTGCGGCCTTCGTCATTCTGACAACGGCGCTCGCGGGCATGTCGTCTGTGGCTTACATGGACGTGGCGATTGGATCGCTGGTGACGGTGATCTGCTTGATCGCAGCGCCCATGCTGCTGGTGAAGGCGGGCGGATGGCCGGGGCTGCACGCGGCGCTGCCGGAGTCACACTTTCAGGTGCTCGGCAACCTTACGCTGGTACGCGCACTTGAGTTTCTGGTCCCGACGCTGCTGCTGATGCTGGGCAATCAGGTGATGTACCAGAAGTTTTTCTCGGCCAGAAGCGAACGCGACGCGCGGCTCTCAGTGGTGGGATGGATTATCGGGACAGTGGTGCTGGAGACGCTGATCGTCGCCATCGCCGTCATCGGCTCGGCGCTCTATCCAACGGGCGAAGTGGCGCGCGCGCCCTACGAGATTATCCCTTACACCGCGCGTCATGGATTACCTGCATTGATGGGAGCGCTGCTGTTAGGTGCGGTCTTCGCCAAGGTCGTGTCCACGGCATCGAACTATCTGTTTTCGCCGGCCACGAATCTGGTGGAAGACGTATTTGTGCGCTATATCTCGCCGAAAGCCTCAAACAAACAAGTCCTGATTGTCTCGCGGCTGGCAGTGGTGCTGCTGGGCGTGTGGGCGCTTTATCAGGCTCTTTACGCGCCCAGCATTCTTGAGAAGATGCTGTGGGCCTACACCATTTATTCCGCAGCGCTCACGCCGGTTGTGCTGGCCGCGTTTTATTCCAAGCGCGTAACGGCCTGGGGCGCGGTGGCTGCCATCGCCGCCGGAACAGTGGTGACGCTGGCGTGGGACTTACCCGGCGTGCGCGGATTGTTTCCGCCGATTCTTGCCGAGCGGGATGCAATCTTTCCGGCGCTGTTTCTTTCCGTCGCCGCAATGGTAGTTGTCAGCCTGTTCACGCCCGCGCCCGCGCCAGAGCAACTGGCGCGGTTTTCGGATTAGAGCGTTTTGAAACGTTGACGCGTTTTATCCGTTGGCGCGCTGGGCCACCAGCATGGCGCTCATAATCTGGTCCGAGACCTCACGCACCGATGCCGGAGAGTGGGGCAGGAACAGAGTGTTGGTCTTGTCGTTTTCTCCAATAGACTTCAACGTGTCGAAGTACTGCGTCACCAGCACCAGTTGCATCACTTCCATTGCCGAAGCGCCATCGACAGCTTTCTGGAACTGCTCGACCGATACTTGCAGGCCCTCGATGATCGCCTTGCGCTGGTTGGCGATGCCCTGGCCTTGCAGCGCCTTGCTCTCCGACTCGGCCTCGGCCTTCTTCACCACCAGAATCTTCTCCGCTTCGCCGCGGGCATTGGCGGCAACCTGCTCGCGCTGTGCCGCGTTAATGTCGTTCATGGCGGACTTGACCTTGGCGTCGGGCACAATGTCGGTCACCAGTACGTTGACGATCTCGTAGCCGAAGGTGGCCATGTCTGCGTCGAGTTCCAGCTTAACGGCGGCGGCAATCGAGGACTGCGATGCGAACACCTCGTCCAGCGTCATGCCCGGCACGTGACCCAAAATCACCTGCTCCACATACGACTTGATCTGCGCCACCGGATCTGAGAGTTTGTAGAACGCGTCATAGACCTTCTCAGGCCGTACGCGGTTCTGCACCGAGATCGGGATGGTGACAAAGACGTTGTCCTTGGTCTTGGTCTCCATGGTCAGGGTGATCTGGTTTACGCGCAGGCTTACCAGGCCGGAGACGGAATCAAAATAAGGCATCTTCCAGTTCAAGCCGGCTTCTGCCACGCGCAGAAATTTGCCGAAGCGGGTGATGATGGCTACCTGCGCGGTATTGACGGTAAAAAAGCTTCCTAAGATCAAGGTAATTGCAATAATGCCGGCAACTACCAGCAGGATCACGACAAACATGTCCATTCAAGTCCTCCGCTGCCTCCTGAGGAAGCAACGGGCAATTATATAGGGCAGCCGGAACAGGTGAATGAAGACCGCGCCGGCTGCTCGTAGCCGATTCAGTCAGCGGGCTTCAAAAAAACAAAGCCGCGCGTTGCGATTCAGGCATACACTGTCGATGACATTTCAAGCACGACAATGCCTGTAGCCCAGCTCACTCTCGAAGTCCGCATCGAGCATGCCCAGTCGCTCAAAGACCGGCGTCAGGTGGTGCGTTCGCTCAAGGATCAGCTCAAGCAGGGGTTCAACATCTCAGTTGCGGAGATGGACGACGGAACGCAATGGCGATCGGCCACTATCGGGGTGGTAGCCATCTCTCACTCGCGCAGCTACGTACACGGGCTCATAGAGGAAGTGGAGCGCGCCGCCCGGCGCATGCTCAATGAGCTTGGCGCCGAGCTGGCCGACTCGTTCTGGGAGTATCTTGAAAGCTGAACGGCGTTCTACGGCCTGGGCCGCTCATGGATGATCATCCAGTTGATGCCGAACTTGTCGCGAAGCTGGGCGAACTTGAGCGCGAAAAATGTCACGCCAATGGGCAAAAAGATCTGACCGCCCTCGCTCAACGCCTTGTAGATGCGCTCAGCTTCCTCGGAGCTTTCGACGGTAAGCGTCAAATAGGCGCTGCGCATGGGTTCCACTTTCGGCCCGTCGCTAACCATCAGAATGGAGTCGCCGAACTTGATCTGGGCATGAAGAACGTTTTTCTCCATTCCCGGCGGAATCATCTTTGGCTCGGGCATCTCTTCGTATGTCATGGACCCCTGGATTTTTGCACCCAGGTGCTTCTCATAGAACTGCAGCGCTTCTTTGCAATTCCCGGCAAAGTTTACGTAGGCATTCAGCTTCATCGTCTCGATTTTCCTTTCGGGGAAGATTTTCCTTGAGGGGATCTCTTGCTGTTCCGAGCTTTTGGAAGCGGTGCGAAGGGCGGAATCAGCGGGGTTGGATCGCGCTGCTGCCAGCGACGATACGTTTCAGCGAGAACCGCCTCGCGGTTCTGCTCCATCTGCGCAATGGCCGCATCGGGAGCGGCGGTTGGCTCGTGGTGCGCGGCCCAAATCAGCAGGTCGAGCAGTACGGGCGCAAGGGCAATGCCTTTGGCGGTCAGCCGGTAGTGTGTGCTGCGGCCATCTTCCTCCGCCTGCTCGGTCATCAGGATTTCAGCGGCCTCGAGTTTGCGCAGCCGGTCTGCCAGAATGTTGGTGGCAATGCCCTCGCCGGCTTGCTGAAACTCGCGAAATGTCCGATACCCGCGCACCATCATGTCCCGCACAATAAGCAGAGACCAGCGATCGCCCAGCAACTCAAGCGAGATGCTGACTGGGCATCCAGACCGATGCTCCGGCACTGACTTTCTGGCCACAAAAGAACCTTACGTATTTTCACTTGCATTTCGCAAGTGAATTATTGAAAAATGGGCGATGTCCGGTGCCACTAGGTAGGGTGGTGTCTCAGAGGTTCTTGTAAGAATCGGTGGAATGCAACCGCGGATTCTTCGCTCACCACCCCTGAACTGAAAGGCGTTCGGGGCCCCGTTCGCTCAGAATGACAGCCTCTATTATGTTATGAACTTCGGAGACAGGACCTAGAACAAAGGAGAAATCAAATGAGCGGTTTCGAGACTTCCCCTCGCATCAGTCCCTTTCTTTGGTTCGACTCGAACGCGGAGGAGGCCGTGGATTTTTATCTCTCGGTCTTCAAGAACTCGCGGCGTTTGAGCGAGCTGCGCAACAACGGCGAGACGCCCGGCGCCAAGGGCTCAATCCTGACCATCGCCTTTGAGCTTGACGGCCAGCAGTTCACCGCGCTCAATGGCGGACCGGGGCACACATTCAACCATGCGGTCTCGTTTGTGGTGCGCTGCGACAGTCAGCAAGAGGTGGACTACTACTGGGAGCAGCTCACGGAGGGCGGCGCGGAAGTTGCATGCGGATGGCTGCGCGACAGGTTCGGCTTGAGCTGGCAGATCGTGCCCGCGCGCCTCTCCGAGCTCGTTCGCAATCCAAAAGCCATGAGCGCAATGATGAAGATGAAGAAGATCGACCTGGCCGAGCTTGAACGCGCGGCCAGGGAATAGAGGAGGCAGGAAACCTGCGCCGGATTTGCACACTACCGCAAACACTCGGCGCTTTTTGGTTGTTGTTACGGTTGTGACAACATATCCGCCTTGCCGGTGGCCATATTGATGGGCACTGACACGTGCTCCTGCGTGATCAGCCATTTCCCCTCAACTTTGAGATAAACGTCGGTTACTCGCGCCATAATTTCGACGGGGTTTCCGTTGGCGCCTATCCAGCTTCCATGCTGAATGCTGTGGCTAAAGGCAAACTTCCCATCGCTTTGCACTTGCATGTCCTGAACTTCGAAATTCACCGGGCCTTTGATCGTTGCAAATAAATCCTGCCATTCTTTTTTGTAGTCGTCCCAACCCTGATACTGGCGCGGAACGCCCATGTCAAATACGAATAAATCGGGGGTCGGTACGTAAAACTTCATGATTCTGTCGACATCCTTGGCTTTAACCGCGGACGCAAACATGTCCCCATTTGCTTTGATCTGTTGCTCATCTTTCGATTGCGCGCTGGCCTGGCGCCCTCCGCACAGGCCGGCTGTGATACACAGCCCTATCACGACGCAGAATACAAACCTCTTCATTATCCCGTAACCTCACTTGATTGATATGTACAGGGCAACCCTGGAGCTATTCGTATACGTGTGGCTGAAAACGAGTGTCAAGAAGAAAATTTACGCCCGGCTTGCGGAGGCGTGCAGAGCGCGCTTTCTGCGTCTCCAATGCAACAAGAAGAGGTGCGGGCCAGGGCCGATAGACCCTGAAGAGACCCGCACCTCAGCCGGACAGAAGCCCGGAGCTATTCCGCCAGCGCTATTGGAACGCGCCAACCTTCTTAAAGTCGCCGCCTTTGACGATGGTGAACGCCGAAGGATCGACATACTTCTTGAACGCTGCGTTTACCTGGTCGGGCGTGAGCGCTGCCACGGCGGCATCGAGCTTGTCATCCCACGCGAAGGTGCGCCCCCAGCGCTCATCTTCCATCAGGATGGAAGCAACGCGGTTCTCTTCAGAGCGTTCCTGCGCGCGCGCATCCAGCCAGGTCTTCTTGGCCTTTTCCACTTCGTCGGCGGCAAAGCCGTCTTTGAGCGCGAGCGCCAGCTCCTCTTGAAAGTCGGCTTCGACCCTCGGCATGTTTTGCGGAGCCGCGATGGCCTGGCTCTGCAGTAAACCGCCGTCCTCTTTTGTCGGTATCCTGAACGACGCATACGCTCCGTAGCTAAGCCCGTCCTTGACGCGAATCCTCTGGAAGAGCCTGGAGTTCGCGCCGCCGCCAAAGATCTCCCCGGCGATTGCAAGCGCAGGGTAGTCGGGATTGTCGTCGCTCATCTTCAAGGGCATTCCCGCCAGGAAAAGCGCATTCTGTTTGTCGGGCGTTTCGATCTTGCGGTTGACTGCTTCCACCTTTTCGTAAGGTTCCTCCGCGCGTTTGTAGGGGCGGGTGCTCTTCCAGTCGCCGAACAGCTCCGTCACAAGCTTCTTCATCTGCTCGGGATCGAACTGGCCGCTGATGACAATTTCGCCCTGGCCTGCGCCATAGAACTGCTGATAAAACTGGCGCGTCTCCTCAAGCGTTAACTTCTTCCAATCCTCAATCTGCTCGTCATAGGTTGAGACGTAGCGCACGTCGCCGCGCGGGTACTTCTCGTTCAGGTGCTTGCTTAATTCAAGGCTCGCCAGGCTGCTCGGGTCGGTCTTGGCATTCTCCGCGCTCGCGATGTGCTGCTGCCGGATTTGCTCAAAGTCGGCCTCAGGGAACGAAGGCTCACGCAGAATCTCGCGCGTCAGACGGAGCGAGTCGCCAAGATTCGCTGCCACGGTCTGGATATTGGCCCCAACCGCCCAGGTCTGTCCCCATACATTGATCTGCGCCTTCAGCCGGTCGGTTTCATCCTGAATCTGCTGGCGGTTTTTGGTTTTGGTTCCGCGCATCAGCAATGAGCTTGCCGCGCTGCTGGCCGTCGCTTTGTCGAACAGCGACTTCTCGTCGCCAAAGCGAACGGTCATTGCCACTGACACTGTGCCGCCGCGCGTTTTGCGCGGGAACATCACCAGCTTCATGCCATTGGGCAGGGTAGTGCGAATCACGCGCGACTCAATGTTTGTGGGCGTGGGATCGAAGACCTCACCCTGCTGCACGGCCTCGCCGCCCTTGTAATCCTTAAAGAGCGCAACCGGATCGGGCGTGGCGGGAATCTCCGCGCGATCGGGGTTCGCGGTGGGAATGAACTCGCCCAGTGTCCGGTTCGACGGCTTCAGATAGGTCTTGGCCACACGCAGAACGTCTTCCGGCGTCACCTTGGCAATCTCGTCGCGCATCAGGAAGAATGTGCGCCAGTCGCCATCGCCGGCGTCGCCGCCCAGATTCAAAGCCATCGATTGCGAGTTGTCCATCGTGAGTTCGATGTTTTTCAGAAGCCGCGCCTTGGCGCGATCCACTTCTTCCTTTGTGGGCGGATCGGCAGGCAGGCCTTCAATCGTCTTGAGCAGAATCTGCTGCGCTTCGTCGATGGACTGATCGGGCTTGAGCTGAACATATCCCAACGCTACGCTGGGATCGTGATCGTCGTCAGCGCCCATGCCGGCTCCGACGGCCTTCTGGGTATCCACCAGAGCCTTGTAGAGCCGGCCGGTTTGCGGCGCGCCCAGCACCTGGGACATTACCTCAAGCGGCGCAAAGTCCGGGTGCAGCGCGGCTGGAATGTGATACACGACCATGATTCCCTGAACGCTGCCCACGCGCCGCAAAATCACCGACCGCTCGCCCTCTTGCGTAGGCTCAACCGTGTATGGCTGCTTCAGAACGCGATCCGGCCTGGGAATTGCGCCGATGGTCTCCGCCACCATGGCCAGCGTCTTCGACTCGTCGATCTGTCCGGCAATAATCAGGTCGGCGTCGTCCGGCTGGTAATACTTTTTGTAGAACACCGCCAGGCTCTCGATAGGAACACGTTCCACGTCGGTGCGATTGCCGATGACCGTCTTTCCATAGTTGTGAAAGCTGTAAGCTGCGCCCATCACGCGCTCGTGCAGAACATTCAGCGGGCTGTTTTCGCCACTCTCCATTTCATTGCGAACCACCGTCATTTCCGAGTCGAGGTCCTTCTTCTGCATGGTCATATTCACCATGCGGTCGGCCTCAAGCTGCAGCGCCCAGCGCAGATTGTCGTCGCTGGCATTCACGGTCTCAAAGTACATGGTCTGGTCAAACGAGGTTTGACCGTTAAAGTTGCCGGCCGCGCGGTTGGTGAGTTCCTTGAAGATCTCGCGGCCATCTTTCGCGCTCTTGAACGTCATGTGTTCCAAAAGGTGGGCCATGCCGGTCTCCCCATAGCCCTCGTTGCGCGAGCCAACCAGGTAAACCACATTCACTGTGATCTTGGGCTTGGAATTGTCGGGAAACAGGATGACGTGCAATCCGTTGGGGAAGGCATACTCGGTTGCCCCTTCAACAGACGTGACCTTCTGCACGCCCGCGGGGAGGGTTTGAGCGAAAGCAGCGGTTGCAAGGAGGAAGACTGAGAAAAGAGCCACGAAATATTTCTTCAGACGCATCGTTCCACTTCCTTTTTGGATTTCGCGGCAATTATACGTTCTGCGCGTCCCAGGGCCGGCGCAGGAGGTAATCCTCAACCGCAATGATTTGACGTAACTAAATACGGATTTGCTCGGCCGTATGTTCCTGCAGGTAAATTTTTCTGCGCGCCTCTGGTATCCTGAATGGTTTACCTGACCGAGGAGAGGGCCATGCCGGAACATAGAGGACGAAAACACCATCAGGACCGGGTTGCAGAGGCGCTCCGGGAAGAGATTGGCGCCATGATCGAGGGTGAGCTTTCAGACCCGCGGATCGATCTCTGCTACGTTTCCGAGGTAGTGCTGAACCCCGGCGGAAAGTCGGCGCGCGTGTATGTGGCAATCGACAGCGCGGTTAAGGATATCGATAAGGCCGAGCAAAACACGGTGGCCGGACTTGAGGCCGCGAAAGGGTACATCCGTTTCGAGATCAAGGAGCGCCTGGGCGTGCGTCATGTGCCCGAACTGAGCTTCCTGGCCGACCGATCGGGCCGCTACCAGGCGCGTATCGACGAACTGATGGAGCGCTCGCGCAAGCGGCGCAAGGCTCAGGCAGATCAAGCGGCGTCGGCTGAACAAGCCGCCCCAGCGGAGTAACTGCGTATGAGCAAGGCTGCGCATGAGTGAATCGGGAACCAAAACAGAAGCGGCCGCACAGGCGGCGAATTCCTCCGCCGAATGGAGTTCGCCGGGCACTGTGAGCATTGCAGATGCGGGAGTAGGCGGCGCCGCCGTGAGCGGGTCATTCGCTGCTCCGGCAGGCGCGCCGGTGCAGGCGATTCTCGAAGCATTGCGCGGCGGCGAGCGGTTTCTGGTTTGCTCGCACTCGCGGCCCGACGGCGATGCGGTGGGCAGTATGCTGGCCATGAGTTTGCTGCTGCAGCAAATGGGCAAGCACGCCGACCTGGTGACAGCCGATGGGGTTCCGGTTGTCTATCGCGGATTGCCTGGGGCGGGCGCTATCCGCCACGCGCAGCGCGTGCATGGGCCTTACGATGCCGTCATTCTGCTGGAGTGCGATGCGCTGGACCGGGCGCAACTGTGCGGGCTCGAGAACTTTTTTTGCATCAACATCGATCACCACCTGAGCGGCCGCCCGTATGCGGATCTGAATTGGATCGACGTGCATGCCGCCAGCGCCGGCGAGCTCGTCTACAGGCTGGCGAAGGCGGCGGGAGCCACGCTGAGCGCCGAGATGGCCACCTGCCTCTACACCACGGTGCT
>Ga0302319_10026904_pt1 | contig 10109 bp, 8 predicted proteins | sample Bog_T0_2_FD_203319 | JGI IMG/M metagenome (GOLD analysis project Ga0302319, IMG submission 203319) | Peat permafrost microbial communities from Stordalen Mire near Abisko, Sweden - Bog_T0_2 | ecosystem: Environmental > Terrestrial > Soil > Wetlands > Peat | place: Sweden: Abisko, Stordalen Mire...
ACCTGCCAGCGTCGCAGAGGCGCCCCCCGCTCAACGGGAGAGCGACTCCAAAGTCAAAGGTTCCTGGGACGCTACCTTGCACATGCCCGATGGATCACGGGTGCTTCATCCCTGTTCCCCGTATGGAACGCTTGCAACGGACGTGCTGCGAGCAGTATGCACGGCCAAGGGGTTACCCCCCGCATACTATCGCATCCTCGAACATGGCCTGCCCATGACCGTCGATCTGGTTCACGGAGCCTGCTCCTACGATGTCCGCATGGCACTGGCCAAGGAACTGCTGGGCCCACCAATGAAGAAGCAATAAATTCATTTCCATTACACCCCTCCCTGTCTCAGCCAAACATGCCGGTGACAATTGCAGCCGAATAAGTGAGAATAAACACAAGGTTGGTGATCCAGCGCTTGCCAACAGCAGTACGTAGTCCTTCCAAGTGCAGGAAGTAGAGGCTCAAACACATCAGCAGGCCTCCCGAGGCTCCCAGCCCCATTTGGAAGAAGGGATTCTCAAAGATGCCAATGACCACGGCGCTGGGCACCAAATCGTAGGCGGAAAGAGTGCTGAGCGCGACCGTCACCGTGAAGTTGAACATGCACCACAGGTAGAAGCGTGTGCGTATCCCAGCATGGATCAAGGCGGTGCTGACCACGATGCTCTCTACACCCTTGGAAAGGAAGAACATGCCCACCTGAAGGGCCGAGCCCGAAGCATTGGGGTTGTACTTGAGGACGAGGCCATCGAAGCCACTCTGCGCTACAATGACAAAGTATGTCATAAAGGCAATGTAACGGCGGCGTGGCACGTTGCGACCCACACGAGCCTGTTCGGGTCCCAGCATCTCCAGCGAGTCTGGGGTCAGTGCGACCACGTCCCCCACTTCGTTGTCATCGGTTAGGAGGATCTCACTGTCGGCGTCGAGCTGAAGCACGTCTAGGTGCAGGGCAAGCGTGGCAAAGAAGAGGAAGCCCGCTCCAAAGGCCGTCATGCCCACCCGATAGTCCACCGCGAACATGACGTTGCGCAACACGTGGTACAGTGCAAGACCTTGCATGCCAGCGCAGTTGGCAGCAAACCAGTAGCTGAGGCGTTCGGACATGCGTTCATCGGGACGGACCTTGTCTCGTTTCCACACCCAGTACCCCAGCAGGCCCACACTCACAGGCACAAGCGTGCAAAAGGGAAGCAGCACCCGCTCCACAAAGTTGAGCTCGGAAATGGTGGCCATGCGGAGGCTTTCGACGTGGCACAGGCCCAGTTCATTCACAGATCAAAAAAGTTCTCTCCGTCAATGTCGGAGCCGGCTGAGGGGATCCTCCTCCTCCTCTTCATCTCTGGCCTGGTCCTCCTCCTCCTCCTCCTCCTCCTCCTCGTTGTCGTCGTCGTCTTCGTCTGCATCATTCTCCTCGTCATCGTTTTCATCGTCCGAGTCCAATTCATATGCCTCCTTGAGGAGCGGGCATCCTGCCGCATCCATGACATCGGCGTACACGGGATCATGTTGCAGATACGGGGCAAAAAAGAGGAGAAAGTTGCAAATCGCGCGTCGCAGCAGGCCCTCCACAGTGGAGATGGCTTGGATAAAGGTGTAGTCTCGCCCGGTCTTCCTGTCATTGAGCACACAGTTCTCGTAGATCCAGTCCCAAAGGACGTGGGCACTGATTATGCGTCGTACGTCCTTATGCGTGCCGCAGCGCCAAAGGACTGCCGTCGTTGTAAAGGCAAGCAGGCGCATCCGTCTGATGATCCGCGGGCCTTCGTCGTCATCAGGGCCATATTTGCAGGCCGCTTTGGCGTAGCAAATCTGACGATGTTGGAGACGGCGGCGGCGTTGGCGACGATCAGTGCGCTCTCGCTGCAACAAAATCTTGGCAATGATGACGTTGATGACGTTTCCAATCCACACAGAGTAATCGAGGCACGTGCGCAAAGCCTTAAGCTGTCGCGTACTCAGCAGCGACAGCTTGAGAGTCAAACGCTTTTCATCCTTTTCCGTCGCATAGTAGCGAGGCAGGACTCGGCGGCTGCGCTTTTTCGCAGTCTGGACGACAACGGCAACGCGGGGACGAAAACGCGCTCTCGCCGCCATTTTGGAAGTTTGACACCAGCCAGAGTCGAATGAGTGAGCGAGAGACAAAAAGAAATAGGGTGAGCCTCGAGCAGCCCTACAACGAAGAAAAACAGCGGGTGAGGCGTAGCAGAGAGGAGTATCTGGAGTGGATGAGGCGGCTGGCCGAGGAGCGGCGTGAGCTTTATGTGGTGGAGGGCCTTATGTGCTACCTCGAAGAATACGGTGGGCCCCCGTGAAGACAAACGAGATGTCCAACCCTGATGTCCAGCAGGCAAGGAACGACGAGCCTCCAATGACGATGCGACAGATCGTGGAGCAGTGGCAACTAAGGATGCGCGAGGAGATGAATGCAGCAGTGCTCAGGGCAGTCATGCAGGCCCATCTGGATGTCCAGGACTATGAAGACAGGCACGCACGCAGGAATGACGTGCGCCAGGACTGAGGGAGAGAGGGCCGAGTGGAAGTAAAACAGGAAACGCAACGTGTATCAACCCAGGCACCCCGCATCCTGATCAAGAACGCGCGCGCGTCACGAACCGCGATGCAAGGCGTGGGAAAGTTCTCCGCGGCCGGAGTCAACACCTCCGCCGTCGCCGCCCCAGCTACCACTGCCACCTCCAGTGTGGGCCGTCCCGCTCCCATTGGAGAGCCCATTGCGGCCCGAGATGTGTACCGCTGGACGGGCACGGGATTGGCAGTGGCCCTCTCCATTGTGGCGCTGGTCTTGGCAATTCTGGCGGCCCGTTACGCTTCAAGCATCAACTCCCGGTCAAGTCCCCTAATTGGAAGAGAGTCGCAGCAAAACCTGGTGGAAAGTGCCGTGCTTCAAGTCATTGTGGGCGGCGTCAACACCAGCATCTGCAGCGGGGTCTTTGTTGACGCAAATGGAACCTTCTTGACGGCCGTGCACTGCTTTCAGGAGCCTCAAACGTGTGACTTTAACCCCACGGTGGGCGAGTTCCCCCTCAACAGTGGCTATTACATGGCCGAGGTGATGGGCATCAATGGTACTACAGACAAGTACACCTTCTTTGCCGAGGTGGTAGGCTGGTCAGGGCTCACCGATGTCATGGTGATGCGTGTACTCCCGTTCACCAAGTTAGATGGCTCCGTCATTCGCATCAACAAGCAGCCCTATTTCCAGTTCGGTGAGAGCTGGCAGCTGCAAAAGGGGCAGACTATTGCTGGCCTGTCCTTTGACTTGGGCTTCCTAACCAAGCTTGGCCACTTTGGGGCGGTGCAAGCCATCCAAAAGGACCGCGGCAGTGGTTTTGCTGTGACGGTAGACCAGGTCTTCTTTGATGGGAACTCGGAGCCAGGTTCCTCGGGTTCGGGCATCTTCAACGAAGACAAACAACTGGTGTTTGCGCCCCTCACCTATGGCTGGATGGCGGGCGATGACACGAGCAACGTGTACTCTGTATCGGGCACGTCGTCTCGTATCAGCGGTCCCCTAGTGAAGCGAATGCTCAACCCGTTGACGCCACCTAATGGACCGGCCCACAACAAGTATTTGGTACCGGGGCTGGGCATGAGTCCCATGTACACGGTGAGCGCGCTGGAGCTGTACCTCAACTTCCCCATCGACAATCTGGCAGCCACCCAAAGCAAGGGTGTCATCTTCTTCTGGTTGGCCTCGCAGGAGTTCTATGACTTCATCACGGAAGGCCTCAACGACTGCATGTTCCCTCCGTACACGGTGACACCCCCGAGTTTACTGGGCGCTCCCCTGGACGAGACTCTCAGCGGCACTCCTTTGTCGCCTTTCAATGACTTCCCTGCCGAAGCGGGCCCCGAAACCATTGTCGCGCTAGATGCCATAGAGTTGACGCCCTACAGTGGGAACTGGTTTGAGATTGGCGAAGACTCGGGCCTTGAGACAGTGTCTGGCATGCTTGCCCGCGGTGGCTACTGGGAGGGAGACCTGGTGAGGGTGCGCATCCGATCCTGGGACACGCAGTCCTCTGACCCAGCCTACAACTGGGAGGGTATCTACAACGTCACGCTGCAGCATGTGGATCCCTTCTGGGACACCATTCAACAGACGTACTTTGTCAACTACGCAGCCTACATCCGTGTTAATGTCAGTGGAGACGGAGGCAGCGGCAACCCTCTCACACTCAGAGACCCGAACAGACAGGTGACAATGCACTTGGATCCTAGCCGCGTCATGCCCTACCTGATGGTGGGACGAGCCGGTGAACTGGACAGCAGTGGACGCAGACGTTCTCAGGCTCCCCGGGCCATGGGTTCCGCTCTGTTCCAGCCCATTCCCGACGGAGCAGACATCTACAGTCTACCCACGTTGGCAGAGCTGTATCTCACTTCTCGCAAGCGCCGTGTGCCGTCCCTTCTCAAGCGGCGTCCCAACATGAGGCGCGCAGAGCGGAAACTACCGCACCCTCAGATTGCGAAGAAACATCTTGCCAGACGAGCCTAGGGGGACAAACAGCAAGGGGGGCAAGCAGCATGTTCACAAAAAAAACATGATGAACACGCTGCTTTATTTTCAGCAACGGTAGCGGCGATACGATAAACCGTCATCTGCGTCCGCCACGCCTCGCCTTGCTTTGGGCTGTCTTTGCCTTGAGGCGAAGTTTGTCTTTCTTCGTCTTGAGGAGGCGTTGTTTGAACGTCTCTGCAAACCTCTCCCTGTTCGCCCTGGCTTCCGTGCCCAGTCCAAGCTGCACCATCTCCTCGAACCACGAGGCCACCACTGTGTCCACCATGTTGTACTTGGCAAGGCAAACACGCAATGTTGCCCGCACGATTTCCATCCAGTCCTCTGGAGCAAAGCCCTTGTTGAACTCTTTGGTTTCGATCACGTGCAAGTAGAACTCATGCACCCAGGAGGTCGCAAAACGTTCCCTCGGCGTTGCCTCGTCTATCGCAGGTGCATCAGGGATGCTGTCCAAGATGATTTCACAGGCACGACCATAGATGATGGTAGAATGCGACAAGTCTTGCAATATTTCAAGTTTCTGCTCAGTGGTAACGTGGTCCATGAATAACTCTACCATGTCGTAGGCCCGCATTTCTACTGCCAGATACACCGTAGATGAATTGACATGTCGAGTACGGCCCTTTTGCGCGGTCAACACGCGTCTAGTGACCTTGCGCGCTTCAACTTCCAGTGCGTGGCTGAGCAACTCCACAGGTGGGAGGCGTCCCATCAACTCCAGCATGACCACGTTGTCCGTGCGCAGCGCCACTTCTGCCATGCGAAGGGATTTCAGTTCGCTGTCGGGCCCGAATCCCAAGGCAAACTGGATGCTTGCAATGTCTTCTTTCGTTCGCGCGAAGACACGGGTCAAGTCGTCCTGTGTGACCTCGTACTTAACCCCGTGCTTGTCGAACTCCACTGCCAACCACGTTGGTGCCGCAGTCAAATACAACCAACGCAGTGTCTGCTGGAGAAAGATCCTGTGGGCATCGATGCTTTGGACAACCTCGTCAACCACTTCTTCACGGGCTTCGTCTTCCTGTGCGCGGGGATCCGCACCTGAGACAGCGCCTGCGTTGTCGTCGTCGTCGATGTTTCTGTCGTAGTAGTGATCTTCAGGCTTGGTCCGGCTGCGCCCGGAACTGATCCCAAACGTTGGCTCTGAAAAGATGAGCTCCAGAATGCGTTTCCTGGTCGACTCGGGCAGAATGCTGGTGGGCGCCCACCACATTGCTTTGAGCTCCTCGGCAAAGACCTCGCCCCACTCGGACATTGTCCGGGGCGTCAAGCTGGACACAACTCGGCTGTGGACGTAGCCATACACTGCGCGCCAAAAAGGGATTGGTTCCAGCGTCCAAGGGGCAGCAATGAAGACTCCATACAGATGATGGCCGGGAACTACACCAGCCACCGCCACTCCCTCATCGGCCATCCCCCTGACCCTTCTCTCAAGCACGCCAACTTCATTGACGAGGCACTTGGCCGTGCTGTATGTATCGGAGCGACAGACTTTTCTCATGTCCAGTTATTCGCACGCGCCACTGTTCTTGCAAGGGCTGACGTTAGCTCCGTTTCGGAGTTCACTTTGCCAGAGGCTATCTGTTCTTGCAACCGTTCGACAGCATAGCCAAAAACAAGACGCGAGCCCATCTCTCCAGCTGCGGCGATCACTTCTTTTGGAGACCAGGTCAGGGACGCAAACAGCCCGTTGAGCTTGAATCCGCTGGCAACGGATTCTACATCATCTGCGCCAACGGCAAGACGCATGACCTGCCGTGAAAAATGGATGAAGCCTCGTGTAAGAGAGGCGGGATGTTGAGTCAGCGTTCGTGCTATTGCAACTCTGTCGTCTACAGGTTTGGTAGCCAGTTTTGCAAAGATGTACGCCACACGCTGAGCATCGTAGGCCGTGTCACCGCCCCATAAATTCACATCCCATAGGTCGGCTGAAGCGGGGCCAGCAAGCTTGATAAGCAGGGCGGCCACGCTGCCAAACTCCTGGTTGAGCCCGTGTTCAAACACTGCCTTGTAGAGGGCTTCATAATCCCAGCCCAAGAAATCTGGACGATCCTCTCCCGCTTTCCCGAATATCTCCACGTAGATGGCAAAGATCTGCTTGGGGTTCACACCATACTTGCCGTCATACGTGACCCTTGCTTGTGCAAAGGCATTGGCCAAGACTAAAGGCAGGTCAGGCCTGGCAAAAGGACGGAACGTGTTCTCCAGTTCCTGTCGCAGCGACTCGGGCGGAGTCTCGCTCACGGTATCCATCAGTCCTTTGCCAATTTGGAGCGTGGCTGCTTGCTGATAAAAGGCAGCCTGACAGACATCCCCACAGAACCGCAGACGATGGCCTCGCTTCTCCCGGATCTGTGCCTCCCCTTCCCTGCACCCAACACAAATATGGCCACTCATGCTCACGACGACAATGAGGATGAGATAACAAATCCGGGAACAAGAAGAATGAAAACGGTCCTGTTCCCTCATTTTGCAGCTCCAGGCTTTGCTTCCACTATGCAAAATTGTTGCAGTCCTCAGCTCTGCGCGTCATGTCTACGGCGCCCCCTACACTGCCCGAGGTATCTACGTACGCACGGCGAACGCGCTACTTCCTTTTCGCCGTCGCAGCCTTGCTTGTGGTTGGCGGTGTGTTGTGGACAGTGGGCAGCGTGTTTGCCATTGGGGACCGCGGCATCCACATTGGCAAGGACCGACTGGACAACGAGGTGGAGTCCCGCGTGGTGGAGGTGCTGCTGGATGGCGGCGAGGAAGGCACTATCACTTGCACGGGAAGTTTCGTTCGCGCCACTGGGGAGATCCTGGTGGCCACCCATTGTCTGACGTCCATCGGTTCAGTGTGCGAATTCAACACCACTCTTCCGGGTTACCCCTTTGACCCCACGTTCTCCTATTACGTGGAGGTGATGAATGTGAACGGCACGGGCGGCCAAAAATGGACGGGCGGCGAGAAGTACATCTTCTCCTTTGAGATTGTTGCCTTCTCGGGCATCACTGATGTGAGCATCATCAAGCCGCTACCTTTTACGCGCTCGGATGGCTCCGTCATCGAGGTGGCGGACCAAGATTACTTTGAATTCGACAACAGCGATGAGCTGGCTCGCGGTGACAAGCTCGAGGGCCTCGGCTACGACGTAGCCTTCCTCAAGAAGCTGGCTCATCAGGGCTCGGTGATGGCAGCTGGCAAGGACCGTGGTACCAGCTTTGCCGTCTCCGTGGAGCAAGTCTTCGTGGACGTGGGCATTCAACCAGGGGCCTCGGGCATGGGTATGTTCAGCCCTACGCACAAGCTCATGGTGGCCCCCATAAGTTATCGATGGGACTACACCTCGACGGAAGAGGAAGGCCGAGACTACAAGGCTCAAATCGCTGCTTCCGGCACTTCCACCCGGGTTTCGGCGCCGCTCACCAGTCGCATGCTCAACGTTGCAACCCCCGCGAATGGAGTAGAAGGTCGCTACCTCGTGCCGGGGCTCGGTATCATCCCTACCGAGGTGGTCAGCGGTGTCAACGTGCTCACCAACTGGGGCACCGATTACATTCCTTACCTGCAGGACAGAGGCATCATCTTTGCCTATCTGGCCTCGCAGACCTACTACGAGTACCTGACGAACCACACGTACGGGTGCGGCCTCCCTCCCTACACGGTAACGCCTCCCAGCATGTTGGGAGCCCCGCTAGACCATACGGAAAGCGGTACCCCGCCTGATCCCTTCATCGACTATCCGGGAGGCGATCCCTCCATGACCTTTACCATGGTCATTCTGGAGGCCATTGAAGGTCACCTGTACCACCATGATTGGCACTACCTGGGGGAGGATGCTGGTCTCACCACGGTGTCGGGTGTACTCTTTGGCACGGGCAAGTGGGTTGGGGACCAGGTCAGGGTACGCATCCGAGCTGTCAACCCCTACTATCCCAGTGATCCCACCAAAAACTGGGAGGGCATCTATCTGGTGACGCTCAACGCCATTGATCCCTTCTGGGACAATCTCGTAATCGACACGCTGGGCAGCTATGTCTCGTACCTGCGTGTCAACGAGTCGGGTGTCTCTGGCCGACCCGATCTGTACCTCGATCCCGTGGTCACGCTGCCTGTTCATGCCCGCGGCCACCGTCCCGCGAGAGGGCAAAAGAAATTCCGTTCTGACTCTCGCAGACGGGCAGCTCCTCCTCGAGAAGCGCGCAACACAGTGGGTGGCAGTCTCATTTCGCCCATTCCAGAGGGCGTCAACATCTATGCACTGCCCACGCTCGCTGAACACTACAACCAATTTGCACTGGCTAGGGGTATCACCGGCCGGTCCGCTCCTCCGCATCGCCGAGGACAAAGGGCTCCTCAGCACGTAAGTCCACAAAGTCCGCAGCAGCATCGTCGTCATCCCCAGGGGAAACCCAAGAATGTGCACCGGGATTGACGCTCTTCGCGCGACACTGAGAGGATGCGGCCCAGGAGGCGATTCGCCAGTGTGCCCTTCTTCAAACATGAAAAAGCGGAGGGGAATGAAGACCCTAGATTTTGGCGCTGTGTGTGGATATCTAAGCTCAAACCTCCCCATCATGTCAAGAGCGCGAGACCTTCCTTTTGTCACTCCCTCGCCAAGAGGATGAGCAAGTTCGGAGCTGCTGGATCGGTCAACACCGGATCCCCTCCGGGATACCAGAACGTCAACGCACAGTCGGGTGCACGACCCCAGGGCTCAGCCAAAAGTGAACCCATTGGACTGAGGGCGACGGATGGCAATGTGACCCGCAACTGGCGCGTCATCATGGGGATCATCGTGGCTGTCATCGTGGTGGCCGCCTTCACTGGTGTGGCATTCACCTACTCGGTGGGCATCGACAAACCCTACCAGGTGCGGGAGGACTCGCTCGGGAACGTCAAGGAGTCCCGCAACGTGGAGATCTTCCTTCAAAATGGGGAGTTCGAGGATGAAGGAGTCATCTGCAGCGGTGTCTTCATCCGCCAGACGGGAGAGATCTTGACGGCGGCCCATTGCTTCTACACACAGAACCCCGACTCATGTGACTGGACGCTGACTCCCTACCCGCACTACCCGAGCACCATTGAGGCGCTCACCATTGAGATTATGAACGTGAACAAGACGGGAGCCAAGTACGCCTTCACGGGTCAAATCGTGGCTTGGTCTGGCATCACGGACGTGGCCATTATCAAGCCCCTCCCATTGACACGCTCCGATGGTTCCGTCATCACCGCCAACAACCAGCACTACTTCAACTTTGCGGACGGAGGTGACATTGAGCGCGGAGACATCCTCAACGCTTTTGGCTATGATAATGCCTACTTCAAAAAGGCCTTTCGCACTGGTCCCGTGATGCACCCCAAGATGGACATTGGCACACTCATTGCAGCTGCAACGGAGCAAGTCTTTGTGGATGCCCAGGCTCAACAAGGGGCGTCCGGATCCGGTTGGGTGGACCACGAGGGCAACCTGGTGCTGGCGCCCCTCAGCTTTTCTTGGTCTTACGACAACGGATACGACATACCAGACGCCTACACGGATTGGGGCATGATCGCGAGTGGCACCACCTATGCCATTAGCAAGCCACTCGTCAGT
>Ga0302319_10026905_pt1 | contig 10109 bp, 10 predicted proteins | sample Bog_T0_2_FD_203319 | JGI IMG/M metagenome (GOLD analysis project Ga0302319, IMG submission 203319) | Peat permafrost microbial communities from Stordalen Mire near Abisko, Sweden - Bog_T0_2 | ecosystem: Environmental > Terrestrial > Soil > Wetlands > Peat | place: Sweden: Abisko, Stordalen Mire...
TCACCGGCGCGAATGCCGCTCTCGCTCGCCGGAGTGCCAGGCACCGCCTGCACGACGCGCACGGTGCGTCCATCCTTGTTCGAGTCCGGCTGCTCGACAACGTTGACGCCGACCCAGCCGTAGCGCGCATGACCATATTGCGTGAAATCAGCCATGATCTTGGCCATTGCTTCGACTGGCAGCGCGTATATCGAACGCCCGGCATCGGGACTCGTCGCCACCAGCCCGACGACCTCGCCGCGCGAGTTGAGCAGCGGTCCGCCGACTTCACCGGGGCTGATCGCGATATTGGCGTGGATGTGCGTGGTTGCGAAACGTTCCACCGCAGCCACAGACCCCTTGCCAGAAACGCTGTTGTCGACGCGGGAGAGATAACTCGACTCGAAACCGCTGACCGGCCCCTGCGACGAGGCGACCGGGAGGCTCAGCGGGTAACCGATGGCAACCACGCCATCGCCGGTCTGCAGTCCGCTCACGTGCGCCAGGGGGAGCGCGGGGCTCGCACCGTAGGAAACCCGCAGCATGGCCAGACCGCTGCGGGGATCGTTGCCGAGAATTTTCGCATCCATTTCGACGCCGTTAATCACGACCCGGGCGCTGCCGTTTTCGCCAAGGATGGTCGATGAGGTGAGCACGGTGCCAGAGTCGTCGATGAAAAAGCCGCTGCCAGCCAGGATGAAGCCAGGATCGCCGGAGCGGACCTGGACAACCGAAGCTTTGGCCTTGTCGATGAGCGCATTGGCCTCGTCGCCGCTTAATTGAAACACATCGGCGCGGGCGGCGGCTGTCGGCACGAGCAAAGCCGCGATCGGAACCGCGGCAACAAATAAACAAAGAACCCGGCGTAAGTCCCGGGAAGAGGACTTAGAACGCGACGGTCGCGTCATGGGTCCCCTGGGAATTATTCGCCAAAACATAGCGGGTGGCAGACGAATCGTTCCGGCTGGGAGTGAAATTCGGGCTTTCACTGGATTTGGTGGGGACGAAATTGGGTGCCGAGACCAAGGAACCGGGAACCATCGCGAACGAGGATTCGTGCGGCGTCAGGCGGAAGGTCAGCTTGCTCTGGCCGTCCACCGAAGTGACGACCTGCACTTGCTGAGAAAGGCCGACGAAAGCCGTGATGGCAATGGCGGCGAAGGCACCACCGTAGGAAAGAGACGGGACGAGCTGGAATCCGGCGACGCGCTCCTTTATCCAGGCAACGGATCGAGACAAAACAGACTGCGGAACAAGGAGTTGCGCACGTTGACGACGATGAAATTCGATCAAAAACTGGTCGACCTGTGTGTCATTTGGCATGTCCAGCCTGCTCATAGCCAGCAGGTTACGCAATGATGAAAAATCTTCGTCGTGATCCGTATGTTTCATAAATAGTTTTTTAAGTACTTCTGTAACTGCTTGTGTGCGTAGAACAAACGTGAGCGTACTGTCTCCTCTTTGCAGTTGATGATCTTGCTGATTTCCGCATGGCTAAGCCCTTGGATATCAAACAAAGTCACTACTGCCCTGTGTTGATCAGACAGTTTCATCATCGATTCGTTCAATTTTTTTTTCAATTCGGTCAGTCGGGCCTGCTTTTCGGCGTCCCCGGATGCGCTCGAATCAATAAACTCTGTCCGATTTTGGAGGTCAAGGTCAGCATCATCCATGCTCAAGTTGTTCCGATGCTTATTTCTTTTGATGAAATTGACCGTGAGGTTGAACCCAATGCGGTAAAGCCAGGTAAAAAACTCGGCATCGAGGCGGAAGGAATGGATGCTTCGGTAAGCCTTTTCAAAGGTCTCCATGGCCAAGTCCCATGCATCGGTCTGGTTGTTGGTCATGTTATATAGCATACCGAGGAGCCGGGGCTGGTAGCGGCGCACCAGCTCATCGAAGGCCGTCGGATCGCCCGCCTGGGCGCGCTCGACCAGCGTGCGATCGCTAATTTCCTGGCTGCCCGGCGTTGCGGTTGGTTCCATGTTCCCCCTCTCCACCTGCACCTTATCGAAAGGAAAGGATGCGGCAAGGCTGGGCGTCATGGGGATTCTCCTCGTGGATGGTAAACACACCTTACTTCATTTCCACGTTAAATCCATGCAAGGGTCCTGCGAACAGCGATAACTCGCCGAGGTCGTCTAGGATCGATACGCGCGCGGGCTGCGGCCGAAGTGGGCGTTGAATTGGCGGCTAAAGAGGTGGGGGTTGGTGTAGCCGAGGCGTTGCGCGATTTGGCCGATGCGCAGGGGCGTTTCCTGGAGCAGGACGACGGCATAAAAGAGGCGCTCCTGCACGAGCCATTGGCGCGGCGAGCGGGCATGGGTGCGGTGAAAGAGGCGGCTGAAGTAGTCGAGGCTCAGGTCAACCGCATTCGCCATGTCGCGTGGCTTGAGCCAGGTATCAGGGCTGGTGCTTTCAACGAGGAACCTGAGGGCTTCCTGCTGTCTGGTGGTGAGCGTACGGGGCCCGGGCGGAGCGGAGGAGCGGAAGAAGAAGATGGAGATCTGGATCAGCCAGGCCCGAATGGCGGCTGGTTGCCAGCGGTCCTGCCGCGTTATTTCCGCGAGGACGGCCTGGACGATTTCTGCGACGGCGGGAGTGTGCGGCAGGAAGTAGTAGGGCCGGTCGGGGGCCAGCGGACGGTTGCCCTTGGCGGTCGTGAGCGAAAAGCGAAAGCGCCAGATCAGCGGGGATTTGTTGGAGAAAAATCGAAAGGTGGTTCCGGGCATGACCCAGCAGCACGAGCCGCGCGGGCACTCGAAGGAGTCGCCGTCGATTTCCGCGCGTCCCGTTTCGTGCGCGAAAAAGTAAATGAGATGTTCCTCGATCCGGCGCGACCGGGTGTCCCATTCCGGCGGCGGATGAAAATGGCCCGGCACGATGCCGACCCGGACTCGGACGCGATTTTTGGCGGAGGCGAGGTGTTCGAGCCAGCCGGATGGGGATAGGTGGCGTGGAGATGAGGCGCGCATATAAATCACCGGTTCAGTGCAAGTTAAAGACGTCTGGGTGAATTGCAATGCCGGGAGATTTGCGGGATGCTTAGGGAGTGCCCGAACGCGGTAAACCGAACTTCACCCGATGATGAAAAAGCATCTCCACGCTCAAGATCACGAATTCGACGTCTGTGTCGTCGGCGGAGGTATGGCGGGCTTGTGCGCGGCCATCGCCTCGGCGCGTAACGGAGCGAAGACGGCGATCGTGCAGGACCGTCCCGTCTTCGGCGGCAATGCGTCCTCGGAGATCCGCATGTGGATTTGCGGCGCCCACGGCGCGCACAATAAGGAGACGGGCATTCTCGAGGAAATTCAGCTCGAGAACCAGTATCACAATCCCGCGGGCAACTACTCGATCTGGGACGGGGTGCTGTGGGGCAAGATGGCCTATCAGCCCAACCTGACGACTTTCCTCAATTGCTCCTGCACGGACGCGGAGATGGATGGGAGCCGCATTGTCGGGATCAAGGCCTGGCAGTTGACCAGCCAGACGTGGCACACCATCCGCGCGCGGACCTTCATCGATTGTTCCGGCGACAGCATCCTGGCGGCGGTCACCGGTGCGGAGTTTCGCGCGGGCCGCGAGGCGCGTGCCGAGTTCGACGAGGATATCGAGCCCTCGAAAGCCGACGGCAAGACGATGGGCAACACGCTGCTGATTCAGTTGCGCCGCACCGACGAGGCGCAGCAATTTATCGCGCCTCGATGGGCCTACAAATTCGAGGGTCCGCAGGATCTTCCGCATCGCCTCAACGGCGTGAGCGCCCATAATTTCTGGTGGCTGGAAATCGGCGGCTTGCAGGACACGATCAAAGACGCGGAGACGATCCGCGACGAGCTGATGAGGATCGGCTATGGCGTGTGGGATTACATCAAGAACCGCGCGCCGGAACGGGACCAGGCCGCCGACTGGGCGCTGGAGTGGATCGGCTCGCTGCCGGGCAAGCGGGAGAATCGCCGTTACGTCGGAGACCACGTTCTCACCCAGAACGACGTGCGGGCCGGGGGCCATTTTAACGACATCATCGCCTACGGCGGATGGTCCATGGATGACCATCACCCCGCTGGCATTCTGTACCCCGGCGAGCCGACCATCTTCCACGCGGCGCCTTCGCCCTACGGAATTCCGTACCGCAGTCTGTACTCGCGCAATGTCGAAAACCTGCTTTTCGCCGGACGCAACATTTCGGTGACGCACGCGGCGCTTTCCTCGACGCGGGTGATGGCGACCTGCGCGCTGCTGGGCCAGGCGGCGGGCGCGGCGGCGGCTCTTTGCACGCGGCATCGCTGCGATCCGCGCAGCCTCAGCAGCGGCGAACGGTTGCAGCAATTGCAGGCGAGTCTTCAGGAAGACGATTGCTGGCTGCCGGGCAGGACGCGGGACATTTCCGCAGCCGCGCTAAAAGGTGAACTGGCCGGAAAGGGGAACCTGCCCGCACTGCTGGACGGGCATGATCGCGATGCCGAGGGCCAGGACCATGCGTGGCGCGGCCATCCCGGCGAGGCCGTCGAGTACCGCTGGAAGAGCCCGATGCAAATCGAGGGCGCCCGTTTTGTTTTCGACAGCAATCTCCAGCTCCACAAACGAATGCCCTGCTCGTATCCGCATCGCGACAGCGGCAGCGCGGTGCCCAAATCGCTGGTGAAATCGTACCGTATCGAAGCGCAGGATAACGACGGAAAGTGGCAAGTTGTTTTCCGTGAAAGCGACAATTACCTGCGTCTGGTTCACGCGCCGTTCCAAGTGCGGACGCAAGCCTTGCGCTTTGTGCCCGAGGAGACCTGGGGCGACGCTGAAGTGCGCCTCTTCGGTTTCGAGCCGCTGGAAACTTTCACCGGCAAGGTTCCGAGTTATCCCGAGGGTCCGACTTGGGTGGAGGTGCGATCCAAAGTGGACCCAGCCAACCTGGTGCCGCCCGAAAGCAAGATCGAGCGAGAAAGCGAAAAGGCCCGCCGACGGCCCGCGGCGTGAGGGATGACCCCGGCTCATCGCACAGCGTCGATAATAGAAATATGATTGGCCTTGCAGCACGGATGTCGTGATACTACTATTGTATCACCATGAAAACAGCGACCGTCCGTGAGTTGCGTAATAATTTTGCGAAGCTTTCCCGCTGGGTCAAGGGAGGCGAGCAAGTGGAAATCACCAGCCGCGGCGTGCCTCTGGCGCAACTGATTCCTCTAGCCCAGCCAAAACGCAAAAAAATACGCTTCGACGCGGAAGCGCGTTACAAGGAACTCAAGAAGAACTACGGAGGCAAAGTGTTGCCAGACAATATCGTCCTGACCATGCGCGAGGAGAAGGGCTGGTGATCTACCCCGATACCAGCTTTCTGGTTCCCATGTATGTCTTGGAACCGGAGGCCGCACAGGTTTACCGTTACCTGGCGGAAGTGGAGCCTGTGCTTTTCTTCACCCCTTTTCACCGCTTGGAATTCAGGACTGCGGTCCGTGTCCGCGCTTTCCGAAAAAGTCTTACCTTGGAACAGCTCAAGACGGCGCTGCGGAACAGCGAGAATGATCTGGCTGAGGGCACCCTGAAACATACCCCCCTCCTTTGGGCCGATGCCCTCCGGGAAGCGGAACGGCTTGGTGAAGCGCATCTGACCGAAATCGGCGCGCGCTCGGGGGATCTGCTGCACGTCGCCTCGGCTATCGTGCTCGGCGCGAAAGAATTTGTGACTTTTGATCAACGGCAAAACGCGCTGGCGCGGTGCGCCGGCTTGAAGGTCAAAACCTGGAAGTCAAAATAGCCGCGCCAGCCGCCGGCCGATTCTACCCTAACGTCGCGACGTGCTCGGCGACGGCGCGGGGGACGCCTTCGAGCGTGTCGCGGTAGCTGGATTTGGGGAGCACCTGGAGCGAGGCGACGGCCTGGTCGAGATAGCTTTGGATGCGGCGCACGGCGTTCTTGAGTCCGCCGCGCTCGACGACCATGGCGAGGAGCTCGATGCGATTTTCCTCGGTGCCGTGGAGGATGATGCTGTGGAGCTGTTCGCGCTCGGCGTCGTTGGCCTGGGCGAGGACGTGGAGCAGCGGCAGGGTGAGCTTGCCCTTGGCGAGGTCGGTGCCGACGGTCTTGCCGGTCGCGCCCTCGGTGCCGACAAGGTCGAGGCAGTCGTCGTAAATCTGGTAGGCGATGCCGAGATTGTCGCCGTAATTGCGCATGGCGAGGACTTCATCCGGCCTGCAATCGTTGAGGACCGCAGCCAGCTCGGTGCTGATGCGAAAGAGTGCGCCCGTTTTCATCGAGATTATTTTGAGGTACTCGGGGATGCTGAGCTTGAGGTCGAAGCGGCGCTGGGTCTGGAGAATTTCGCCGCTGCAAACCTCGTTAGCTGCGTCGGCGATGCGGCGGCTGATCGACTGGTCCTCGAAACCGGAGCTGAGCTTGAGTGCGTGGCAGAAGAGGCAATCGCCGAGCAGGACGGAAAGTTCCGCGCCCCATTTTGCGAAGGCAGTCGGTTTGCCGCGGCGTTTCGTTGCGCCGTCCATGATGTCGTCATGTACCAGCGTGGCGAGGTGGATTAGCTCTACGACCACGGCGAGATCGATGTGCAGCGGAGTCGATTTTCCGCAGGCGTGGGCGGCGAGCAGCGCCAGCGCGGGGCGGATGCGCTTGCCGTTGCCGTCGAGGGCGTAGCCGACATAGCCCGAGATGCCGGGATCGAATTCCTGCACGAGAAAACGGAGCCGCTCCTCGATCTGGTCGAGGTCGGGTTTGATCGTGGCGAGATGCTGGCGGAGATCGAGCTTCTGGGAAAGAGAGGGAAAGGCGCGATGGATCGCTTTAAACGATATATCACCGGGCAGAAAGGAAGCCTCGCGGTCGCTCATGTATAAGTAGTTACGCATATCCACGTTGGCTGGTCAAACCAAGCCAAATCTTGGCGTTGATTAAAAGTTAATGACCGGGACGCGGAACCGTTCGTTTTTTCTAGACAAAAGTCGGATAGCAGGGGCTGACCTCCCTGCTTTTACAAGCCATGTTCCTGCCAGAAATCTTCCTCTTCCGTGGTCATGTTGGGTATCCAGAAGCCCGCGGTCTGGCGCTCGCCGCGGCGGCTCCATTCGGCGTGGAAGGCCTTCAACTGGTCGAAGGGAATCATGGCGGCGTCCTCGGGCGGATTGACGAACAGCCCTGTCCGGCATTCGACGCACCAGGCCAGGGCGGCAGCGGTGGAGACGGTGATGACGGGCAGCGCGCCGGACGGCGGGGTGGCGTTGCGTTCGCCGAGGGCCAGTTCGATCCGGTCGAGGTCGGAGAAGACGAGGAGGTAGGTCTCGTCCTCGATGGCGGTCTTGGCGGCCTGGGGCGAGTCCTTGGTGCCGAGGTTGAGGAAGTGCCACTCCTTCAGGGCGGCCAGGGCGCCGAGGATGTAGTCAGCCTGGCGCGCGGGATCGGGGCATTCCCGGGCTTTGCGGACCCAAAGATCGAAGCGGGTCGGGAGTCTGGCCATAGGCGGGATTATATGGATAAATGATGCGGAGGCACGAAGCTTCTGGTTAACTGGAGGTGGCTTAAAAAATAGGCGACGTAGTGGACGAAGGCTTTTTTGGCGAAGGCGGTACAGCATTTGCGAAGTAGTGGACAAAAAGTGGTTGGTCGGAGAAGGCGAGAGAGTACAACTTTGGAGCTCTCAATGGAAAACGACGAAATTCATCCTCCCACAGGCTTGACTTACCATGATGGCAAGGAAGCTTGTCTGGTGAAGAAGGAGTTTTCGCGGTTTTGGGCGGAGTCCTGTAGCCTGTTGAGGAGGGTCGTTGGTGTGTATGCCCTGCTGATCGGGGCCAATGTGGCGGCCTGGGTTTGGGCGTTCAGTTGCTTTCATGGCTATCCGGTGCTGATGGGCACGGCGCTTTTGGCGTACTCGTTCGGGTTGCGTCATGCGGTGGATGCGGACCATATCGCGGCGATCGACAACGTGACGCGGAAGCTGATGCAGCAGGGGCAGAAGCCGGTGGGCGTGGGGCTCTATTTTTCGCTGGGGCACTCGACGGTGGTGTTTGGGTTGTCGCTGGCGATCGCGCTGACTTCGGTGGCGATCAAGGACCGGTTCGGGGCCTGGTCGAGCGTCGGCGGGGTGATCGGCACGGGCATCTCGGCGTTTTTCCTGCTGGCGATTGCGGCGGCGAATATGATCATTCTGGCGTCGGTTTACCGCACGTTCCAGCGGGTGAAGGCGGGCGGGCGTTATGTGGATGAGGACCTCGACCTGATTCTTTCGCAGCGCGGTTTTTTCGGGCGGATTTTCCGGCGGCTGTTCCGGCTGATCGGGAAGAGCTGGCACATGTATCCGCTCGGTTTTCTTTTCGGTCTCGGCTTCGACACGGCGACGGAGGTGGGGCTGCTGGGGATTTCAGCGACCGAGGCGTCGAAGGGGCTGCCGATCTGGTCGATTTTGGTTTTCCCGGCGCTTTTCACGGCGGGCATGGCGCTGGTCGATGCGACGGACAGCATTCTGATGGTGGGGGCGTACGGCTGGGCGTTCGTGAAGCCGATTCGGAAGCTCTATTATAATATGACGATTACGTTCGTCTCGATTGTGGTGGCGCTGTTGATCGGCGGGATCGAGGCGTTGGGGCTGGTGGGCGACCAATTCAAGATGCAGGGCGTGGTCTGGGACACGATTGGCTCGCTGAACGCTCATTTTGGCCTGCTCGGATTTATTATTATCGGGGTTTTTGCGGTTTGCTGGATGGGCTCAATTTTGATTTATCGGCGCAACCGATATGACGATATAGAGGTAGACACCGATCCGGCGGTTTAGCGCGCGTCTTTTGGCGGGCGGAGGTGTTTAAAAGTAATACATGAAATGAGTGGGAGAAACGTGGAGGCTGTCAGGGACGACGGCCCTCGACCGTCCGTCAGATTTTCTGTTACGGACGCGAGGGGACTCGCGTTCTTATCCAGGTGAGGTTTTATGAACCAGGCGCTGATTGATTCGATTGTTCAGGCGGTGCTTTATGAGGGGTATATCCTTTATCCGTATCGCCCGGCGACGGCGGTGAAGAAGGACGAGCGGTTTGCCTTTGGGCGGGTTTATCCCGAGTCGTACACCAAGGGCAGTCATGGCGCGGAGTTGTGCCAGATGCAGACGGAATGCCTGGTGGACGGGCCGCCGGCGTCGAGCGTGGATATCACGGTGCGTTTTCTGCACCCGATGGCGCGCGAGATCGGGGCGCTGGCGACGCCGTTGCACGAGCTACCCGCGCACCAGGGCAATCCCGATTTTTTTCAGGTCGTTCCAGCTCTCGTTGTGGAGGGCGAGCGTTACGAGACGCGGCAGGAGGCGGTGGAACGGACGATCCGCGTGCCGAAGACGACGCTTTCGGAGCTGACGGATGAGATCAAGCTGCCGTTTTCGCTGGCGGCGATGCGGGCGATTGAGCCGATCCGGAACCATGCCGGGCTGATCGAGGGCGTGATGGTGCGGAGGCAGGCGGCGATCGCGGGGTTGCTCGAACTGGAGGCGGAAAAGGTGGAGGAATTTCTGTTTAAGATCACGGCTCGGATTGTGAATCGGTCGCCGGTTCCGGCTGCCTGCATGAAGGACCCGGCGGAGATCGCGATGCGGACTTTTGCCTCGACCCATACGATTTTGCATACGGATAACGGCAAGTTTATTTCGATGATCGATCCGCCCTTGGTGTGGACGGCCCAGGCGGCGGCCTGTCGCAATATCGGGACGTGGCCGGTGCTGGTGGGCGACGGGGCGAGGCGGGAGCGGGATGCGATCGTTTCGTCAGCGGCGATTCTTTACGATTATCCGACGATCCAGGCGGAGGGCGCGGAGAAGGTGGTGGCGACGGTGGAGGCCGACGGGGTGATGACGCGGCGGATCATGAGGGTGACGGACGGAGAGAGGCGGAGGCACGGGGCGTTGAGGTAAGGCAGGGGACGGGTTTCGCGCGGAGGACTGAAGAGGGGGAAGGCAGAGGGGGGATTGGATGGGCAGTTTTTTTCACGCAACGAAGCTACGAGCGCTACGGCTTTTGATGGAAGGCAGGGGTCGGCAATGGAATTGCCTCAGCAAGGGCGTTCCCGGACAGAGTCTGGGAACGAGGGGACCTCTGCAAAAGTCGTTTTCCTTGCGCAAGCCGAAGGCTTGCTACAATCGTAGCCGG
>Ga0302319_10026907_pt1 | contig 10108 bp, 9 predicted proteins | sample Bog_T0_2_FD_203319 | JGI IMG/M metagenome (GOLD analysis project Ga0302319, IMG submission 203319) | Peat permafrost microbial communities from Stordalen Mire near Abisko, Sweden - Bog_T0_2 | ecosystem: Environmental > Terrestrial > Soil > Wetlands > Peat | place: Sweden: Abisko, Stordalen Mire...
CCTGATCGTCTCGGACTATGAAAGGGGAAGATCTAGAAAATGCCCCGCTGGAACGCGGGACGTGCCTGCCAGTTACGCCTCAGATAAAGACCGACGTAACAGCTGTTACGTCCCGCGATAAACAGAATTCATCGTTTCACTCTTCTTCAGGGGTAAACGTCCCAGGGGCAAATGGACTTGACGGATAGGCCCGGACCCGGGTGTTGCGACGGGGATGACGGACCCCGAAGCAGTACTACTCGCTACGATCGACTGGACCCGCGGCAAGTGGTCGCACGTGAAGGGCAAGTAGGCCTCGCCGTACATTTGGCGCAAAAAGTGATGGGATGGACCCTCCCGCTTTTCTCTCGGTGAAGATGGCGGGAAAATCGCCATTACCGAGGATGGCCCTCGAGGAGGATGAGCAATGAACGGAAAGCAGACCATTGGAATTGACGCCGCGAAGCGAGTGTTCTATCTGCACGGCGAGGATGCCGGCGGCAGGGTAATTCTGCGCGAGAAGTTAAGCCGCGAACGGCTATTACCATTTCTGGCCAATCAACCCGAGAGTACGATTGCGATCGAGGCCGGGTGCGGGGCCCACCATTGGGCGAGGGCCTTCGCCAAGCTGGGTCATGAGGTTCGGCTGATCCACGCAAAGTTCGTGCGCCCCTTCGTGAAGACCAACAAGAACGACTGGAACGACGCCGCGGCGATCTGCGAAGCCGCGCAACGCCCGACCATGCGGTTTGTGGCGACAAAGTCTCTCGAGCAACAGGATTTGCTGGCCATGCACCGTGTGCGGGAGCGCCTGGTCAGCCTACGAACCGGGCTGTGCAATCAGATCCGAGGACTACTGGCTGAGTACGGAATCGTACTGCCGCAGGCGATTGCCCGCCTTCGACGGGAGGTGCCGGAGGTTCTGGAGGACGCCGAGAACGAGCTCACCGTCCGCGGACGCGCGCTAATTGCCTCGCTGCTCGAGGAACTTCGCGACCTCGAAGAGCGCATCGCGCCCTACGGACGTGCTATCGAGCAGGCCTCGGTGGAAAGCGCCACCTGCCGACGTCTGCGCAGCATCCCCGGCATCGGACCGATCGGGGCGACGGCGGTAGTCGCCACGATGGGTGACCCAAAGGCATTCAAGAACGGGCGTCACTTTGCCGCCTTCCTGGGACTGGTTCCCCGGCAGCACAGCTCTGGCGGTAAATCACAATGCGCATTCCGGCCTAATGCCCAGTCACCCGGCATGCGCAGTTGATTGACGACGCTCGCGGCTTCTGCCGATAAATCAGGGGTATTGGCGTACTCGAGCGTGCTTTTGACTTCGCATTATCCGGCGTAGCTTCCTCCATCGACCATTCCGGTCGATAGGAGAAGTTTATGAACAACACCGCCGTTTCCGAGGCGTTGCAGCAAGCCATCCGACCTCCGGGTATCGATGCTCCGCAATGTCTTAAAGACTTCGACGATCATCTAGTGCGAGTGCAAGGTCTTGCGCCGAGGACGCGCCAAAGCTATTGCTTTTGGGTTAGCCGCTTTCTTGCCAGAGTCAGCGCAACGGCTGCGTCGGACTGGTCATCGCTACGCGGCGAAGACTTGACGGCGTTTGTGCAACAAGAGGCGTCGCGGTTGCATCGAAATTCGCGAGCCTCACCGGGCACGGCTATTCGCGCATTTCTTCGTTATCTTACGTTTTTGGGGGTCATCCGTAGCGGTCTGGAAGCCGCTGTCGTTTGCCCCGGTTGATGTGACTGGAGCAGTTATTTATGTGACTGATACCCTATTCATGGTACCGGCTCGGTGTCATTAGGCGGGGAACATGGCCCGGGTCAGGAGGGTCCGTAGACAGCTCTGACTCTTCGCATCGAATTCATGACCGGCCTCCCACCGCTCTGACCGGGTCAGAAGGAGGGAGCCGGAAGTCCGACTTCGGCTGGCGCGCGACCAGCGAAACAGTAAGCGAATCGCAACCTGGGATCCGGCACTCCAGGGCCACCCCTCCAGCAGCCACGCTAATAGATCGAGACCATGATACCGGTCACCATAAGCCCGGCTGCCACGCTCGTCCTCGGTTCGCCGATTGCGCACCATTCTTTGATAGATGTCGCGCCGTTCCCTTGTGTGGAGTGCGGTCCAAAATGTGCCCATCAAGACATCCGCGAGCGCGACCGTGTCGGGCCAACTCAATCGACCGAGGCCGGCAAGATCGATGGCGCCAAGCCGCTTGCCGCGGAGCAGAGCGGCATCCAATTTCATTACGCTGGCGTGCGCGTGACACGTCTTCGCAGTCAGAACCGACGATCCGCACGTCGCGCACTGATGCGGTGGTCGCGGACTCGCCGAGCCGTATGCCGCAGACCGCAGTTTCGAATTGCAAGAGGGACAGCGCGAGACGAGGGCGATTTCATGTCGCGGGCACACCGCAACCCAACCGATAAACCAAGCAAGCCGAAGATACGGAATGACATCCTCGCGCAGGCAGGCTGTGCACACGGCCACGTAACGAGTCCAGCGCTGCGGCGGGGGATTCCGATACCGGATTTCCGAGAAACCTCCATCCGCCTCATCTCCACGATAACTTGGTGACCAATTGTTCAATGTCATCCGTTCGAGCTGGTCTACCGGCACGCCTGTGACCTCGCTGATGCGTTTCAGACTCAACGGACTCGGGCGCAACCACCACTGGGCGGGACCCCGGTTATCGACGCCGAAGGCCTGCCACGCAAACTGGTGGGGCGAAAGATCAAAGCGGTGGGCGAGCCGTCCTAGCCATGAGATGAGCGCCTCACCAGCGGCGGGCTGCACGTAGAACGGCAACGGAGGTTCTGTCGTTGCTCGCCGTGGGTGGTCGGTTTCCTCGGCGCGGCGGATCTCAGTTGCATCAGACGGCCACATGACGTCGCTGCGACGCTGGTACGAACCCACAGTCATCGACGACAGTGGCGGTGATGGCTTCAATGCCGCGGGTCACGGCCATGACGGCGGCTCGGGTGACCAGGGTGATGACTTCGCCCAAGATGCCGTCTGCCGCGGCCAAAATCTTCTCCGCGAGCGTGGAATCCGCCAGATCCGACGGTCGGCGCAAGGGGAGCACCGCCTCGAGGGTGCTCAGCAGTTGCCGATACTCCTCTCCGTCGCGCCACGGTGGTAACCCAAAGGGCTCGAAGCGGTTCGCGAGTTGATCATCGCTTTGAATGGCGTGCAGGGCGTCCACGGTGCCGGCCGCCACCAGTGGAATTTGGATCTCGTTGCCGAGCCAACGCAGCACATTGAGGAGCCGGCGCTGCTGCAGGCGACTGCCCGACAACAAGTTTTGCAGGTCGTCGATGATCAATAGACTGACTTCCGTCGCGCGCATCATCTTGATGGCGGTTTCCTGCCGCTTCGCGACGCTGCCCGAGGGGGAATGCGGAAAGCCAAGCGCATCCAAGATCGCGCCGAAGAATCGGCGCTCATCCGGGCCTGGGGGCATCTGAATCTTCAAGACCGGAATGTTCGCGATTCCGTCCTCGGTCACGCTCGCCAGGGTAGGCGGATGGCGACGGCGGAATCGCTCCACGATCATGGTCTTGCCGTTATTGGTAGCTCCCACGAGCAGAAGGTTCGGCATGCGAGTGCGTTTCGGGAAGGTGAGCAAATCCTCGAAGGAGGCGAGGGCGGTCTCTGCCCGAGCGTAGGTGATCCAGCGATCGGTGCGAATGCGCCGGATCCGGTCTTCTGCGCTGTCCTCAATCACGGCTCGCGCGGATGAATGCAGGTGCGGGTAGGCCGTGTCTATGACCATTCCTCCACCGGCAGCATGCGCTGCCACGGCTGTAGCTTTTCTTTTGGTGCGTCACCGCCGCTCGTCGCCACGGTCAGTGGGGTGGAGGGCGTCTTTGTCGCCGTGGTCTCCAAGCGTCCGCCTTGAATGACTTGGAGTCGTCGTTCGCGCTGGCGACGCGCCGTCTTGGTCGCGTGCACCGCTTGCTCGGCAATCCCGCGCATGGTCTCGATGGTACGAAAGATCGCCGCCTCATCTACGAAGGCACGCCCCGCCGCTCGCAGTTGTTTGCGCGCCAGTCGTTGTTCCCAGAGGCTGATGGGCGGGCGGCTCAAGTCACGATATCCGACGTCGTAATATTGACCGTTCGGCGCGAGCAAAAAGATTCGGCTGAGATCCCGCGGATCGTAACGAACGATCATCTGCTCGGGCTTGCCGATCCAGAGCGCGAGCGCATCGGACCAGTAATGAATGCAGTGGAGGGCTATGCCATCCCGCCGCACCTTACGCTCCTCGAGCGGAAGAAAATCGATCAAGAATCGGCGTGGATCGGTGACGGCCGCTGGTTCGCGGTGGTGGCCAGGTGCGATGGCACCCGGCAGCACTCCCTGTTGCCACGCGGTGAGCGGCGGCATATCGAGAGCCGAATGCACGTTGCGATGGTACTCGCCGGCAATGGCATGAGCCAACCAGCGTTCGAGCTCCTCAAGGGTCATGGCGGCGTATTTCTCGGGATCCAAGTTCCCTTTGACCCGCACGTCCGAGAAGGTGGTTCCCGGCAACAGGTGTACCTTGCCCATCATTGTGCCGATCAATCGTTCGATATGACCGCCGAAGTGGGGAACACGCACCGGTCGATAATCGATTTCGATGCCGTACTGATCACAGCCACGGCGCAACGCCTCGGAATGAAACTCCCTCGCGTTGTCGAGGTGCAATTTCGTTGGGATACCGGAGACCGGCCATACTTCGTCGATGCCACGAGCGGAAAGCCAGCCTTCTTTGGGCAATGCCGCGTGTGCCATGCACAGCGCGACCGACGTTGCCGAGGGCGGCTCGAGCGATAGATAAAAACCCGTGACACAGCGGGTATTCACGTCGATCGCTAACGTCAACCACGGTCTTTGAATGGGTTGGCGGTTGACAGAATCGACAACGATGGCGTCCACCAGCGTGTGATCAATTTGCACGATCGAGAGCGGAGAGGGCGCCTCGAGTGAACCGATGACGGGAGCAAAGCGATCCCGAGCTGCCTTGCCTCCCTCTCTCCGCGCCACGACTTTCGCGGCGGGTAAAGCGGCGAGGCGAAGGCGCACCGCCTTCAGGCTGGGGCTGACAATCTCGAGGGCTCGGCAGCGGCGGCGGATGTCCCGCAGCAACGCGCTCGGCCGCGGCTTTTGCCGAGTCAGATAGACCTCGGCGATAGCGGCCTCAATGATTTCCTCGGCGGCCGGTGGTAGCAGACGACGGCCTTGCTTGGGTCCTCGTCTAGCGGGCAGAAAGTTGGTGAGCCGCGGGTCCGACTGGTAGCGATTGAGAAGACGATACGTCTGCATGACGCTCAGTTTCAGTTCCCGAGCCGCCTCCCGGGTGGCGGCCTTCGTACGCTCGGGAGTCGCCTCCAGGCTCTGAATAATGGCTAGTCTGCGGCGCGCCTCCTGCCACTCTTGGTCGGAAACGTCCGTGAGGTCGGGGACGGTGGCTGCCTTTTTCATGCGCGCCGTCTGTCCGTTTGCGGTCGACTGCTTTCCTTCAAATCGGTGTGCGCAAGCTGATAGCTCCGCATTATCGGGATCATACTCGCCTGCCGGGCAGTACCATAATTAGGGGTACAGTAACATGAATAAGGGACAGACGGACAGCTGCAACCGATTGATTTATCTGTTTCGCCAGTAACAGAATTAAGGGCAAACGACAAACGCACGCCGGGTTGCCGGAGCGGCATTTTAGCTAGCGGCGACGCTAAGACGAGCGAAATCGAGGCGGATACAAAGCGCAGGAGGTTGTAGATAGACCCCCTCCACTTCAATCGCCGTGGCCAGTGGTGGGGTAGGTCATCAACTGCCATGCTGCCGGCGATCACCGGAGCAGGGCGGTCGGGAATGCTGGCGATGGGTCTGGCGGAATCGATCGCTCGCCAGTGCCGAATCGACTTTCGTTTTGATGGGAAGCGGAAACTCGGAGCGGAATCTCCGATGCGGGCGTCGGCGTCACGCTGGTTAGGCGGATCTCGGCCGGCGCTTACGCGCGCCTGTCGCCGTCAAACGCTCCGTGACGATTCTAAACCGCCACTTTTTCGGGCAAAAGCCGGACGTATTCTCTTTTGACCACCGCGTAGCATTCGCAACTGCGCCTCTCGAGGGCTTTTCGGTCGAGCACGGTGATGTGCCCGCGGACATACCGAATGAGCCCGGCTTTCTGTAACTTGAGTGCGCCCTCCGTGACGCCCTCGCGACGAACACCCAACATGTTTGCGATCAGTTCTTGTGTCATCACGATCTCGTTTCCCGCCAATCGATCTAGAGTCAACAGTAACCAACGACACAACTGTTGGTCCAACGAATGGTGACGGTTGCAAACCGCGGTTTGCGACATCTGTGTGATCAGAGCCTGGGTGTAGCGAAGTAACAAGTGCAGCACCGGCCCCGCTTTGTTGAATTCATTCTTCATTAGCTGCGCGGCGAGACGATAGCCTGTCCCGGCGCTCTGAACTACGCCCCGGCTGGAAGTGGAGTCCCCGCCCATGAAAAGAGAAACGCCGACAACACCCTCGTTACCCACAACGGCGATTTCCGCCGAGGCACCGCTTTCCATGACACCCAACAACGAAACGATAGCCGTGGTTGGAAAATAGACGTATTTCAACGTGACTCCAGCTTCGTACATCACCTGCCCCAATGGCATATCGACGCGTGTGAACGGGGATTGAAAACCGCGTGATTCCGGGGATAGGCGCGGTTTGGCCGCCGGTGGCCGGGTGGGGGATTTTGGAATTTCTTTGGTTTCTCTGACGTCGTTTCAGATGTAGACGAAGCGCAGTCTGTCGCGGTCAGCGGCAGAAGCTCCAGCATCCGTTCTTCCTCGTGATTGTCGCGGTCGCGACGCGTTGCGCCGTTGTGGCCTAAGCTGTGCGCCTACGCCCAAGCGAAAGAAGGCCCGGGAACCGTTCAAAACCCCCGGGCCTCCAGCGGTGCGATGCCTGTGGGGGCGATCTTCCGCACGTCATTTAGCCCCGTGAAGCCCGGCGCTGTCCAGTGCTGTGGGGGCTTGGGGTGCAAAAGCGGGAGGACAGCTACCGGCTGTACAGCTGCCGGGGCTGCGGGGTGCTGGTGAGCATTTGTGGCCCGTGCGATTACGGCAATATTTATTGCCGGGGCGAGTGCGCGGTGATCTCCCGCCGAGCCTCGAAGCGGCGTGCCGGCGCACGGTACCAGAGTACCCGACGCGGCGCGCGACGACACGCCGCTCGGCAGCAAGCCTGGCGGGATCGGGAACGGCAGAAAGTGACGCAGCAGGGATGTGCACCGACGGGACCGGTGTTCACGATGTCGATCACGGCCGATGTGGTCGCTATCGAGACCTCCGATGCCCCCTGTACCCCCGAAGAGACGAGCAGCGCATCGTCCAGGCGTGACTATCGAGAGAAGCACCAGGCCGGACGGTGCGCTTTTTGTCATGCGCCACTGCCGGCGTTCACTCGCCTGCGTACTCGGCGTGGGTGGGGCTTCGACTGAGTGGCGCCAATGATCCCTCGGGCGATGGAAGCGGAGGTGCTACGGTTGCATCATGCCGAGAAGTGGCCGATCGGCACGATCGCACGGCAACTGATGCTGCATCACTCGACGGTGCGGCGCGTGCTCGCGCAGGCCGGCGTGCCGGAGGCGCAGAAGACGACGCGCCCCTCGATAGCGGATCCGTTCATCCCGTTCATGCTCGAGACGCTCAAAGCGTATCCGACGTTGTGCGCGAGCCGTCTGTACATCATGGTGCGCGATCGCGGTTACCGCGGCGGCTCGGATCACTTCCGCGCCGTCGTCGCGCGCTTGCGGCCGCGGCCGGTCCCGGAGGCATATTTACGGTTGCGCACCTTGCCGGGCCAACAGAGCCAATGTGACTGGGCTCATTTTGGCTCGATCAAAATCGGCAAGGCGACCCGACCGCTGATGGCCTTCGTGATGGTGCTCTCGTACTCGCGCCACCTGTTCCTGCGCTTTTATCTGAACGCCGCGATGAACAACTTCCTGCGCGGCCACGTCGAGGCGTTCACCGCCTGGGGCGCGGTGCCGCGGGTGGTGCTCTATGACAACCTGCGCAGCGCCGTCCTCGAGCGTCGCGCCGAGGCGATCCGCTTCCATCCGACGCTGCTGGAGTTGGCGGCTCATTATCGGTTCCAACCCCGCCCTGTGGCGGTCGCGCGCGGCAACGAAAAAGGGCGCGTGGAACGAGCGATACGTTTTGTTCGGGACCGATTTTTTGCGGCCCGTGAGTTCAAAGATATCAGCGATCTGAACGCCCAGGCAACCGCGTGGTGCCTGCAGGAGGCGAGCTTGCGTGGCTGCCCCGAAGACCGCGCTCGGACCGTGCAGGCTGTGTTCGCCGAGGAACGGTCGCTCCTGCTGCCGTTGCCGGATAATCCCTTTCCCACCGAAGAACGGGTGGCCGATGCCATCGCCCGCAAGTCCCCGTACCTGCGCTTCGATCTGAACGATTACAGCATCCCGCACACGCATGTCGGCCGGCCCTTGCAGATCCTCGCCACCCTCGAGCGGGTGCGGATCGTGGAGGGGTTCGACACCATCGCCGACCACCCGCGCTGCTTCAGTCGCGGTGAGCAGATCGAGGTGGCCGCCCATCTCGAGGCCTTGGTCGCCCACAAACGCGCCGGGCGCGAACACCGCGCGCTCGACCGGTTGCACCATGCCGCCCCCGGATCGAAGAAGCTGTACAAACTCGCCGCCGAGCACGGCGTGCACCTGGGCGTCCTCACCCGTGGGCTCCTGCAAATCCTCGATACCCATGGTGCCGATGCCCTGGCCCAGGCCATCGATGCCGCGCTCGGCGAGAATGCGGCGCACCTGAGTGCGGTGCGCCACTTCATCGATCAGCACCTGGCGGCCCGCGGAGCGCCGCCGCCGATCGCCGTCGCTTTACCGAAAGATCCGCGGGTGCACGTCACCGTGCGCGCCCATGACCTGCGCGAGTACGAACAACTGAACCAGGAGTCCGCCGATGACCACGAACCCACCGATCCTACCGCTGAAGCTTGAGGACTTGCGCGAGCGCCTGCAGCGCCTCGGCCTCTACGGGTTGCTCGCCGACCCCGAGTCCGTCATCAACGAACCCTGGCTCCCGCAGTTGCTCGCCATCGAGGAGGCGGAGCGTGCGCGTCGCAGCTTCAAGCGGCGGCTCGATGATGCACGCATCGGCGTCTTCAAGCCGATCGCCGACTTCGACTGGAAATGGCCCACCCAGTGCGATCGTCCGCTCGTCGAGGAAATCCTCTCCCTCGCCTTCATCGGCGAGGCCGCCAACATCGTCCTGATCGGCCCAAATGGTCTCGGCAAGACGATGCTGATGAAAAACATCCTCTACCAAGCCGTCCTGCACGGCCATACCGCGCGCTTCACGCTCGCCTCCGACATGCTGCACGATCTGGCCGCCCAAGACTCCTCCGCCTCGCTGCGAAGGCGCCTGCGCCGCTATACGAGCCCGGGCGTCCTCTCGATCGACGAGGTGGGGTATTTATCGTACGACGCGCGCTACGCTGACCTGTTCTTCGAGGTCATCACCCGCCGATACCAGAACAGCCCCGTGATCCTCTCCACCAACAAACCGTTCGGCGAATGGAATCAGGTCTTCCCCAACGCCGGCTGCGTCGTCACTCTCGTCGATCGACTCATGCACAAGGCCGAAATCCTCACCCTTGCGGGCAAGAGCTATCGGCTCAAGGAGGCGCAGGAGCGGGCGGCTCGCAACGCCAAATCCAGGGCCGAGAAAAAACCGAAGAAGACCTGAGAGTCGCCGCCATGGAACCGAATGATCTGCCAATCGTCTGCATCCCGCTCGGGCTGCCTGCCGAGGCGGCCGCTGAGCTCCTGCAGTTCCTCAATCACCTCACCGAGACCCTTGAACGCTATTACTTCGGCGAGCTCTCCCAGCTCGCCCATGAGCGCCGCGGCCAGAATCGCGATCCCGACGACTCACCCTTCGGCCATCCCGAATCCGATCCGCCGTTCTGACTCAAATCTGCGCTGAAAACCGCCACGCCTCGGGCCGTTCACACTCGTCGCCCAAATCCGCGAGCCATCCCCGCTATGCCGCGCTTTTACACCACCGTTAACTGGCCTCCTTAAAATCCAGGAG
>Ga0302319_10026910_pt1 | contig 10107 bp, 4 predicted proteins | sample Bog_T0_2_FD_203319 | JGI IMG/M metagenome (GOLD analysis project Ga0302319, IMG submission 203319) | Peat permafrost microbial communities from Stordalen Mire near Abisko, Sweden - Bog_T0_2 | ecosystem: Environmental > Terrestrial > Soil > Wetlands > Peat | place: Sweden: Abisko, Stordalen Mire...
GCCGACCAGGCCCTCGCCTTCCGCCATCTCGAAAGCCAGATCCTGAACGACGAAAAGGGCACCGCCGTCCTCAAAAAACAATAACGGCCGGAATCGACCCCCTGCGAGCCTCCCGCGAGCGTCCGCCCCACCGCGAGTGGCTGGGTGCCCCATCCATTCGCCTTTTTTCTGGCGAATGGGTGGGAAACCAAGACTCCCAACCAGCCGTCTTCTTGGAAAGCGCGCAAGCTCACCCAACTGGGACCACTACCTTTCACCTTCACGCACCCTCAAGCCAATTCCCACATCCAACCAACCATGAGCCACCCCCTCTTCTCGCCCTTCAAGCTCCGCTCCCTCGAGTTCGCCAATCGCATCGGCGTTTCCCCCATGTGCCAATACTCTTCGGAAGATGGCTTCGCCACCGACTGGCATCTCGTCCACCTCGGTGCCCGAGCCCAGGGCGGCGCTGCCTTGGTCACGCTGGAAGCCTCCGCCGTCACCCCCGAAGGCCGCATCTCCTCCGGTGACCTCGGCATCTGGAAAGACGAACACATTCCCGCCCTGCAGCGCATCGCCCATTTCCTCCACTCTCAGGGAGCCCGTTCCGGCATCCAACTCGCCCACGCTGGCCGAAAGGGAAGCATGACCCCGCCCTTCATCGCCGAGCGTCTCCTCTTGCCGGAAGAAGGAGCCTGGCAGCCCGTTGCCCCCTCTGCCGTCGCCTTTTCTTCCAGTTACGCCGTCCCCCAGGCCCTCGATCAGCCCGGCCTCGCCGCCACCGTCGAGGCATTCCGCCTCGCTGCCATCCGCGCCCTCGCCGCAGGCTTCGACTTCGTCGAAATCCACGCCGCTCACGGCTACCTGCTCCACGAATTCCTCTCGCCCCTCTCCAATCAGCGAACCGACAACTACGGCGGCAGCTTCGAAAACCGCATCCGCCTCCTCCTCGAAGTTGTCGACGCCGTCCGTGCCGAGTGGCCCGTCCATCTGCCAATCCTCGTCCGCATCTCCGCTACCGACTGGGCCGATGAGTCCGCCCCAAGCTGGACCCCCGACCAATCCGTCCAACTCGCCCATCATCTCCGCGACCATGGTGTCGACCTCATTGACTGCTCATCCGGAGGCCTCATCCCCAACGCAAAAATCCCCGTAGGCCCCGGCTTCCAGGCGCAGTTCGCCGAACGCATCCGCCGCGAAGCAAATATCCCCACTGCCGCAGTCGGTCTCATCACCGACCCCGCCCAGGCCGACGCCATCATCGCCAGCGGCCAGGCCGACCTCGTTTTCCTCGCCCGCGAATTCCTCCGCGACCCCTACTGGCCCGTTCACGCCGCTTCAACCCTCGGCGAACCCGCCAGCTGGCCCCAGCAGTACCTCCGCGCCGCTCCTCATCGCTCCCCCGCCCGCACCCCTCAGTCGTCGAACTGAAGGCTAAGTTCCCCGCCGGGGGCAGTTTTCAGACCGAATAAAGCCGTACCATCAAACAAAATCGGCCGAAATGCAGATTTTGCTTCACAATTAGTGCAATGTGTGGCCTATACTGCGTTTAGAGACAGGGCCCACTAAGCATCCGGTAACCCTCCTCAAAGGCGCAATGGCCTCACAGAGCTCTCGCAAACGCGCACCGGAATCGCCGGCAATCCCGGATCGCCTTTACTTCAAGATTGGCGATGTCTCGAAAATCTGTGGCCTTGAAACCTATGTTCTCCGTTTTTGGGAGTCGCAGTTTCCCCAGCTCAAACCCAACAAAAGCGGCACCGGCCAGCGTCTCTACCGCCGTCGTGAAGTCGAACTCGTCCTTGAAATCAAGCGTTTGGTACACGAAGAGGGCTACACCCTTCCCGGCGCACGCCAGGCACTTGAGCAGCAGAGTCGCCGTCCCGCACCACAGGATGCGCCGCAAACTTCCGCATCGCGCCTCTCTATCGCGGCCAGGTCTGCCGGCGCCCCAAGCCCCAAGGTCGACGCCGCAGCCGCCGTCATCGGCCATGCCCGCGCGGAACTAAGAGAGATAGCCGCCCTCCTCGCAGCCCCTGCTTTGCGCCCTGCCCGCCGCCGCCCGCGCCTCGCCACCCTGCCGGGCCGCACAGACCTGCTTTTCCCTTCGTGAAGTTCAATGGTCTGTTTGACCCAGCTCTCCAGTTTCGCCGCTAAACTCAGTTGCTCTCTCCCAGGGGCCAAATCAATTTCTATTCCGTGAACCATCGAATTCGTGATACGTTGGTTCAACCCCCGGTTGGCTTTGAAAGCAAGAGCGCCCTTCTCCTTGTTCTTTGTTGAATTTTGCCAGTTAACCCAATTGCCTTGGAGTTACATCTGCCATGAACTGCCCATTTTGCGGCTCGACAAAAGTACGGAATTCGCGTTTTCGGGCCACTGATGTCTCAAATTCCTTGCTTTTGCGCTTTCCCGTCCGCTGCCGGGATTGCGAAGAGCGCATGTATGTCTTCATCACGCGGGCTCTCGAAGTCAGGCGAGCCGCGCGGCTTCGCCGCCTCGAGCGGAGTATCTCGGGAACAAGTCACGAGTCTTCGGAAGGTCACACATAGAAACTCGGTAAGAAACCTCTGTCAGCTTTCCTCTGCCACCCCTCCATGACGTCTCCTGCAAAGAGCGAACTGGCTAGGTTTGCTCTTTTGTAGAGATCAGGCGGATTGGCTCGCGGGGAGCTTCGTAGATGTTTCAGCCTGTCAGACCTGCGTCTTATCGCAGCTGTGCCAGCTCGTGCCGCGCGTCCGCTGCAATCTTCAGTTCCGGGTCGCCACTCTTCCACGCCTCCAGGAAGGCTCGATACTCAATGCGCGCATCAGCGCTCTTTTTTTCAAGCGCAAGCACACGCGCCAGTCGCAGGTGCGAAAGCGAATACACCGGCGAAATCGGATTCACTCCCTGATTCGCCAGAATGAGCCGATAGTCCGCTACCGCCTCGTCAAGCATCCCCGCTTCCGTCTCCGCCTGCGCCCGAAGATACGGAACTGCGAAATCCCTCATCTGGTAAGGCCGCGCCGCTTCAAGCAGCTCTATCGCCTCGGTCGCCTTATGCGCCCTCAAAGCCAACTCCGCCTTCAATAAAGGCAACTCACAGCAAACCAGAATCGTATCGCTGGATTTGCTACCATCCCCTACCGCGGCCACAAAGCGCTCCGCCGGAGCAATTTCGCCAAGTTCAGCCTTCAGCAAAGCCATCTCGCCCAGCGTCCCGCCGCCAACATTCAGGCTGCCGCCATCCCCCTTTAGCGTACCCAAAGTCGCGGCCGCCTCCGCGGTCTCCCCCAACTCAATTTCCACCCTCGCCAGATTCCGCACCGCTTGGTCGGCAAATTCCGTGCTTCCGTCCCTCAAGGCTGCCGATCGTGCCCGGCCAAATTCATCTGTCGCCTCGCGCAGTCTCCCTCCCGTCGCTGCGGCAAATCCCAGATCACTCAGGGACAATCGGGCGCTCTGGTTCGTCAGTCCCCATTCCCCTTCTGTTTTAAGACTTGCAGCGTCGTGCTCCGCATAGGCAATTTGAAAGAGCGTGCTGTGCGTCCCCCAATCGGCACCTCCCGCGATTGCCGCGTGCGCCACCCTCTTGGCGTCCGCAAATCGGTTCGCGCGTTCGTAAGCGCGTGCCAGCGCGTCCGCCACAAATCCCGAGTTCGAGTCGATCTCCCAGGCCTTTTCTCCTGCCACAACCGCCTGTGAATACTCGCCCAGTTCCGTATAAACGTTGCAAAGGTTGCCCCAGTTGCCCGCGCTGTCCGGGTAGATATCCAGGTAGAGCTTCAGACTCCGCGCGGCCGCCTCCAGATCTCCGATCCCAAGGTAGTCATAGCTGGTCTCAATATTCAACCGCTCCCTCTCGCTGGTTCGCTCCCGCAGGTCGTACGCCTTCTTGCTAAACCCCGCAGCCCGGGAATATTCGCCCTCGTCATAGAAGGCCCATGCCAGAGACTTATAGGCCGAAGCGAAGTTCGGATCAAGCTCAATCGCGTTCTGGTAAAGCGCTTCGGCCGTTTTCATGTTGCCCCGGTTAAAGCTCTGATCCCCCTCGGAATAGGCCCGAAGCGCCTCCAGCGAAGCCGTGGAAACCGTTGCAATTGGCACCTGAAACTTTTCCAGCGATGCACCCGATTCTCCAAGCTGCCGCCGAATCTGTCCCGCTGCCTGGTCCAGCGCGCTCAAAACCTCTTCCTTCGATGCAGCCTCTGCCTTGTAGCTGGCAATCCTTTTGTTGCTCACGCAACTATCCGCGCTCAGCAGAAAAACATACCGTTTCCCAATCTGCGAAATCGTCCCCCGCAACACCACCTGCCCGTTGTTTCGCTCGCAGATCTCCCGCGCCAAACCCGCTGTCAATCGATCGTCCGTCGGACGCTCCATCTTCACCAGGGTTTCCCGGACCCGCGACCGCGAAAGCAGGTCCAAATACGGCGACTGTTCCAGATCGATCCGCAGCGCCTCGTTCAGTGTGGCGTCAAAGTCTGGATCCCCCGTCTCGTTTTCAATTTGCGACAACACCAGGTCGATATGCCCCAGATGATTCGGATGCTGCCATCGCCAACTCAGCAGCGCTGCGGCCACTAAAGCCGAAACAGCCACTCCAACTCCCAGAGCAACCATCCAGACCCGCGAACGGCGCGCTCTCGCGAGTTCCGGCCGAACCGAATATTCCTCGTCGCTTTCCTCTTCCACCACCACGCGGGTAACCGACTCCACTGCCCGCAGCAGCAACTGCCCCTGCCCCATCGCCGACAGCGCGGGTTGCTCAACAATGGCGGCAAACTGGTAGCCCTTCCCTGGGACCGTTACCACAATCTGCTCGCCTCCGCTCACGGTTCCCAGCGCCTTGCGCAAAAGAAACACATGCTGCGAAAGATTGCTCTCCTCCACAAACGAGTTCGGCCACACTGCGGCAAGCAGCGCTTCCTTGGTCATAACCCGGTTTGGATGTAAAGCGAGAAAGACCAGCAGATCGAAGGTCTTGGGGCTCAGCGTCACCGGCCGCCCCTCGTAGTTTAAAGAGCGGCTAGCTCGGTCAAGTTGAAAGCCCGCAAAGCGAATTGTCGTTTCCTGGGTCACTCAACCAATCCGCGTGGATTCTGCGCAATTGCCACCAGTAAGTCTATCGCGCCATCCATCCATTGCGAATAGAGGGGCAAAGGCGCTCCCTCAGTTCACTTCTGTCCCAGCCGAGCCATCTCCACTCGCGCCTGCTGCACCGGCGGCAAATCCTGGTCGGCAGACTTCCACATCTCCAGAAATTCTGCGTATTCCTTGGATGCCTCGCCCGGTTTCCCCTGTTGTACCAGTGCCCGCGCTACATTCAGGTGGGCCAGCGCATGCAGAGGTGTCAAAGGATCATCGATCCCTGGGTTGTCGATCAGTTTCCGGAACTCCGCTTCGGCTTCCGAGGGCCTGTTCGCCGCCAAAAAAGCCTGCCCGCGCTGAAACGCAATCGTCGGGTCGCGCAGCTCATACGGCTCTTCAACTCGCAGCAGCTCCACCGCGTCACCCGCCTTTCCCGCCCGCATGGCAACTGCCGCCAAAACCGCCGGCGCATACTCCGCGTTCACCAGCGTATCCTGCGGTAATTCCTTCTCCGCCTCCAGCGCCATCGCCTTGGCCTTCCCAGCGTCAATCACCTCGGCGATCGCATACAGCAGGTCCAAATAGGTGTCCTCTGCGCGAAACGACTCGGCGAGCTCTTTAGCCCGCGCCGCCAAGCCCATCTCCGCCAGTATGCGTGGCCGGTAGGCATCAATCGTACTCATGTCCGCTTCTTCATGATCTCGCCTCGCAGCCGATGTAGCCTCCCCAAACAGTTTTTCTGATTCGCGAGCACGACCATCGGCCAGGGCCGCCATCCCTGCCTGCTGCAATATCTGTGCCTCTGCGGCTGTGCCACGCGCCCAGGCAATCTCCCGGTCAACCTCGCCCTGGTCATGCCGCAGGGCCGCAATCTGCAACGCAAGCCCGTGGCAGCCCGCAGACTCAATCTTGTACCCCAGCGCGGTATTGAAATACCCCAGCGCCTTGTCGTACTGCCCCAGGTGCTTGAATGCCCGCATCGCAATCTCGTACGCGATCCCGTTCCGGCTCCCGTTTGCCTCATTCAGCTGGACTGTCCGCGCCGCCACGTCTGCCGACTCCTGATACTGCCCTATCCATGTATAGAAGTTCGCCAGGTTGGCCATTACAATCGTGTCCTGCGGGTAGGTCTCAGACCACAATTCCAGCGTGCCCTTCATGGCATGCACGTCACCGGTTACGCTTTCGTGAAATCGATAGGTAATTTCAAATTGCTCCCGTTCGCCCACCGTGTTGCGCATGGCGTAGGCTTTGCTGATATTGGCCCGGTCCCTTGCCTTGTCCCCGAGATTGAAATACGACGAAGACAGGTCCGAATAGGCGATTGCGAAATCCGGGTCAAGCTCGATTGCGTGCTCGAAAAGCCTTGCCGCCTCATCGTTCTTCCCTTGGCTCATCAGATCGTCGCCCTGGGAGAATGCCTTCAGCGCGTCGAGTGACGAGGTCTTCTCAAGATACAGTTGGCTATCAAACTTCCTCAGAGATGCTCGAGACTCACCCACGTCTTTGCGAATCCCGCTCGTCATCTCCTCCACCGCCTGCAAAACGCCGGTCTTTGAGTCCGCGTCCTCCTTGCGCGCCCCCACCGTCCGCCCGTCCACGCATGCGTTCGCACTCATAGTTACCAGGTAGTGGCTTCCAATTGCGGCAATCGCCGGAGTCAGGTAAACCTGCGCGTTCAACCTCTGGCACGCCTCCCGTACATCCTCGCTGGTAATCGGCGCCCCAGCCTTGCGCCCCATCAGCAGCAGTGCATTCCGCAACCACCCTTCGCTGATCACCGTAAAGTAAGGCGACTGTTGCAGATCAATCTGCACCACCTTGTTCAGCGTCCGGTCAAACGTGGCATCTCCGGTGGAGTTCTCAAAGTCCGCAATCACCACCTGCACATGGCTGCTGGCTCGCGGATGCAACCTGTTCCACTCCAAGATCGCCCCCAAGCCCAGCAAAACCGCCACCAGCCCCCACAAAACCAATCGCCGTCGCTTTCTCCACAATGACCACGATGCAAAACGGACTACCGCTCCTGCAAGCCCACTCGGTTCCCCCTCATCCCTGCCTTCCGCCTCTTCTTCCACCACCACCCGCGTAATGGACTCGGCCGCATGTATTACAAGTCCATCTCTCGGCCGCGCTTCCACCGCCGCCGCGAATTGGTAGCCGTTGCCCGGCACCGTTTTCACAATCCCCTCACCCTGTCCGGTGGCAGCCAAAGCCTTCCGCAGCAGAAAAACATGCTGCGAAAGGTTCCGCTCCTCCACAAACGAGTTCGGCCACACCGCCGCCAGCAACTGCTCCTTGCTGATCACCTCGTGTGGGTGTTCGGCAAGGTACAGCAGCAGGTCGAAAGTCTTCGGCTTGATTGCAACAACCTGCCCGGACCGCTTCAGAGTGCGGGCTGCGGGGTCAAGCTCATACCCTTCGAAGCGGATTAGGGTGTTTTCTTTCAATGCTTTATCGGGATTGATAAAAATTGAGAAATCTTGAGCGTACCGTTGAGGACTTCCGCCGCAAAGTAGGTCACTACTTTACAAGCGGGAATAGTCTATACCGTCCTCGCGCAGGTGACTTCAAGATTAACAGGGCTAAGACTGACAAGGCATTGTAGGACTATCAAGTCCAACAGCAAGATTCGCATGCCGCCAGGCCATCCAGCCGCAGTGAGGACGTGTCGTGAGAAGGAAGCGCAGAGTCGAAATTCATATCGAGCATCGCGAAATCTCTATCTTCTCCAGCCTCGCGCCCCCACCCGCGCAGTCCCTCAACGCCACCACGTCCGGCTCTGGCGCAATCCTCAAAGTCGGCAGTTCCACCTGTCCAACCTGTGGATCCCCGGAACTCGTCCTGCTGACCGACGCCGTCACCCGTGCCAGCTTCGATGTCACCGCCCTCAACCAGGGCATGCGGGATGGCCGAATCCACTACCACCGCACTCCCTCTGGCGAGTGGTGGCTCTGCGCCAAATCCCTTGCCAAATCCTGACACCCCCCTTACCGTAACCCATCCAGACTTTCCTTCCAAGGACGCACAAGCTGCGATGTGGAGCTCTACTCCCGCTGACTTGCTGACTCGCCGAAGTCGTTAAGAGGTCCCCAATCAATCTCCGCCCTGCGCGTCCCCCGCACCGCATTGCAGAGATAAACCCCATCCGCCAGCCGAAGATCGTCCAGCAGAAGAATGCCCTCAACAACATTCGGCTTGGTTGCGAGAATGTGCCGCCGCTGCACACCCGCCAGCACCCCGCACTCCACCGGCGGCGTCACAAGTCTCCCATCTCTCTCAACAAATACATTGTGGATAGCCCCTTCGGTAACTTCTCCACGCTCGTTCAGGAACAGAACCTCGTCATACCCAGCCTCCACCGCGGCCTTGAGCTCAACCGAGTACACGGGCCGATGCGTTGTCTTGTGGAAGTGGAACGGGTCCTCGGAATCAATCCGCTGCGTCGAGATCCGAACACGGAGCGGGCGATCACCAGGGAAGGGAACTACCTCGGAGTTGATTGCGAGCCTCCCATGGCCGTCAAGCAGGGCCCGAACTTTGTGGCGGCCAGGCGCCATCCCCCGGCCATAAGCCAAAAGCGCCCCTTGCACCTCCTCGCGGCAAAACGGAAAGTCAAAGTACGCCGCCGAGTCCCAAAGCCGGTCCAGGTGAAGGCTCAACAGAGGATAGCCTTCCTCCCACAAAAGCGTCTCCACCAGCGAAAACTCAGTGCGTTCAGGATGCCTCGTGTTACCCGTCAAAAACTCAGCCTTCAAACGGCACTCATCCCACTCTGCCGATGCTTCGGAGTCAATCACCACCCCGCTCCCAACCCCCGTGACCCCATCATCCCCATTCAAACAAAGTGTCCGAATGGCAACGTTGAAAATCGACTCCGCTCTGGAGAAGAACCCAATCGCCCCGGTGTAAACGCCCCGCGCCCGGCCCTCAAGTTCCCCAATCAGCTGCATCGCCCGCACCTTCGGCGCCCCCGTAATCGACCCGCAAGGAAACAGCGCCCGAAAAATCTGCCGAAACCCCACCTCCGGCCGCAGCTTTCCCGTCACAGTCGAAGTCATCTGCCAGAGTGTCGGGTAACGTTCCACGGCGAAAAGATCACTAGCCGCAACCGATCCGAACTCGCAGAGCCGCCCCAGATCGTTGCGAAGCAGGTCAACAATCATCACGTTTTCCGCTCGGTTCTTCGGGTCGCTCGCCAGCCATTCCCCCTGCGCCCGGTCCTCGCTCATCGTCCGTCCGCGCCCCGCCGTACCCTTCATGGGCCGCGTGGTAATTCGCCGCGCCTCCCCCTGCGTCCGAACCTCAAAAAATAGCTCAGGCGACAGGGAGAGAACCCTCATTCCGGGTTCCGTGTGCAGGAAAGCGCAATAAGGCGCAGGCTGGCGCAGCCTCAGAACTTCATACAGCGTCGCGGGCCTCACCCGTGCTCGCACTTCGATAGGAACGGTAAAGTTCAGCTGATAGACATCGCCCGACCGGATGAACCGGTGGACATCTCCGATCCGTGCCGCATATTCGGCCTCAGTCATCCGGAAGCCACTTTCAACTGGCGTTTGCGATTCCCACTCTTTTCCGGACACCATCGGAGAATGGATGGAAGACGCGCCGCCTGCGCAGCAATCGACAGTCTGAGCCTCGGCATAGATCCCGAACCAGGCTAAAGGTTCTGAAGACGGGGAAGCAGCCTTGCGCGCTCGATTCCCGGCAGTCGGCTCGAAGAACTCCCCGCACTCATAGCTGAAATAGCCCGCCGCGTAGCATCCAGCCCCAACGGCACGCTCAATCTCATCGAAGATCCAGGCAAGATCGGCAGGAACGGTCGCCACCAGGACACGCAGGGGATTCGCAAAGAGCCGAGCCTGCGGTGAAGCGCCCCCCTGCTCAGCAAATTCCAGCAGCACCGTCCCAGGCGCCTGCTCAACCAGCGCGTAAAGCCCCGCGGGAGCCGAATGCCTGCGGTTCATGCTGTTTTTCCTGCCGGAATTGTGGTTGCCGTATCGAACTACTGGACAGTAAACGCCAACGTAGTCGAATGCGTTGTCGCTGTCACTC
>Ga0302319_10026912_pt1 | contig 10106 bp, 6 predicted proteins | sample Bog_T0_2_FD_203319 | JGI IMG/M metagenome (GOLD analysis project Ga0302319, IMG submission 203319) | Peat permafrost microbial communities from Stordalen Mire near Abisko, Sweden - Bog_T0_2 | ecosystem: Environmental > Terrestrial > Soil > Wetlands > Peat | place: Sweden: Abisko, Stordalen Mire...
GTGGGCCGATTCCATAGGGCCTGCGAAAGCCTCATTGTCGGAAAAATGATGATCTGAGGGGAAGAAGGCAACGTACCTTTGGGTCCGTTTCCCGGATATGCAGCAAACTGTAAATGATCGCAGGCGCCGCACCTCGATTGCAGGGCTGAATCAGCATTCCTGAAGGCGGAGTTCCGGCGACCTGATCGCCGTGATAAGCCTCATGTGTCCTCGTCATACCTCCAAAGTCTGGCGGGTCGACACCAGCTTTGAAATCCGGTGTTGAGTCTGCTGGAGGAGTGTTTCCGTCTGTTGCCGGGCGGGAGGCCTCACGTCATCCACGAAGAATTTCTCGCACACATTTCGTTTCAATCGCTAATTCCGGCTCCGGATTACGCATTCATGTCCAGAAGACTTAGCGCCCGCGAGAGGCGCAATCTTCGGCCAGACAATGCACGTGACATCAGATCCGTGCCAGGAGGAGGATAAACCCTTGAAGAAGTTCCCCGGATTCCGCGCCGCCACGCTCGCCTGCGTGCTGGCGCTTCCGTTGGCGTCAGCCGCCCACGCCGATACACTGATCGGCACCACCGATCCGTCACCCTTCGAACAGGGTTACGGCGTTAACTGGTACACCTGGTTCGATGTGTACTATCCAGGCGCGTATGACGATTTCGCGCTGAGCAACGTTGTGACGGCCGATGACACCGGAGTCCTGCAGGCGACGGGTATCGATTACCCGGTCACTCCGTCTTCAATTACCGTTACAGATCCGTTCGGCAACCAGTTCTATTCCTCCGACACCGTCACCTTAGGGCTTACGGACGAGAGCGATTTCGATTTCGTTCTGTTCCAGGGTGGGAGTACGGATCCGGTCACGTTTACCTTTACCTCCGGGAGCGTGAGCGGTTTCGGCATTAACATTTATGGATTCTCTCCGCTCGAATCGGTCACAATGACGGCATACAACGCCTCGGACGCCCTGATCGGGTCCGTCGCGATCGATTCGCCGACACAGTTCGTCGGGATACTGGATAACGCAGTCGACATTGCCTCTGTGACACTTTCCACAGGCAACGACAACAACTACGCGTTTGGCAGCGCGGTTTTCACGACGCCGGAACCGGGTACGTTTCTCCTGTTTTCGGTGCCACTGGCAGCGTTTCTTTTCAATCGGGTCAGACGTCGACGTAGCTTGTCTACGGCGATATCTTTGCGGCAGATCGTCGGAACACCTCCCGTGACGACAACCGCCGCAAACTTGATTCTCGGCCTTTGCGTCCCCACTGCCAGAGGGGGCAGGGCTTTCGGGTCCCTTTCGTTCTGCGACCTGACCTGCCCACCACACAAATGACTTTTTTCAATTGCTTTCGGAGAATTCCCCAAAAAACCACCCGGATGGCCGGTTAAGGTTTGGTCTTGTCGAAAGCCTAAAATCCCGCGTATTTCGTGCTTCCGGACCCGCCGATCCTGCTCCGCCGGCGCCACTCCTCCCCGCCGGTTCGGTGCTTATGTGGCCCGTTAGACGCTTCCCATTGCACATCCGTTTCGGGATCGTGCTATCGTGTACTCACAAAAGCGAGGGCACCATGGCACTGCGCTCTATCCTTCTCCTTCTTCTTACCTGTCTTCCCATCGCCGCCAGCGACGCGCTGGACCGGGCCCATAAATCTGAAGAATCCGGCGACTCCGTCGCCGCGCGCGAGCTCTTCGTCCAGTCTCTCCGCCAAACCCCGCGCGATGCCGAACTGCTCTCCGGCTACGCCGAGTTCCTCGAGCGTTATCACGACCCCGCCGCCGCCGCCACCTACCGCAAAGCCGCCGACGCCTGGAAGGCCGACTCCAAAACTTCCGGTGCCGCAAACGCCGCCCGCCGCGCCGTCATTCTCGACCTGATCGCCGGAGACCGCAAGTCCGCCGATGCCGACCTCGCAACTTATAAGAGCCTCGGGGGCTCCGACCTGCAGTTCCCCGTGCACGCGCTGTCCCCGGGCGGCGCGGGAGCGACCGTCCAGATCCCCGGCCCCCTGCGCTCCTTCGCCCGCATGGCCGCCTTCTCCGCCGACAGCGCGCCGGAAGACGTTCTTCCGGCGCTCGCCCGAAACGTCGTGACCAACGGGTTCCAGGCGTCGCGCAGTAACGATGAGCTTGAGGAAACGGAATTCCTGAAACTTGTTCACCGCTATCTGTCGCAGGCGCGCGAACTCGATAAACTCGCCGGTCTCGAACACGTCATAAAAGTTCCCACCTGCGAATCCACAGAAACCAACGACCTCCTTCGCATCCTCGGCTACCGCATGCGCGGCGGCTGCGGCAGTGAGGTGGTTCTCGAAACCGTCAACGCTTCCCGCGCTTTCCTGACCACGGACTCAGGATTCCCCCTCGCCCAGCTCGAAACCGCCCTCCGCACGGACAAACCTTTCACCTACGATTTCCACTCCACCTCCGTTCCGATCCTCTATTCGCCCGATTACTGGATCACCTCCAAGGAAAAGGAGCAGGGCGATTTTCTCGACGCTTTTCTTGCCGATCCCGGGCTCTGCCGCTTCTACCTCGGCATGGCTAAGCTCGACCCCGAAACCGCCGAGGCTCTCAAGAAGGGCATGACGCCGCTCCGCCTGCGCGCGTTCGCCAGCGTCCTCGATTTCTTTGGCGGCAACTTTGAAATCCGCCAGGGCAAGGCCGTCCTCCCTGGAGGAGCCAAATCCGCCGCCGCATGGACCGAACTTGCCGGAGCCTCGCCCGACAAGGGTTCGGAGTTCTTCGAGAAGCTCATGATCCGCGACGACGGCTGGCTCGCCAGCCTTTACGACGCGCTCGCGCGCATCCACGGTCCCACCCAGGAATACCTCACCGACCCGGCGCGCATGAAGCGCTTTTACGCTGCCATCCGAGGCAAGATCACCACACCCGGCCCCGCCCGCCCCGTCTTCCGCTCCAATGCCGATATGATGCTGCTCACCACGCGCATCCAGATCGAGCCCGATGGCAAGGCGCATATTCCCGGTGGTCTCGAGGTCTGGCGCGGCCTCTTCGCGCGCAACCCGCGCGGTAAGTACGACGCCAGACTCAGCAAATCCGCAGCCGGCTGGAAGGATCCCGACGACGTTCTGGAAGCCCTCTTTGCGCTCTGCCGCAAACCGGTCGATAACGAGCCGCTCAAGATCTTCATGGCGCTCACCGATATCGACCGCAACCGCCCGGCGCCGCTGGAAGCCGAAACAGTCAATCGTCTCGTCAAAGACTGGAACGTCTACGGCGCGCAGTATGCCATCTTTGCCGACGCCCCCGCCGTCGCCGATAAAACCGTGGTCGCGTGGCTCGACGCCGCCGAGAGCCTGGATAAGCTCCGCGACGGCCAGTTCCGTCAGGACGCCATCGGCATGATGCAGGGGCTTTCGGGCATGTGGCAGATCTTCTGCCGTCAGGGCAGCGTATCCCTTTCGAAACAGGACGAAGCGCTCGCCGGCATCGTCACGCCGTTCAAGACTCTGAAGAACAACCGCGAACTGTTCGACGCCGGACGTCAGGGACTCAGCCTCCTCATCAAGACCTCGGGCGCAACCGACGGCACCGTCCAGGAACGCACCCTGGCCCTGCTCGCCGGCGGCCCTAAGATCGACCATTCGGAAGTCCGAAACACCCTCGTGCAGGAAGAGCAGCACATCTTCGAATCGCAAAAGCTGCTCCCGGCCGATCTGATCTTTGAACTGGCCGACAACCTGGAAGGCGTTTCGAAAGGCGAGAAGCTCAACGCGCAGCTAGCGTCGCGCCTGGGCGCGCGCGTCGCCGATATCCAGCTGCCGCGCAACTCCATGACGGGAGCCGAAAAGAACGCTATCGCGTTCGGCTTCTATGTCGACCGTCACATCGACGACGAGCGCAAACTCAACTTCCGCGCCATGATCGACAAGGCCGCCAAAGACCCCGAGAAGCTCAAGGACATCCGCGGCCAGCTCGCTCCCACCCTTCGGGACACCATCGTCGGCTACAACTACATTCACTACGCGCCGCCGGGAGCGCAGATCCTGATGACCAACCCGCTGTTTGTGCGCGGCCACGATTTCATCGGCATGCAGGGAGGTAATCGCAGCTGGCGCACCACGGAAATGTACGGCACCGGCTGGCCGTCGAATGCGGGCGGACGCCTGGTCGGCTCGCTCGCCGGGTTGCCCTACGCGCTTGCGGAAGCGGAGCAGAACTTCCTGGTTCCCACACAGACCCAGGCTCTGATCTGGGGCGATCTGGTACCGCAGATGATCCTGACCGCCAAAGCCCCGCGCTTCTGGACCGTGACGCCCGTGCAGATGCACTGGGTCGGGATGAACATGCGTTTTGCGGAAGGCGAGGTTGCCGAAGCGTCGCTGAACCCGGCCCGCCGCGACGCCGTCTACCGCGCCATCGATTCCGCCGCCAGCCCCTGGCGCGCCTCGCTCGTCAAGAACGCCATTGCCGACGGCAACGCCCATCAGGCCATCGATCTTCTGACGCCGTCCGAGACATATTCGATCGCGCGGAGCCTTTCCGGAGTCGATCCGGATAGCCCCGCCGCCCGTGAAATCGCTCATTATAAGACCTTCGCCGCCGAGCAGGTGAGCAACTCCGAGATCTCCCGCGCCTGGGGAACGCCCAAACCGACGCTATCGAATTCCTACCGTTCCGAACTGCTGAACCTGCGGACATTCCCGACGCTGATGGGTTATTCGAGCCGCATCATGGCCGAAAGCTGGGAATCGAACCTGCTTTACTGGGCCGAGGTGGGGGACGAAACCGGAATCCGCCCGGATCAGTTAAACGTACTTGTTCCCGAGTGGACGCAGAAGGTAGTCGAAAGAATTTTCGCCTCGCATCTGGAGGACTGGCCGGCGCTGCTGAAGGCCCTGCGCTCGGTGGGCGACGAGGTCCGCGGCCAGAGTGCCCCGGCGCCCGCGAGGAGCGAAATCGAATGACGCGGACAATGTGGGGTAGGCGCTCGCGCCTGCCCGCTTCGGCCTCATCCCAAACCCGTCCTCTTCCGCCTGCCCGGAACGCGCGCGCGAAGCGCAGCGTACAATTTCCATCCAGGAGCCAATCACTCTAATGACCATTTATCCCTGGGGCAAACGCCTGATCCTGCCCGTCTTCCTCGCAGCCACCGGCGCGGGAATCTGGTTATACGCGCAGGAGCCCACCCCTGTCTTCAAAGCCAAGGTCGACCTCGTCGTCCTCAGCTTTACCGTCACGGACAGCAAAGGCAAATACGTCAACGGCCTCAAACCCGCCGACTTCAAAGTCACCGAAGACGGCATCTCCGAGAAGCTCGCCACCTTCTCCGAAGGCAGCCGCCCGGCCATGCAGATTCTGTCCGATGGCACGATGAAGCCCCTCCTTCCCACCGCGCCCGAAGCCGAGAAAATCGGCGCGGACCGCCGGGGAGGCGACGCCTTTGTCGGCACCAACGTCTTCGTACTCTTCGATACCAGCAACTTCATGTATCGCGGCTTCGTTTACGCCGAGGATGCGATCGCCGACTTCGTGCGCGGCCTCGACAAGGCGGATTCAGTCGCGGTCTACACCTTCAGTCGCAACCTGTCGCGCGCCGCCAATCTCACGCCCGACCGGAGCGACGCCATCACCGGCCTCCGCAAAGCCGTCGCGGGCGACGATACGGCACTCTACAACGGACTCCTGCTCACGCTTCGCGACGCCGCCAAAGTCCCCGGCCGCAAGGTTGTTATCGTGTTCTCGAACGGCCCCGATAACGCCAGCATGGTCGCGCCGGACGACGTCCGCGCCGTTGCCGAAGACGAGGGTATTCCCATCTACGTGATCTCCACCAACGACGTCAACAAAGACCCGATCTCTTCCAGCGTCTTCCGCCGCATCGCGCAGCGCACCGGCGGCAAGGCCTACTGGGCCAAGACATGGCAGAAGCAGGTCGAGGCGTTCGATCAGATCCGCGAAGATCTGGGCAACTCTTATACCGTGACTTACTATCCGGCGCCCAACCCCAACGAAGGCTTCCGTAAAATCAGTATTCAGATCCTGAGCGACACCGGGAAACACCTTCGCGTGCAGTCCCGTCCGGGTTATCGTCCGAGGTCCTTCTGAGGGCGTTGCAGTTAACCGCAATACTGGTTCTCTGTCTATTCGCATCGCAGGCCGCTGAAATCGACGACGCCATTGCGGCCCTTCAACGCCGCGACTTCGTGGGCGCTGAGCGCAAGCTACGGGCCATCGCGGCCGCCCATCCGGACGATGCTCGTGCTCTCAGCCTGCTCGCCACCGCGCTCGACAACCAGAGCCTGGCGGGCGAAGCGGAACCGTTCCACCGCCGCGCCGTGGACCTCGCACCGCGGTCGGTGGAGGTTCTGAACAACTTTGCGATTCACCTCTCGATGACGGGCAAGGAGGCTGAAGCGCGCGGCATCTACCGCCGCATCGTGGACGTCGAACCCGGCAACTTCAACGCCAACCTGTTGCTGGCTCAACTGGCGATCCGCGACAAGCACGGTGAGGAGGCCCTCCGGTATCTCGCCCACGTTCCGGAGAACCCGCCTATCCTCCTGATGCAGATGAACGCGCTTTACCTTACGGGCAAGACCGACGAAGGCGATGCACTGGGCGCGCGACTGACCGGGATGGCCCGCGGCAATACACCTCTGATGATGGCCGTGGCGGGGGCGATGAAGGACGCCCGGCGTTTCGCGCAGGCTAAGGCGGCTTACCAAGAGGCTCTTAAGGGCGATCCGTCGAATACCGAGATCCAGTCCGCACTGGCGGAGTTGAACCGCCATGAATAGCCTACTGCAGGATCTCCATGTAATCGAGCGCGGCCGTTTCGCCGCCGTCCGGTATGCCCTGGATGCGGATCTCGTCGCCCTTCCTGAGCGCGATGCCTTCGATGGTGCGCCGCGCAGAAGACGACGCGTCAATCTTGCTGTTCCTCACCAGCGTGTGGTCCGATGCCGTCCACTCATCGACCGCCTGCCCGTTCACGTAGACCCGGAACCGCGATGCGCCGACGTTCAAATCGAAATACTGCACCTGCAGCCGGTACCAGCCGGGCGCGCCGTCGTAGCGCATGGTGGCGTTGCACTTCGCCGCCGGACACGACACGGCCTTACCGCCCGACGCCGCCTCCCACGGTTTGACGTCGATCGCCTGATAGCCATCGAGCGTCATGGCTTCGGCTTCCGTCCGGCCGGGGTAATTCCCTGCCCTGCCCTTGGCATCCGGGATCTTCGATTCCTTCAGGAACCAGTTCACCACCGCATCGCGCCAGACCTGCGCCTGTCCGGCCTGGTATTGCAGTTGGGCGAGCACAGCGGAGTACCGCTCATCGTCGATGCGGCCCTTGAGCGACGCCCACTCCGCCGGATATCCGGCAGCAGTTTTCGCGCCGTCGTAGTGGGAATCGTAGAGCGACTGGATCACCGTCTTGCCCGAGTGCAGCACGTAAGTATACGGGACGTGGTGCAGGAACAGCAGCAGGTCGTCGGGGCATGTCGCGAGGTTTTCGAAGATCCGTGCGACGGCTGGCGGATATTGGCCGATATAGCCGGTGCCCGTCGCGACCGTCCTGTCCATGCCAACGCCCTGCGCATCGGCGCGGTGCCACTGCCCCCAGCCATTGTTCTCGGAAGCTTCCACAGCGACGCCGTAGTGGTTGCCCACGATATCGGTGAGCGTCTGCAGACCTAACGGGCCGGTGTAATCCTCGTAGGTTCGCCAGGACTTCAGCTGCATGGCATCGACGGTTGTCACCACTTTCGGATCGTTGCCGAAGGTGAGCCGCGTCCATTCTTCAATGATGCTTTCGGAGGTCAGAGCCGGGTTCCAGGCGAGGCGGCCGAAGGCGTAGAGATTGGCCTGCGACAGATGGTTCCCCAGCCAGTTATCGTCGAGGCCCACATTGGTCACGCCGACGAAGCCGCGAACCGGCTTCTGGCGCAGAACATAGCCGAGGGGTTCTTTCCACTGCGGCGCGAGGAAAACCAGATGGCGCGCCTGGCCCATGTATTCCTGGGCGACCTGCAGTTCCATCGCGGTGTTGGTCTTTTCGAGCGCGCTGAACAGCGGCGAAACCGGCTCCCGCACCTGAAAGTCGATCGGCCCGTTCTTGATCTGAATCACCACGTTGTCGTCGAACTTGCCGTCGAGCGGTTTGAAGTTGTCGTAGGCGGCGCGCGCGCGGTCGTTCTTGAGGTTGGTCCAGTCGGCATGGTGGTCGTAGACGAAGCCGCGATAGAGCAGCAACCCGTTGTGCGGTCTGAGTGCGCGCGCCACCACGTTGGCGGCATCGGCGTGCGAGCGGTTGTAAGCCGACGGGCCGACGCGGCCTTCGGAATCGGCCTTCAGGACGAAGCCCGCAAGATCGGGGACGGCGGCGTAAAGCGCGTCGGCACGGGCTTTCCACCAGGCAGCGACGCGCGAGTCCAGCGGGTCGAAGGTATCGAGGCCGCCGAGCGATTGCGGGCTGCCGAAATCCACCGACACCGCAACGCGCACACCCCATGGCCGGAATGCTTCGGCGATGCGGGCGACCTGCGGAATGAAGTCGTCCGAGAGCAGTCGCTTATCGGCGTTGACGTTGTCGATGGTGGTGGCGTTGATGCCCAGCGACGCCAGCATGCGGCCGTAGTCCGAGACGCGCTTCCTATCGGCGCGCGCGTGGCCGTTTTCCCAGAAGATGGAACGGCCGCCGTAGCCGCGCTCGATTGAGCCGTCGAGGTTGTCCCACTGGTTGATCCAGCGGATGGGCGCGTAGGGGGTCAGTTTCTCGTCGAGCGGAGCGATGGGCGCGGCGGTTCCCAGCCTGCGCAGCAGCGCGAAGGTACCGTAGAGGACACCGCGATCGTCGGCTCCGGTCACGACGGTGTAGCGAACGCCGCCAGCGACGACGGTCTTCAGCCAGTACGCATCGGGAGCGAGGTTTGCCGAAAGCGCCAGCTGAGGCATCGCCTGGCGCAGGTTGTCGAGCGTACCAAGAACGAGGGCGTTCTCCGTCGGCAGGCCGGATTCGATGCGCAGCGTCCTGCCTGTCATGCTGCGGAAGCCGCGAATGGCCTCGGCGCGGGCGCTTTCGATGAGGGCTGAATCCCCGGCTGAGACGATGACGGCGGGGATCTGCGGCGGGGCATCGAGGCGCGCGTATCTGAGCCAGACGTCGTAGCCGGTTTCGGCACGGATGCTGACAGCCGCGAGAACAAGAACGATCCAGGGCTTCATGGGAATACGCGCAAGTCGTGGCCGCCGAATCGCGGCTGGCCGGGTAGGTTCGTGTGTTTCGCGCCGCTTCCGGCGGCCCTTGCGCTTCATGGCTGCAACTCCTTATACGTTTACGCCCGACGCCAGAAATCCGCCATCGACCGTAATGCACTGGCCGGTCAGGAAACTTGCCGCATCGGAGGCAAGCAGGACGACCGCGCCTACCAGTTCCTCAGGCCTGCCAAAACGCGCCATCGGCGTGCGCTGCAGCAGTTCGCTGCCGCGCGGCGTACCCATGATGAGCGGAGCCGTCATCCCGGTCGGAAACAATCCCGGCGCAATGGCATTGACGCAGATGCCGTCACGCGCCCATTCGACAGCGAGACTGCGCGTCAGCGAGAGCAGGCCGGTCTTGGCCGCGCAGTACGCCGCGACTTCCTGAAACGCCACGAACGATCCGAGCGAAGCGATGTTCACGACGCGACCTTTGCCGCTGGCTTTGAGCGCCGTGTGGAAAGCCTGGCAGGTTCGCAGCGAGCCTGTGAGATCGGTATCGAGCAGATCGGCCCACTGCCGTTCGCAGACAGTTTGAGTCGGCTGGCGAAATGTGTAGCCAGCGGCGTTGACCAGGATATCGAGGCGGCCATAGCGATCGAGGATCTTGTCGCGAAGCGCATCGACGGACGGACGGTCTGTGACATCCACAACCCATTCGGGAGCGCGCCGGCCTGCCGGGACGACGGTTGCGCCGTGTTCGGCCAGACCCACCGCGATGGCGGCTCCGATGCCGGAAGTTGCACCGATGACGACCGCGACGCGGCCCGAGAGATCGAAGCACGAGGCCATCTTAGTACGGCACCCTGACTGTGCGGCAGTCGCTGGGGTCGGCAAAACGCTCGTTGGGAAGAATCGGGGTCCATCCCGGACGGCCGGGATCC
>Ga0302319_10026915_pt1 | contig 10106 bp, 10 predicted proteins | sample Bog_T0_2_FD_203319 | JGI IMG/M metagenome (GOLD analysis project Ga0302319, IMG submission 203319) | Peat permafrost microbial communities from Stordalen Mire near Abisko, Sweden - Bog_T0_2 | ecosystem: Environmental > Terrestrial > Soil > Wetlands > Peat | place: Sweden: Abisko, Stordalen Mire...
GGCGGCGGTGCTCGCGTCGTCTCTCGGTGGGGCGGCCGGCGGCCCCGCCCCCGATTTTGGCGGGTCTCTGGTGGGGTGGCGCCGGAATTGTGGGAATTGCCGAATTCTGGACGGGTAGGCGTGCGATTTCGGCACGCCCCTGGTGGGGGGGTGGTGTTGGAATTGCAGGAATTGCAGGTTCGGGCTGGGAAGGCGCGTGATTTCGGCAAGCCCCTGGTGGGGGGGTGGTGTTGGAATTGCAGGAATTGCAGGAATTCGGGCTGGGAAGGCGCGTGATTTCGGCACGCCCCTGGTGGGGGGGTGGTGTTGGAATTGCAGGAATTGCAGGAATTCAGGCTGGGAAGGCGTCCGATTCCGGCATTTCCCACAATTCCAACACCACCCCCCGGCTTGATGGCGCGTCTGCCGGGAAAGGGCATTCCGGCGCCAGATTCTTACCTGTCCTTCACGTGCCTGCCATGGTGGCGCGCGATGGTTCGCCAACCTTTCAAATCTCCGCCTCCTCTGCTGAGCCCATGAATTCCCCTGTTGAGACCTCGAGCATCCAAGTCGGGCGCAGCGCGTCGTATGCGGTGCGCCTGGCTCAAAACGCGGCGGACATCGAAGCAGCCCAGCGGCTCCGGTTCGAGGTGTTTAATCTGGAATTGAACGAGGGGCTCGATACGGCCTATCTGAGCGGCCTCGATGCCGATCGCTTCGATGAATGCTGCGATCATCTGCTGGTGGAGGATGCGCGCAGCGGCGCGGTGGTGGGGACGTATCGTCTTCAGACGGGCCAGCTCGCGGCGGCTAATCACGGCTACTATAGCGCGCAGGAGTTTGACTTCTCTCCCTTCGAGCCGATCCGGTGTGAGACGGTGGAATTGGGGCGGGCCTGCGTGCATCGGGATCATCGCAAGCTGAGCGTCGTCAATCTTCTTTGGCGCGGGATCGCGATCTACGCGACGGAACGCAAGGCGCGCTTTCTCATCGGATGCAGTTCGCTGGCGTCGCAGGATGCAGGGATGGGCGCGGCGATGTATGCGGCGCTGAGCGGCGAGCATCTGGTGGAGGAGCGGTTCCGCACCGAGCCAGTGGGAGAATTTCGGTTCGACGCGGAGAGGCCTTCGACGGAGTGTCCGCCGACGCCAAAGCTGCTGCGCGCCTATCTCTCGCTGGGAGCGAAGATCTGCGGGCCGCCGGCGCTGGATCGGGAATTCAAGACGATCGATTTCCTCACGCTGCTCGATCTGCGGGCGATCCCGGATGCCGTGCGCAACCATTTCCTGGGCTAGGTTGTGAAAATCATCGGCTTTCTTCGCTCGGCGTTTCGCAGCGGCGCGTTCCTGGTATTTATCTGCATGGCGATCGCGTGGCGGGTGGTCACGATGCCGTGGACGCCGGCTACGCATCGCCGGCGCGCGGCGGCGCTGTGGCTGCAGCGGACGGCGCAGGGTTGCCAATGGATCCTCGGCCTGCGGTTTAGGTGCATTGGACCGGCGCCCGAAGCGGGTCTGTTGGTGACGAATCACCTCAGCTATCTCGATATCATCATGCTCGCGGCGCTGCGGCCATGCGTTTTCGTTTCCAAGAAGGAGGTGAGCGACTGGCCGATTTTTGGGATCTGCGCCCAACTGGGAGGAACGATCTTCGTGGATCGGTCGCACCGTTGCGACGTGGCGGGCGTCTCCTTGCAAATGCGTGAGGTTCTGGCGGAGGGTCTGCTCATTGTGCTCTTCCCGGAGGGCACCAGTTCGGGCGGGGCGAGCGTGCTGCCATTCAAGAGCGCGTTGATCGAGCCCGCGCTCCGGCTGGGTTGCCCGGTGACCGCGGCGGCCATCGGTTACTCGATCGAGAAGGGATCGGTGTCGGAGGAAATCTGTTTCTGGCGGGATATGAGCCTGCTGCCCCATCTTTTGAAGGTGTTCGCGATGCCCTCGATCCGCGCCGAACTGCGCTGCGGCATCTCCAGGCCGCGCTCGGGCGGGCGCAAGATGCTGGCGGTGGAACTGCACGGCGAAACGGGCGCTCTGCACGCGGCGCTTTTCGTTCCGCCGGATTCAACTCGCGAGCGCGAGCGCGGCGTGGGCGCGGATGAGGCCGTCAAGGAGACTCTGCCAGTCTGAGGGCGTCGTTTCCCAGCCGCTGCTGAAACGCAGGGCGCGGGAGGCCGCGGATGCGGGAAGGCCCATGGCTGCCAGGACGTGGGAGGTCTGCTCTTTTCCGCTGGCGCAGGCGGAGCCGGTGGAGACGGCGAAGCCGAGGCTGTCCAGCTTCACCACCCAGCGCTGCCGGCAGTCGGGCAGCTCGGGCATGATGGCGGATACGGTGTTCCAGAGGCGCTGGGGGGTGGCGGCGTTTGCGGATGGGGCGGATGGGTCCAAGGGGACGGATGGGCCGAGGATCTGCGCGCCCGGAAGCTCGCGGATCAGCGCGGCTTCGAACCCGGCGCGCCAGGCGATGCGTTCGGCGGTGGCGGCGTTTTTGAGCGCCTGTTCGCGGAGATCCAGCGCTGCGATCATCGAGAGAATGCCGGCGACGTTTTCCGTGCCGGCGCGCCGGCCTTCCTCCTGGGGGCCTCCGAGCAGGAGCGGGCGCATTTTTAGCGGGCACTTGAGGAAACCGACGCCTGGCGGGCCGCCGAATTTGTGGGCGCATCCGCTGACGAAATCAGCGCCGCCCAAGCCGGCGGCGGGCAGCTTTCCGATCCATTGAGCGGCGTCGCAGAAGAAGGGGACGCCGCGCTCGCGGCAGAGGGTCATGGTTTCGCGCCACGGTTGCAGGACGCCTGTTTCGTTGTTGGCCGCCATGATGGCCACGAGGGAGGGGCGATGGTCTTTCAGCGAGCGCTCGAGCCACTCGAGATCGAGAACGCCGTCGGGATTCACGGGAATCAGCCGATGACGTTTGGGAAAATGACCGCGTACGGATTCGAGCACGCAGGGATGTTCGATGGCGGAAATCCACGCCGGCCCCAAGGCGGTGTGCGCGGCGTGATGGAGAACCGTGTTGGCGGCCTCCGTGGCGCCTGCCGTCCAGACGATCTCCGCGGGCTCGCAACCGAGCCATGCGGCCAGCTTTTCACGCGCTTGCGATAGCGCGGCGTCCGCGCGCGCCCCGAGCCGGTGGGGGCTGGATGGGTTCCCCGGATACCGCGCGCTGGCGTCGAGCCACGCGTCTCTGGCAGTCTCGCAGAGAGGCGAGGTGGCGTTGTGATCGAAGTACAGCACGGTGGACGGGTTCCCGATCCGGATCTTTCCTTTCGGTTCAGACTCCGGATTCTTGCACGCAAGGCTGGGAGTCTGAGAGGGATTCGAGGTAGGAATGCGGGGAAGCCCCACCTTTTGCAAAATGCCCCAGCCTGCAACCTCATTTTACAAGCGCTCGAATTTTGTCACGCACCTGCCGGTGGAGCGGCTCTACACGCCCTCGCATTTTTGGCTCGCGGCGGAAGAGGGCGGGCGCTGGCGGATCGGCTTCACGAAGTTTGCCACGCGGATGCTCGGCGAGATCGTCGAGGTGCAATGGGAAACGCGACCCGAAGCGCCGGTGAAGAGCGGCGATATCATCGGCTCCATCGAAGGCTTCAAGGCGATCAGCGATCTCTATTGCGCAGCCGATGGGCGCTTTCTCGGCGGGAATCCCGCGCTTCGCGAGGCCGCGGCGCTGGTGGCCGAGGATCCTTACGGCGCGGGCTGGCTATACGCCGTGGAAGGGCAGCCCGACTCGAAATGCGTGGATCTCGCGGCCTACCGGACGCTGCTCGATGCGACGATCGACCGTATCCTTGAGAAGGAAGAGCATCAGGAATGAAATGACGAAATCAGAATGACGAATGACGATCCGGAGGGCGTCTTCCGGAGCCGTCGTTCGCCATTGAATTTTCGTGTCAGGAGTTCCGTCCTTGCCGCGTTCGTTGCTCGCGTGCGCGCCCGGAAGAATTGATTCCGGATTTCGGCATTTTCCGTCGCCTCGCCTACTCGAAATCGTAGACCACCACGCCGGCGCAATTGGGCTTGAACGCTTTCTCCACGAAATCGAGGTGCGAGGGATGCACCTGGTAATCGTCCTGCTGCTGCTTGTTCTCGAACTGAAGGTTCAGCGCCACTTGATAGGTTTGATCGACGACGTCGCGATGGCTATTGACCATCCGGCCGACGTGAAAAGTGGCCACTCCCGGGATGGGACGGAGATAGGTTTCCGCTCCGGCGATGAGCGCGTCGGCTGCGCCTGGGATTTCGGGCTTGGTCCAGAATATGACAACGTGGGAAAACATCGTTTTTAGTAGAATATTGGATTGATAGTCGAATGAGCGCAGTTTCGTATCGTATCCCGGCTGTTCCGGGCAATCACGCAATGCAAACATCGCTCATCTTTCCAAGTGCGCTCCATCGCTCGCGGCGGGCGGCAGCGTGATGCCGCGCGCCCGGCTCCCCGCAATTTAGTCAGCTCAATCCGATCGTATGAAATTTGCGCCTCTTCTTGCCGTGCTCTCCATGGGGTTTCTGGTGGTGGCATGCGACTCGCTCGAGGGTCCGTTCAGCGGCCTTGCGGGCAATCCCCTCCTGAACACTGGCCGCGATGCGCGCGTGTATAATGGGAACACGGGGTCCTATGAATGGCCGAATACGACCCCGCATCCGAAACCTCCGCCGACACCGACTCCCATCGCCCTGGCGGCCAAGACGAAGGCCACGCCGCCCCCCACGCCGTGGAAGAAGGTCGATCAGCCAAAGGGCGCTTTTGTGCAGGGAAAGAATCCGGCGGCGATACCCGTGAAGGGGAAAGCCACACCGATCGCGGCGCAAGCCACCCCGAGTGCGGTCGTGGCGCAGGCCACGCCGGTTCCCGCGCCGGTGAAGGGAACCGGGATATTTAATCTGCAAACCGGGAAAATTGAGTGGGCCACACCGGCGCCACCCGCCCCTGCGGCTCCGGCGCCCCAACAATAAATAGACCGGAAAGCGGAGACCGGAGTGCCGAGACCGGAGACCGGAAAGCGGACTGGAGGCTTGGCGACAGGTCTATGGCGCAATGGAGACAAACCGGAAAGAGCGGACCGAAAGAGCAAACCGGGAAGAGCGGGCTTTTTACGGCGCTTTGACGGCGTAGAGCTGCGGGTTCTCGTCCAGATCCTTCATGACGGTGCAGAGATAGACGGGCTCGGGATGCAGATCCCGGTATTTGGAGATTTCCGCCTTGTTCAACACCTTGAATCCGTAGCGTTCGAACATTTTTGTGCTGCGGCGATCTTCGAACACGACCATTTGCCCGTAGACGCGCCGTTCGCCGCAGGCGTGGAGGTAGCTCAAGTAAGAATCCATCAGCGCCCGAGTCGTGGCGACCCGGCGGGCGTCGGCCAGCAGGTTGATATGAAAATGGGCGGTGCGCCGCGGCGCGGCCGGGACTTCCCGCCAGGCGGTGCGCAGGATCCACTGGACGAATTTTTTGGAGGCGGCGTTATAGCGGGGATAGCGAACGATGCCTCGCAGGAAGAGGCTGATATTCTGGTAGAAGGCGTAGCACTGCTGGCGGAAGGGCCGCCGCGAGCCGAGGAGGTAGCCCCGGATGTCTCCATTCACGACCAGGACGAATGCGGATTCGGGCTCCCAATCGGTGTAATAGGCCGTGAGGTAGTCGGAAAAAAGTTCGCGATCTTCGAAGATGGGATCGATCGGATTGCCGAGAAATCCGGTCTCGCAACACAGCTCCCGCACCCGCTGGCGATCGGCGGGCTCATATTGTCGAATCTCGAAGTGTCTTCCGTCGTTCATGTGCGGTGGGAGTAGTTGTGGATGACTTCACGGTAAAGGTCAAACAGCCCGCGGAAAACTCTCGTCCAGGAATATTGGGCGGACACGAGCCGGCTGATGCGCTCACCGCCGGATTTCAGATCGTCGCGGCTCGTCTCGTCGATGGCCGCCGCGAGCGCTTCGGGGGAGTTTTCCGGCGCCCACAACGCCTGGTCACTATGGATGATGCGATCCATATAGCTGCCGCGAATTCCGATCACGGGTGTGCCGCAAGCCTGCGACTCCAGCGTCACCAGCCCGAAAGTCTCCTGCACGCCCGGGTGGACGAAGAGATCGGCCGCCCGGTAAAGGGCGGCCAGCCGGGAGGGTTCGGCGCAGTAGGAGACGTGGGTAATCGGCGCCGTCGAATGCGAGTTCGCCAGATCGGATCGGAGCGCCTCGAGTTCCCGGCGCTGAAGCCCGTCGCCGACGACCAGCAGGTGGAACCGCCCCGGGAACTGGCGCGCCAGCAGCCGGGCTGCGGCAAAGAGCGTTTGCGTGTTTTTTTCCTGCGCGAGCCGGCCCACGTAGAGGAGCAGAATGCGATCCGGGGGGATGCCCAGTTCGGCGCGCGGATCTTCTCCGGGCGCGGCGCGCGGATGGAAGACCTTCGTATCCACGCCGAGATCGGTGAAGGCGACATTTTCCACGCCCCAGCTTCGGAGCACTTCGCCCAGCGCGGGCGAGGGGACCAGCGTTCTCTCGAACCGCCGGTAAAGGCTGCGGATGTAGCGGCGCGAAAAATCCATGAAGAATTCCGTGACGGTCTCGCCGCAGAATTTTCGCGCCGTGCGCACGTAGGCTTCCGGAAAATGCGAATGGTAAAAGCCAATGACGGGAATCCGCAGCGCGGCGCCGGAGTGGATCGCTTTCCACGCGGCTTGATAGGGATCGCCGCTCTCGATGAGGTCCGGGCGTTCCCGCTCCAGCACGCGCTCCACGGCCTCCAGCCGCAGCAGGGCGCGGTAGCGGGAAGTGCGCGAGATCAGCGGCGATTTGATCGAATAGACGCGGGAGCGCTCGCCCTCGATGACCTCATCCCGTTCGCCTGGGATAATGAGCACGTGCTCATCGCCGGGCGATTCTTCCCGGATGTAGCGCACTTTTTCCGATACGTAACGCCTCACGCCGCCGCTCCGCGGAGAATAGAACTGCGTGAGATCGCAAATTTTCAAATCGCGGGATCACTCGCAATTGAGCCCCGCGAGATATTTCTCCGCGTCCAGGGCGGCCGCGCAACCCTGGCCGGCGGCGGTGATCGCCTGGCGATAGACGTGATCCGCCACATCGCCCGCCGCGAAGACGCCCGGAATATTGGTCTTCGTGCCGTGGCGCTGGAGCAGGTAGCCGTTTTCATCCATGTCCAGTTTTCCTTTGAAGGGCTTGGTGTTGGGGGTGTGGCCGATCGCCACGAAGACGCACTTTACCTCCAGTTCGCTCTCGGCGCCGGTCTCCAGGTTTTTGATTTTCAGAGCGCGCATTTCGCCCAGTTCGTCCGCGAGGTAGCCGATGGGAACGCTATTCCAGACCGGTTGGACCTTGGGATTGGCGATCGCGCGATCCGCCATGATTTTCGATGCCCGAAGCGTATCGCGGCGATGCACGAGATAGACCTTCGAGGCGAACCGGGTGAGGAACGTGGCCTCCTCCGCGGCGGAATCGCCGCCGCCGATCACGGCCACCGGCACATTGCGATAAAACGCCCCATCGCAGGTGGCGCAGGAGGTGAGGCCATGGCCGACGAGACATTTCTCATTGGGCAAACCGAGCCACCGGGCCGAGGCGCCGCTGGCCACGATAAGCGTGCGGGTCTCCAGCCATTCCTCGTCGATTTTTACCCGCAGAAAACCCTGATTTACTTCCAGGTCATGGATTTCGGAATAGCGAAAGCGCGCGCCGAATCGTTCGGCCTGCGACTTCATATTCATCACCAGCTCGGGTCCATTGATGCCTTCCGGAAATCCCGGAAAGTTTTCGACGAGGGTGGTGGTGGAGAGCTGGCCGCCGGGTTCGTGTCCTTCGAGGACGAGGGGGCTGAGATTGGCGCGCGCGGCGTAGATGGCCGCGGTCAACCCCGAACAACCGGTGCCAACAATGATCACTTTTTCCATAGGGAGGGAAGAGTTACGCGCAGCCGGGCGAGGGTGCAATGGCAGAAAACGCCGGTATGACGCGTGCGGGCGGGATTAAATGTGGCGCAAAGAAATAAAGTGGCGGGTGGCTTTCGGAAATCGTCCTTCGTCCCTCGTGCTCGTTCTCATCCTCGAAAAACGAACGGATCGAGGACCGAGCTGGACGGGGAGAGGCTGGAGAGAAGCGAGCTCGCCTCTTTCCTGGACCACCACCAGCACCTCTCCCGAAAGGCTCGGAGGCCACCCGCCACTTGGTTTCTGGGCGCCACTTTTAATCACACCCAGTTAATCAATAGATTGCGTTTTTTCTTTCTTGATGACGCCCAGTGGTGTTTGCTTGCCGCCGATGTTGCCAGGGATTCCCGCCCCGCTGTTCACGGCTGTCACCGAGAAGCTGCTCCAGGCCAGTTCTTTGAGTGAACCCGCCATGGGGCAAATTGTCTCCGGCGGCTACCGCGCCTGGCGCTCGCAAGCGATCATGGCGGAAATGGGTGTCGAGAAAATCACGCGCGGTTTGGCCAGGGGTGTGCGATCCTTCCGCGGCGAAAGCGAGCGGAGCAATGAGTCCCCGGTGATGGCGATCCGCTGGCGCGCCCCGAAAGCATCCATCTTCTAGAAGCATGCCCTTCCGCAAACCCGCGCTTCCTTTTTCTGGCGTCTCCCTGGCGTTTGGACGGAATTCGCGCGGAAATGCGCCCACCCGGCGGCGGCCCGCGGAGGCGATGGCGCCTTGTGGCCCCGCCAGCGTGCTTGATTTCTCCGCCAGTATGCTTCGTTTCTCCGCAAGTGTGCTCCGTTGCCCCGCAAGATTTTCTGCGCGCTCCTCCCTAATCCAGTGAAACTCATGGCCACCAAAAAATCCGATATCTCTCCCGTAAAACACTACGTCCTCGATACCAACGTGCTCATTCACGATCCCCAGTCGATGTTCCAATTTGAGGACAACATCGTTTGGGTTCCGGTGGAAGTGCTGGAGGAGCTCGATCGCTTTAAGGCGGAATCCACGACGCGCGGCGCGAACGCGCGCGAGGTGCACCGGCGTTTGAGCGAGCGCTTCCGCACCACGGAGCAGATGCGCAAAGGCGTAGTGCTCGAGAATGGCGGACACCTCCACGTGTTCATCAATCCCGCGCTCAAGCACCAGGGGAAGGATTGGAAGCTCATCGAGGAATCGCCCCGGAGCCGCATGGCGCTCGACCTCTTTCCCGATCTCGATTCCACCGATAACCGAATCCTCGCGAGCGCGGCCTATTTGGCGGACACGCATTCCGACAACGCGATCCTGGTTACCAAGGATATCAATATGCAGCTCAAGGCCCGGACGCTGGGGCTGGAGGCGCAGGACTACCGCACGGACCGCGTCGAGGACAATGACATCCGGCGCACGCAGCGCCGCAGCGTGCAGGACGAGTATGAAGCCATCGATATCTCGGGCCATACGCTGCACGCTTTTGCGAGCCAGGAACACATCCTCCTGCCCGAGATCAGCGGCCTGCAGCCCAATCAATACGTGCTTTTGCGCAATGAAGAGGAGCACAGCCACGGCGTTCCCGCCCGCCACGTGCGGGATGGAGAATTTCGCAAACTGCGCCGCGATCACATCACCATCCGCGGCGGGCGCACGTTCCAGGCCGCGAACCTGGGCCAGCGCTTTCTCCTGGATGCGCTCTTCGATCCGGACATCACGCTGGTCACCGTCTATGGCAAAGCCGGCACGGGCAAAACGCTCCTGAGCGTTGGCGCCGCGCTCGAGCAGGTGCAGGGGGGCGATTACGAAAAGATGCTGATCACGCGGGTGATCATGCCCACGGGACGCGATATTGGGTTTCTGCCCGGACGCATGGAGGAAAAGATGCAGCCCTGGGTGCAGCCCGCTTATGACGCCCTGGAGCAACTCCTCGCGCAGCCGCGCAAATCGGAAAAGTTTGCGAACAAGAAACAGAGTTCCCGGAAATCCCCGCCGCCTTACGCTTCGAGCGGCAGCAGCGCTTCCTCCGGAAAGATCGCGCGCCCTTACGAGCCGCTCCTGCAAGCGGGCCTGCTCGAGATCGAAGCGATCGCGCACATCCGGGGCCGCTCCATCCCGCGCGCCGTCTTTATCGTCGATGAAGCCCAGCAACTCACGCCTCATGAAGCCAAGACGCTCGTGACGCGCATGGGCAAGGGCAGCAAGATCATCCTCATCGGCGACCTCGCGCAGATC
>Ga0302319_10026922_pt1 | contig 10105 bp, 7 predicted proteins | sample Bog_T0_2_FD_203319 | JGI IMG/M metagenome (GOLD analysis project Ga0302319, IMG submission 203319) | Peat permafrost microbial communities from Stordalen Mire near Abisko, Sweden - Bog_T0_2 | ecosystem: Environmental > Terrestrial > Soil > Wetlands > Peat | place: Sweden: Abisko, Stordalen Mire...
TGACCATCGCCTTCCGCGCCGGGGCGGGCGGGCTGCATTCGGCGGAGAATTGACGGCCTTGGCAAATACACCGCCGGCTCACGCCAGCTTCGCCGCGATTTCTCTCGCCTGATGGATTAAATCCAAGTCCTGGGTCAGCCGGCCGAACCGCAGGTCCGGCAGGCCGCTCTGTTGGCGGCCCAAGAGTTCCCCCGGCCCGCGCAACTGCAAATCCGCCTCGGCGATCTTGAAGCCGTCGGTCGTCTCCGCCAGCACCCGCAACCGCTCGCGGGCCTCCCGCGTCTGCGCGCCCGCGATCAGAATGCACTGGCTCGCCTGCGCGCCCCGCCCGATGCGGCCGCGCAATTGATGCAACTGCGCCAGCCCGAACCTTTCCGCATTCTCCACCAGCATGATGGTGGCGTTCGGCACGTCCACCCCCACCTCGATCAGCGCCGTGGCCACCAGCGCCTGTACCGTGTTCGCGCGGAACTCCGCCATCACCGCCTCCTTCTCCGCCGGTTTCAAGCGCCCGTGCAGCAGCCCCACCCGGAACGGCGACAGCGCCTGCCGGACATGCTCCAGTTCCTGGGTCACCGCCTTCAGATCCACCGTGGGGTCGGACGCGTCCACCCGGGGATAGACCACATACGCCTGCCGGCCCGCCGCCAGCTTTTCCCGGATGAACTCCCACACCTTCGGCAGCTTGTCCGCCGCCCGCACAAACGTCTGGATGCGCCCCCGGCCGGCGGGCAGTTCGTCAATCACCGACACGTCCAGGTCGCCGTACAGCGTCAGGCCCAGCGTGCGCGGGATGGGCGTGGCGGTCATCACCAGCAGATGCGGATACCGCCCCTTGCGCAGCAGTTGCTCGCGTTGCGCCACGCCAAATTTGTGCTGCTCGTCAATAACCACCAGCCCCGGCTGTTCCACGGTGAACCCCGCCTCGATCAAGGCATGCGTGCCAATATACATGGTGGGGCCGTCCGCCGCCGGGCCGTCCGGCTGGTGGCTGCCCGTCCGCAACACCGTCCGCACCCCGAAGGGCGCCAGCCAGGGCGTGAAATTCCGGGCGTGCTGCTCCGCCAAAATCTCCGTGGGCGCCATCAGCACGACGCTGTAACCGCTCTCCAGCGTCATCAGCGCCGCGCAGGCCGCCACCGCCGTCTTGCCCGATCCCACGTCCCCCTGCAACAACCGCCGCATGGGATGCGCCCCGGACAGGTCGGCCCGGATTTCCCGCAGCACCCGGGTTTGCGCGGCCGTCAGTTTGAACCCCAGCCCCGCCAGAAACGGCCGCATCCACCGGTTGTCGCCGCCGCAGGGCAGGGCGCGGGCCTGGGCCTCAAAGTTTTTGCGCCGCCGCCGGATTTGCCGCTGCAGCTCCACAAACTCATCCAGCGCCAGCCGCCGCCGCGCCAGTTCGATGTCGGCAAACTCCTCCGGGAAATGGAGCATGTGGACCGCGTTGGCGCGGTCGGGCCGCCCGGCCGGCGGACCGCCGGGCCAGGGCTCGGTGAAGTCTTTTTCATGCCGCTCCAGCGCCCGCCAGACCAGGCCGCGCAACCACCGCTGCGGCAGCCCCTCCGTCAGCGGGTAAACCGGCGCGATGCGGTTGATGTGGATGGAGCTTTCCTCGCCCGCCTCGATCACTTCCGTCTCCGGATGATCCATGGTGCGCGGCTTGGTTTCGATGAGTTTGCCGTAGACGAACACCTCGTCGCCCACCGCGAAATAATTCTCCATGAACGGCAGGTTCCACCACCGGCAGTGCAGCCGCCCCGAGCCGTCCTCCAGGATGATCTCAAACACCGACTTGGTTCCGTGGCGGAACCGTTTCAACCCCTGGGCCACAATGGCCCCGCGCGTGGTGCCCGGTTCTTCCTTGGACAGCCCGGCGATGGCGCGAAAATGGCGGCGGTCCTCGTAACGCCGCGGCGCGTGCAGGAGCAGGTCTTCCACCGTGACAATATTCAACCGCGCCAATTGCTGTGCGCGCTCGGACCCCACTCCCCACAGGGAGCTGACCGGCGCGGCCAGCGGCAATACCGGCGCTGCATTTTCGGACGGCGTCACCCCCGGACGATAACGGCGAACGGCCCGCCCTTCAACGGCAAAGCAGGCCGGCCGGCGCGGGGCGGTGCATCCCGGGGTTGTTGGCAAGGTTGGACGGGCGCGCCAATGGGGCGGACGGGCTGCGGATTGGTCCGCGGAGCGGGAGGCGGCGCGCACCCACAGAGTGGCGATCAGGTGCGGCGGCTGGGAGGGACCCCAAACACCCAAAAAACGAAACTGTTATTTTGGTTATTTTTGGTTGTTTTTGGTTATTTTTACCTCAAATATTAGTTGTAAAATGTTGCAGGCCAATTGCTTACGTCAATTTTTGAGTTTGCACGCCTGGCGACGTTGAATTTTGATGCCGGCGGTGCAAAAAATGCACCAACAACTTCGTGATGCACGGGGCACGCGGGCTGATTCAAGAACGCGCGAAAACCGGGGCGGGGACGGGCTCTCGTTTTCAATGTTATCAAACAAACGATGGGGACGAGCCGTCCCCACCCCGATTGCTGAATCCGCCCTGGCCGGCGTGCCGGGTGGTTGGTTGGGGGTTGACAGGGTGGGCGGATGGTGTAATATAGAAACTGTGTGTCGGTGCGGTGCGGGGCCGATAGGCGGCCGGCGGCGGCGGGATTGATGCCCGCCGGGATCTTTGACATAGGACGCAAAGCAGGCTTTGGGCTTTAGGCTCCGGGCTTTGGGTGGGAAAAGTCCAAAGTTCAAGGTCAACCAAACAGGGGCATGGGACCTATGGGAAGAATAGGACGAAGGGGACGAAATGCCCGGGCGGAGTGGTCAAGCTGAGTCCGGTTGAGTCCAGGCTGGTCAGACCTTTGAATGGTGGAATGGGATGGGCCGAATATGTCGCTCCTGACGGAGCTGGGGAATATATTGGGGGGGCGGGTGCTACAAATATATCGCTCCTCTGGAGCTGGGGAAACCTCCGGCGGTTGGTGTTACACGCCCCGGCCGTCGGGCAGCCGCGGCTCATGGAGCCGCGGCCCGGAGTGCGGCGGCCCTCCGCCGTTTTTGCGGGCCAACTGCCGACCATGGGCATCCTGGCATTCGTGTGCGCCTGCCGATGATGCCATCCCTGACTGAGCATTGACCATCCTAAAAGCGTGGAATACCATCACCACAGGTTGGAATTAATGAGAGGCTGATTGCGACCGAGGCATAATAAGTCATCGTCGCGTTATTTTGTGAACTTGAAATGTCCAAACTGTGAGACGGCGATTTACAATCGGGCTCAGAGACATTGCCGGGCTTGCGGCCATGGGTTGCCGGCGGAGTTTCTCCTATCCGGGCTGGAGGTCCGCCATTTTGAGGAGAGCGAAGAACGCGAGCGCCGGGCCAATTGTGCCGTTGATGTGGTCATGCCGGATGTTCCACCAATTCCACCGGCGGGGTTTTAGATGATGAATCTGATGCCAATTCACAGAAGAAAGCGGTACAAAATTGCCGACCTGGAACACCAATAATAGAGGGTGGGCGCCCCTCGTTTGAACGCTTCCCCCTCACCCCGGCCCTCTCCCTTGGGAGAGGGAGAATGGCACGCCGTCCCACGATACGGCCGGCGAGTTCGTAATGCGTTCGGTCACCTGCCGGGGACATAAAGGCCGAATATCATTGGGAAATGACATGACAAGTCGTCCACCTACCGCCATCCCGCTTGAGCCGCTCACCCACCCCGGCTCTTATTTAAAAAACTTCTTGGCCTTCTCGAAGAAGCCCTGACTCAGCGGCGCTTCCTGGCCGTCGCAGAGGGCGGCAAATTCGGCGAGCTTCTGTTTTTGCTCGGCGTTGAGCCGGGCGGGGACCTCCACCTGGACGCGCACCCGCAAGTCGCCGTGGCCGTAGCCCTGGAGGTTTTTGACACCCCGGCTTTTGACGCGGAACACGGTTTCGGGCTGGGTACCGGGCGGGATTTTGATCAGGGCCTGGCCGTCCAGGGTGGGCACTTCAATCTCCGCCCCGAGGGCGGCCTGGACGAAGCTGACCGGGAGGTTGCAGAGCAGGTCGTCGCCGTCGCGCTGGAAAAACTCGTGGTCCTGCACATGGAGCATCACGTACAGGTCCCCGGACGGGCCGCCGCGAAAGCCGGCTTCACCGTTGCCGGAGGAGCGCAGGCGGGATCCGGTGTCCACGCCGGGGGGGATGCGGAGTTTGATTTTGGAGCCGCGGTTGCGGCGGCCTTCGCCCTGGCAGGATTTGCAGGGTTTCTCCAGGATTTTGCCGCCGCCTTTGCAGCGGGGGCAAGTTTGGGCGATGCTGAAAATGCCGCGCGCCATCAGGACCTGGCCGCGGCCGCCGCAGGTGGAGCATAGTTGGATGCGGGAACCATGTTCCATGCCGGCGCCGCCGCACGTTTCGCAGGCTTCCAGCTTGGTGACGGAAATTTCCTTTTCGCAGCCATGCGCCGCCTCTTCCAGGGTGATCTCCAGGTCGTAACGCAAGTCTTCACCCCGCTGGGCCTGCGCGGGGTCGCCGCCGCCGCCGAAGAAGCTCTCAAAAATGCCGCCGCCCCCGCCGCCGCCGAACACTTCGCGGAAAATGTCAAAGGGGTCGTGAAAGCCCGCACCGCCGGGGCCGCGGCCGGCGCGTTGCCGGGGGTCAAACGCCGCGTGGCCGTACTGGTCATACGCCGCGCGCTTTTGCGGATCGCTCAGGGCCTCGTAGGCCTCGCCGAGTTCCTTGAAACTTTCCTCGGCGACCTTGTCCCCGGGGTTTTTGTCGGGATGAAATTTGACGGCCAGCTTGCGGTAGGCTTTTTTGATTTCGTCCGGATCGGCATCCCGTTGAACTCCGAGGACTTCGTAATAATCACGCTTGGCCATGTGGGTGTCGGCGGGTGACCGTAAAATCAGGGTTTGGGTTCGGGTTTTCTGGCCACGATGACCGTGGCGGGCCGCAGCAGGCGGTCGCGCATTTTATAGCCTTTGCGCAATTGCTGGAGGACGCGGCCTTCGGGCGCGTCGGCGGAATCCTGCTGGGAGATGGCTTCGTGCAAGGCGGGGTCAAACGCCCGGCCCAAGGCGTCCACTTCCTCCACGCCGGCCTCGCTGATGAAGTTCTTGAGCTGGGTTTGGATCATGGCCACGCCGGTTTGCAGGGAGGCCAGCTTGTCGCCGGCCGGGTTCTGGGCGGCGGTCTGGGCCATGTCAAAGCCGTCCAGCACGGGGAGGAGTTTTTGGACGAGGCCCAGCACGGCGCTTTGGGCGGCCTCGGCGCGTTCCCGGGCGGCGCGTTTTTTGAAATTATCAAAGTCCGCCGTGGTGCGGAGCAGGCGGTCCCAATTTTCGTCGGCGGCGGCGGCCTTCGTTTTAAATTCCTCGATTTGTTCCGGGGTGTAGGCCGGTGTCGTCGGGGTCGCCGGCACGGCGGCCGGCGCGGCCGGCGGGTCGGCCGGGGCGGTGGAGTCGTTCGTCGGTTTCATGCGATGTTTGGGCGCAAATAAATTCAAGACCAACATCCTATCGGATTGGCGGCGGGTCAGCAACCCGGATGTGCGGGGAGCTGACCGCCGGGCGCTTGACGCTGCCCCCGAAAAGAGCGCCGGTCCCGCGACTGCGGGAACGGCTTTGGACGTCCGAGCCATCAGAACGGTTGCCATCACAGGAACCCTGGCACGACGAACGTGTGGTTATAAGCCGGTCAGAGACCGGCGCTCCGGGGCAGTGTCAAGAACGCGTGAAAACCGGGGCAGGGACGGCTCGTCCCTACGTTCTCAATGTTATCAAACAAAATATGGGGACGGGCCGGAATGGCCCTTAGATAAGGCCCAAAGCTTTCTTGGACAAGGGTTTACGCCGCCGGGTGTCCGGGACGGTTTCGAAGATGATTTGGCGGGATATCTTTTCCATTGCTTGGATCGTCCGCCAGAGTTTTCGCTCGTTGGCCACGGCCGTTTGCAGGGCGGCAAATTGCGGCTGGCTCAGGGCCACCGCCACGGTTTTCCCGGCCACCTTGCGCGTCCACTGGTAGCCGCTGCGCCCCGAAGTCGCCGCGGAGCGCTGGAGCACCGAACCCGCGCTGATGGGGCCGGTCCGCGCCAGGCTTTGGCGCAGGCGGTCATATTTTTTCTGCCACCCCGTCAGGGCGGCCGGATTTTTCTTCATAAGCTGCATTTTATGCTGGCTGTCAAGTAGCACAGTATCTATACTGTGTCAATGCAGACGCCTTTCTTTCCCGCCTTTCTTTCCCGCCTTCCGCGCCCGGCTGGCCGCCCTGGGCCGCCGGACCACCCACGCCCTCCGCCAGGCCACCCTCGGCCAACTGCAGAAACACCTCCGTGACTGCCTGCCCGCCCCGCTGCTTTCCAGTGAGGACGAAGGCCCCAACAGCCGCGACCGGGTGTTCTCCCTGCGCCTGACCTGCGAGTGCTTTATCTGGCAGATGCTCAAGCCCAACACCGCCTGCCGCGAAGTCGTCCGCCAGGTCCAGACCTTGCTGACGCTGGCGGGCCGGGGACGCATCAGCGAAGGCGATTCGGCCTATGTCCAGGCCCGGCTGCGGCTGCCCACGGAGCGCTTGGAAAAGGCGCTGACGGCCACCGCCCAGGCGGCGGACCGGCGGGTCGGCCCCGCCGGCCGGTTGCAAGGCCGGCCCGTCAAAGTGGTGGACGGCTCCTCCACCCAACTGGCGGACACCAAAAAGAACCAAAAACGTTATCCCCAACCCACCACCCAAAAGCGCGGCTGCGGCTTCCCCCTGCTGAAGCCGGTCGTGCTCATGTCCCTGACCAGCGGGGCCATCCTCAACGTCCTGACCGGCAACCTGCATGACCATGATTTGCGGCTCTTGCGCGCCCTGTGGGACCAACTCAAAACCGGCGACATCGTCTTGGGGGACCGGGCCTTCGGCGAGTTTACCACCCTGGCCGGCCTGCCGCCCTTGGGCGTGGATGTCGTGGGCCGCCTGCACGCCCGCCGCAAAGTGGACTTCCGCAAGGCCAAGTGGCTGGGCAAAAACGACGGCCTCTTTACCTGGGCCAAACCTTACCAGCAGTCGGAGATTCTTTCGCCGGACGAATGGGGTCTCTTGCCCGAAACCATCACCGTGCGCATCCTGCGGTTTACCACCACCATCCGGGGTTTCCGCAACCGCCGGCTCACCTTGGTCACCACCTTGCTGGAGGCCCAACTCTACCCGGCGGAGGAACTCATCGCCCTCTATGCCCGGCACTGGCGGCTGGAACTGTGTTTGCGCGATCTGAAGACGACCATGGGCATGGAAAGCCTGCGGTCCAAATCCCCGGACATGGCCGAAAAGGAACTCCTGGCCTATCTGGTGGCGCACAACTTGATCCGTTGCGTGATGGCCGAAGCGGTGGCGCCGCACGAGGTGGATTTGGAACGGGTCAGCTTCAAAGGCAGCGTGGACGCCCGGCGCAGCTACAGCGAGGGCATCGGCAAAGCCTCCAATAAAAAAATGCGCCGCCAGTTATGGGACGATCTGTTGAATAATCTCGCCTGCGACTTGGTGCGCCACCGCCCCAACCGCACCGAACCCCGGGCGGTCAAACGCCGGCCAAAACCTCATCCGCTGCTCAACCAGCCGCGCCGTAAATTTGTGGAAATTTCCCATCGCAGCCGCTACTGGAAAGGACGCCCCCGTAATTTTCGGGGCCTTAACCAAGGGCCATTCTCAACTGACCCCTAGGTGCCGGCCAATCATTGTGTCAACCAGGAAAACAAACCATGGTTTGACCCCTCTGACATCATCTGATTTGCATTCTGGGATCGAATTCCAAATTTTGCGAGCCGGAAGGGTTGAGCCAGGTTTGAATGGTAATTCCGGTGTCTGGACGAGAGGAGTCGGTAGAAAGACCAACGGATAAGCGGCCATACTGCTTGTTGGCCTTGTAAAAATAAAATTCCTTATCTAATTCACCACTCCATGGTACATGGTTTGAACTCATGCTGAATTCAAAAGACGATTGATAACCCTTTTCTGGCGCCCAATTGGGATACCGGTCATTCTGTAAAATCAAACCGCCTTTGACCGCCTCGATTTTTACGTTCCAGTCGTACTTGTCACGTCCTCTTCGAATATTCAGCGGGTAACGCGACAGCGTTATACGCAAATCGCCATCGGCGGATTTTTTTCCAGAAGCCAAATCAAAGCTCACTGAAGCTCCGTTGTAAGGAACTCTAGAGTCGCATTGAACATGAACCATTGGTTCGGGACCGCGAAGCTTCCACATGATGAATGTCACTCGATCAGTCGGGCTCGACGTTTCAGCCACTGATTTAACGTATTCTTCCCCATGACCACCCAATTCATATCCCAATTTATTGGGAACCACTCCCAGTTTTGCGCCATGCAATCCAGTAAACTGAAAAAGACCGACCTCATCAGTATAAGTTTTATACTGGGAAAATTTTTCCGGGGTGTCCCATCCATTTTCCAAAACCAAGTTGCCGGTAACATCTGCGTTGGTTACGGGCATACCATATTGATCAATTACTTTTCCATAAAAATCCTGTGATTTAAGATTGGTGATGCGGAAGTGAGCCAACATGGCTTCACCTCGGTCAATAAGCCCTTTTCGATACGCACCTAGTGCGTCATCTTCATTGGTAAAGCTGTTAATGTAATCTGATCTGGTGGCAAATCCTGATGGGGGCGAAAGATTAGTTGATGTCTGGGCGTTACAAAAGAAACATGTGTAATCAATGCCGGCCAAGGCAATCAGAATTGCAGCAGCTTTATAGTAGTTGTTTTTCATAAATCATTTTTAATCAAAACCAGTTCTTCCTAACAAAGCGCCCCACCAATTCCACTGCTCCGCAGAAGAAAACAAAAATTCAGCACTATGCCAGGGATGAGTGCCATAATCATTCCCTTGAAATGGATCGGCTGGCCATAAGTTTTGCAAATTTTGCATGGTGAAACCGTTTACAGACGATTCCGCGCCCAAGGCATAACTTTCGGATTGAACGCAAAATGCAAGAATTTCATAGGTATTGCCAGGATAAGACAGATTGTAGTCATTGGAACCGGCAATTTTGTAATAGCCCGACGGGTGGGCGGACGATTTTGTGGTCCAATAATATCCTTGAAAAGTAAGTCCGTCGTTTGGCTTCAATGTTTGGTCAGTTTTCCACGCATCCAGCGCCCAGTCGTTGACGTTGATAAAATCGGCGCATGCATTTGCGCTGGTGACGCCATTAAAATAAGGCAAGCTGGTCAGTGGAAAGCTGGCATAATCATCCGGCGTACTGGCGCTGTTTTCCCATGGGTTGGCATATATATCGTAGCCGTGTGCGGAAACGGCGCCCTGACAGGCTACATAGGTGTTCACAAGTTGATTAAGACCGCCCTGGCGCAAGGCCTCGCCCGCCACCACATTGCCCATGCTGTGGGCAAAAAGATACACATTGTTGGGATATTGTGAATCGAGACTGGTTAAGCAGCCGGCCAATCCGGCGGCCGAGGCCCAGGCATTAGATTCGCTGTCGTCATAATTGCGCAGATTAAGCCCCTGGCTGCTCCAAGATGGAAAATTATACATGGTGGGCCAGTGGAACGCCCCGAACCGGCCCTGATAACCCTGCCACCACAGCCGTTTATAGGCCGTGTTGGCAAAAAATGTTTTTTCCGTGGGCGACATATTCCAGCCATGAACAAACAGGATGTATTGATTCATTTCGGGGCTTGACACAGTGTATTGAAAGTTGGAAATGCGGGTTGCCGTTGGCGTCGGTGGCGACGTAGTGGTAGCCAATATCCACCACGGCATTGCCCTCCTTGACCTGGCTGGTCTGGGTGGTGAATTCGTACAGGCCCAGTTGGTCGGCGGTGGTGCTGCCTTTCTGAATGAGGGGGCTGTTCGCGGGCAGGTAGTAACTGCCCAACCAACTGGTCTGCCAGTTGTACGCCGAGTTGACGAGGACATCGTGCGGGCCGTGGACTTCCAGCCGGCTGGCCCCCGTGAGAAAGGCGTTGTAATCGAAATGGGTGGAACTGGAGTTGCCATTCAGGTTGTCATCGGTGACGAAGGCGGTGCCGTCAAAGGTGGTGTTGAGAATGGTCCATTGGGAGGAGGCCTGCCCCGGACGGCGGC
>Ga0302319_10026923_pt1 | contig 10105 bp, 9 predicted proteins | sample Bog_T0_2_FD_203319 | JGI IMG/M metagenome (GOLD analysis project Ga0302319, IMG submission 203319) | Peat permafrost microbial communities from Stordalen Mire near Abisko, Sweden - Bog_T0_2 | ecosystem: Environmental > Terrestrial > Soil > Wetlands > Peat | place: Sweden: Abisko, Stordalen Mire...
AACGTAGTCGATCTCGACCTTGGCGCGGTCGCGATAAAGACTTATGCGCAGGTCTTCCTTCAGCATTTCCACCTGGCCGGTGCCGATGGGTTTGAAGGCCCCCGTCGCGACACTTCCGCCTGCTTCGCCGCCCCAGTTGGCATACAGCGGTCGAACGCCGCCGATAGAAAGCGCAAAATACGCAGTAATGGCCAGGATAGAGTTCTTTCGCATGGTCAGAAGGTTCCTTGATCGCGATTCTATCTCCGCGGATGTGTTACATAGAATTTGTCTTTTCTGCTGGAAAGTTCTTTCGCGCCTTTTCACGCTGATAAACTGTCCGCCAGGGAGTCACCCGAAAAAAAATGGTCGAACTCGCCCCATCCATCCTTTCCGCGGACTTTGCCCACCTCGCCGACCAGATCGCCGCGGCCGAGCGCGGTGGCGGCACCGTCATCCACGTCGACGCCATGGACGGCCATTTTGTCCCCAACATCACCCTCGGCCCTCCGGTCGTCAAGAGCTTGCGCAAGGTCACCCGCCTGCCGCTCGACTGCCATTTGATGATCTCGAACCCCAACGACTACATCGCCGCCTTCGCCGACGCCGGCGCAAACTGGGTCAGCGTCCACTACGAGGCCTGCACCCACCTCCATCGTTCCCTCGAGTTAATCGCCCAGCACGGCATGAAACCCGGCGTAGTCCTCAATCCCGCTACTCGCGTCGAGGTGCTCCTTGAAATCCTGCCCATGGTTCACCATGTGCTCATCATGAGCGTCAATCCCGGTTTCGGCGGGCAGCAATTCATCCCGTTTTCGCTCGACAAGATCCGCCGCCTGGCCCAGTTGCGCCGGGAGCTGGGCCTGACATTTAGAATTGAAGTGGACGGGGGCATCGCTCACGACACCGTAGCTCAGGTCGTCCAAGCAGGTGCGGAACTGCTGGTCGCCGGAAATGCGGTCTTCGGCGCCGGCAAGCCGGAGCGGGACGCGCGCTCGCTCCTCAAAGCAGCCCGCAAAGCCGCGGGCGAAAAGCCAGCCGGTAAAACCGGCCGGAAACCGGCCCAACAGCGTAAGATTGTATGAAATAAGCAAGGTTTCGTGAAACCAGCAACAAAAATGGATGGGCCAACTCTCCCCGGCCGTTCCCGTATCGAGGTGGTATGAAACTGTTGTCGAAGAAATCTGTCGCGGTAGCTCTGGCCTTTCTCCTGCTGGCCGGCGCTTCGGCTGAAGCTGCCAGGAAAAAGAAGCCCAAAAAGGCCTACGACCTGAGCGCCAACCCGTTGGCCGGCGTCAACTCAAAGCAGCCTGACAAGGAGCTTTACGACAAGGCCATGGTCGCCCTCAAAAAAGGCCGCTATGACGTAGCCCGCCTCGACCTGCAAACCCTCCTCAACACCTATCCCGAGTCGGAATACCGCATGCGCGCCAAGCTCTCGGTGGGCGACACCTGGTTCAAGGAAGGCGGCACCGCTGCCCTCACCCAGGCCGAGGCGGAGTACAACGACTTCATCACCTTCTTCCCCAATGCCCCTGAAGCCGCCGAGGCCAAGATGAAGGTGGGCGACATCTACTACGAGCAGATGGAAAAGCCCGACCGCGACTACACCAACGCGCAGGAAGCCGAGAAGTCGTACCGGGAGATGATCAACATGTTCCCCGACTCCGGCCTCATTCCTCGCGCCAAGCAGAAGCTGCGCGATGTGCAGGAGGTTCTGGCCGAGCGCGAGACTGAGATCGGCCTCTACTATGAGAGCCGCGAAAACTTCAACGCCTCCATCGCCCGGCTCGATACCGTGGCCGATACCTACCCGCTCTATTCCAGGAGTGACCAAGTGCTGCTCGGCATCGGCGACGCTTATGCCGGCCAGGCCAGCAGAATCCAGATTGCGCCCGGCATCCCCGGCGCCATGCGTGAGCGCCTCCACTCCATTTATCAGGACAAGGCCGCCGCGGCCTACGCCAAGGTCATCACCCGCTATCCCATGTATCCCCACGTCGAGGATGCGCGCGACCGCCTCGTGGCCATGAACCGCCCCGTTCCCGAGCCCACTGAAGCCGCCATCGCCGAAAGCGATGCCGAGCAGAGAAGCCACCAGGCGCTGCACTTCACCGACACCGTGCTCGATATCATCAAGCACGGCCCCACCGTGGTTGAGGCGGTGCACGTGGGCGAGCCAACTCTCGAAGACCCGCACCGCACCCTCGCGCCGGATATCACCAATGAAAACAAGACCATGTTTGTCGAAGCCGCCAACGCCGGCAAACCGGCCGCGCCCGCCCTGGTAGCCTCGCCCACCGGCCCCAATGAGCCGCCCCGCAGCGACCGGCCTTCCCAGGCGCCACTGCAGCTTCAGTCGCCCGAAGGTGGAACCGGCATCGGCGCGCAGATCATCAGCGCTCCAAACAGCCCGGTCGCGGCAGACCCCAACGCCGTCCTCAAGCCTGTCGGCCCAACTGACACCACCCTCCCTCCCGTTGAGAAACCCGCCGAGGCGCCCACCCAAGTCAACGACATCAAGTCCGGCCAGACCCCGGCGCAGTCCACCGCTGCCAATTCCAAAAAGAAGCCCAAGGCCGATCTGAGCGAAGATTCCTCCAGCAAAAAGAAAAAGAAGAAGGGCATTGCCAAGCTGAACCCGTTCTAAGCCGGGAGTCAACGCAGATACAAAAGGCCGCACCCCAACCGGGCGCGGCCTTTTTCTGCAACCAGCTTGGATTCAGTGTCCTGCCCTCAGAATCCACCGATTGCCCGAGCCTGCCCCACTTTCCCAAGCCGGACCCGGGTATTACAATATAAACTGTGGTAATACCGGCAAATCAGGAGACGGAAACCATGGGCACCACACTCACCAGCAAGGGACAGGTCACCATTCCCAAGCACATCCGCGACTCCCTGAGCCTGGAGCCGGGATGCAAGATCGTCTTCGACGTGAACAACGACGGCGAACTGGTGCTGCGCAAGGAAGGCCCCGCCGAGGAACGCCGTCCGGATCGCTTTGATCGCGCACTCGGCTCTGCGCAAATCAAACTAGGTTGCAGCACCGACGAATACATGGAGTGGCTACGCGGATACTCCAATGATCCTGCTTGACGCCAACATCCTCTTCGACATTTGGGATCCAGACCCGGTCTGGTGCGCATGGTCGACACGCCAGTTGAAGGCCCAGTCTCAAATGCATGACCTGGCAATCAATCCCATCGTCTACTCAGAGATTTCTGTCTCTTTTGCCGGCCAAACTGAAGTCGATGACAGGCTCGATGCGATGGAAATCGGCGTTCTTGACATTCCTCGCGCCGCTGCGTTTCTTGCGGGTAAGGCGTACGTTCACTATCGCCGCAAAGGCGGGACCAACGCGAATGTGCTCCCTGACTTCTTCATCGGAGCGCACGCCGCTGTGCTCGGATGCACGTTGCTCACGCGCGACACCCGCCGCTACTCTACGTATTTCCCCACTGTGCGCCTCATCTCACCCTGACCGCATCTGCTAACCTGAGGGGTAGTCCCCTCGCTCGAAACCCCATCGGTAAAAGGGTTCAGCGCAGATACCGGGGGCTCGCCGGACTTGACCCCCATGCCCCACGACCTGCCCAAAGCCTACGACCCCACCGCCATTGAAGATCACTGGGCCGAATACTGGGTGAGCGAAAAACTCTTCGCCCAACCCACTCCCAATGCTCTCAACCAAGAGGAAGGCCTGGACGGCCAGTCCGACGGCCAGTCCTTCTCCATACTTCTGCCTCCGCCCAATGTCACCGGCCGCCTGCACATGGGCCACATGCTCAACCAGACTGAGATGGACATCCTCACCCGCTGGCGTCGCATGTCCGGCCGCCGCGCTCTCTGGCTCCCCGGCACCGACCACGCCGGAATCGCCACCCAGATGATGGTCGAGCGCCAACTCACCGCCGAAGGAACCTCGCGCCAGCAGCTGGGCCGCGAAGCCTTCACCGAGCGCGTGTGGGAGTGGCGCCGCCACTACGGCGGCGCCATCCTCGACCAGATGAAGCGCCTCGGCGCTTCTGTCGACTGGAGCCGCGAATACTTCACCATGGACGAACGGCTCTCCGTCGCCGTCCGCGAAGCCTTCGTCCGCCTTCATGAGCAAGGACTCATCTATCGCGGCCCTTACATCGTCAACTGGTGCCCGCGCTGCCAGACCGCCATCAGCGATCTCGAGGTCGTCCATGAAGAACAGAAGGGCCATCTCTGGGAGATCCGCTACCCGGTCCTGGATGAATCCGGCAACGAAAGCGGCGAATTTCTCACCGTCGCCACCACGCGTCCTGAAACCATGCTCGGCGACACGGCCGTAGCCGTTCATCCCGAAGACGAGCGCTTCCTGCACCTGCACGGCAAGAAACTCCGCCTGCCGCTCGTCGGAAGAGAAATCCCCGTCATCCTCGACGAGTGGGTCAGCCGCGACTTCGGTACCGGCGCGGTCAAAGTCACGCCCGCACACGACCCCAACGACTTCGCCATCGGCCAGCGCCATCACCTGCCTTCCATCAACGTCATGGACGACTCGGCCCATATCAACGCCGAAGGCGGCATCTACGCCGGCCTCGATCGCTACGTTGCCCGCAAGCGCATCGTCCAGGACCTCGAAGATCAAGGCCTCTTAGGAGCAGTCAAGGACTACACCAACAACGTGGGCCACTGCGACCGCTGCAAGACCGTAGTCGAGCCGCGCCTCTCCACGCAATGGTTCGTCAAAATCCAGCCGCTCGCCGACAAGGCCATCGAGGCCGTTAAAGACGGCCACATCAAGTTCACGCCGGAGATGTACAAAAAAACCTACCTCAACTGGATGGAGAACATCTACGACTGGTGCATCTCCCGCCAGCTCTGGTGGGGTCATCGCATCCCCGCCTGGCACTGCGCCACCTGCCACCAGATCACCGTCGCCCGTGTCGATCCTGTGAACTGCGCCCACTGCGGCTCCGATCGGATCACCCAGGAAACCGACGTCCTCGACACCTGGTTCTCCTCCTGCCTGCTACCGGTTTCGGTCTTCGGATGGCCGAACATCACCCCGGAAACACGCGCGGAGTTCGACGCCTTCTATCCCACCAGCCTGCTCGTCACCGGCTTCGACATCCTCTTCTTATGGGTCGCCCGCATGATCATGTTCGGCTGCTGGTTCGCCGGCGACGCGCCCATGCCCGACGGGAGCTCACGCTCTTTAGCGGACTCGGTTCCTTTTCGTGAGGTGTATATCCACGCCCTGGTCCGCGATGCAAACCGCGAGAAGATGTCCAAGACCAAGGGCAACGTCATCGACCCCATCGAAGTCGTCAAGCAATACGGCACCGACGCGGTCCGCTTCACCTTGGCGTCGATGGCCTCGCCCGGAACCGACATCGCCTTCAACGTAGCCCGCACCGAGGGCTACCGCGCCTTCGCCAACAAAATCTGGAACGCCGCAAGATTCATCTTCATGAATATTGATCGAGCGTTTGAAGTAGGCATCACGGTCGATCCCAACGCGCTCGGCCAAATGCCGACAGCCCCCGCCGACGCTCCGCTCGAAGCTCGCTGGATCGTCGCGGAGTTGCACGCGACCACAGCCAAGGTGAATCAGGCGCTCGAAAATTACCGCTTCGACGACGCAGCAAATTTCATCTACCAATTCTTCTGGGGCAGCTTCTGCGATTGGTACATCGAGATCGTGAAGCTCCGTCTCGATTTCTCCGAGACCGCCGACAAAGCCGCAACAAAGGCCGCGCTCACCACGCTGGTTCAAGTTTTCGAAACATCTCTCCGTCTGCTCTCGCCCTTCATGCCGTTTCTCACCGAAGAGCTATGGCACGCAATCTACGACGGCAATCCGCCAGCCAGGTCGATCGCATTGACGGAGTTTCCAACCGGAAACGCGCATCTGGATGATGGGGCTGTTCTCGACATGGTGGGGTTGCAGAGCCTGATCGTCGAGGTCCGCGCCTTGCGCAAAGAAATCGGCGTCGAGGAGAAGGCGATTACCCCAATTGAGGTCCAAGCCGGCGCAATCGTGCAGGCTGCACTCAATGAAAACATCGCAATCGTCGAGCGCCTCGCCAGAGTCAGCGAAGTCCGTTTCGTCGAATCAATCACTGCCGGTCTGTCGAAGCACTCCACAGCTTCATTCGACGTTGCCGTCGTCTACGAGCGCACCATCGACGTCCAAGCCGAACGCGACCGCCTCACCAAAGACATCGCCAAATACGAAAAAGGCCTCGCCGCCGCCGAACGCCAACTCGGCAACGAGTCCTTCATCCAAAAAGCTCCCGCCCACATCGTCGAAGGCCTGAAGAAACAGGAATCCGAAACCCGCGCCCTGCTCGACAAAGCCCGCGCCGCGCTCGAAAATCTGCCGCCGGAATAACGAAGAATGCCCTGCGCCTGCGAGCAATGCCATCGGCACGCACAAACGCTCGGCCTGTCCGGCACCGCGCCCTCAAAAGCCGTCCTCCACAAGGCATTCCGCGCCGCCGCCAAGCTCTGGCATCCCGACCGCTTCGAGCACGATCCCCAAAAGCGTCTCGAAGCCGAAGAGAAGTTCAAAACTCTCCAAACCGCCTACAGCGAACTGTCCGAGCACTGCGAAAACCCCGTCGAGTTGCCGTTCCTCGTTCAGCCGATTCCAGATCAGCCGCTTCCCGCGCAGCCTTTCGATGCCCCGTTCGCCCGCCCCACGCCAGCCCGCGCAGCGCCGCCCGTCTTTGGCAACGCGCCTGGATGCTTCGTCGCGCCGGTTTTCTCTCTGCGCGCCGAAGAAATCATCTTCACCCACGTCCGCGAGCCCGACCGCGCACTCGCCATCGTCGACCTCTCCGGCCATTCATCGCCGCCCGGCGCTCTCAACCAGTACATCCTCTTCACCCTACACGGCATGTATGTCCGCGACGCCTCCAATATCCACTCGCTGCTCTGGTATCAGGACCTCGGCGACATCACGTTCATTGACCAGCGCAGGGATGGCAAGCTCCCCCTCCGGCAGAGATTCGTCGAGAAGATTTCGCACACCGAGCAGAAATACGCGCTTGAAATCCGCCGCCGCAACGGAACCCTCTTTTATGCAATTGCCAACCAGGCCGATGACAGTGTAAAGAAGGTTATCTATAACTTTCTTCAGCGAATGAAGCCTGAGCCGCATCGTTAATAACAGACTGTAACCGGGAAGAATAATCATGGACTGGAAAAGCCACCGCATCGAAGCGATCCTCGAACAGGCCCTGGTTGAAGACCAGGCCGTCCTCGATGCCACCACCACCCTCACCATCGACCCCAATCTGCGCGCCACGGCAGCCATCCTCGCCCGCCAGGAGCTGGTCGTCGCCGGCCTCGGCGCAGTGCCCCGCTTCTTTGAGATCTTTGCCCGCCTCGATCCGCGTCCCCACGCCCACAACCGCTTTGAGGTCGTCAGCCATCCTGAAATCTTCGACGGCGTCCGCGTCCCGGCCGGCCAGGTGCTCGCCATCGTCCGCCACAACGCGTGTGTCCTGCTCTCCTCCGAGCGCGTCATCCTCAACCTGCTCCAGCACCTCAGTGGCATCGCCACCCTCACCCACCAGTTCGCCGACGCCATACAAGGCACCCATGCGCGCGTGCTTGACACCCGCAAGACCGTTCCCGGCCTCCGCGCTCTTGAGAAATACGCCGTCCTCTGCGGCGGAGGAACCAATCACCGCATCGACCTCGCCTCCGGCATCCTCATCAAGAACAATCACATCTCGCTCGGCGGCGGCCTCACAAAAGTCATCGCCCGCGCCCTCCAGTCGCGCCAGCCCGGCCAGCGCGTGCAGGTTGAAGTGCGCACGCTCGAGGAGCTTGAAGAGGCACTCGCCGGCGGCGCAGAGGCCATCAAGCTCGACCAAATGACCGCTGCCCAGGTAAAGCAGTCCATCGTCTGCATCAAGCAGGAGAAGCGCTGGATTCCCACCGAAGCCTCGGGCGGCATCGGGCTTGAAAACATCCGCTCCTACGCCGAAACCGGCGTCGACTTCATCAGCGTCGGCGCGCTCACCCACTCCGCCAAAGCCGCCGACATCTCCATGTCCATTACCGCGGAGACGGCTGATTGATGTTTGACCTGGCAGCGCTTGAATCCGACCTTGCCCACACCATCTTCGCCGGCAATCTCCATTTCGCCGCCGTCACCGGCTCCACCAACTCCGATGCCATGGCCGCCGCGCGCAATGGTGCGCCGCACGGCTCCGTCTGGCTCGCCGACGAGCAGTTGGCCGGCCGCGGACGCGGCGGTCACGCCTGGCACTCGGCCGCCGGCCAGGGCCTTTACGTCAGCGTGCTTTTGCGCCCCCAACTCCCCGCCGCCAGCCTGCCGCTTCTCCCCCTCGTCGCGGGCCTCGCCGCCGCCCATGCCATTCGCGCCGTCTCCTCGCTCGCTGTCGATCTGCGCTGGCCCAACGATCTGCTCATCGGCCCTCGTAAAGCCGGCGGCATTTTGATTGAGGCACGAAATGACTCCGAAGGGCTGCCCCACGCAGTGGTGCTCGGCATCGGCATCAACGTCCACCAGCGCAGCTTTGATGCCGGCCTTCCACCCCAGCGACGAGGACCTGTCGCTGGGGACCCCGGGTTTGCCACGCCCGCAACTTCACTGGATCTCGCCGCAGGCCGCACCATCAGCCGCCAGACCCTGCTCATCGCCCTGCTAAAATCGCTGCAACGCGAAACCAACGCGCTGCTTGATCCCGGCGAAGCCGCAAAGGTTCCCACGCGCGTTGGGCAGGCTTCCACCTGGGTTCGCGGCCGCAATGTCGAAGTGCACGGCCCGCAAGCCTGCGTGGGCGTAACAGACGGCCTCGACGAGCAAGGATTCCTGCGCGTCCAAACCGCTGCCGGACTCGTAATCGTGCAGACCGGCGGCATCCGCGCACCGGAGATAAACTGAAACCATGCTGCTAGCCCTCGACGTCGGCAATACCAACACGGTCCTCGGCCTCTACCGCCTCGATGGCGAAAACCCGGTGTCCCCCGCGACAGCTCCTGGTCCCGGGGATGTTGATAAACCCGAACTTGCCGCGCACTGGCGCATCACCACCCATCGCGCCCAGACCGTCGACGAATACGGCGTCTTCTTCGTCAATCTTTTTGAGATGCACGGCATGGCGCCCAGCCAGGTCACGCACATCATCATCGCTTCCGTCGTCCCGCCCGTCGACTCCACGCTGCGCCGCGTCTGCGAAGAGTACTTCCACGTTGAGCCCATGTTCGTCGAGCCCGGCATCAAGACCGGCATGCCCATGCTCATCGACAACCCCACCGAGTTGGGCGCAGACCGCATCGCCGACTGCGTCGCAGCCTTCGCCCGCTACGGCGGTCCCTGCATCGTGGTCGATTTCGGCACCGCAACCAAGTTTGAAGTCATCTCCGCCCGCGGCGAATACATGGGCGGAGCCATCGCGCCCGGCCTCGGCCTCAGCGCCGACGCCCTTTTCTCCCACGCCGCGCGTCTCAGCCGCGTCGACATCAAGCGCCCCGCAAAAGTCATCGCCACCAACACCGTCGGCCATCTCCAGAGCGGCCTTTACTTCGGCTACATCGGCCTCGTCGACGGCATCATCGAGCGCATCCTCGCCGAGCTCGGCGACCAGCAGCCGCGCATCGTCGCCACCGGCGGCCTGGCCCGCATGATCGCCGCCGACTCGCGCTACATCCAGGAGATCGACGAGATGCTCACCCTCGAAGGCCTGCGCATCCTCTTCGACCGCAACCGCACCGCCCGCCCCCGCGGCCGCGCCAGCTGAATTCCCATTCATCAGAATGCGCGAAGCCCATTACACCCCAAATGCACTGGGCCCATTTACACCCCTGTCATCCCGCGCAGCCCTGAACGCTCCCAACGTTCTTCTTTCGCTTCTATCAACGGCAATCCGGAAATAACTGCCTTCTCTACCGACGAGTTGGCCGCAACACACCCGGAACCGGAAACTCCTTCTGCTTGTGTGTGCGGTCGCCTTCGCAAAGCTGAGCCCAAAGCGATATCTAAGCCTGGGAACGATTGATACTTCGTCACCGCATAACTCCAGAGGATGCCGATCAAACAAGTTCAAGGGTCTTGGTGAGAGAGAGGCCGGCGCCTTCGGGACGGAACATCTACTCACCCTTCATCAGCGTCGCT